>Ga0172372_10000803_pt1 | contig 48142 bp, 44 predicted proteins | sample LakKiv5m_2_FD_114544 | JGI IMG/M metagenome (GOLD analysis project Ga0172372, IMG submission 114544) | Freshwater microbial communities from Kabuno Bay, South-Kivu, Congo - kab_092012_9.5m | ecosystem: Environmental > Aquatic > Freshwater > Lake | place: Democratic Republic of the Congo...
ACGCGCTTCTCAGAGCGTTAGAAAAGCTTTTAGTATTTGCCCCTAGCTCTCTCTGATTTACTAGGCATCTTTTTGAGTTATGGATAAATTCAATCGGATCTTCAATCGTTAAGATATGAAAATCTTCGTGCTCATTAAGATAGTTTATCATGGCAGCCAAAGTGGTAGATTTTCCTGAACCGGTCGGTCCCGTAACTAGAACCAGACCTTTTGGTTGATTGGCTATCTCTTTAAGAATCGGTGGCATTCCTAATTGCTCTAGAGTCATTATTCTGGAGGGAATCAAACGGAAAGCAGCACCCAATCCTCGCCTCTGCTTAAAAACGTTTACCCTAAAGCGTGCGGTCTCACCCAGGTCAATAGAAAAATCCAACTCGCTATTCTCTTCAAAAATCTTTCGCTGATAGTCATTCATGATGTCGTAAATCATGATTTTAGTTTCCTCAGCAGTGAAAGCAGGTAGCTTTACCTTCTTAATACTACCGTCTATCCTAAGCATGGGCTGTTCACCGGCACTAATGTGCAGGTCAGATGCCTCTTGGTTGTAGGCCAGGGTTAATAGCTCGGAGATATCCATACCCTTCTTTTAACAGGGGAATGTTTTAATATGTGTTCCTCTATGAAATCGTCTAAAAGTGTGAAAAAGTTGATAGATTTTACACCCAATTAAAACGGGGGATTTTTGATGCAACGGGCTGAAAATGCTAGATCTAAATAAGAGCAGATTTGCAGGACTATCTGGTTCAGCTAACGCTTGGCTGCTTTCCTGCCTGGCCAAAAGATCAGAGCAGGCCTTGATAGTGTGTTCTACAGAAACAGCGGCAGAAAAGCTTTTTAATGATCTAAAATTTTTCTTAGGCTCAAATTCTGGAATTTTTAAATTTCCAGCCCTTGATACCCTCCCCTTTGACGCGGTTTCTCCTCAATCAGATATACTTGCAGCTCGAGTAAAGTGCTTAGATTCTCTCTCTCGGAATAATGGCAAAATAATCGTAACTTCCGCCGCAGCCATTGTACAGAGAGTTATCTCGCCTGAGGTATTAACTAGACTGAGCATTCCACTGGGCAAAGGTGAATCTATAACTCGAGACGCCTTGAAGCATCGACTCCTTGTGGCTGGCTTTAAGGTTGTGAGTTTGGTGGAAGAAATTGGGGAGATAGCAGTCCGAGGAAATGTAATAGACATTTTTTCTCCTGGATATACTTGGCCGATTAGATGCGAAATCCATGATCACCAGATGACTAGTCTGAAGTTTTTTAACCCAGAGACCCAACGATCTGAAGAGCAGATTGACTCTGTTAAAATCTTACCCATTAAAGAATTTAACGGAGTGTTAGGGTCGAGCGCAGACGAAGACGTCACATCAAGATTAATTAAATCAATCAAACATCGCGGAGGCCAGCTTGAGGTACCTCCCCGAGAAATCGAGGTTTGGGTCGATGCCATCAAGAATCAGGTAGCTCTTCCCGGCATAGATTTACTAGCGCCCTATGTGAACGGCACAGGAGTATCTCTATTTAATTATCTTAAATCGGAAGCCAAATTAATATTATCAGATACTATTGGCATCAATATCGAGCTTGATAGTTTCTTCCGAATTATCGCAGAGCGTCACCTTAGATTTGTCACTGAGCAAAGGCTTATTCCTGAGGTATCAGATCTGTATTTTGCTCCATCTGAAATAGATCTTAAGCTTAAACAATTTAGACTCATCACATCAGATCCAGTAATCCCTATAGAATCTCTGGAAGAGTCTCCAGAGTTAGCTCACTCACTCTCTAATATCGATGTGGCAACCAGGCTCAAATCAAAAGCTGGCTCTGGTGAGGCATTTACTCCGCTAGTCGAGAGTATTTCTCATTGGCGCTATGAGGGGATGAAAGTCGCTTTTATAGTAGGCACCTCTTTGCGAGCCCAAAGGCTTGCGAAAATTTTGCTAAACTACGGCATTCTTGCTGAGCCTTACGATGGGCCGGGATTAAATTGGGTTGATGACTCCCACGCACCTGCCATCTCCATTCTTCAGGGTAGTTTAGAGGAGGGCTTTAGATTACCTGCTAGAGGCGTCGCTCTTATTTCTGAAAGCGAGATATTTTTTGAAAGAACAGTCAGAGCTGCCCCGTCAAAAGTTCGCTCGATTAAAAAATTTATGTCGGCCCTGGCTCAGCTATCAGAGGGAGATTATCTCGTTCATGCAGACTATGGTGTCGGAATTTATCAAGGGCTAGTTCACATTGAGGTTGAACATAAAGGACGGGACTTTCTACACATAGAATATGCAGGCGGAACAAAATTATTCTTACCAGTAGAAAACATCGGCAAGGTTCAAAAATTCGTATCAAAAGATGGTGCAAAACCAGTATTAGACAAATTAGGAAGCCCAAAGTGGGAAGCAAAGAAAGCGAAAGTTAGGCAAGCCGTAGTAGCCTTAGCAGGCGCACTAATTAAACTTTACGCTGCCAGAAAAATTGTGAGAGGTTGGCGTTTCGATCCACCTGGGGCGGAAGATGAGCGATTCGCAGACGGTTTTGGATTTGTGGAAACACCGGATCAACTAAGAGCGATTCAAGATACCTTTGCCGATCTCACTTCTGATAGACCGATGGATCGCTTAGTCTGTGGCGATGCCGGATTTGGTAAGACCGAAGTAGCGCTAAGAGCGGCTTTCAAATGCGTGCAACATGCCCGACAGGTAGCCGTTCTTGTTCCCACAACCATCCTTGCGGAACAACACTACAACGTCTTTAAAAATCGATTTCTAGAGTATCCCGTTAAAGTAGGCATACTAAGCCGCTTTTATAGTGCTAAGCAGAACGCCGCGACCCTGGCTGGAGTAAAATCTGGAGAGATAGATATTGTAGTTGGCACTCATAAACTTCTCCAAGAATCGGTTGAATTTAAAGATCTCGGCCTTTTGATAGTCGATGAAGAGCACCGCTTCGGAGTTAAACACAAGGAGCGTCTCAAGCAGATCAAGAAAGATGTAGATGTGCTAACCCTTACCGCTACCCCAATTCCAAGAACTCTCCATATGGCACTACTGGGCATCAGAGAGATAAGTGTGATAGCAACACCACCTAATGACCGAAGAGTAATTCGCACCTACGTCGGGACTCAAAGCGATGACCTAATCAGAGAGGCAATTCTACGGGAAATTCAGCGGGGTGGTCAGGTTTTTATCCTACATAATAAAGTGCAAACAATTGACACTGTAGCGGCCTCACTGCAGAAGTTGGTGCCCGAAGCGAAGTTCACATTTGCGCATGGTCAAATGAGAGAGGACCATCTCGAAAAGATCATGCTAAGATTCATCAATAAGGAGTTTGATGTACTAGTATCAACTACAATTATTGAGAGTGGCCTCGATATCCCTAATGCAAATACAATTATTATTTTGCGAGCAGATCAACTAGGACTGGCACAGCTCTACCAACTTAGGGGAAGGGTCGGTCGCAGCAACAAACAGGCTTACGCTTATCTAATTGTGCCGGAGCCAAAAAAACTTAGTGAAGATGCTCGTAGTAGACTCTCGGTGCTACAAAGTTTGGATGACCTAGGGCTCGGATTTAATCTTGCGGCTAGAGACCTTGAAATCAGAGGGGCTGGAAATCTTTTGGGGAAAGATCAATCAGGAAATGTCCAAACCGTGGGGCTTGATATGTTTAATCGCATCCTCAAAGAGGCAATTCTAAACATGCGCGGAGAGGAATTGCCGATTATTGAGTCCGTGGATCCAGAGATGCGAATTCCAGTAGACGCCTACATTCCCCCCGACTATGTTCCTGATTTATCAGAACGATTGATTCTGTATCAAAGACTTGCAGATCTTTTGACCGATACCTCTTCATGGGACCTTTCCACTGAGATAGAAGACCGATTTGGCGTGATGCCCCAACCGGTATCGCAATTAATGCAGTTGATGAGACTTAGATCTCTAATTCGGTTAGGTGGTGTTGTAAGAATGGAATTTATACCGAAAACGATCATCCTGCATTTTACGCCAAAAGCCCCGATCAGCAGAGAAAAGCTGCAGCAAGCCCTAAGTAATCAGAGAGACCGATTGGTTCAGAAGTCTCCTCTTAGCTTTCACCTCAAAATCGAGGCAGAAACTATTGATAATCCCGCTGATTTGATTGCCCCCATAAAACAGCTACTCCAATCAATCATTCAAGATTTCCCTAATTGGTAGTCTTTTAGGCTCTAAATGCTTGCGCTAATTAGGGCAATTCAAGTACCGTCAGGGATGTTCATCTGGGAGATAAAGGTATGAACTTTAGAATAGCACTGTACTCAGTAAAACTATTTATTGTTGCTCTTATATTGCTGACTCCGCATCCAACACAAGCTGCCAATAAGCCCCTTAATGGAGTAGTCGCGAGTGTGAACGGGAAAGCCATAACCCTAAGAGACATTCAATTAAAAGCTAAGCTAGGTCATCTTCCTTCAAAAAATGAGGTTTCCGGCGATAGCCGACTAAGTCGTATTTTAGACGACCTCATTTTAGAAAACATCCTAGAAGAAGAGGCCAAAGAAAAGCAGCTCTCGGTAGCTGAAACCGAGGTCGATGACTATATAAAAGATATAGCGGCGCAGAATAACATGTCTCTAGCCGAGTTTAGAACCGCTCTTATGAGTGAGAACATTTCATTCATGGACTACAAAACCAGGGTTAGAAAAGAGATCTTAAAAACCAAAATTGTAGGATCTCTTTATAGAGAAGGAACCGCAGTATCAGAGGATGAAATTAAGAATTATCTTAACGATCATCCCGAGATTAATAAAAAAGGGGAGAAGGTAAAACTCCGACAAATAGTTATCAACAAAAAAGAGAAGAGCCCAGAAAAGCTAGAGAAGCTCCTCAAGAGCCTCGAGGAAGAGATCGAAGACGGAGATGACTTTGAAGACTTAGTAGAGGATTTCTCAGATGAAAAGAAAGACGGGGGATTGATTGGCATTTTGGCTGTGACGGATCTAAGTGTTCAAGTTAAAGATGCCATATCGAAACTGGATGTAAATTCAATATCCCCTCGGGTAGAAACCCCTGACAGCATAAAATATTTCTTTGTCGAAGAGCGGTTATCTGGGGACTCAGATACCACCGTTAGAGATGGCGTAAGAAAAATGCTGGAGAATCAAAAGATGAAGGAAAAGCTTCAGCAGTACTTCACCTTTGACATCTACAAGAAACACTCGATAGAAAAGAAGATATAAAATACGAGTTTTATAACAAAAGAGTCCATAAGGAGACCGAAGTGAAGCTTAATCCCCAAATTTTTAGAGAATACGATATTCGTGGCACTGTTGATAAGGATCTTACAGAAGACTTTGCTTTTCTTTTAGGCAGAGCTTACGGGGAACGATGCAAAGAGGAGGGTTACGACAACATCGGAGTAGGCCACGACTGTCGCTTAACCTCACCCCTCTATGCTCGCGCCTTGATGAGCGGAATTTCGAGCATGGGAGTGCGCTCAATTTATACAGGCATGGGTCCAACCCCTCAGCTTTATTTCAGCATATTTGCAAAAAACCTGGGTGGTGGCATCCAAGTCACAGGCAGTCACAATCCAAGTGACATGAATGGATTTAAGATATGTCTAGGAAAGCACACACTATCCGGCAATGACATAAAAGACCTTGAGTCTCGGATGCGACGATTAGCAGGATCTCCGGCCAAATCCGTAAATTCCTCTTTGATGAGAGACGATCTAATCCAAGACGAATACTGCAAATACCTGGTTCAGAATTCAAAACCATTTATGGGTACCAGAAAACTTAAAATTGTAGTCGATGCTGGCAATGGTGTAGGCGGAATAGTTGGACCCCAAATATTAAGAGAGCTAGGAGTCGAAGTAATTGAGCTTTTTTGCGAGCCGGACGGAAGATTTCCTAATCATCACCCTGATCCAACCGAAGTGAAGAATCTTAAACATCTAATTGCTGAGGTAAAAAAGCATAAAGCTGACTGCGGTATCGGGTGGGACGGAGACGCAGACAGAATTGGAGCCGTCGATGAGAACGGCGATGTTATCTTCGGTGATATGCTTTTATTGATTTTCGGCAGAGCCATTCTTAAAGAAAATCCAGGGGCAACAATTATCGGGGATGTTAAGTGTTCGGAATATCTTTACTCTGACCTTACCAAACATGGTGCAAACGCAGTCATGTGGAAAACTGGTCACTCCCTGATTAAGGGCAAGTTAAAAGAAACTAACGGTCTCTTAGCGGGGGAAATGAGCGGACACATCTTCTTCAAACATCGCTACTTCGGATTTGATGATGCAATATACTCCTCCTGTCGGTTGGTAGAGATTCTTTCCCAATCCAACAAAAAAGCGTCTGAGCTATTGAGCGACCTGCCAAAGAGATGCAGCACGCCAGAGATAAGAGTGGATTGCCCTGAAGAGGTTAAGTTCAAAATAGTGGATGCTGCTCAAAAGGCCTTTAATGAATATAAAGTTAATACGATCGATGGTGCTCGGATCTCTTTTGATAAGGGCTGGGGCTTGATAAGAGCATCTAATACCCAACCAGTTTTAGTCATGAGATTTGAAGCCGAAAGAGAAGAACTCTTAAACGAGTACAGAAATATTGTAGAAAGTAGAATAGAGGCGATCAAGCAGAGCTTGGCATGAAGGGTATTACTAACACCCCTATTATCATAGGAAAGGCTCGAGCCCATAACCTTGAGATTGAATCCCTAGAAATTAAAACTGGCTGCACCTTGGTTCATGGTCCCATGGGCTCTGGTAAAACTGCTCTACTTAGAGACATCTTAGGAAGCGAGCTCAAAGCAAGGACTAATAACATTCTGAGACCAATTCGCTCTTTGTCCCTTCCAGAGGCCGAAATATTAAACCTCCCCGCGGGAATTTTTATTTCTGGCGAACCAAATAAAATCCCCCAAACGTTCCTCGGGGAAACTCTTGGGCTCATTAGTGCACTAGGCAAACTGATTGTTAAGTCTTCATACAGAATTTGTCCGAACTGCGGCAATAAAAATAAATTTAGCCCTTCGTCAGAGATTCCAGTCAAGCTCCTTAAAGATTTGGAAGAAACTAATCCAAAAAAAGTCATATTAACTGTTTTTGTTAAGACTTCGGCGAAAGAAGTTGCAAACGAGATGGCAACCTGGCGCTCGAAAGGTTTTGACGAAGTTGAATCTTATTTAGAGCAGAAACTAATTAAAGTTAAGCTTGATGCTTTATCTTCATCAGAGCTCAACCTCTCCCGGCTTAAGGAATCTTTGACCCCTCACCTAAAGCCGGGGCGATATATTGAGGTCACCGCCATAACACCGGACAATTCCGAAAAGCAGTTAAATATTTTTGGAACAAATATCTGCCAAAAATGCCTAATCGAATTGCCGAAACTCCGTGCTTCCACATTTGGTGCTGAATTATTAAGCAAATCTGAAATTACCGCCGAGCAAAGAGCACTGCTCCAAGAATCATCTCTAGATGAAAACTTCATGATAACCGGAGAGAGTCTTTTAAGATCCTCTATAGCTCAACTTAAAAGCAACCAATTAGTCTCTGGTCAACTACCTACTATCTGCCGCAAAATAATCTCGAACCTACTGGAGGCTGGCTTAGGTGATTTAGAAATAAGTACACGAATGGAGAGTATTCCCTCCGAAAAATCATTCTATGTGCAAATGGCTAAGGCCGCATTTTTGACCAGCCCAGATGCCCTACTGTTAATAGATGATCCCTGCCCTCTTCCCTCAGAAAATATCAAAAAGGCCTTCGGAAACCTACTAGAATATAAAAGTACTAACGGCGGATTTACCCTACTCGCCACAAACAATCCAAGCTTCTCAAGATACGCAGCAAGATTTATTAAACTAGGCTCAGCTGCTGATAAAAATACTAATAAAATATTGAGCTTTGAACCTTTTAGCGCAAACGATTCAGGCACATCTCCTGAGTTTAGGCTTGGACTGGATTTAGCTGTATTGCAAAATTCTACTCCTGACCCAGAAACAATCTTTGTAAAAACAACTAATCTTAATCACCAATCGGGCAGGACCGTCCTCTCGCTCCTAAAGGTAGAAAATCTAATTTGTGAGCTACTGGGGTCAACCGTTACTGCAAAAGCACTAGGCTATTCAGCGAAAGATATTTTAAAATTAAGTCCGGAATCTGCCGGTGCAAAAACAATCAGATTTAATGATCTTACATTTCCTGAGATTTGCCAGCTTAAAGTAGCTGAATTTGAAGAGAGATTTTCTGGAATTGGTAAATTAAAAAAGATATTAGGATCAGTGTCAGAGCTGGGCCTCGGTCATATAAATTTAAATACCCCATTGAATGATTTGAGTCTCCAGGAACGAATTCTAATTGCATGCCTTAAGGTTGCTCGGGATAAACCTAAAAACAAAATTATTCACTTTCAAAATGTTCTTGATAGATTATCAGAGAAGGAACTCAGTGTAGCCAAAAATTGGCTCAAAAAAAATCTCGGAGTGACAAACTGCATCATCTCCGAGACGGTTAATCCAACCACTTAAATCTTACAACTATCGCCTTCCCTGCCCCTTGGTCTCCAGCTCATCTGCCAACGGCAGAGGATTATCGGAGTCGCGTTTCTCCTCAACTGGAATCAAAACTATAGGAAGGAAGGTCGATTCGACCACGATTAAGTTTGGATGTTCTTCTCTATAACTAGAGAGCAACCAAGCAAAATCCGGATCACAAAGCTCATGTGGATAAACTGGACGAGCCATACTGCAACGCCTCCTTAAAACAACCCAAAAAAATACAGACTAAAATTCAACTACTAAAAAGGGGCCTCGCTCGCTTGTTCTAAAGGGGTAATCGGTATGATTGACCTCTTTAATGAATAGGTAAATTTACCAAATTTTACCCAAATCAAATTAAAACGGGCTTTAAAAGTAGGAAGCGCCTGAGATGACTTGATTTATTATTCTTCCGACCCCATAACTAACTGTTGTACCCTTAACTAGTCGATTATATTTCATTTACTGATTAAATTTAGGTATCCGTGACCCCAGAAGCTGCTCCCCAAATATACACGCGGGACAAACATAATATCTCCAGGAAACATATCGATCCTGATGCGCTGAAGATTCTTTATCGATTGATGCGACATGGTTTCAAAGCCTATCTGGTCGGAGGTGGAGTAAGAGATCTCCTTTTAGGTATCAAACCAAAAGATTATGACATTGGCACAGATGCTCATCCCAGACAGATAAAAGCTATTTTCAGAAATAGTCGGATTATTGGGCGCCGATTTAAACTAGTTCATATCTACTTCCATGGTGGAAAGATAATAGAGGTAGCTACCTTTCGTGCCCAAGATAACTTATCAGATAGAGCGGAGCCTGGAAGTGAAGAGGGCGCGGCTGACTCTGTCGAGCTAGATGAGAACATCTATGGCTCTGATGAAACCGATGCCTTTCGCCGCGACCTATCAATCAACGGATTGTTCTACGATCTCGCCACATTTTCGGTGATTGATTACGTCGGTGGGATGCAAGATCTAAGCGAACAGTTGATAAGAATAATTGGCAATCCCGATCAAAGATTTGCTGAAGATCCAGTTCGACTAATTAGAGTCCTAAGACATGCCGGGAGAACTGGTTTTAAGATAGATGGGACCACATATGATTCACTCGTGACCAATAAGGACCTTCTAGCACAGGCCTCGAATGTCAGAGTGTATGAAGAAATACGGAAAGACTTAGTTTCTGGGCACGCAGCCTCCATATTAAAGCTAATGTCTAAATCGGGACTACTTGAGATATTTTTGCCCGAATTATCTGAGAATAATAGTGAGTTTTTTATTGAAGAGAACCCATCTCTAGAGATGCTCGAACGAGCCGATGGTATGATTAAAAATGGGGAACAGCTAACTCCCTCCACCATCCTTGCGGCGCTTGCTCTCTTTATTGGACTACCTAGCATAGAAAATCGAGACCTCGCCCATCGCTTCACCTCAAAAGAGGAGCTATTACTTCATCTACAAGGCTGCTTTAGAGCCCTTGCAGTTCCAAGGAGGGAGAAGGAGAAACTCCACAATATTTTAATCGTCTGGTTCGATCTCGAACACACCGAGATTGAGCAGATAAAATTCCAGAAGTACCGAAATAAGGAGTTTTTAGGAGATCTTTTGGGGCTTCTAAAGCTGATTGGTGAAACGGAACATGAAGAGGCTCTCCTTAATGGCTTGGCCGAATTTGAACCAGATGAAAAATCCCACGGTCATCATGAGAGCAGGGGGCGCCGCAGGAGAATGAGGTCCCGAAGTAGGTTCAACAAACGAAGAAGAATAATGTAACAATGAGCAATCTCGCCCAAGACATATCTGCTATCTTTGAGATCTATAAAGAGAGTGTCACAGCCGCTACGAAGGGATTAATAAAAAACTGGATTATTCTACCCGGAACCATAGCTGCCTATGTAGCCCTACTTTTTATTCTAAATCTGACATCCGGGTTGGGAATGGTTGGAGGATTTATCGCGGGCCTCTTTTATGTGGCATTTCTCACTTATTTTTATGGTTGGGTTGCCCAAACTATAAGAAAAGAGAAGATCTCTCTCAATTCACTTAAGGAATTTGACTGGTCTCTATTTTCAGCTTTAATAAGTATCGGCTTCATATTCTGGATCCTGTCGATGCTAGTGACCCCATTCGGGCACGCCACCGAAACAAGTTGGATTTTAGCCTGCTATAGCTTGGGAGTTTTTATCTGCTTTAATGCCATACCAGAGATAGTGTTTATCAAGCGATATGAAAGCATCGCTGCACTTAAGTATTCCTTTAATTTTATAAAAGATAATTGGATCGAATGGTTTATGCCATTTGTGATTCTGCTGGCACCAGCAATACTAACACGACCTGTCAGTTTTCTAACCGCTCTATCCGGAGCTAATCCTTTTAGTTCTGGCGGAGATCCTCTTTTGCCTGCCAAATTTATATTTGTGCAACTGACCTCAATACTTTCAGCCTCAATAGGCTCCCTGGGCATATTGCTAGCCCTTATTGTAACTGCTTGGTTTATGATTTTTAGGGGTTATTTATTCACAAAGTTGGATGGATCCTCTCGTAGACAGAGAACATATCGATCCAAATTCTCATAAGGCCATGCATGACAATCAAAACAAATTGTTTAGGCGTCATCCCGGTAAGACTCGAAAGCACTAGATTTCCGAACAAGCCTCTCAAGGATATCGCGGGCAAAACCCTAGTAGAAAGAGTTTGGCTGCAGGCAAAAAAGGCAAAAAAAATCACCCAACTGATTGTTGCAACCAACAATCAAGAGATAGCCGATATATGCGGCAAAAAGGGAATGAATTACGTCATGACTCGAGCTGACCATGAAACAGGAACAGATCGGGTGGCAGAAGCAGCAAAAATTCTTGAATCTCGTGGAGAAACATTTCAGCTTGTAGCAAATATTCAGGGAGACATGCCCTTTATCAATCCTGACGTGATTGATAGCACAATAAGCTCTCTTGCTGATTCAGATAATAGTTTTGGCATGGCAACAATCGGAACCCCTATTACTGATCTTAAAGAATTTGAGCGTCCCGCCAGTGTAAAAATTGCTTTGGGTGAAAATGGCAGAGCTCTTTACTTTTCCAGGTCTCCAATCCCCCATTGGCGAAACTTCCCTGGCGAATCAGCGGTAACATCGGAAAACCCCCTGGGGTACAAACACATGGGGCTTTATCTTTTTAAAACAGAGACGCTTTATAAAATATCGAATCTCTCAAAAAGCTTTACCGAACAGCGCGAAGCTCTAGAGCAGCTAAGAGCGTTGGCTCATGGAGTAATTATCAAAGTTAACATCGTCCCAAGAACCGCCGTAGAGCCATCAATCGAGGTCGACACCCCAGAGGACCTTCAAAAGGCAATAGAATTTGCAACAAAATCAGGCGCTTAACTTTTGTATATTTAAGTGCAAACCTGACACGGTTCTAGTAAACTCCGTCGGTCAAATTCTTTTTTGAGCAAATCATGACCAATAGAGCAACGAAATTCATATTCGTAACAGGTGGTGTTGTTTCTTCCATTGGAAAAGGTCTCTCTGTCGCCTGTCTTGGCTCACTCCTTCAAGCACGGGGACTCAAAGTTACCGCCTGCAAACTAGATCCTTACATAAACGTAGATCCTGGAACCATGAGTCCATTTCAACATGGTGAGGTGTTTGTAACAGAGGATGGCGCAGAAACCGATCTAGATTTAGGTCACTACGAGAGATTCATTGAAGCCCAGATGTCACGGGCGAACAACTTCACCACGGGTAAGGTCTATGAGACCGTGATCGCTAAAGAACGAAAAGGTGACTACCTGGGCGGAACTGTCCAAGTGATCCCTCACATCACAGATGAAATAAAGAGAAGAGTGCTAGAGGTAGCCAAGGGTTATGATATTTGCTTGGTTGAGGTAGGTGGCACCGTCGGAGACATAGAAAGCCTGCCATTTCTTGAAGCTATCAGGCAGATGCGCTTCGATATGGGCACAGAAAACACTCTTTATATTCATCTCACATTAGTACCTTATATTACCGCAGCAAATGAGTTTAAAACCAAACCAACCCAGCACTCAGTTCGAGAGCTGCAAGGATATGGTATTTCTCCAAGCATAATCATTTGCCGCTCCGAGCACCCGCTAGATGAGAAGATTAAGGAAAAGATCAGTCACTTTTGTAACGTTCAGAAAAACTGTGTGATCAATTCGCACGACGTGAAATCAATTTACGAACTTCCGATGATCATGCACCATCAAGGTATCGATGATCGAGTAGTTGAGTTTTTAAATATTTGGACTGGCGCGCCGAATCTAAGTTCCTGGGAGAAGATTGTTAACACCATACACAATCCGGGTAACGGTAAAATTACCATCGCCATGGTCGGCAAATATGTCGAGCTTACCGAAAGCTACAAAAGCTTATCCGAAGCGCTTAAGCACGGAGGATTCGCTAATGATTGCGCACTGAATGTTGTCTATGTCGATAGCGAAGAGGTAGAGCGCGGCAGCATAGAAGAAACAATAAAAAAAGCCCTCAATCAAGACAGCTTGGATGCGATATTAATTCCAGGAGGATTTGGCTCGCGAGGCAGCGAAGGAAAGATTGCTGCAGTAAAATATGCCCGAGAGAACAAAATTCCATTCTTAGGGATATGCCTCGGTCTTCAAATGGCGGTGATTGAATATGCAAGGTCTAAAGCTAATATCACGGATGCAACCAGTGAGGAGTTCAATTCATCAGCCAAAAATGCCGTGATTCATATAATGGAGCATCAAAAGAAAGTTGAGAACAAAGGTGGCTCTATGCGACTTGGTAGCTACCCCTGCAATCTGAAAGGTGGGAGCTTGGCTAATAAAGTCTATGGGAAGAGCTCCATATCAGAGCGCCACCGCCATCGTTATGAATTCAACAACCAATACCGACAGACGCTTGAGCGGGCTGGATTGATATGCAGTGGCCTCTCTCCCGATGGCAATCTTGTTGAAATCATAGAGATTAAAGAACATCCATTTTTTATCGGGGTTCAATTCCATCCTGAATTTAAATCAAAACCACTCATGCCCCACCCTCTGTTTAAGAGTTTTGTCGAAGCTGCTATAAGATATAGAGAGGAGAGAAAGAGCCCTGGCAAACCAGGATCCTTCTCAACTCCTAACCCTACAAAAAAAGAAAAGAAGAGCTCAGAAGATAAATCCTCTTTAAAAAATGGGATGCAACAACAAGAGCTCTTAGGTAGAAGCGAGCCTTCATAAGATGAAAACTGTAGATATTAACAAAACTACCAAGATAGGCTTGGGTCAGAACCTGCTATTAATTGCGGGACCTTGCCAAATTCAATCCCTAGAACACTGCCTAAAGATTGCCAACTTTCTAAGGGACACAGTTAAAAACCTACCAATCAATTTGGTGTTCAAAAGTAGCTTTGATAAGGCCAACAGAACTAGTGCCTCTGGGGCTCGCGGCCCGGGACTTGAGAGCGGGCTCGAAATATTAGCTGAGGTAAAAAAACAGACCGGATTGCCAATCCTCACCGATATTCATGACGTAACTCAGGCAAAACCAGTCGGTGCCGTAGCGGACATACTCCAAATCCCGGCGTTCTTGTGTAGGCAAACAGATTTACTCATCGCTGCAGGCGAAACAGGTAGAGCAATTCATGTAAAAAAGGGACAATTCTTAGCCCCCGATGATATGAAGTGGGTTGCTAACAAAATAGAGACCACTGGCAACAAGAATATAATTCTTTGCGAGCGCGGGACCTGTCATGGATATCGGGATCTAGTGGTAGATATGAGAGCCCTGCACATAATGAGATCTCTTGGATACCCGGTGGTCTTTGATGCTACCCATAGTGTTCAATCAATGGGCGGCGCCGGTGGAGCCTCAGGAGGCAATAGAGATTTCATTCCACCATTGGCTCGCGGGGCTGTCGCAGTGGGAATTGATGGCATCTTCCTTGAGTGTCACGAGGCTCCTGAATCAGCGCCGTCAGATGGGGCCAGCATGCTTAAATTAGAGGATATGCCAGGGTTGCTTCAATCAATCTGTAAGATTCGTCAAGCAGCTGCCTAATTTTGATATTACTGGATGTTAGCGGTATCATTCCGCCCTATGGTTCAACTGGGTCGTAGTCAAAGCCGTATTATTGCCATTCTTACCCTCCTCGTCTTTGGAGGGATCGGCATGTATTTGGTCAAGAGTCAGGAGCCCATAAAAAAAATCATAAAGAAAAATCAATTTAGTAATGCAGAGTTTACCTCCACTGGCTTTATTCTTCATAATTTTCAACGTACCGAGACGAAGAACGGCAAAACTATCTGGAAAGTTCAAGCTGAGCTCGGCGAATACATAAAAGGTCAGGAATCAGCCAAGCTTTCGCGCCCCTTCTTGGTCCTCTATCAAGAAAATGGAGATATCATCGAGGTAACGGCGAACGAAGCTATCCTTACCCTAGATGGCAATGCTCTAAAGGTCGCCGATCTGCAAGGTGATGTCGTGATGAACATCAACAGAGAGAGATTTGTGAACACTCAGACCGCCAATTATGATAAAAGTAAGGACTTAATAACTGCCCCCGGATATGTAAAAATAGAGGATAAGAACATGCTACTGGAGGGGGAATTAATGAAGGTATTGGTTTCCCAACAAGAGATGACTCTCGGTAGAAATGTTAAAACAACAATCAAAAAGAGAGCGCTCACGGAATGATATCTTTAAATAAAATCAGAAAGATTCAGATGCTAGCCTTGGTGGCGACACTGTTGGCAAGCGCCACCTACGCGCAAGCGCAGGCTCCCTCTCAATGGGACAATCTCTCCTCATCCACCATACCTACAGTTATCACCTCAAAAACTATGGCTCTTAACTCAGCCAGAAAAGACTTTTCCTATGACGGCGATGTGCTGCTGGTAAAAGGCGATCTTAAAATGATAGCTGAGCGGCTTGAGGGTAAATACAACGATGAACAAGGAATAGACGAGCTAACTGCCAAGAATAAAGTAGTCATCACCAAAGGTACAAATATCAAAGCTCGCTCGAACAAAGCCGTCTATGATAAAAAAACTGAAACGATGATCCTTACAGACAACCCCGAGGTAACCCAGGATCAAAGTGTTTTAACCGCCGATATTGTGAGAATATTCCTTAAAGAAAATCGCAGCTCAGCGGAAGGTAACGTTAGAGTAAAATTGATACCAGCAGATGACTCAACCGGATAAAAACGAATCTTTTCTTTTAGGTCAGGGCTTAAGTAAATCCTACCGCGGTCGCCAGGTGGTGAATGATGTCTCTGTGTATGTAAAAAGCGGAGAAATCGTTGGTCTACTCGGCCCAAATGGTGCAGGCAAAACAACAACTTTCTATATGATGGTAGGCCTTATTGCCGCTGATACAGGCAATATTATTCTAGATAATTCAGATATCACTCGTGAGCCCATGTTCGTTCGAGCAAGAATGGGCATAGGGTACCTACCCCAAGAGGCCTCGGTATTTAGAAAGCTCACAGTAAGAGAAAATATCATGGCTATCTTGGAGACTATCGAGAATCTCTCGGATGAAGATCGCGCTCAAAAGCTAGAGGAACTCTTAGCGGAGTTAGGACTAAATCGAGTAGCAAATTCAATGGCGAGCGCTCTCTCTGGCGGAGAGCGACGACGCGTTGAGATCGCCCGAGCACTTGCTAGATCTCCAAATTTTATACTCCTAGATGAGCCATTCGCTGGAATAGATCCGATAGTGATAAATGATCTTCAAGGGATCATCGCTCATCTTAAATCTAGAGGGATTGGGGTTCTAATTACCGATCATAACGTGAGAGAAACCTTGGGAATCTGCGATCGAGCTTACATATTAGCAGAGGGGCGAATTCTAATAGAAGGTAGCCCTGATGAGATAACCTCTGACGAGAGAGCCCGTAAATTCTATTTAGGGGAAGGCTTCTCGATGTAGGAGATTCAAGACTCGCCGATAAGAGTCCGAATCTCTTGGTTATTTTTTAAATACAAAATTTAGCTCCCAAATATTATTCTTTAGACCATATTGCACGAATCTTGCATCCTAACCCATGATCAAGGAGAAGTGCTGCAAGCTGATTTATAAAAAGCCCAGCGTTACTCGGAGGTTAGGCTTGACTGCAGAGGTTTGCAGTCAAAGGAGATAAACTTTTTTTAGACAGTTTGGTTATGGCCTTAGAAATGCGGTTAAGCCAGAAGCTCAGTCAACAGCTTCTGATGACACCTCAGCTTCAACAAGCTATCAAGTTACTTCAACTTGGTAGACTTGAATACATCGAGGCTTTAGAAAAAGAGCTGCTAGAAAATCCAATCCTAGAAAAATCTTCTGAAGAAGAAGGTGATTCTAAATCCGAACAGAATCTTGAATCATCGCCGCTCGAAGAAGCCATGGTGTTAAGCGGCACTAATCCAGCCGAAGCTAATCCGGATATAAAATCTGATCAGTCCCCCGTAGAGTGGAGCGATTACCTTGAGTATTTTGCATCAGACTCCCGCGGCGCTGCTGGCATAAAAAGTGAGGGCGACTGGGAAGAACGACCATCTATAGAAAACACCGCTGCTCGAGCAGAGAATCTCTCTGAGCATCTATTTTTACAACTGCGCATGATGGAGTTAACCCATTATCAACTTAAAATAGCGCAGCATGTAGTTTGCAACTTAAACAAAGATGGTTATTTATGCTGCACTACAGAGGAACTTGCTCAAGAAGCTAATTGCAGCGAGCCAGAAGCTCTAGAAGTGGTAAAAATAATTCAACATCTCGATCCCGTTGGCTCTGCCTCAAAAGATCTAAAAGAGTGCTTATTAATTCAACTTGAATCTCTAGGAATGGAGCATACCCTAGCAGCCAAGATAGTGAACAACCATCTCGATATGCTCGCTAATCGAGGATATTCAAAAATTGCCAAGATAGAGAATGTTTCAGTTGAGGAAGTATACAAGGCAGTTAAAGAGATACAGTCCTTAGAGCCTCGTCCAGGTAGACCCTTCGGAGCGGATACTCCTAGATACATCATCCCTGACATCTATGTTTACAAACAAGGCGAAGAGTACGTAATAACCCTTAATGAAGAGGGTATTCCTAAACTTAGAATTAACCCCCACTACCTCACTCTTTTAAAAGAGCAGATTCAGAATAGCGCCAATGGTAATGATTCTAATGAATATCTAAATGATAGATTAAAAGCAGCAACTTGGCTGATTAAATCGATTCACCAACGTCAAAAGACTATATATAAAGTTACCGAGAGTATAGTTAAGCGACAACGTGAATTTTTCGATAAGGGTATCGAAAATCTAAAACCGATGGTTCTAAAAGATATAGCTGATGATATCGGCGTTCACGAATCAACCGTAAGTCGAGTTACAAGTAGCAAATACGTGCACACTCCCCATGGAGTATTCGAATTAAAATTCTTCTTTACCAGTGCAATACAGGGCGGCTCTGGTGATGTTTCCTCTTCTAGCGTTAAAGAGAAGATAAAAGCCTTAATAACCGCAGAAAACACAGAAAGTCCGATTTCAGATCAAGAGATTGTAGAACAGCTTGGCTCTGATGGCATTAAAATAGCCCGCAGGACCGTGGCTAAATATCGTGAGTCTTTAAATATCCCCTCCTCTTCTAAGCGTAAAAAGGTATTCTAAAGCACCTTAAAATTATTAGTTAATTTTTTTAAGAATCTGATCCAATTTTGTATAGTAGTTCTATAAGTATGCCGATTTAAGTAAGAGGAGGAGCAAATTATGACATCAAATAAAGCCGTTAGAGTAAATATTACATTCAGAAATACAGAGGGAACCGATCCACTAAAAACCTATGCTACAGAGAAGGTATCTCACTGTGTAAAAAAATTCGTTCATCACGATACGGATGCATATGTGGTTCTTACTGTTGAGAGAAATAGACAGGTTGCTGAAATTACCTGTCATGCCAATGGCAAAGATATTATTGCAAAAGAGGAAACCCCAGATTTGTATACTGCCATCGATTCAGCAGTGCATAACCTCGGGAATCAATTAAGAAAGCATAAAGAGAAGATCACCAGCAAACATTAAGCTCTTTTATGACTAGCACCCGGCGCATAGCAATCATTGCTGGTATATCCGGCGCTGGGTGTTCAACCGCCTTGAAAGCCTTTGAGGATTTTCATTTCATTACCGTAGGTCGACTGCCGGTGCCACTGGTAGATCGGTACATAAACGAAAAATCCGCTGAGCTAAGCAGTAAAATTGCCATACTCCCCGAAATAAAATCTCAAGAAGCTGTCGATCAACTTTTAAAATACTTAAAGGTAGCAGGAAGGGAGCGCTTTAATATTGTCTTTATTGATGCCTCCGATGAAACCATCGTAAAAAGATATAGCGAGACTCGAAGACCTCATCCTGACTTTGCTAAACCAGAGGATAAAACCTTAATTGACGCGATAAAGAGGGAACGGCGCTCTCTTATATCATTAAAAGAGATCTCTGATCTTCATATCGAAACCACTAATCTCACGGTGCATGACCTAAAGAGAGAGATATTAAACTTTGTAGAGAGAGATTACGACTCAAGAACAAATTTAACCGTAAATTTCATGTCTTTTGGTTACAAACACGGCACTCCCTCAGACTGCGATCTCTTGGTAGATGTGCGATTCCTTCCAAATCCCTATTTTATTGAAGAGTTAAAAAACCAAACTGGTCTTGATGCTCCAGTAGCTGAATGGGTCAATCAAAATCCAGATAGCAAAATATTCCTAGAGCACTATTTAAATTTATTAAATTTTCTTGCTCCCAAATATATCCATGAGGGTAAATCTTACTTAAAAATCGGAGTTGGGTGCACAGGAGGACAACATAGGTCTGTCTCATTGGTAGAAAAATTAGCTTCCACTTTTACCAATCCAAAGTGCAAAGTTACCAAATACCACCGCGATATTCCTAAGAAATAGTAGGATAAATAATCCTTTGACGCGGACCCAATCGGTCGCTACTATCAGGCTCCAAGAGATAAAACTAAATAACAATCAGGTGCCTTTTCATTCTCTCGGCATCAACATATCTAGGAGTCGTAATGGCAATTAAAAGCTTCTTGTTCACATCGGAATCTGTATCTGAGGGTCATCCAGACAAAATCTGCGATCAGCTAAGCGATGCAATTTTAGATGAAGTACTAAGACAAGACCCAATGTCTAGAGTAGCGATGGAATCATTAGTCAAAACTGGTGTGATTGTTTTAGCTGGAGAAGTCACAACCAAAGCAAATATTGATTATGAGGCAGTTGCTAGAAAGGTAGTACGAGAAATCGGCTACACAGATCCAGCAATAGGATTCGATGCTGATACTTGCCGAATAATAAAACACATCTCCGAACAATCGCAGGACATTAGTCAGGGTGTCGATGAAGGCAAAGGTGAATTCGCAGAGCAAGGAGCTGGAGACCAAGGATTAATGTTCGGATTTGCTTGCGATGATACACCTGAACTGATGCCACTACCTATCATGATGGCTCATAAATTAGTTGAAAGACTATCAACCTTGCGAAAATCTAAAGTAGTCGATTTTTTAAGACCTGATGCAAAATCTCAAGTATCTGTTAGGTATGAGAATGGCAAACCAATTTCAGTAGAGACCGTGGTTCTCTCTCATCAGCATACTGAGGGCGTAGATAATAACACTCTTCGAGAGTTCATAATCGAGGAGGGCATTAAGAAAGTGATTCCGGCTAATTTTTTAAACAAAGATACCAAATATCTTATTAATCCTACCGGAAGATTCGTAATAGGCGGCCCCCATGGCGATACCGGACTTACTGGCAGAAAGATTATTATTGATACGTATGGCGGATACAGTCGGCACGGTGGTGGCGCCTTCTCAGGTAAAGATCCTACAAAAGTAGACAGATCTGCCGCATACGCTGCTCGCCATGTTGCCAAAAATATTGTGGCTGCTGGATTGGCCTCTAAGTGTGAGGTCCAAGTGGCTTATGCCATCGGAGTAGCAGAACCAGTATCAATATACATAGACACATTTGGCACAGGCAAAGTCGCAGAAGAAGAGATAGTTCCTGTAGTAAGAGAGGTGTTTGGTCTTAGACCCAAGCAGATTATTGATAATCTTAATTTAAGAAGACCAATTTACCTCAAAACTGCAGCTTACGGTCACTTTGGCAGAATCCCGACGAAGGAAGGTCACTTCTCATGGGAAAAAAACGACCAAGTTGATGTGCTAAAGAAAGTGCTCAGTTAATTACCTTTCAAAACAGAAAGCCCTGACTTCATGGATCTCACCATAGTCAGGGTTTTCTATTTTCTGGGGGGCTATGTGCCAAAGCCAGGAATCTGAGCTGGTAAGAGCATAGGCGCTGTTTACAAAAAAATCTCTGATATCTTTATCCAAGATGGTTAATGCATCCTCTATTTGCCAAAAAGCCTCGCTCTCTTTGTAGTAATAATAATATAAGTCGGTAAGCAGAATGACTTTTTTAAACTTAGCCAACAGCTCAAGATGGCCACGTTCCAAGATATTAATACTTTGCTTTAGCCCCTGCTCTATCGAGGGCAAAAGAACTCGCGGCGACTCAAAATAATTCAGATTGGAGGACAAAATAGTAATTACTCGGTCTCTCCAATATACTCCTAGCTGCCCTAAAAGATTTAGACTAATTACGCAATTAATGCCCGCACGCCCGTGTTCGATCGGTTGGCATTTTAAATTTCTTAGTATTAAAGCCATCTCTTCTATTGAGACCTTGCCGTCTTTGGCATGGCTAATAGCCTGAGACCAATTATCCATCACACCGGTTACATCAAAAATCTGACAATCAAGAGATTGGGTATCGCGCAATTTAGGAAACGATTTTGCCCATCGATTTTTTAAAGTTGGATCGATATCAACCAAAGTTAATTTACTTAGGGAGCCATCTAGAGAAGCAGAATCCAGATCTAGCAAACCACCGGCACCGTAAATAATAGCCTTGGAAGTATTACCCAGAGATGTTCCGATAAATCTTTTGCACAGCTCCAAATGACGCTGCCAATAGGGGCGGCAGCGCTGACTTCTTGCCCTTATCCCAGCACTCATCTTGAGATAATCCCGACGGTTAGGAAATCGCAGGGAATTGATAATGTAAGAAAGGACCTCCATGAGCTTTGCCACTTTGAATTTATCTCTTATTTCTGAGATTATTCATAAGTCTGAAAGTATGGAATACATAAAACTAGGCAAATCTGAATTAGTTGTTTCGCGCCTCTGCGTAGGTACCTGGCAAGCTGCAGGCTGGGCTGGCTCTGACCCACTTAAATTTAATCAAATAATCAAGCGGGCTCTCGATCTTGGGATTAACTTCTTTGATACCGCTGAAAGTTATGGCGACGGCATTGCTGAGGAGCAGCTCTCCAAAGCCCTACAAAAAGAGCGCCAATCTGTCTTCATAGCAACAAAGTTTTCTCACAAAAGTGCAACACCAGAAAAGGTCCGTAAATCTCTTGAGGACTCCCTGCGTCGACTAAAGACTGATTATATCGATCTTTACCAATATCATTGGCCATCACCCACAGTCCCATTAAGAGAGACACTAGAGGTCATGCAAGCTTTCAAAAAAGAGGGGAAGATTAGAGCTATCGGTGTTTCCAATTGGAACGAACCAGAATGGGATGAGTTTGATGATACCTCCAACATAGACACCCTGCAAAATTGCTATAGCCTTCTCTGGCGAGGTATCGAAAAAAGGGTTCTGCCTTTCTGCAACTCAAAGGGTGTTACAGTGCTTGCCTATTCCCCACTTGCCCAGGGAATATTAGCCGATCAATTCTCGGATATTGATAATCTTCCGAAAGATCCACGCCGACAGAACAAGCTGCTCTCCCCAGAGGTATTCACCAAAACCAAGGGAGTGCTGGCTGAAATCAGAAAAGTCTCTCAGACCTTAGGTAAACCTATGAATCAAATAGCCCTTAGGTGGCTCTTAGCCCAGCCGGGAGTTGGTGTAGCAATCATTGGCGGCACCAAACCTGAACAGCTTGAGTCTAACTTTGGCGCCCTTGGTTGGAAGCTAGATTCGAAAGATACAGAAAGGCTTTCTGAGGTAACACTTGAATTCTCTGCCAAACAGGAGCCCCACGATACTCTGTGGGGATGGCATTCAAGGGGTATAACTAAAGCAATAAAAAAATAATTTATGCCGATAGCAAACCCTTACTCGACTAAACTCGGAGATTTTCCAGATTTAATAATAGACACGCTCTATGATGACAATCGCGTGGAATCTTCAAAGCTAGTTAACGAGGCAATAGCAAAATTTCCCAAAGTTGCAGTTGAACTTGGTAGTGGTTCGGGAGAGCATTTAGTAAGTCGCGCATCTCAGGATCCTAACACTCTTTATATAGGGATTGAGATCAGGTTTAAGAGAATTTATCGGACAGCACAGAAAGCAGTTCAAAGTAATCTCAAAAACATACTTCTCATCAGAATTTTTGCAGAAGACATAGAAAGTCTATTTGTTAAAAATTCACTAGACATTATCTATATAAATTTCCCCGATCCTTGGGCCAAGAGACGATGGCTCAAGCATCGACTTGTATCTGACTCTTACCTAGTGGTTCTAAGAAAGCTCCTTAAAAAAGATGGTATATTTTCTTTTAAAACTGACCACCCCGACTATTTTGCGGCCGTTGAGACCTCATTAGGCAATTCGGCGGAATCGTGGAAGATATTAAAAAAGACTACCGATCTTTATAAAAGTCCTTGGATAAACAACAACATACCTACGGAGTTTGAGAAGCTATTCCTATCAAAAGGGCTGCCCGTGAACTTTTTAGAAGCTACCCCCATAGGCGATTTGTAACTTTTCGCTTACAATTGAGAAAGATCGCAACGATTCTAGTGAAAGCCCGTCTTAGTTATAAGAAGGGCGTTTTAGCCCGGTTATTTAAGAAATGTTTTATTAGAGGATATGGAACGGTTATGGCTGACAATCAACCCAACAACACAGAGACTTCAATTAGAACTATCGAAACTACCCTTGGTGAGTTGATTGAAACCCTAACAAATATCGCCATTGAATCTGGTCGTACAGAGGATGAGGCCTATTACCTTACCTCAGCCATTCTGAATGATGTAATTGTAAGAGAATAAATAACTTACCTCATTCTTTTATTAGATTAAGGCTCCTTTAGGGGCCTTTTGTATTTATTTAACCAAAAAAATAACACTTCCTGAGCCTATTTTTCATCTTATTAAGGCCTAAATAGGCATAAAGAGACGACCGGCAATTTCTTAATTTGGAGAGGCCTTATCAAAATCCATAATGGATTATCATTAGCTTTAACACTCTTTCTGACTGGCTCTGCAGTCACAGCATTCTCTTACGCTCAGATAATGAAACTTGAGGCGCCCCAGCACCTATTTGAAGCAGACTTTTTAACCGTTGGGGATCACTACTACTCCATTAAAGCCAGTCAGGAATGCGTTGGCAAAATATCCATAAACGTCTGGCAGCAGAAGGCCACTGGAGTAAGGTTGACCGGCATAGTAAAAGCGATAGCCAACGGTGCTCCGATTGATGCCCATATCTCTGGTGAGGCCTACTTCAATCCGCTGGGGCAGTTGTCTGAGTCCTCTTTTAATTTAATCGGCGAAGGCTTTAAGGGTACAGTAGCAACTTCTGCTATTCAGCCCATCGCACTTAATTTGAGTTTTAAAGCCAACGACATCGAAAAGTCATTTTCAAAAGAGATTCCTGGTCCCCTTTTGATAGAGGAGAAATCCCCTGGAAAATTACAGCTTCAATACAATCAAGCGATGCCGGTGCAGCCAATTACGTTGCAAGCTCCTGCTGCCTTTTTAAGAACTGAATTAAAACTCTCGGTAGAACCGTCCGATAAAAAAGGATGTTCAAATCCTTCTAGATTGGATCTCTCAAAATTATTAACCAAGATAAAATCATTAAAAATCGCAAATACTGGAGCGGAGTTATGATTGAAGTAGATAAGCTCTGTAAAAACTACGGCAACTTTAAAGCAGTAGACAACGTCTCTCTGAAAATTGAACCAGGAGAGATATTTGGTTTCTTAGGAGTTAATGGCGCAGGTAAAACTAGCACCATCAGGATGATGGTTGGCATTATCCAACCCGACTCGGGCAGCATAAAACTAGGTGGCTACGATTTAGCCCTACAACCTGAGGCTGCAAAATCAATTGTAGGATACATCCCTGATCGACCTTATATCTATCCGAAATTAACTGGACGCGAGTTCCTTACCTTCTGTGGGAATCTTTATCGAGTTCCCAAAAAGGCTCTAAAAGAATCGATTGATGAAGCTCTCCAGAAGTTTGCCTTAGAGGACTGGGCAGATGAACTCATCGAGAGTTACTCCCATGGCATGAAACAGAGAATCGCTACCTGCGCTGCTCTTGTTCATAAGCCAAAAATTCTAATTGTCGATGAGCCTATGGTCGGGCTTGATCCTAGAGGAGCCCGAATGTTCAAGGATACACTTAAGGATTTAGCTGAATCTGGCATGACTATTTTTCTCTCAACCCACTCTCTTGATGTAGCAGAGGAGGTTGCAGACAGATTAGCGATAATTCAGAGGGGGCGAATTATTACCTCTGGAACCTTGGATGAAATTAGATCTAATGCTGGATTATTTGAAAGTGCCTTAGAAGCGATATTTTTAGAGCTAACAAATGAACCTATTTACACCAAAGAAACTAATATAATTTCATAATGAGCCTAAAAGTCATCTCTCCAAAACTTTTATCAATTCGTAATCGATGGCGTCATAGTCGCTCATCAAAAAGCCAATTGGGTCGAGATTCAGTGCTAGTAGTATTCAGTGCTCTAGTAATGATCAGCATTTATTTAGGTTTATCTATAGTGCTAAAAAAACTTAGCACTGATACGGCTGTGGCCTATCTGCATCCCTCTATGATCTTAGATATTCTTCTTTTCTTTCTTTATGCGCTTCTATTCTTTTCGAATGCAGTCTCTGCCATAGGTGCTTTATTCATGAGCGCTGATTTTACAATATTTCGAGCCGCTCCCCTCACTAAAGCTACAATATTTTCTGGCAAGCTGCTGGAAACATTAGCAAGCTCCACCTGGATGGTCGTCGTATTCGGCATTCCAGGCTTAGTCGCATTCAGCACCGCTTACAGCGCTGGGTTCCCCTTTATTCTGATCTCCACATTAATTCTGATACCATATCTTATAATTCCAGCTGCTCTATCTATGGCAGTGGTCACAGTTCTGGCCAGAATTATTCCTGTGAGCAGAACAAAAGAGATCTTTGCCATCTGTGGAATTATATTACTGATCGGTTTTTATTTTATACTCGATGTTATCTTTGCTACTGCTAATAAGCCGCTCCAGGGCGTCGAGGATATCTTATATTTGGTAGAGGCTATCAGGGCCCCGAATGCGCCTTGGTTGCCCAGTCATTGGGTAGCAACCATTCTGGGAAATATCCTAGCTCCAACCCCTCTCTCTTCGATGCCATATCTAACTGCTCTAATCGGCACAACTCTGGCGATAATAAGTCTATCCTATCTCATATTCGTATACCTACATGACAAGGCTTATAGCCACGCACAGTCAGCAAAAAATCATGTCTCAAGTGGTGGGCTCGTTTCTCTAACCGAATATCCCCCATTTAGCTGGATCTTCAATCAGCAAGAGAGAGCCCTTCTCTCGAAAGAGGTCAGCACTTTTTTAAGAGATTTCACTCAATCAATTCAGCTTATGCTGATTCTCGGGCTTTGTGCTTTTTATCTTTATAATTTGAGAATTCTTCGAGTTGTTGAAAATCTTCCCCTTGATTCAGCTGTCTGGTGGCAAAGCTTTCTAATTATAGGCAACTTAGGAATGGGCACGTTCATTATAGCCGCTATCGCCACCCGTTTTGTGTTCCCCTCCGTTTCTCTTGAAGGAAAGTCTTATTGGATTTTAAAGTCATCACCTGTAGCATTAAACTCTGTGCTTAAAGCAAAATTCAAGGTTTGGTATTTTCCGATTAGCCTAGTGGGCTCTGTTCTCTTATTGTCTGGCGCGATGGCAATTCAAGCTGAGCCTAAGATTCTGATATTAACCGCCACCATAAGCTGGCTTACCTGTATTAGTATTGTTGGATTGGCCGTAGGGTTTGGTTCTTACTATGCAAATTTTGAGTGGGAACATTCTTCTCAATTAGCGGCGAGCTTTGGTAGTTTAATCTATATGCTTTCCTGTATAAGCGTAATAATTATAAACATGATTCCACTGGCCCTATTATTGGTAACAAATTACTCAGGCCTACTGGGTAAAAATGATTCTCAGACAGGTTGGTATATCTCTGTATTTTTAGTTTACTTCCTTCTCTACCATGTCAATAGAAGTCTAGCTCGTTGGAGCATCAAAATAGGTCAGAAAAGCTTAGAGCAAAGAGAGAGTTAAGCTTAATCCAAATTTTTAATTTCCCAGCCTACTGGAGGGGTTGTGTCAAAAAGATCTGGGCTCAACTCTGGATTATATTCGGCTATCCGCCAATTGAATGTCCCAAAGTAATCCGCCGCTGGAAGCTCTATGGTCATCTGAGTAGGAATAGAATCCCCAATCTCTGACTCAGAGTATCCGTCCCAAAGGGCCTGCCATACTAAAGTTTTCTTATTTGACTTAAATACGGTCAATTTTCGCAAATTTAAGGTCTTGGGATCTAATTCATAAACTCGTTGTTGATTGTCGGAACGAAGCCAAACCGATTCCTCAGATTCGAAAATAACTGGATTAGACCTGCCTTCTAATTCATTCAAGGGAACGATTCCAGCTAATAAATAAATAACATCGTTAGGTGGAACGGGGACGCCAAGAACCTTCTTCATTAATGAATCTTTAGAGCGTCCTACATAGATTATTTCAGGAGCAAGGTCTAAAAAAATTGAATTGCCTCCATCACTCTTGAGAGCTGTCATGGCCATGCCGCTATTCATCGGGAATGATTCAAATCTTAGATTGCTCGGTGCTCTTGCTACAAACAAATAGCGCACCCGATATGTATCATCTCCGATTTTATTTCGGGCCACTCCAAATACTCTGTAAGTAGCCAACTGATTGGCTTTATCTTTAATTTTTAGGAGCAGCTCACGAGATCGCTCGGTAGGCGCAGAATTACTTGGAAGATCTAAATGCACATGCTTAGCTGAACAACCCGCCAATAAAAAACTTAAAATTAAAATTCTCAGCATTCTCATAAATTACCTTTAGCTACTGCTCGTATCCAGAAGCTTCGACTAAAGTCTTTAGTTCAGGTTTATTTTTTAATAAATCTTTTATTCGAGTACGGGATCGATTTTGTAATTTTTTTAGCTCTGGATCTGATAGGTCCAAGTTCTTCTGTACGATTGACAAATACACTGACAGACCGCGCTCAATCTCGTTGTTCGCTATTAGCACTTCAGCATAGTGCTCCATAATTACTGGATCGTCCCCCGTCAGATTAACCGCTCTAGATAAAATACTTTGAGCCTCCGAGAGGCGTCCTTGACGGAACAAGATCCAACCCTTGGTATCAAGAAAATATCCATCTTCTGGGTAGTCTAGCAGAGACTGCTCAGATAGCTTAAGCGCTCTATTAAGATCTAATTTTCTTTCAGCAAGATTGTATGCGATGAAATTTAAAGCTTTAGCATGACGAGGATCTTTCTTTATTAATTCTTCCATAGTCTGTATTGCTTGATCATGCTTGCCGAGCTCCTCCAAAATAGAGCCATATAGAAACAGCAGTTTTACATCATCAGGCTCAGCACTAAGCATTCCCTTTACAACATCTCGTGCTTCGTTGTACTTGCCGCTAGACCTAAGCAGATCTACCAGGAATACTTGGAGACTTTGATCTGGAGTATCTAAACTGTCGAGAGCCTGCCTTATAGAATCTTCGGCGTCACTATTTTCTCCCATCTGCCTCTGCAAAAAGGCTGCGAAGGTCTGAGCTTCAACAAACATGGGCTCTGTATCTGGAATTTTTTTCAGCTCAGTAATAGCCCTTTTCCTTGAACCAACTGAGGCGTAAGCAGTGCCCAAAAAATAACGGGCTTTTGCATCAGCAGGGTCTTTTGCTAGCACCAATCCTAAAGAGAAAACCGCACCATCGAAATCTCTATTCTGAACCTGAAGAATTCCTATATGCCGTCTTAACTCTTGAATCTCCAGAGCCTGCTCTCCTAGAAAGCTCTTAAGGAACATTACTGCACTGGGGCCCTGACCTTTGCCGATTAACGCTGAGGTTGCTTTGAGAACCAGCATCAAAGCCTCCTCCTCCCACAAACTCATGATCGCAGAAATTAGACCTTCCGCTTTTTTTATTTGCCCGTTATCGATGATAACTGCGAGGCTTGCTAACTGAATTTTTTTGTTATCAGGCTCTAACTTAAGAGCCTTTTCAAAATAGGATGCGGCTAATCTTTTATCTCCTTTTTCCCAGGCCAAATTGCCAAGATAATAATTTATTAAAGCAAGCTTTGGGTGAGCCTTTGCAAGTTTTTGAAGCTGCCTTTGAGCATCGGCTGCTCTGCCAGTTTGATAAAAAGCATTGGCTAGAAATAGCCCTGCAGTGACGTCATCTGGTCGAGCCTTTAAGACCTCCTGATAATATTTCTGAGCTCCAAGGTAATCTCCCAAAGAATCAAGAATACAAGCATGTAAAAGATAATCGAAGAGCTCTGGCTGCCCCTCTATAATCCTTGTGCTGTGATGCAAGGCGCCGTTTAGATCCCCCTGCTCTATTTTGATAGAGACCAGTTCAGATCTCAAAAGCTCATCTTGACCATCTGATAACTGCGCTGCCAACTCGAACTGCTCAGCTGCGTTTTCTGAGTCTTCCTCGTTCAGAAAAGTCATGCCCTTTAAAAATCTGTAATAAAGTTCAGATTTTCTTTCGGTAGCAGGATCTCCCGAAACAAGCTCTTCTGAAATAGCAGTGGGAGCATCTGACTTACTTGAAAACGAACAGCCGGTAAGGCTGAAAAATAATAATAAAAGGCTTGCACCAACCGGTAGATGGAGGGTTGATATTTCTTTAAACACAGAGCCTCTCCGCAGAGCCTAAAATCCTTTTCCCGGCTTTATTTTTAAATCGGGGCCTTAAACTAAGAGCGCCTGAGCAAACCAATCTTACTGTTCCAAATTATCTGTTTCCGGCAGATTGAAATAGAGCCAAATAAGAGCTTGAGCGTAGCAAACTCCTGAAATAATTCAAGGTTATTGACTCAACTCTGTTAAAAAGAACCTTACCAGATCACAAAAATCGACAAGCAACCCAATACCCTGTATAAACCTAATTCGCATTCAAGATTCATCTTGAAGAGATGGCCCCATCGTCTAGTGGTTTAGGACGCTAGCCTCTCACGCTGGAAACACGGGTTCGACTCCCGTTGGGGTCACCATTCTTCTTTTAAACACCAATCCCTACCTACCTTCAGATTCTGCTGTTAAAGTCCGAGCGAAAGTTTTCATTAAGTTATGCTTAGACTCATTTTTGTTGCTGCTACACTATTAATCATCAGCTCTGGATGTGCCGACTCATCGGTGCCCGCCGGTCGCATCCTTGTAAGAAACACCTCAGAGGATAAAACTTTTAATGTCGTAGATGTAAGCGCTGGCAATAAGAACTTCTCTCTTAAACCAGGCGATGAAGCATTACTACCCAAAGGGGTATCAAAAATTTATTTCTCAAGAGAGTATTCTGATCACACCAAGAGATATGTAGTTGAGTGTCCAGCCAATCCGCCCAAAGGCATCGCCATGAAGCTTCTCGATGTGCATCTAAACAGGATAGCAGGCGGATGTAAGACAATAAATTATTCTAAATAAACTAACTGCCAAGATTAACTACACCTGAGTAGACTTTTTTTGCTGGTCCTCGCATTAGAACTGATTCATCCATCTTGGTTGCGTCTACCCAAAGGGTGCCCCCTGGAAGATCTATCCTTACTTCATCTTTTGAATTTACTTTTCCTGATCGCAGTGCGGCCGCTGCCACGGCACAGGCTCCAGTTCCGCAAGCTAAAGTAATACCACAGCCACGCTCCCAAACCCCAACCTGAAAGTTATTCGAGCTAATCTGTCTAGCAAATTCGATATTACATTTTTTAGGGAAAATAGATTCAACCTCTAAAGAAGGCCCGTAATTTTTAGCCATCTCGTGTGGGTTTTTATCTGTAAATATGACCACATGTGGATTCCCCATGGATACCGGCACCGAATCGAAGTCTCCAATTTTTATAAAGGGTGACGGCTTCTGCTCGGTTAAACATGGCAAAGAATTAAGTTCGAAGCTCGCTCTACCCATCTCTACTATCACATCAACTTCTTTTGACTTTTGCTCACTCGCTACCCGACAAATTTTCACTCCAGCATCTGTTTCAATTTTTACCGTAGACCCGCTGTCTAAAGAGGCTAAATAACTAGCCACGCATCTTATTCCATTCCCGCACATTTCAGGTCTGGAGCCATCTGAATTGTATATCTCCACTCGAGCATCGTTATTATCATCGGCAAAAATTAAAATTACACCATCAGCTCCAATCCCGAACCTTCGCTCACAGAGCACTGTAACTCTTTTAATAATTTTGTTTACAATGGAAGGATCCGACCGCAGATCGACCAGGATAAAATCGTTTCCTAGCCCTTCGTATTTTTCAAACTGTAGTCGTTGCATTTCTATTTAGTAGAATCCCTTAACAATACCTACCTATTTGAATAAAGGTCTCTTTTCTCCTCTTCAGTGGGCGAAGTTTTCCATCTGCGATGCATCCAGAACCAGCCCTCTGGGAATTTCTTAATCATCTTTTGATATTCAGCCGAAACTTCTTCCGTTATAAGTTTTACCTTTTCATTACGAGGGATTGACTGGTCGGCGTAGAGTGCTGAAAAATCACACTCCTTTACATCAATTCGATATCGCCCATTTTTAAGGGTAATCATGGCTGTAACCACGATAATCGCCTCAGTTTCCAAAGCAGCAAGTCCAATACTCTTAGTTGTGGCAGCAGGAACTCCAAACCACGGTACAAAAACCGCCTGATTTCTCTTCACGTTCTGATCAAAGAGAATCGCTACATCTCGCCCCTGCTTTAGATCTTTTACCACCTGCCTATAGGCACCTTGGCGATTTAAGACCCTGTTCCCTAGCCTGCCTCGTATTCCGTTCCACCATTTATCAATGAGTGGCTTCTTAAAGTTACGGACCACAAAGCTCAGGGGATATCCCAGCACAGACATAGCATAGCCCTGAAGTTCAAAACTACCCAAATGTCCAGTGGCGACAATTAATCCCGAGGCTCCCTTTCTAGATTTAAGCTCTACATACCGTGGCCAATAAGGAATCTCGATATTAGACTCGACCCAAGCCTTATTAATCTTAGGCAGTCTAACAAAATCTGAAATAGCTTTGGCCAGACTTTTAAAATTCTGGCTTATTATGTAACCACGCCAGATAGGGGTAGACTCAGGAAAGGCAATTTTTAAATTAACATCAGAGACTCTACGGTATGATGGAATAAATAAGGTTCCAAATTTTAAAAGATTAGATAGAATCCCCTCACGCAACTGATTAGGGAGGACCCTTAATGTTGCTACGAAAGTTTTTATAAAAACTAAGATAATTTTCTCGCTCATTTAGTGTTGGTCACTATACCCTTGAAACGTGCTTTAGGTACAGAGGAGCATCTGTCTTGAGTTCTTTAAAAAAGGCTCATCAAATAGGTCAGAAATACGAGAAATCCCTTACCTCAGGGAGACGCCGTGACTTTAAAGAACGGGAGGGTATATTTTATACTCCCGCAAATTTATCCAAATATACTGTCAGCAAATGTTTTCGGTATTGGCAACAGCTTACGCCTCACAGCCAACCCCACCTGACCATTCTAGACCCAGCTTGTGGTGGTGGCGCCTTTTTAATTGAAGCCGCTGAGTATCTGAGCTCAGAAAGACCAGGCACAACTCCAAGCATATTTCTGTGCGGAATAGATAAGGATCAGAATGCGGTTGCAGCCGCCGAGGATGCTTTATCTTTTTATACTCCTGAATTTTCAGTTCAGATATCTCAGGGCAACTCTCTAATCTCAAAAACGCCCGATACAAATATAGATTCACTCGCGCCAGTTGATTGGAGCAAAAACTTTCCTGAAGCGATGAACCAAGGAGGATTCGACCTTATTATCGCCAATCCGCCTTACGGCATATCGCGTGGAGATAAATTTCATCCGCTTGAAAAGAAAATAATTGAAGAGCGCTACGACTGGATAAGAAAGGGAAAGGTCAATAAGTATATAGCTTTCACTGGCTTGGCTTATGAGCTTTTGAAGCCCGGGGGGATAGCTGGACTGATCATACCTAATTCCTGGCTAGGCATAGATAGCGGTCAAAAAATGAGAGAGTTTTTACTGAACGACTCCAGAATTCTTGAAGTTGTAATTCTACCAAAGGATGCCTTCGATGAGCCCTCAGTCGAGACCGTGCTTCTTTTAGTTCATAAACCGACAGCCCACAAATCGACCTCACAAAAGTTCAAGATTTCTTGGCTGAACAATCTTAAAGAGCCATTTCTTGAAACTACTGAGGAGGTCTCCTTTGATGAGCCACAATCTTTACCTGGCAAAATAATCTCTGTGAATCGAAGCGTTGCGGGATCAGAGGCTTTAAAAATTATCTTTAAAAATTCTTTTAGGCTTGGCGATGAAAAGTCTATCTTTATTCCTAAAATAGCCATTCAAGCTTACGCGGTGGGCAAAGGCACGCCGCCCCAGAGCGAAGCCGATGTGAAAAATAGAGTGTTTGATACGGAAGATGTCTCTGTGCCTGGAGTTCTGCCGTACCTAGATAGCAAAGATATAAAACCTCTTAAACTTAACTGGTCCGGTCGGTATTTAAAATATGGACCATGGCTAGCAGAGCCCCAAACCTTAGAGCGATTCATGGGACCACGTTTAGTGCTGCGCGAGATTCTTGGCAAAGAAACTAATCCAATCATAGCAGCATTCACTAGCGAACCTTTCCTATATAACAAATCGGTCCTCCACATATTACCTAAGACTAGCAACACTTCAGCCGAAGATATGTTAGCACTTCTAGGAATACTGAGCTCAAATGTCGCTACCTTGGTGATTAAAACCTTAGGAAGAAAATCCCAACGAACACTGTTCCCTAAACTGGTTCTAGCTGATTTAAAAGACTTTCCGTTGCCACAGGGCTTTACTGAAGCTAAATCAAACCTTGCAAAACTCACCCAAGAGCTGATTCAAAATAAACAAGATGGCAAGACCGACAACCTAATTGTCGCGAAGAAATTAAATGAAATGGTCTCCTCCTTATATGGCCTAAGCGAGACTCCTTCAATTAATTAGGCAAAGTGAGCTTCTTTCTTCTTTCTTTAATCAACTGATATAATAAAGGCATGACCGAGACTCCAACCATTCATCTATCCGTGCGGGGAATGACCTGTGGTCACTGCGCCATGAATGTTAGTAATGCTTTGACTCAACTTGGCGCCATTCATATAAAAGTGGATTCCGGCAAGGGCACAGCTTCATTTAGAGCAAACCCGACTTTAATCGAACCAATTATCAAAGAGTTAACATCCTTGGGCTATCCAGCCTCTTTACTTCAAAAATCCTCTCAGCAGACAAGCTTGGTAAAAAGTCTTGAGATAAAATTTTTTATTTCAGCACTACTCACCTTACTCTTAATGCTGCACATGATCTCAGATTCTCATGTATGGCATAATCCTTGGCTCCAGCTCTTACTATCTCTGCCTGTAATCACAATTGGGTTTTTTCATTTTGGAATAAGCGCCCTAGGCTCCTTAAAACGGAAGGCACTAAACATGGATGTCCTAATTTTCTTAGGATCCATGTCGGCATTTATGTACAGTTTGACTGGCACATTTTTTAAACTAGGTGAGAACTTTTTATTCTACGAGACAGCAGCTGCAATAGTAACATTTGTTCTGCTAGGTAATCTGATCGAAAAACGCGCTCTAGCCAAAACAACAAAAGCTGTAGAAGAGCTTCACTCCTTGCGACCGCAGAGGGCTAGGCGATTCCTTGATGAAACAAATACCGAAGAAGTAGCAACTGAGTTATTAAATATTAGCGATAAAATTCTTATTCATGCCGGTGAAACTATTCCCGCCGATGGCATAATCCAGTCAGGTGAGGCAGAAATCGACGAATCAATGATAACTGGAGAGAGCATTCCCGTTCATAAAGAAGTCGGAGCAAAAGTTATTGGATCAACCACCCTTGTTAAGGGGCCGATTACAGTTCAGGTAAATTCTGTGGGTGAGAGCTCGGTCCTGTATCAGATTATTAAACTCGTGGAATCAGCCGTTGCAGTAAAGCCCGATATACACATCTTCGCAGATAAAGTGAGTCATGTATTTGTTCCTGTTATTCTGACCGTTGCAATTCTTACCTTCGGAATTTCGCTATTATTGGGCTTGCCGATTAGCGACTCCTTATTAAGAGCTGTTGCTGTTCTTGTGATCGCCTGTCCTTGCGCCATGGGCCTTGCAACCCCTACCGCCGTAGCGGTGTCAGTTGGCAAAGCTGCCAAGATGGGCATCTTAGTGAAAAGCGGCAAAGCTCTTGAGCTGTTGGCATCTGTCAACACGATGCTTTTTGATAAAACCGGGACCCTAACCACTGGATATTTTAAAATTAAAAAAATTGAAGCTACGGGCATAAGCCTTGAGGAGGCTAGATCCATAATTATCTCCCTAGAGGAGCATTCCTCCCACCCAATTGCTCGCTCCCTTGTGAGAGAATTAAATGGCGCGAATAAAACCAAGCTATCTGGGATTAGAGAGGAACGGGGAGTTGGTATGAGCGGCAAGGATAGCTCTGGAAATAGCTATGCCTTGAGAGGTCAAGATGATCTTTCCTCACTAATACTCATAAAAAACGACCAGACCGTATGTCGGATATTTATAGAGGACGAGATCAGGCCACATGCCAAAGAGGCGATTGACGCCATTAAGCTAAGAGGAATAAAAACTCTTTTAGTAAGTGGTGACTCCAAGGAGAAATGCGAGAATATCGGTAGAGAGCTTGGTATCGATGAGATTCACTCTCAAATGAAGCCGGCGGATAAATTAAAATTAATTGAATCAATTACTAAAGATCGAACCACTGCATTTATCGGGGACGGAATAAATGATGCTCCAGCTTTGGCAGCAGCTACAGTTGGCATATCACTTAGCTCAGCTACAGATGTGGCTGTAAACTCGGCACAGCTAGTTCTCCTCCGTAATGATCTAACTGTGCTCAGTAAATCCCTCAAGGCAGCCGATAGTACACTAATAGCGATTAAACAGAACCTATTCTGGGCATTGGCATATAATTTGGTTGCAGTACCAGCGGCAGCCTTTGGATACATGGGACCAATTTTAGCGGCCTTCTCGATGGCGTTCTCTGATGTGATTGTAATAGGAAATAGTTTAAGGCTTAAATTTAAAAATAGTTAGGTTTTATCCTCCTTTACCTAGGAGCTTAATCCTGCCAGTATTCTGCAACCGATATGGACTTACAGAATCACAAAGACGTTCAAGAGATTAAATTAGGTGAGAAAACCATTTTCCTAGTGGGCACGGCGCACGTCAGTCAATCAAGCGTCGATCTTGTGGATAATATTATAAACTTCCTCTCACCAGACTCAGTTGCGGTAGAGCTCTGCAAATCACGATTCGAATCAATCAGAGACCCGGACAGATGGAAGAAGACTGATATTATCTCTGTAATAAAACAAGGTAAGGTATACCTACTGATGGCTCAGCTTTTCTTGTCAGCATTCCAAAAAAAACTCGGCAACAAACTTGAAGTAAAACCAGGCGCCGAGATGATCAAGGCGATTGACTTAGCTGCGGCAAAAAATATTCAGGTAGTTCTAGCCGACAGAGACATCAAAACAACATTGAAGAGAGCCTGGCACTCGATGGGTTTATGGTCGGCTACCAAATTATTTGTCTCTTTATTTAGCGGAATTATAAGCCCCCAAGAGGTGGATGAAGCCGAAATTGAACGGTTAAAATCGGGCGATGTTCTGGCAGGCATGATGTCCGAGCTAGGCAAGTCGCTACCCGGAATCAGAACCTCATTAATTGATGAAAGAGATAAGTATCTAGCTGCGAAGATTAAAGCCGCCCCTGGGAGTAAGGTAGTGGCAATAGTAGGAGCTGGTCACGTTCCCGGAATTAAAAGCAATCTAGAGAATGAAATTAATTTGGCAGAGCTCGAGCAAGAACCACCACGGGGACTCACCTCACAGGTTCTCTCTTGGGGCATTCCGCTTCTACTAGTAGGGCTAGTGGTTTATGGATTCTTCTCAGGTGGGGCAGAGACTAGCACCTCAATGGTAGTGACATGGTCGGTAATTACAGGCGGACTGGCTGCCACAGGTTCTCTACTAGCTTTGGCCCATCCTTTAACTATATTAACATCGGCGGTAGCTGCTCCCTTAGCAACGCTGCATCCATTCATAGCAGCTGGTTGGATATCGGGAATTGTCGAAGCCATGCTGAGAAAACCTGAAGTGCGTGACATCGAGAACATCGGTGATGATCTTATGACTCTCAAGGGAGTCTGGAGGAATAGACTATGTCGGGTGCTAATTATCATAGCCTTTACTAATATTGGCAGCATGATAGGAATATTTATAGCAGTTCCAATCGTTGCTTCGATGGTAGCAAAATGAACGACCAGGCAAACAACATCGAATCTTTTTATGGCCTCCTAACTATATTAATGAGCAGTATTGCCGGAATTCTTATCGGCGTTCCGGCGGCCTCTTCATTGATTGCAGCAGGCGCGATAAATCCGAATATCGGTTTCTTACTTCTATTATTTTTCGGAGCTCTGGGAGCTAGGCTTGGCTATCTGAGGCGTCACAACAAATCCTTTTTTTATGTCTCTTTTTTTGCAGTTCTTGTGCTCTCTACCCTTATTGGATTTTCTTTCGTAGAAACAACCCCCTAAGCACTCGATTTGATTCAAATTGAACCCTTTGATATCCTGCCACCCACTGCAACGTATGGACCAAAAGGCGAAAGATATACTCTCTTACGGCAAAAATATTGTCGGTCTTGAAGCCGAGGCGGTCAACTCTGTCTGCGGACTTATAGACTCCTCATTTGAATCCGCTGTTAAGATGATCCTTAGAATTCCCTCAACCGGACGGGTAATTGTATCTGGAATCGGGAAAGCTGGGTTCATCGGCATGAAGATATCAGCAACACTCGCCAGCACTGGAACTCCTTCCTTTTTTCTTCATCCAGCAGAAGCTGTGCACGGAGATTTAGGTAGATACGCCAAAGATGATATCGCTTTAATCCTCTCAAACTCAGGAGAGACGCCTGAGATACTTAGAATCCTACCCTCAATAAAAAGGGTAGGTTGTCCAATTATTTCTATCACCGGCTCAAAGAGCTCAACACTAGCCAAACATAGTGAAGCCACTCTTTTAATAGGAAAAGTAGACGAGGTGGGCCCACTTGGATTGGCACCGACCACAAGCACAACTGTTATGTTGGCTCTTGGTGATGCACTAGCAATGACAGTCCTTAATCAGCGCGGATTCTCAAAAGAGGAATTTGCTCAGTATCATCCAGGTGGTGCTCTAGGTAGAAAACTCATGACCGTGGCTGAGGCGATGCGTCAAGGTGAAGAGCATGCTGTGGCAAGAGATAATCTCCTCTGCAAAGAGGTAATTCATATCATCTCTGCAACCAAAGGAAGACCCGGAGCCGCGGCGATAGTAAATACCGAGGGCAGATTAGTGGGGGTCTTTACTGATGGAGACCTTCGTCGGTGTCTGGATATGAATTCAAACTTCTTGAATGAGCCAATTTCTAAGTACATGGGGCGCTCTCCTAAGACATGTAAAGCGTCTCAATTAGTAGAGGAGGCACTTCGCCTGATGAGTCAATTTAAAATTGACCAGCTTCTAGTTACGGATGAAGAGAACCATCCTATAGGCACTCTCGACATCCAGGACGTGTTATCAATATCTTAAACCCTGCGAAGTTTTCGTAAAATCACTCGATCTAACCTTTTTGAAAGATAAAGGGCATCGATTTGTTAGAAACACTCCCCATATAGCCGACCTTCCCAGCAGAGGTTCGTCCATTCTGGTCGAGCCGTGAGGTATGTATGATGGAGCTGGGATCAGTCTTCGAATCCAGTGCCAAGCTTCTTTCAAGAAGCCTCACGGAAAAAACATCCTTTGATTCCCTCTTTAAGAACAGGTCATCAGATGCGGTGACTACTGCACTCTCCGCAAAACTGATCGCAGAGATTGGAGTCCTTCGACAGGGAGGTAACAATCTCTCTTACGGTGAATCTGCGGTGAACATAGCGGATGCCGCAATGATGGATATCTCAAACATCAATACCAGAATGATGGAGTTAGCGACTCAATCAAGTAATGGGCTCCTGTCAGATGATCAAAGGGTCTCTATAAACCAGGAATTTCAAGCTTTAGCTGAAGAGGCCAATAGGATAGCCAAGAATACCGAATTTAATGGTCAGAGTTTATTCAACTCAGCTGGATTTTCTATTGGATCTGGCTCTGGTCAAGCGACTCAAGTTTCACTAGGCAGTACTCCGAGCTTTGCTGGATTAAGTATCTCAACACAGAATGATGCAGCCACAGCGATGAATTCACTCATGGCTAATCGAGGAACCATAAATTCATCCTTTGCTCAGCTAGGAGCTTCATACACTAGTTTGACAACACAGCGCTCGAGTAATGACTCTCAAATTTCTACCAAGCTCGGAGCTCTGGAAAATATTAGCGGTACTGACTTGTTGAGCTCTATCAGCACTGCTCAGGCTTACGATTTTCGAAATAAATACTTGAGCTATATAAATCAAAAAAGCGCAAGCTTGGTAAGTAATTTTAGTTTAATATTTTAATTCTATGCAGTTCTTTGGTGTAAACAATCTATTCTTTGGCGCTAAAGCTGATAGAACGGCTACCACAAATCTAAAGTTTTCAGCCAGTATCAGTTCTCAGAAGAGTATTCCATCTCAAAACTCTCTAACCGCTGCAATAAGGGGACATAAGGCTGCTGACTTCGATGCTATTTCTTTAGAATTCACTCCTAACAAAAATTTTTCGATTGAAAGCAAAGAAAAAGCGACCGAAGCGATAGAACGCATTTCCGAACTTAGAGCAGAACAAAAAACCCTAGCAAATGAGTTCGCTAGAAATGGCAAAACTCCTGAAAGGCAAGAGGCTTTCTTGAAATTAAATGACGAGATTACCAAAATAGCTGAAACAGAGTTCCTAGGTAAAAAGCTAATGAGCGCAAATGCAAACGAAAGCTGGGTCGCCCTTAACAGGTTTAATTTGTTTGTGCAAGAAAGACGTTTGCCAAACACCTCTTACGATATCAATCGAACTTATGCAGCACTGGACTCGCAGGTCTCAAGCTTGGAGACCCGCAAAACCGATTTAGCCCAAAAATTGGAAGAGGAGAAAAAACGAGTAGCGCGAGATGTTGAACTACAAAAGCTCAAGGAAAGAAAACAGAGCTCGGCGTGGGGCACCGAAACAAAAGGAGGCAGCTCCTCATCTAACTTTATAGTCCCTTCTGGAAGAGAGGACGATATATCGACGGCTGTAGAGCCAGAAGAAACACGCGATCAACCCCAAAATTCAGTAGAATTGCCACCCCCGTCCGAAGCATTTCAATCAAAAATGGCAAGCATGCTGAGTAAAGGCGCTTACTCTTATGATGCCTCTAAGGATATAGTAGTTGAGCCACCGCCAGCCGAACCTCCACCTGTTGAGCCACCGCCAGCCGAACCTCCACCTGTTGAGCCACCGCCAGCCGAACCTCCTCCTGAGGAATCTGGTGAAGCACCTGCCATCGGCACCTTTTTTATAGACGGAACAGATCTATACGAGGTCACAGAGAGTGGGAACACTCTTTATACCCCTAATGGCGAGACATTTTTATCCTTGGTGATAAATGAATTTACTTCTATCATTGGCTATTCCTATGGAGAAATTCAGACCATTTCGGGAGAGAATGGTATCGCTTATGTCTGGACCAAAGCTGCGGGAGACAAAGGTGGAGATGCGTGGGTTAAGTACATGGTCGCCTAGGCTAATATCTCACATGGCAACTTTCTTCTATTGAGCCCGATTAAATAGGTACTATGCACCTATTTAATTCCAAATTTAACATCAAAAACGGGCACACGTTACCAGACCTTCTCTTTGGCCTCGGCCTTACTACCATATTTCTAGGCATCTCTCTGCCTAACATTTCTACTCAGTTAAAAAATCACACTCTCAAAAAGGAAACGGCAATTTTCCATAATACAATCGAAAGATTTTATCTAACCGCGCTCCGAGAATCGAAAGAAATAAAGATCAAAATACTTTCGCACAATTATGAGATTTATTCGGAGCAGGGTAATCTTTTATTTAATCGAACGCTCGATACCTCACTTCTACTGAAGACAATTACCCCTGACTTAAGGCTCTTTCCCTCAGGCACCACTACCCCAGCCACTATTAAGCTCTCAAATGGACCAAAGGAGTGCAAAATAAAATTATCCCTTCGAGGGAGAGTCTCTTCCGTATGTTAAAAGAGCAGGCCGGAATCCTCATAGAGGCTCTGATTTCAAGCACCTTCTTAGCTATCGCTCTTATAGGAATGACCTCTGTTCTTTCTAAAATTTCCAATCAGCTGAATGCCGCTATTATAAAGCTCAAAGCTGAGTCAAAGGCTCAGTTGAGTCCAATAAATGCTAATTGTTTTGTGGATCAGGGAGATCCCAGCAATCAGAGGCTCATCTGCCAAAACCAGAATGGCTTAAACTTAATATTTTACCAGTAATCAAATATGCAGGTATTTAAACCCCAAGCGGGTAGCAGTATCATGGAATTTTTGTTGGGGCTTTTAATCCTGACCCCGATAATTGGCGCTGCGCTCTCTAATTTTGGAACTCTCGCCAAATCACAAAGAGTACTTTTAACTACCGCATCAGATTATCACTCCCTCTTCAAGACGGATGCTTTTTTATCAAGTCTAGTAAGAGAATCAGAGCAGCACCCCATACCTAATCTCACAGCCATTCACTTAAATGGTCAAATCAAGTACGGACTCGGCTCATTAAATCCCGTGACCACTCGCACTGATGATAAGAGGCCCTCTTCCAGCTCCGATGCCATCTCTCAGATCTCCCTATCTTTAAAAAATACGATGAACATCACAAATATATATCAACAAGCAGGCATCTATTCTCTGCAAGGCTGCCCTAAATATCCTGGGCAGATTATTACCTTCTCTGCGAGCTCTCGTTCTTATCTAGCTGTGGGTACCTACGGGATAACTGAATTTATTGCTGATAGAATTTCTTTAAACGGGGCTGCTTCGGGTTGCTGGGAATTTAAAGGCTCTCCCACAGATGGGATGATCCTTAAAGCAAACGCACCTGATTTGACTTTTACCAGATACCTTATTCCCATAGATAAAATTTACACTATTTATTCTGATGCTCTTAATCGCTTAAGATTCATCGGGCATGAGGGTTTAGATAATAAAGAAAACCAACCACTCTCTGATGGAAGTATCAACTTAAAACTGAGAATTCTAAATTGGCCGACCGCGCGCCATGAATCACTTGAGGCTACATACTGGCCTAAAACCTCAAGAGAACTTACTCAATTCTATCCTAGCCGTCTCGCCAAAAGATCAATTTTAGATTTCCTCCTAAATTAAATGAACGATAAAGGTTCTGCGCTTATAGTTATTACCATTCTGACCGTTCTGATGATGGGAATCCTCTCTCAAGTTGCAATTATTGCTCCGACTATGATCGACAAAGTCGCGATCGATTTACATTCCGATAAAAGTTATAGGAATCTAAAAAATGAACTTCTGCAGAATCCCTCAGTCCCGACTAATTTAGCTATTACCTGCGAGACTAAAGAAAATAAAACTGGAATCTTAAATCAAAAAGCATCTCTCTGCTCCTTTGAAAGAGGGGACTATTTTTTAAACATGGATGAACTTGAACCACTAGCATGCTCCCAGCAGATTCCGCTTAGCCAAAATACCACCCTGGCTGGGCACGCTCTCTCGCCACAATCCCTCAAGGCTGAATCAATATGTACCGAACTCGACTCCGCCAGAAACGATAACCGTCTTTATCGAGGTAACTTAGATTATCCAGGATTAGTCGGCATGAGCGGGGCTATACACTTTTTAGGTTATGTTTCACTGATGGGCACCATAAACATTCAAAATGATGCTCAGCTATTTGCGGGCGGGGATATAATAATAAATCAAATTGTCTCGAATGCTCCTCTACCACCACGGTTATTCTTACACTCTCGAACTGGGGAGATATCTGTCAAAGGGTTTCAGGGAGTCAATCTTATCTGCATCGCCAAGGTTCACAATTGCGGCAATTCTGCTCCGAATCTACATTGGGCGCCGACCTCAAAAACCACTCAGAGGCTCCTTTATTTTGAATAAGAGAGGTCATTTGACTCGATTTTCAAGGAGATGTAACTAGGTTCGCCTATGGCAATTAATCTTACTCCACTACTTCGGGCTTATGCCCCTTTCAGATTATCACAGTTACGGTCTCAGGGTGCGACCAGAGAATCTATAGCCGCGACCCAAGAGGCTCAACTTTTGAGGCTTATTCGAAAGGCTAAAAAGACTAAATTCGGCGTTGACCACGGATTTAAAGAGATTCGCTCTGTTAATGACTTTCAGAAGAGAGTTCCCTTAAGAAAGTACGAAGCCATGTGGGAGGATTACTGGAAACACGCCTTCCCTCGATTAGAAAACTGCTCTTGGCCAGGAACCGTGCCTTTTTTTGCCCTGAGTTCAGGTACCACCTCCGGCACAACTAAATACATCCCCTACACTAAAGAGATAATGAACACTACCACCAGAGCTGGAGTGGATCTCTTAGTGCATCACATTAACAATAATCCTAATAGTAATATTTTAGGTGGCAAAAGTTTCATTCTTACAGGCAGCACGGATCTAGTAACATTTGAACCTGGGATTGAGGGTGGCGACATGTCAGGCATATGCATGAGAATCATGCCTCAATGGGCTCGCAAGAGATCCTTCCCTCCTCCGGGATACTCCGGGATTAAGAGTTGGGAGCAGATGATCGAGCAATTCGCAGAGGCCTCACTTAATGAGGATATCAGAAGCCTTAACGGCGCGCCGAGTTGGATGCTTCTCTTCCTTGATAAATTGCGCGCTCTTCGCCCTCAGTATAACGGTCGGCTTGAAAAGTTATATCCAAACTTAGAAATGGTAGTTCATGGCGGAATGAATTTTGAGCCTTATAAGAAAGTCTATCAAGAACTCCTCGATGGTAGCAGGGCAGAGACAAGAGAGGTCTACCCCGCAAGCGAGGGCTTCTTTGCGGTGCAGGATCATAATTATGGCGAAGGTATGCGCATGATTATGGATCACGGCATATTCTATGAATTCATCCCGATGAAGGAACTTAATTCAAAGAATCCCACTCGCCACTGGTTAGCAACCGTGGAGAAAGATGTGGATTACGCGCTGGTTCTATCTACCTGCGCTGGGCTCTGGAGTTATGTTATCGGGGATATGGTGCGCTTTGTTGATGTCACCCCACCCAGAGTATTAATGATTGGTCGTACCTCTTACATGCTTTCTGCTGTGGGTGAGCACTTAATCGGCGAAGAGATCGAAAAGTGCCTGATGGTAGCTTCACAAAAGGCAGGCTTAGAAGTAGCTGAATATTCTGTGGGAGCATTGTTTCCAAAGACGAGCCAAGAATTAGTTGGTCATCAATACGTTATCGAATTTAGAAACGAAAACCCCTCACCTGAAGCCTTAACAGTGCTCATGGATACACTCGATTTGGAGCTACAGATAATAAATGAAGACTACGTGGCTCATCGTCGGAACGAGTTTGGGCTATATCCACCGAAGCTATTAGTGGCCAGAACTGGAGCCTTTAACAACTGGATGCGCAGCCGTGGTAAGCTTGGCGGCCAGAATAAGGTTCCAAGAGTTATCAACAACCAAGAAATATTCCAGGGCCTTTTAAGCTCAGTGCGAGAATACAACAACTCCTAGCTCTTTCTGATTTCATGGGAAGGAAGGGATTAGAGAGGTTAGGCAACCTATAAAAAATCATTTAAGGAGTGGGCAACCGGGGTCAGAGGATTACTCTTCCGACCCCGGTTGTGGATCATCCGCCTCAGGGTGAAGGCCTAGATCCAACGCTCGCTAGAGCGCGGCTAGGATCACCCCCCTTCCACCCTTTTTTTCAGTCCAATGAGAGTTGTTCATCATTTTTCTTACTTCGGGGGAAGTCTCCTTCGAGTTACCGATCACTCAACGCCATGTGTGCTAAGACCGGAATTTGGTTTCGATGTTGAGCAAAAGCACCACTGAAGAGCCTCAGAAGCTATTCAGCGGTGCTTTTACAAATCGAAAGTTTTTAAACCTTCAAGCCATACCTCTCTGAAGTTTAGACGATGCTGCTGCCATACAAACGGTCAGAAAGGTTAGGAAATTCGTCTACTACCCGGCGGAGTATAGGGTATTTGTTTGCCGGATTCCATCTTTTTTTTTAGCTACCTATTCGGGGATTACAAGGAGCGCCGAACCACTTAAAAGCTCTATTTTTAGCTCCTCTTCTTTAAATAAATTACTTATTCCCCGACCACTACCGAGAGATAATTCCTGCCTAGAGAGCCCCCATTCCACCCCGCTCAAGGAGCCTACCACGACATCGGCGGTTAGAGGGATAATTGAGAATTTTTTTCCTGCCGCTCCCTGAATTGTTGTGGGCTTAGACCCCACTAAAAGATGGATCCTGGTTTCACCATCAAAGAACTCTACCTCCTTATCTTTGAGATCCTTCCTGGTTAAAAGCATTATGTTTGCCAAGGCATGATCGATTCTACCTCCTAAACCCGATACAAATATAATTCGGGTAGGATTGAGAGATAGGCTATGTGATAAAGCCAGTTCAAGATCAGTTTTGTCTTTATTGGTCGGATGTTTTAAAATTTTTATATTTGAGCTTTTTAGATCACCCAAGACCGTTGGAGATATCGAATCTAAATCACCAATTATCACATGCGGAGTAAGACCCAGTGCCTTTGCATGGTTAGATCCACCATCAACACCAATGATATAGTAGTCGGCCGATATTAACTTTGAAACTTTTTGAGGATTCCTCAGCTCACCGTTAATTAGAAGCACATGGGTCTGAGCCAGTTTGTTTTTAAACTCCATAATTAATGCCTAAATGTTAGACCTTCGATAATCAAATAAATATGCTAGAACCAGCTTAGTATAAAAGGTTCAAATCATCTCAACAAATTGTGGATCTACTAACTCAAATTCTTATCTTTTCGCTGAGCCCGTTTGCCTACATTAGCCTAGGCTCATTATTGTGGCGCCTAGCAGCCAAGTTGCCTTTGCTTAAAATAGTGCCGAAAGAACAGCCGTCGCTATTACTTCTTCTGCTGCCCGGCATAGCGATTTTTAATTATTTAACGCTTGTCCTAAAGACCGCTGGGGCGCCATGGTTTGTGCTGCATATTTTAGCTGCAACGGTCATTGTTATAGATCGTAATCATATCGCAAATATAATTAACTCTCTAAAAACTTTTAATATAACTCCGCATTTTGGAATTTGGTTTTTTGTAGTTCTATTAATTGGAATTTCCATACTAAATACAACAAATAATTTTGATACTTATTGGGTCAATGCTTATGGAGACTATGCCTTTCACATAGGGATGATCTCATCTTTTGTATTTGGAGATAACTTTCCCCCGCAAAATCATATCCTAGCTGGCGAGACCCTCTCTTATCCCTTCTTTATCAATCTCTGGTCAGCAACACTCTGGTCATCAAACCCCACTCCGTTGGGGCTAAGCTTTACGTTTTTATATCAATGGCTAGTGATATTTATCCCTGTTTATTTTCTCGTATCAGGAGATCGCGCCAAATTAGTTCCCTGGTTAATCCTGTTTGGTGGGGGAACATTTTTAGCTTTAGGAGTGCACTCATCTCAAAATATTAAAGATGGATTTCCCTGGTCGGTGCTACTAACAACGATCTGGATTCCGCAACGCTCCGCTATGATGGGGCTGTTAGCGGCCTGCACTATAATTAAAGCTTTTGATGAATATCTTAAAGAGCCAAAAAATGAGCTTTGTTTATTTTGGGCCGGTGCCACAGCGGCGCTCATGCCCTTAGTGCACACACACATCTTGATGGTACTTGGTGCTTATGTGGGGCTGGTAATTCTGTTGAAATACAAATCACATGCTTTAAGGCCTCTACTGATATTTGCACTACCCGCCTCGCTCTCTGCTCATGCCCTGGTATTCTTACTCGGCAAAGAGAGCATATTTAGGGTAACTATCGGTTGGTATCCGTGGGAATCCTTTCCGGGACTGCTCGGACAAATATTGGGTGCTATGAAAATGTGGGCAGCCAACGCGGGCCATCTAATATTTTCAGGGATTATCCTTTACTACCTAAGTAAGAGAAGAATCGAGGTCGTCGCAATCCTCATACTTTTTATTTTAGGGAATATTTTTCAGGCCGCAATTTGGCCCTGGGATCAGATCAAAATATTCATGACTATATATATTCTCATGGCGACGCTCTGGATATCTGCTTACGAAAAGAGCCGCTCAATACCTTTAAATATACTTTTATTTATTTTAATAATCCCAAGTCTTTGTGAAGTTAAAAAAGTTATCTCAGAAAATAACATGCATGCTGTTTACTCTAAGGATGACTGGTTAAAGGCCCAGGAGATAATTAAAGTTACCGAACCAACTGATATAATTCTAAGTGCGCCTGATCATAACTCCCTAATTACACTTACAGGCAGGCGACTATTCATGGGTTTTCCAGGGACACTTTTCTCACATGGCAGCCGATACGAACAAAGAGAAAAGATAATGGACACCCTCACGCGGGCAGTAAACTGTCGGACCTTATTTGGAATAAAGCACTTAGAAGACAACTGCCCTGACTATCTTTTGTGGGCACACAATGAGATCAAGCGGTGGAACTCAATTGATTACAAGAGCTCCCTACAATTAGAACCTACCCCGCTCAGCTTTTTATATAAAATTAAAAAGACCTCAGATTAATTTAGGTAAGAACGGCACTCTCGGAGTGGCTGACAACCGATTTGCTACCACTAATATAAAGAGTCACGGCACCTTCAAAGGCCTCCGATCCAAGGGCCTTGGCTCTAAGCTCTCTCTGGGTTGGGGCATGATGCCTAACGGAAGCCCAACGAGGATGATCTGAATCCTCATCCCATTCAAAATCTACTAGCTCTACCCACTCTCCTTGGAATCTTCTGTTTAATTCTGACCAGGTATACCGTTTCATTGCTTCCTCTATGTATCTAACGAGTCATATTTTACACCGAAACCGCCTCCTAAGGAAGAATAATACTAAATGCCCCTAAAATCGCGTTAAACAGCGTTGGTTGACACCCTCACGGGGCTCCCGTAAGTTACCTGCCATGGCAAAAATATCCCCTATATCAGGCTTCCCAGAATGGCTTCCTCAACAACGAATAGTCGAAGAAGAGATCATTAATAAGATTCT
>Ga0172372_10000804_pt1 | contig 48141 bp, 42 predicted proteins | sample LakKiv5m_2_FD_114544 | JGI IMG/M metagenome (GOLD analysis project Ga0172372, IMG submission 114544) | Freshwater microbial communities from Kabuno Bay, South-Kivu, Congo - kab_092012_9.5m | ecosystem: Environmental > Aquatic > Freshwater > Lake | place: Democratic Republic of the Congo...
AGTAGCTGAAGAAGCTCCCGCCCTCCTCCGCGACCAGGTCCGACCAGCCCGAGCCGGCCTCGTACAGGTCGCAGCCGCCGGGGTCTTCGGGCGCGACTGCGTGCACGAGCCGTTGTCCGGCGCCGCGGAAGTCCTCGATCCGCTCCGCGACGTCGATCCAGCTGACCAGGGTGGAGTGGTCGGGCCCGTCGGTGATGCCCAGGACCACGAGGCGGGCGTCGTCGCGGAAGAAACCGGCGTCGCAGTCCGCGTAGTAGCCATCTCCCTCGTCCTGGAGCGCCCAGTGCAGGCGCTGGAGGCCCGCCGACTCGTAGGCGGACTCGACCGCGGCGCGCTCGATGGCCAGCTCGAGGGTGTCGGTGCGGTCGGCGCCGTCGAGCTCGGCGTCGAGCCAGGGGTCGGCGGTCGAGTTGCACCCGTAGGTGCTCAGGACGATCATCCGGTAGTCCGCCCCGCCGACGTCCAACGCGTCCAGCCAGGCCTCCAGGAGGTCCACGGCGGCGTCCCGCGCCGGCTCCGCGAGCGCGCTCGGGACGATCACCAGGTCCAGCTCCGTCGCGGCGCCCTGCTCGAAGCTCTCGGTGGCCACCTCGCCCACGACGCCCGTCCCGGACACGAGCACGGACCGGTCGGGCTCCACCGGGTCGCTCGAGGTGACCACCAGGCTGCCCCCGTCGGTGGCGTGGTCCGCCGGGAGGTACCCGATGCTCGCCTCCACGCTCTGGCCGCTGGTGAGCACCAGGGGCAGCGTGGGAGCCTCGAAGTCGAACTCGGACGAGGCGCCAACGAGCTCCAGCCCCTCGACCAGCAGGTCGCGGTCCCCGTCGTTGGCCACGGTCACGGTCAGGGTGGCGTCGCAGCCCACCGGCACGGAGCCGAGGTCGATCGGGTCCGGGCTCACCCGGGCGACCGGGCCGTGCGCCTCGCCGCTGAGCGGCACCTCCAGCGAGGGGTCGTCGGGGTCGGTGCTGCGCACCCGCAGGGAGGCGCTCCGCGCCCCGATGGAGGTGGGGACCCAGCGCACGGTGACCGGGACACTCTCGCCGGGGGCCAGGACCGGGTTGGAGGGAGGCACCACCGACCAGGTCGTATCCTCCGCGGTCAGATCGGTGAGCTCCAGGCTGGCCTCGCCCACGTTCTGGACGGTGAGCGTCCGCTCCGTGCTGCTCCCGAGGTCCAGGACGCCGAAGTCCAGGGAGGCCGGGGAGACCGCGATGTCCGGCAGGTCGTAGGCGACCTCCCCGATGGGCTTGCCGGTGACGGGGTCCGTGACGCACCCGATGACGAGGAGCGTGAGCAGCATGGGCACTCCGGGATATGCCACGATGCCCGCCGCACCCCCGATCCGCAAGGAGTAGCGCCGTTGTTCAGCGGATCCGCCCGCGCCTGGATCGCGCTCGCCGTGGTGGGCGGCGTCCTGCTGCGCGCCCACGAGCTGACCGCGGAGAGCCTCTGGCTCGACGAGCTCTTCTCGGTCCGCGCCGCCGCCCGCGAGAGCTTCGCGGGGATGGTGGACGAGGTGGCGCGGGACGTGCACCCGCCCCTCTACTTCGCGCTCCTGCGCGGCACCTTCGCCCTGGTCGGCCCCACCGAGGTGGCGGCGCGCGGGCTCTCGGTGGTCGCGGGCGGGCTCGGGATCGTCGCGGTGGCCTGGCTCGGCGCCCGCCTGGTCGACGCGCGGGCCGGGGTGGCCGCGGCCTGGCTGCTCGCGGTGGCGCCCTTCGCGGTCGGGCTGGACCGGGAGGCGCGCGGGAACGCGTGGCTCTCGCTGTTCTGCACGGTGGGTACGGGCTTCCTCGTGGGTGGGGGCGGTCGCGGGGCCCGGATCGGCTGGGCCCTCGCGCTGGCGGCGGCGGCGTGGACGCACGTGTTCGGTCTCGCCTTCGGCGCGGCGTCGCTGCTCTGGCTGCTCCTCGTCCCCCCCGCCGAACGCGGCCCGCTGCGTGGCTGGATCGCGTCGGGGGTGGGCGCCGGGCTCCTCCTCCTCCCCTGGGCGCCCACGGTCCTGGCTCAGGCGCAGAGCTACCACGCCGCGCCCTGGTACTCCCCGCCCCCGCCCGACGTGCTGGCCTGGCTCCTCCCCACCCTCGCGGGCGGGCCCGGGCCCGCCGCCCTCCTCGGGACCGGGGTGGTGCTGGCGCTGGCGCTCGCCGGGCCCCGGACCGCCGTGCTCCTCGTCGCGGGACTGGGGGGGTATCTGCTCGTCCCCCTCCTGGTGAGCCAGCTCGCCCCCGTGCTCCGCGACCGGAACCTCGTCGCCCTGGTCCCGCTCGCCTGTGTGCTGGCCGGCGCCGGGTACACCCGACTCCCGGGACGGGCGGGATCCGGGCTGGTGGCGCTCTCGGTGCTCGCGCTGGGCGCGGTCAGCCTGCGCCCCGAGGGGCGCGGCGAGGACTGGCGGGAGGCGGCGCGCGTGGTGCGGGCGGAGTGGCGCCCGGGCGACGTGGTGGACGTCAACCACCCCAACCTCTGGCGCTTCTACCTCCCCGAGGTGGACGAGCATCCCGCCGAGCCCGAGCGCAGCTTCGTGCTGCGGGCACACGAGGACCTCGACGCCACCGGCACCGTCGCGCAGGGCGAGCTGATTCGCGAGTGGTGGTTCGACGGCGCCCACGTGTCGCTCCGCGACCGCCGCGCCCGGCGGGTGGCCATCGGGCAGGACCTGGGCCCGCCGATGTGGGACGGGGGGGCCCTGCGCTTCTACTGGAACCAGAGCGTGCGGGCCCCCGAGCCCACCGCGATCGGCCGCTGCTCGGTCGGCCTCGCCGGTCGTGGGGACGTGGGGGGCGGGGAGGGCCCTCGCCTGCGCGTGCGCCTGGTCGGCCCGGAGGGCGCGGTCGCGGACTGGGAGGCGAGCCTCGGAGCGGAGGAGGCCGTCTGGTGGTCCCCCGAGGTCGAGAGCCCGGGGGCGGCGGTCGAACTGGAGTTCGTCAACGACGGCACCGTGACCGAAGCCGACGGGCGCCAGGTGGACCGGAACGCCGAGGTCCGCGCGGTGTGGATCCGCTGTCGCTGAGCGGCGGGCCGCCTCCGGGGCGCGGGCGGGTCGGTCGGAGGGGGGTCCGCGACGCGGCGGAGGAACCGGTCCCGGGATAGCCCGGCGCCCCGCCCGAGGTGCCCATGTCCCGCTACGCGCTCCTCTCCGTCTCCGACAAGACCGGCCTCGTCGACTTCGCCCGCGGGCTGGTAGAACGCGGCTACACGCTGCTCTCCACGGGGGGCACCAAGGCCGCGCTGGTGGCGGCGGGGGTGCCGGTCCGCTCCGTGAGCGCCCACACCGGCGCCCCGGAGATCTTCGGCGGTCGGGTCAAGACCCTCCACCCCCGCATCCACGGGGGCATCCTCGGCCGGCGCGGCGCGGACGACGCGGTCGCCGCCGAGCACGACATCCCCTGGATCGACGTCGTGGCGGTGAACCTCTACCCCTTCGAGGCCACCGTCGCGAAGGGCGCCACCCTCCCCGAGGCGGTCGAGCAGATCGACATCGGCGGCCCGGCGATGGTGCGCGCCTCGGCCAAGAACCACGCGGCGGTCACGATCGTGGTCGACCCGCAGGACTACCCGCTCGCGCTCGCGGCGGTGGACGCCGGCGACGCGGCCGCGCGCGCCCGCCTGGCGGTCAAGGCCTTCCGCCACACCGCCGCCTACGACGGGATGATCGCCGGCTGGCTGGGCGAGCGACTGGACCCGGGCTTCCCGGCCGAGACGGCCCTCCCCCTGAAGCTCGCGCAGACGCTCCGCTACGGGGAGAACCCGCACCAGACGGCGGCCTTCTACGCCGGGGTGGGGGAGGGGGGTCGCGCGCTCGGCCGCGCCGTGCAGCTCCAGGGCAAGGAGCTCTCGTTCAACAACCTCGCCGACCTGGACGCCACGCTGCGGGTGGCCTTCGAGTTCGCCGAGCCCGCCTGCGTGGTGGTCAAGCACATGAACCCCTGCGGCGCCGCGGTGCACCGGAGCGGGGTGACCGAGGCCTACGCGCTCGCGCTCTCGGCCGATCCCGTGTCGGCCTACGGCGGGATCGTCGCCTTCAACCGACCCCTGGGCGCCGCCGAGGCCCAGGCCGTCGTGGACAGCAAGGTGTTCTACGAGGTCCTCGCCGCCCCGGGCATCGACGCGGAGGCGAGGGAGATCCTCGCCGTGCGGAAGAACCTGCGCGTGATGGAGCTCCCGGGGGACTGGGGTGGCGCTCGCCCGGCCGGCATGGACGCGCGCCGCGTGCAGGGCGGGTGGCTCCTGCAGGACTGGGACGTCGGTCACGAGACGGAGTGGACCTCCGCGCTTCGTCCCCCCACCGACGAGGAGCTCTCGACCCTGAAGTTCGCCTGGGCCGTCTGCCGCAACGTGAAGTCCAACGCGATCGTGCTCGCGCGCGCGGTCGAGGGGGGCGCGGTGCTCAACGGCGTCGGCGCCGGGCAGATGAGCCGGGTGGACTCGGTGGAGCTCGCGGTGCGCAAGGCGCGCCGACCCACCGAGGGCTCGGTGCTCGCCTCGGACGCGTTCTTCCCCTTCGCCGACGGCGTCGAGGCGGCCGCGCGGGCGGGCGTCGTGGCGGTGGTCCAGCCGGGGGGCTCGATCCGCGACGACGAGGTCAAGGCCGCCGCGGCGGCGGCGGGCATGGCGATGATGCTCACGGGCGCCCGTCACTTCCGCCACTGAGATTCTCGAGGGGGGCCCCCTGCAGGTCCCCCCTGCATTTCTTGGCGGAGGACCGCCAGGAAAAGCACCCCCCCGGCGGATGAGCACCAGCGGCGAGGTGCGGGGAGGCGGTGGGGGCGCGCGCCGGGGACGGCGGTGGGGGGGCCCGAGATGGGGGGGTCGCGCGGACGGCGAACGGCGGGCCGCCGCGCCGGCCGGGTTAGGACGAGCGGGATGGCCGACGCGCTCCCGCTCCCCTGCCGCCGTTGTGGCCGCCTGGTGTCGGTGCAGGCCCGCCCGGAGCAGGGCCTGCCCCTGTGTGAGCGCTGCGCCGGGGGCGCCACGGTGGGAGAGTTCAAGGTGCACCGCCCCGGGTACGCGGATCGGCTCGACCGCGCCGGGGTGGTGGCGCTCCTCCGCTCGGGGGAGCTCCGCGACTCGGACTTCATCTCCGCAGAGGGGGAGAGCCCCCGGCCCATCGCCGCCCACCCGGTCTTCCGCGACCTCTTCCTCGCGCCGGCGCCCCCGACCCCCGGGCGCGCGGCGGGGCCCGGTTGGCTCGCGCTGCTGGCGATCCCGCTCCTCGGCGGGGTGATGGTGGTGCTGGCCGCCGGAGGGGTGTGGTGGTGGTGGCAGCAACCGCCCGCCGCGGACGCGCCGGTGGCCGGAGGGCCGGTCGCGGTGGCGCCGGGCGCCGATGCGGTGGTGGCGATCCAGGCCGAGGCGGGGGCCGTGGCCGAACCGGTGGCGCTCCTCCTCGCGCGGGCCTGGGCCGCGAGGACCTCGGGGGACGGGACGGCGGCGCTCGGCTGGGGGACCCGCGCGGTGGCCCGGGCCCCGGACAACCACGAGGCCCGCGGGCTCCTCGCCGCGCTCTACGCGGAGGCCGGTCAGCACCCCGATCGCGTGCAGGCGCTCCTCGCCGGGATCCCCATGGACGCCCCGCTGCGGTCCCGTGCCGAGGCGGAGGTCGCGGCCGCCAGCAGGGGCGACGAGGCCGGGCGCGCCGCGGCGGCGTCCTGCCTCTCGGTGAGCCCGGAGGACCTGGTGTGCCTCGAGCTGGCCGACCGCCTGGCGCCGGGGGACGCGGGGGCGCGGCTCGCCGCCTCCACCGCCCTCGCGGAGCGCTGGCCACAGCACCGCGGGCTGGCCCGCCGGGTCGCCCGCCTGGCGATGGACGCCTCCGCCCCCGACGCCACGGCGCGCCTGGAGGCGATCGTCGCGCGCTTCCCCGGCGACCCGGAGCTCGCGGGCGGACTGGCGCGCCTCTACCTCCACGCGGGGGACCCCCGTGCGGCCCAGGTGGCGCGGGCGCTCGGCGCGGCGGCGCCCCCGGACGTGGTCGCCCAGTTGGCCGGTGCCGCGGTGGTCGCCGGGGATGTCGCGGCCGCCCGCGCCTGGGTGGGCCCCTTCGAGAGCTCCCAGGACCCGGTGATCCTGCTGCGCCGGGGGCAGGTCGCGCTCCTCGAGGCGCGGGCCCGTCCCGGCGACGCGGCGGCCGCGGCGGCCGCGGAGGCGGCCGGCCTGGCCTGGGAGGCCGACCGGGCCGGGGTGGGGGCCACCCAGCTGCGGCTCCTCGCCGCCATCGGCACCCGGGACTACGCCGCCGCCCAGCGGGCCTACGATCGGGTGGTCGTGGACCGCGCCGGCCCGGCGGACCATGGGAACCTGCTCCTGGCCCGGGTCGCGGTGGACCTCGCCCGGTCGGCGCCCTCCCAGGCCCGGTCCGCCGCCGAAGAGGCGGTGCGCGCCGACCCGAACGGCGCCGACGCGCGGCTGTGGCTCGCCTCCGTGCACCTCGCGGGGGACAACGGTCCCGGGGCGCTCGCCGCGCTCCGGTCCGCGGTCGCCGCGGTGGACGGGACCCGTCCCGCCCCGACCGAGACCGTCCCCGTCCCGGTGTCCACCGCCGAGCTCACCAGCGGGCTCGTCTCGCTGATGTCGGGGCGCTCGGAGCACGAGCGGGATCTCGCCCTGGCGCTCGCGGTGCTGGACTGGTTGGGCGGCGCCCCGGACCGGGCGCTCGCGCGCGTGGAGGCGGAGATCCCGCGCTCGGACGACCCCGACCTGGCCGGGCTCCACGCCCGCCTCCTCCTCGGGGCCGGCGACGGGGTCGGGGCGCTCGCCGCCGCCGAACGCGCCGCGGCCCTGGCCCCCCGCCAGCCGGCCTGGACGCAGCTGGTCAGCCGGGCGCGCGCGCGCGGCGGCCAACCCTGATGGAGACCCGATGAGAATCCTGCTGGTCGGTGGCGGTGGGCGCGAGCACGCGCTCGCCTGGAGGCTGGCCCGCGCCGGGCACACCCTGCGCTTCACCCACGCCAACCCGGGCTTCGAGACGCTGGGCGAGCGGGTGGACGCGCCTCCGCTCGACGCCGCCCGGGGCATGGATCTGGTGGTCATCGGCCCGGAGGGGCCGCTCGCGGAGGGGCTGGTGGACGCGTTGGAGGCGTGGGGCATCCCCGCCTTCGGCCCGCGCGCGGACGCCGCCTGGCTCGAAGCCTCGAAGGTGAGGTCCAAGGCCTTCTTCGTCCGTCACGGCCTCCCCACCGCGCGCGCGGTCCGCCTCACCGCCGCGGACACGCTGGGGTGGTCGGGGCCGGGGGTGGTGAAGCTCGACGGCCTCGCCGCCGGCAAGGGCGTCTGGGTCTGCGACGACGGGGCCGCGGTGAGCCAGGCGGTGGACGCCGCCTTCCGCGCCCGACCCGGCGACGCGCTGCTCATCGAGGAGCGCCTGGAGGGTCCCGAGCTCTCCGTGCTCGGCATCTCCGACGGAGAGCGGGTGGTGCCGCTCCTGCCGGCCCGGGACCACAAGCGTCGCTACGACGGGGACCGTGGCCCCAACACCGGCGGCATGGGGGCGGTGGCGCCGGTGCGGGTGGCCGAGGAGGCGGCGTGCGTGGAGGTGCTCCGCAAGGCGGTGCTCGGGATGGCCGCCGAGGGCACGCCGTTCCGCGGGGTGCTCTACGGGGGGTTCATGCTCACCCGCGACGGCCCGCGGCTCATCGAGTTCAACGTCCGCTTCGGGGACCCCGAGTGCCAGCCGCTCATGGCGCTCTTGGACGAGGACCCGGCCCCCTGGTTCCTCGGCTCCGCCACCGGTCGGCTCCCCGGGGACACCCTGCGCTGGCGGCCGGGCGCCGCCTGTTGTGTGGTGGTGTCCGCCGACGGGTACCCGGAGCGGGGGGCGGACGCGCGGGTGGAGGCGCTCCCGGCCGACACCGAGGATCTCGTCGTGTTCCACGCCGGCACCCGCCGGGTGGACGGCGTGGTGCGCGCCGTGGGGGGCCGGGTGTTCGGCGTGACCGGGCTCGGCCCGACCCCCGCCGCGGCCCGCGAGCGCGCCTACCGCGGGGTGGCCGGGGTGCGCTTCTCCGGGGCGGCCTGGCGGAGCGACGTGGGCGAGGCGTGGGCGATCCCGAGCTGACCGTGGACGAGCCCGTGCCCGGGCTCTCGATCCGCCAGCCGCGCCGGGGCCACCGATGGGGGGTGGAGGTCTACCTGCTGGCCTGGGCGGCGCTCCTGGACCCGGGGCCCGAGGCGGTCGACCTGGGCACCGGCTCGGGCGTGGTGGCGGCGCTCCTCGCCCACCACGGGCGCCGGGTGGTCGCGGTGGAGCGGGACGCGAGCTGGCTCGGGCTCGCCTCCCGGAACCTCGCCCCCTTCGGCGAGCGCGTGCGCCTCGTCGCCGCCGACGTGCGGAGCTGGGAGGGTCCGCGGGTGGACGTGGTGGTGTGCAACCCGCCCTGGTTCGACCCGGCGCGGGGCCCCGTCTCGCCCGATCCCTGGCGGGCGGCGTCGCGCTCCACCGTGCACGGCGGCCCGGAGGACTTCGCCCGCGCCGGGCTCCGGCTCGCCGACCGGGTATGGGTGGTCGGGCCGCGACCCGTGCCCGTGGAAGGCGCCCACGTCGCCCGGTGGGGTCGGCACGGTCGGCTCGTGCTGTCCGAGCTGCGCCCCGGCGCCGGCCCGAGCGTGGAGATGCCGGTCGTGCTCGAACAGGTCATGTCCCGGGTGCGGGGTCGCGCCGGGGTCGAGGGCCCGCCGCCCGGGTGAGCCGGCGTGGCCGCGTTACGCCGGGCCGCTCATGCCCGCCGCCGCCGCCATCGATTTCGGCACCTCCAACTCCACGCTGGCCCTTGCCCAGGGGGGACGGGTCCTGCCCATCGCCATCGACCCGGCCAACCGCGTGCCCACGCTGATGCCCACGCTGCTCTACTTCCACCCGCCGGACCCCCCGGTGTACGGGGCGCGCGCGGTGGGCCGCTACCTCGAGCACGAGCTGCGGGGCCGCCTCATCCAGTCGGTGAAGCGCCACCTCCCGTCCACGCTCTTCGACGGGACCAGCATCGGCTCCTCGTCCACCTCGCTCGAGACGCTGATCGCGGGCTTCCTCCACCACCTCCGGGGGCACGCCGAGCAGGCCGCCGGCGAGCCGGTGCGTCGGGTCCTGCTCGGCCGGCCGGCGCGCTTCGACCCGGACCCCGAGCGCGACCAGTTGGCGGAGGACCGGCTGCGTCGGGCCGCGGGCCTGGCCGGCTTCGACGAGGTCCACTTCCAGGTCGAGCCCGTCGCGGCGGCGCGGGCCTTCGAGCGCTCGCTCGACCACGACGTGCTCTGCTTCGTGGCCGACCTGGGCGGCGGCACCTCGGACTTCACGCTCATCCGGCTGGGCCCCGGGCGGGTGGGGCGGGACCGCCGCGAGGACGTCCTCGGGGTGGGCGGGGTGGCGGTCGCCGGCAACGACGTGGACGCGCGGGTGGTGTGGACCCAGGTGTGTCCGCACTTCGGGCTCCACGCCCGGTACGCGCCCGACCGTCGGATGATCGAGGTCCCCACCGTCCTCCACCACGCGATGTGCCGCTGGCACACCCTCTGCCAGGCCACCACCCCCAAGAACCTCCGCTTCCTCGACAACATGCTCCGCACCACCGACGACCCGGAGGGGATCGGGCGGCTCGCCGAGCTGATCCGGGAGAACTACGGGTACCTGCTGTTCCAGTCGGTCGAGGCCGTGAAGATCGCGCTGGGCGAGGCACCCGCCGCCGAGCTCTCCTTCCACCGGGGGGAGATCGACCTCGACGTCCCGATGGACGCGGTGAGCTTCGACCGGGCCATCGATCCCGAGCTCGAGGCGATCGAAGGCTCGGCCCGGGCGCTGCTCCGCCAGGTGGGAGTGGAGAGCCGGGACGTGGACGTGGTGTTCCTCACCGGCGGCACCTCGCGGCTCAAGCGGGTGCGCCGGCTCTTCGACGGCCTGTTCCCTGGGCGGATCGTGGAGCAGGACAGCTTCAGCTCGGTCGGCCTGGGCCTGGGCGTCGAGGCCGCCGAACGCTTCGCGTGAGCGGGCTCAGCCGCCGGCCAGCGCCTCCGCCAGACCCCGCCCCCACACCTCGCGCACCGCGCCCACGGTCTCGGCGATCGGCCGGGTGAGCTCGGCGGTGGACCAGGCCCGCACCGTCCCGTCCCAGCTCCCGGTGTAGAGCCACTCCCCGTCGGGGGCGTAGGCCACGCTGACCACGCGCGAGCTGTGGCCGTGCAGGCGGGCGACGGGCGACCCGTCGAGGGTGCGGATCGCGGTGTGGCCGTCCAGGTAGCCCAGCGCGAGGAGCCGGTCGTCGGGGGAGAGCGCGACGTCGAACACCCCGCCGTCGAGGGGGAACTCGCCGAGGAGGCTCCCGTCGAGCCCCAGGCGCACCACCCGTTCGCCGGCGACCCCCACCACGCCGTCGCGGGCGAGGTCCACGGCGGTGACCCCTTCGGCCACCCCGATGAGCGTGCTCACCGGCGCGCCGTCCGCTCCCACGGTGAGGAGGAAGATCTCGTGGTCCTGGCCCAGCGCCACCGAGCGCCTGGCGTCGGGTCCGGCCTCCAGGTCCACGACGGCCGTTGGCCCCGTAGCCTCGAACACCTTGCCGACCGGGGCGAGCAGGCCCGCGTTCCAGGTGGCCCCCACCGGCGTCGCGCCCACCCAACCGGCGCGGCGCGCACCCTCGGGGTACACGTGCGGCCAGGGTTTCCAGGTCCGCGTGTCGAAGACCCGCAGGCCGGGTGAGCCCGCCACGGCGGCGAGGAGCAGGGTTCCGACGCCGTTGAAGGCCACGTCCTTCGCCACCGAGCCCTGCCAGGCGAGCCGGGCCCGCTCGGAGCCGTCGCTGCGGTCGTAGACGATGATGGCCCCGCTGCCGTTGGCCACGGCCAGGGACGTGCGCGAGACATCGATGCCCGCCACACCCGCGCCGGTGGAGAAGCGCCGCACCGGCGGGCGCTCCTCGACCGACCAGGTCTCGATGGAGGTGTCGGCCAGGACCAGGCGCTCGCCGCCGTCGAGCCAGGCCGCGCCGGGCCGGACCACTCCCAGGGAGAGCAGGGTGGCGCCGTCGGGGAGGTGGTGGGCGGTGCCGCGCCCCCCCGCGATCACCAGCACCCGGTCGGGGGCGGGCACGAGCCGGTCCACCGCTCCGCCGCCGACCTCCAGCCGGGCGAGCGGCGTGCCGTCCTCGCCGTCGAGCACACGCACGCGGCCGCGCGCGGTGCCGAGGTGGATGTGGCCGGTGAGCGGCTCGACCGCGAGGGTGGTGGGGGCGCCGTCGGCGGGGTCGCCGGCCGTCAGGAGCCGCGGGGCGTCCACGGGGCCCCGCACGACCGCCCCGAGCTCGCAGGCGGCGACGATCTCGCCGTCGGGCGCGATGGCGGCCTGCCGCGGCGCCCCGTACCCCCGGCACCAGCCCCGGCCGTGCTCGCTCGGCCCGTCGAGGTGGACCCGGCCCACCGCCCCTCCGCCCGTGTAGGCGATCCAACCGTCCACGAACGACCCGTTCGCTCTCGGGCCGGTCCCGATGGGGCGCTCGCCCGGGGGCCCCGGCGGCTCGGGGGGAGACCAGCGCTGCAGCTCGCCCCCATCCTGCACGAGCGCCAGCGACCCGTCCTCGGCGAAGAAGACCTGCGACACGTGCGCGTGGAGTTGGGCGATGGGGGTTTCGGGTGCGTCGAGCGCGTAGAGCGCCACCCCGTCCGGGCCGCGACAGGCGAGGCGCGCCGTGGCCGCGTCGACGGCGCGCTCGGTGCAGGTCGGACCGGCGACGCGTCCGAGGCTGCGCGCGCTGACCGGCCCTCCGAAGGCCGCGAGCACCCCCCGCGCCTCGGGCGACTCCCCGAAGCCGAGGGCTTCGGCGGCGAGGACCTCGGCCTGCAGCTCGAGCTCCTCGTCCGCCGCGGACAGCGCCTGCGCCACCAGGGCCCGCGCCAGGGCGGCCTCGGACTCGCCCCGGGCCGAGACGGCGGCGGACTCGGCGCGCAGCGCGCGGTCGCGCTCGCGGGCCGTCCGGGCCAGGCCCCCCACCAGCACACCCAACACGAGGAGCAGGCCGGCGGCGGCGGTGAGGAGCGGCGCCCGCCACGCCCGGTAGAGCCGGGTCGCGGACTCCCATACGGTGTACTCGTGGGCGGAAACCCGGCGCCCGGCGAACCAGGCTTCCAGGTCCTCGGCGAACGCGGCGGCGGACGGGTACCGGTCGGCGGGGTCGGGCTCGAGGGCCCGCTCGGCGATCGCGGCCAGCTCGGTGGGCGCCTCGGGGTGCGCGCCGCGGACCGGGATCACCGGCCCGTCCGCCGGATCGCGGGGGCTGGCGCCCACCAGGATCTCGTAGAGGAGCGCGCCCAGCCCGTACACGTCGGCCCGCGCGTCGAGCGTGCCGCCCCGGACCTGCTCGGGGCTGCGAGTGCCCCGGGTCCCGCCCCCCGGACCGACGCCCTCGGCCGCCTCCTCCAGGGTGCACGCCAGGCCCCAGTCGGCCACCACCGTCTCGCCGTGTCCGCCCACGATCACGTTGCCGGACGAGAGGTCCAGGTGGAGCACGCCTTGTTCGTTCGCGTAGGCGACGGCGTCGGCGGCCTGGAGGAGCGTGCGGACGTACCGGAGGCGCGCGTCCACCGAGCCGGCGGCCCGCAGGGCCTCGCCCAGGGTCCGCCCCGCCAGGAGCCGCATCGCGTAGCGGGGGCGCCCCTCCTCGTCGTGGTCGGCGGCGAAGACCGGGATGATGTTGGGGTGGGAGAGCCGCGCGGTGAGCCGGGCTTCGCGCACCAGCCGCGCGGCGGAGTCCTGGTCGCCGTCCAGCGCCGTCTTGAGCGCCACGTCCCGGCCCAGGCGCGGGTCGTGCGCGCGGCGCACCTCGCCCATCCCGCCCCTTCCCAGCACCCCGCCTTCCTCGAATCCGTCCTCACCGGGGAAGCCGGGGGCCGTGCGCAGCGGCGGGCGCGTCACCGACGCCGCGCCGGAGGCGGCGGGCCAGCGGGGACGGGGGGTGGAGGACGGCACGGGGCTCCGGGTTCAGCTGTGGTCTTCGATGACGTCCTGCGGATAGCGGACCAGCTCGACCATCCCCGTCCCATCGGTACGGACCAGGTCTTCTCGAATCCCATGTGCGCGCAGCGTGCGCCGCAGCCGCGAGAGCACCACGTCGAGCCGCCCCCGGAGGAGCTCGCCGTCCTCCTCCTCCGGCCAGAGCTGGCCGGCGAGCGTGCGCCACGGCACCGGACCGGGCATGGCCACCAGCTCGGACACGAGGCGCGCGGCCCGCCCGGAGAGCACCACCACGCCCTCGCCGGCGCGCCGCAGGTGCACCGAGTCGTACCAGGCGACGATCTCGAGCGCCGGAGCGACCTCCCCCCGCTGCCGGGTGGCGTCGGGTCCGGCCTGGGTCAGCGCGAGCTCCACCACCTCCCACCGGGCGCCCCCCGCGACCAGCACCTCGCCCGGAGAGAGGGGCCGGGCGGGCTCGGCGCCGGTGCGGACGAGCCAGGTCTCCCCCGTGGACCAGATCCACGCGGCCGCGTCGTCGCGCCAGCCCTTCACCAGCCGGCCCTCCGCCACGGAGGTGACGCCGGCCAGGGCTTCGGGGGGCCCGCGCGTGCCCTTCAGCGCGAGCACGGAGCTGGGCAGGAACACCGCCACCACCTCCAGCTCCACCCCTTGGGCGAGCGCGACCCGTTGTCCCGGCGCGAGGACCACGCGGTGCACGACCTCACCGCCCACCGCCAGCGCTCCCCGCAGCGGGAGCAAGAGGAGCTGGCCCTCTCGCAGCGAGACCAGCGCGTGGGCCTCGCTCACGCGTCCGTCGGGCACGGGGAGGGCGGAGGTCCACAGGCGGCCGATGAGGTCGCCGGGCACCAGCTCGTGCAGGGCGCCGTCCGGCGCGCGGAGGACGACGTGGGCACGGCCGGGGGCGGGGGCGTTCACGCCGATCTACGTAGCCACCCCAGGGGCACCGCGACGAGCACGAAGGCACCGGCGACAGCCGTCTGCGAGGCGCCGACGGGGAAGTTCTCGAAGAAGGCGAGCAGGTAGCCGACGCCGCCCGCGGCGCCGCCGAGCAGGGCGGCCACGGGGAAGACCCAGCGCCAGGGCACGAGGAGGAGGGCGGCCAGCGCCGGGAGCACGCTGAAGGCGAAGACGGGGAGGGCCCCGAGCGCCCGGGTGGCGACCGAGACCAGGAGCGCCACGCCGAGCCACAGCGCCCCGTCCAGGATGCTGACGGGGAGCCCGTGTACCCGCGCCACGTCGGGGTCGAAGGCGGCGAAGAGGAGCCCGCGGCGCGCGAGCAGGGCCCCACCGACCACGACCGCGGCGACTCCGGCGACCAGGGCGAGATCCACCGGCCGTACCAGCACGGCGGAGCCGAAGAGGATCGCGTTGATGTCGTGGGCTTCCGCGGTGATGCGCTCGCCGATCATGACCGCGAGGCCGCCCGCGAGCACCCAGGCCGCGGCGAGGACGGACTCCCGGGAGAGGTGCAGGCGCTCGGGGCGCAGGGTGAAGAGGCCGGTCGCGGCGAGCGAGAGCAGCACCGCTCCGACCAGGGGCTCGGCGGGCAGGTCCAGGGCCATTCCCACCCAGAACGCCAGGGCGACGCCCAGGCCGGCGGCCTGGGAGAGCACCGCGGCGACGAACACCATCCGGCGCACCACCACCCAGACCCCGAGGAAGCCGAGCGCCGCCCCGGCGACGATCCCGCACACCACGGCGTCGCGGAAGATCGGCCAGCCCGCGACGAAGTCGGCCCAGGTGGCGGCGGTCTCAGGCATGGTGCATCCCGTAGCGGGCGCGGAACACGGGGTGCGCCTCGAGCTCGCCCGGCGTCCCGTGCATCACCACCGGCGCGGCGCGGTCCACGAAGAGCACGTGATCCGCGTGTCGGCGGAACACGGCGAGGCTGTGACTGACCACGACCACCGCGGTCCCGAACCGGTGGCGGATCCCGTCGAGGAGGGTGAGGGCCTCCTGCTCGGCCACGATGTCCATCGCGGCGGTAGGCTCGTCGAGGAAGGCGAGCCCGGCTCCGGAGGCGACCAGTCGGGCGAGGAGGACCCGTTGCTTCTGCCCTTCGGAGAGCGAACGGAACGGGCGGTCGGCGAGCGCGCCCGCGTCCACCGCCGCGAGCGCGTCCCGCGTGTCGGGCGCCCGGAGCCGGAAGAAGCTCCCGTGGCGCTCGGCGCCCATCCCGACCACGTCGCGGGCGGTCACCGAGTAGAGCGCGTCGAAGGCGCTGCGCTGCGGCACGTAGGAGCAACGCACCCCCGGTCCGAGCTCGACCGTCCCGGAGATCGGGGCGGCGAGCCCCAGCACGGTGCGGAACCAGGTGGTCTTGCCCGAGCCGTTGCGGCCCACGACCGACCAGAACTCTCCCCGACCGATGGTGAGGTCGATCGGAGGGAGCAGGGGCTCGCGGTAGCCGACGACGAGGTCGCGGCAGCGGAGGAGGGCTTCGGACATGCGGCTGGGGAGCCTACTCCTCTTCCGAGTGCGCGTGGCCTTCGGCGGAGGTGAGCATGACCCAGACGTCGCTCACCGCCGCGGGGCCGAGCTCGAGGTAGTAAGTGCCGGCCTCGTGGAAGTCGAGGTCGTAGTGCTCGGGGATGTCGGTGGGGCAGAGATCGTTGGGCGCGGGGGCGGGGAGCCCCTCCTCCTCCGTCTCGTGCCACAGCGTGGCGGCCACGTCGGCGACGCCCATGAACAGGAGCGCCGGCGTGTCGCCGTCGATGGCGATCGACACGTAGCCGGCGGCGCCGTCCACGAGCGTGACGGTGTAAGGCTCCTCGCCGACGGAGATGGCTCCGGCGGACGCGGGGTCGGCCCCGGCCGTGACGGCGGTGCCGGCCTCCGCGACGTGCTCACAGGCGTGGGCTTCGGGGTCCTCGACCTCTTCCTTGGGGGTGCAGGCGAGCAGGGCGTACAGGATCATGGTTCACTCCAGGGGGAACGCTCGATGGTGGAGACGGGCTCGACCGCCGCGAGGCGGGCGAGCAGGAGCGCGCCGGACGGATCGGAGGGATCGTCGAGCGCGACCTCCCCGTCCGCGGCCGCGGTGGCGAAGTCCAGGTCGTCGAACAGCGTGCCGTCCACGACCAGGGCGAGAGCGAGGTCCACCACGGGGTCCTCGCCGCGTTCGAAGGGGAGATCGAGGCCCCCGGTGAAGCCGGGGGCGAGGTCCAGGTCCACCCGCACCGGGATGGCGGTCCCGTCGGTGCGGGCCGTCCCCTCGAGGTGGAGCCGGCCGGCGGTGATCGCGACCTGCGAGATGTCCGAGGCCGGCACGGTGGACACCGACGAAAGCGCCACGTCGAGCCCCGCGAGGAGGTCCACCTCGGCGTCCAGCGCCCAGGAGCTCACCGCCACGAAGCTGGCCGACCCGCCGGCGAGCTGGGCCTCCACCTCGGCGTAGGAGACGAGCGAGCCGTCGTCCGCGTGGCAGTGCCCGCCGTGGCAGAGGCTGTAGCCCTCGGGCGGGTCCGCGGGGTCGAAGCTGCCGCCCGCACCCCCGACCAGCTCCTGCAGCTCCACCGCGCCGAGCTCGAGGCCGGCCGCGTCGACCTGCACCTCCCAGCCCAGGTTGGTGAGCAGGGTGTGGTCGCCCAGGTCGCGCGCGGGGCCCGGCTCCAGCGCCACGTGGAGGGTGGGGTCGGGGAGCGTGCCGAAGCCACGCCCGGGGGCGAAGGTGCACGCCGCGAGGAGGAGCACGATCATGGATGGCCCCCCAGCTCGGCGAGCTGGTGGACCACCTGGTCCATCCGCTCGATGTAGGTCTGGCCCGCGGCGAAGTCCGCGCCGCCCGCGACGCGGAGGAGACGCCCCCCGGTGCGGTCGCGGAGCAGGCTGGGGGTGGTCTCGGGGTAGTAGACCTCCTGCAGGATGAGGCCCACCTGGTGCTCCTGCATGCTCGCCAGCACGTGCGCGACGTGAGCGGGGGACGGCGGGATCCCCGGCTTGGGCTCCACGTGGGCCACCGTCTCCAGGCCCACCCAGTCGGTGAAGTAGCTCCAGGACGCGTGGTAGGTCACCACGGGCTTGCCCCGTAGGGGCGCGAGGAGCGCCTCCCAGCTGACCCGGGCGGTGTCGAGCCGCTTCACGAAGTCCGCCGCGTTGCTGGTGTAGGCCTGGGCGCCGGCCGGGTCCAGGGCGGCCAGCCGGGCCGCGATGCCGAAGGCCACGGCGTCGGCGGCGCGCGGGTCGTAGAGGTAGTGGGGGTTGCCGCCCGGGTGCACGTCCCCCATGGACCGGTCCACCTTCCCGAGGGGCACGTCCTTGAGGTGGACGAAGGTGGAGCAGTCCACGTGGCCGCCTCCGCCGACCTGGATGCGCGGGTTCCGGGCGCCGGTGAGGAGGTTGGGGAGCCACCCGATCTCGAGGTCCAGCCCGACCAGTACCAGCGCGTCGGCGCGCGCCAGCTCGAGGGCCAGGTTGGGCCGGGCGTCCACGAAGTGGGGATCCTGGGTGGGGAGGGAGAGCGCGGTGACCGTACCGCGGTCCCGCAGCACCTCCCGGGTGATGGCGGCGAGGTCCGGGACGGTGGCCACCACGCGGAGCCCCGCGTGCGCGGGGAGCGAGAGGAGGGCGAGGAGGAGCGCGAAGAGATGACGCATGGGGACTCCTAGAAGGCGTGGGCGCCGTGGGCGCCGACGTTGAATTCCACGGCCAGCAGGGCGGCGTAGTCGGGCTCCTCCCGCCACCCGGCGAGGTCGGTGTGGGCCTGGAGGCGCAGGCGGGAGAACTCGGTGGGCCAGAAGGTGGTGTTCGCGGAGATCCGCTGGCGCAGCGCGGTCCACTCGGGGTCCAGCGGGTCGTCCGCGACCGTCCCGTCCAGGCCCGTGGCGGCGGTGCCGAACTCGTAGCGGGCGGCGGCGCCCCAGCGCCGGGCGAAGCGCCAGAACACCTGCCCGTAGCCGTTCCAGTCCGCGAGGACGTCCTCCGGCACCTGGCGGCGGCGGTGCATGAGCTCGCCCTGGAAGGACACCACCGACTCTCCGCCCCGCGAGACGGGCCGGTACTTCAGGTACACGTCGGTGCCGTAGATCTCGGTGCGGTTGCCGAGGCCGGTCGGGTTGGGGCCCAGGGCGCCGGAGAGCCCCCACGCGAGGGAGAGGTCGGAGCCGAGGGGGAAGAACTGCTTGAGCGCGAGGGTGGTCTGGAGGTCGAGCGGCGAGGCGAAGCCGGGATCCTGCGCCCCCCAGAAGCTCCGGGCGGTGGACTCGCCGCCGGCGTAGGTCTCCGACGCGACCAGCTCGACGTACCAGGGGGTGGGCGCGAGCCAGGTCGCCTCCAGCCCGAGACCCCGGTTGCCTTCCCCGCCGAAGAGCCGTCCGATGGGCACCGCCTGGTCCACGAAGTCCCAGGAGTGGGGGTGGGTCGGGTTGATTCGGCCGTACCGGGTCAGGAACTGCCCGGCGCGCACCTGGAAGCGGCCCGGGAGGGCCGAGGTGGTGCCGTACACCTCCTCGATTTCGACCCCGAAGAGGCTGAACACCAGGTTGGAGTGGAAGCTGAAGTAGGGGTCCACCGGCGCGGCGATGGCCATCTCCAGCTGCTGGAGGGTGAAGCCGTTCGCCGTCGGGTCGTGGCCTCCCACCATCAGCGGCTCCTCGGCGCTGAACCAGGCGAAGGCGACGTCGGCGATGAAGGAGATGTCCGGGTTCATGCTCTGGGTGCCGCCGGCGCCTCGGGCGGGGGCGGGCGCCGGGGCGGAGTCCGCGGCGAGCGCGGCCTCGATGGCGGCCAGGTCCTCCGCGGACGGCGCGGTGGGGGGCGGCGCGGGGGCGGGCGTCGGCGCGGGGGCGGACTCGGGCGCCGCGGGGGCGGCGGGCGGGTCCTCGGCCCAGGCCGCCGTCGCCCCGATGAGGGGCAGGAGGGCGTACACGGGAACTCCGGAACGGGGGGTGTGACGGCGCGGGGCGCCGGGGCGTGCACCCGTGCCGCGGGTCGCGGGACGGGCGTCGGGGCCGCAGACACGGCCGATCGCGTGGGACTAGGCGATCGGGGGCGAGGTCTTCGGGGCGTTCCGGAGGGGGGAGGGGGTCGGCGCGTCGGGGGGGGCGCGCGGGTGCTCCGCGGGCGTGGACACAGCCAGCGCGGGGGCCGTGACCGGCGCGACCGGGGGGGTGGTGGGCGGGGGGACCGGGTGTTCGCAGCCGTCGGCGTGTTCGATCAGCTGCGCGGCCACGAACTCGGGCGCGTGAGCCCCCGGCTGCTCGCCGCGGATCTCCACCAGCTCGCCGTGGTCCGGGCAGACCAGGTGCCGGGTGGTGGCCTCGTGCGCGACGCCCTGCACGAGCCCGACGAGCCACGCCATCGCGGCGAGGAGCACGAGCAGGGCGCGGCGTCGGCGGTGCACGACCATCCTTTCGCACGAGCGGGGGGGAGCGTCAAGCACCGGACCCCGGAGGTCGGCTCCGGCATCCGCCGGATCGGCCCCCGCCCGGGCTCGCCGTAGCCGGAACGGCTACCTTTCCACCCACTGGAGATCGCCATGGGCCGCACCCTGGACGACTGGACCCCCGCCGAGCACTTCCTCCGGGAGTGGCTCCCGGACCACCGCTCGACGGTCCTCGCGGACGTGGACCTGCTCCTGGAGCGTGGCCTCGAGATCGCCCACGCGGACCATCACTCCGACGGGAGCGGGGTCGAGGTGCTCGCGGTCCCGCGGCCGCCCAGCGGTCGGGAGCCCGGGGGCAGGGCCCTGGTGTGGCTCTACGTGCACACCGGCGGCCACCACGTCCGCACCATCCCCCTCGCGCAGGTGGTGGCGGTGGAGGTGGACGAGGACGAGCGCTCCACGCGGCTCGCGATCCACCTGAACCCGCCCTCCCTCGACCTCCGCTTCCGTTCCCACAACCAGGCCCAGCGTGGCTGGTTGCGTGACCTCGCCGACGTCCTTCAGCTCCGGCTCATGAAGGGCTGAGCCCGCCCGGGGCGCCGGCGCCCGGCCGAGGTAGGCTCCCGCGCATGGCCCCCCCGCGCCCCCGCGGCCTCCTCGACTGGATCGAGTGGGTCGGCAACAAGCTGCCCGAGCCCGTGCTCCTCTTCGTCCTGCTCGCCGCAGCGGTGATGGCGACCTCGGTGGTCGGTGACGCCGCCGGCTGGTCGGTCCAGCCGATCCGTCCCACCGTCTCCACCGAGCCGGTGCTCGACGCCGCGGGTGCGCCCGTGCTCGACGCCTCGGGGGCCCCGCGCACCACGCCGGTGCTCCGGCCGGACGGCCGCCCTGAGGTCGTCCTCGTGGCCGCCGGGGCGCCCGTCACCCCGCGCAGCCTGATGAGCGGCGACGGGTTGTACTGGGCGCTCTCCTCCATGCTCCGCAACTTCACGGGGCTCCCCGCGCTCGGCCTCATCTTCGTGGCGATGCTGGGTATCGGGCTCGCCGAGAAGTTCGGGTTCTTCAGCGCCTTGATGCGCTACCTCGCCATCCGCACGCCCACCCGGCTGCTCACCCCCATGGTGGTGTTCCTGGGCGCCAACGCCTCGGTGGCGAGCGACGCCGGGTACGTCGTCCTGCCGCCGCTCGCCGCCGCGCTCTACCAGGCGGCGGGGCGGCACCCCGTGGCCGGTCTCGCGGCCGCCTTCGCGGGGGTCTCCGGGGGGTTCGGCGCCGGCTTCTTCCCCAGCGGGGGCGACGGCGCGCTGGCGGGCTTCGCGCAGGACGCCGCGCGGATCATCGACCCCGAGTACACCGTCACCATCCTCCACAACCTCTGGTTCAAGGGGGGGTCGGCGATCCTCGTCACGTTCGTCGGTTGGGCGGTCACCGACCGGGTGGTCGAGCCGCGCCTGCAGCGCGCGGCGGGGGCGGAGGGGAGCGAGGTCGTCGCGGAGATGTCGCTCTCCCCTCGCGAGAAGACGGGCCTCGGCCTCGCGGTCGCCGCGGGCGCGGCGGTGCTGGCGGTGTTCGCCGCCATGGTGCTCGTCCCCGGGGCGCCGCTGCACGGGCAGGGGCAGCCCATGCTGGCCAACGACCTGGTGATCGTCCACCACGCGGTCACCGTGGGCCCGGTGGGCACCGAGACCACCGTCGCGGCGAACGACGTGCTGGCGCGGGAGCCCCTCGTGGTGGCCGAGACCGCCGCGCGGGGGCGGCTCGCGGAGTCCCCGGGCGACCGGTGGTCCCAGGTCATCGTCCCCGTCATCTTCTTCACCTTCCTCATCCCCGGCCTGGTGTACGGGCGGTGGACGGGGGTGCTCCAGGGCCAGGCCGACGTGGTGGCCGCGCTCTACCACGGCATCCGCAGCATCGTGCCCGTGCTCGCCATCGCCTTCTTCATGGCGCAGTTCGTCAACTGGTTCGCGTGGACCCGGCTGGACCGCATGCTGGCCTACGCCGGTGGGTCGCTCCTCGCGGAGGCGAGCCTGCCGATCCCCGTCCTGCTCACGCTCTTCGTCGTCCTGGTGATCGCCGGCGACTTCGCGATCAGCGGCATGCTCAGCAAGTTCGGGGTGCTGGCGCCGATCTTCATCCCCATGTTCATGATGGTGGGGATGAGCCCCGAGCTCACCACCGCCGCCTACCGGATCGGCGATTCCGTGGTGAACATCATCACGCCGCTGAACAGCTACCAGCTCATCGTGCTGGCCGTGTTCCAGAAGTACCGGTCCGACGCCGGCCTGGGCTCGCTCATGTCGCTGATGGTGCCCTACTCGGCGGCCTTCGCGCTGTCCTGGACCCTGCTCCTGCTCGCCTGGTACGCCCTGGGCGTGCCCGTTGGGGTGGACGCGCCCCTCGGCTACGTACCACCCACGGCGGGGTGACCGGGGGGACGTGCGGCGGTTCCCCCCGGAGTGACTACCGCCCGGCGGCCAGCGGTCCGGTGGACCCCAGCGCCTGGGCTCCGGCCTGCGCGGCGTCCCAGAGCGGGCCGGGGAGGAGCCCCATGGCCACCACGCCGATCAGCGCGAGGGCGATGGCGATGCGCGTGGGGGTGCCCACCGTGACGGGGGAGGGGTCCGCGGCGGGCTCCACGTAGATCGCGCGCGCGACCTTCAGGTAGTAGAACAGGCCCACCACGGTCAGGAGCGCGCCGAGGAGCACCAGCCAGACCTCGCCCGCCATCCACGCGGTCTGGAACAGGAAGGTCTTGCCCCAGAAGCCCGCCACGAAGGGGATGCCCCCCAGCGAGAGCAGGAAGAGCAGCATGGCCAGGGCCAGGCCGGGCGACCGGCGGGCGAGGCCGTTCCAGGCGGGGAGCTCGTCCCCGGCCGAGGCGCCCACCGCCTCCACCACCAGGAACGCGCCGAGCCCGGCCACCACGTAGGTGGCCAGGTAGAAGAGCACCGCCCCGTTGCCCACGTCGCTGTCCAGGTAGAACGGGACGAGCAGGAGCCCGGCGTGGCCGATCCCGGACCACGCGAGGAGCCGCCGCACGCTCGTCTGCGGGATGGCGAGGACGTTGCCCAGGAGCAGGGTGAGGACGCAGATCACCAGGACCGCGGGGCCCCAGAGCTCCTGCGCCGGCCCGCTTTCGGGCGCGCCGCGCAGGCGGATCAGGGCCGCCATGCCGGCCACCTTGGGGGCCACCGAGAGGAAGGCCACGAACGGCGCGGGGGCGACCTGGTAGGTGTCGGGCACCCAGGCGTGGAAGGGCACCGCGCCGAGCTTGTAGGCGAGCCCCGCCAGCATCAGGAGGAGGCCCAGGGCGAGCATGGGCGACGCGGCCGCCGCCGCGACGGCGTCCAGCGAGGTGGACCCCGCCACGCCGACCAGGAAGCTGGCCCCGTAGATGGTGAGCCCCGCCGAGATCGAGCCGGTGAGGTAGAGCTTGGTGGCCCCCTCCGCGCCGCGTGCCCCGTCCTTGTGGATCGCGGCGAGCACGTACTGCGGGATGCTCATCAGCTCGAAGGCGACGATGAGCAGCACCAGGTCCCGGGCGCCCGCGAGGAGCGTCATGCCCAGGATGGAGGCGAGCAGCAGGAAGAAGTACTCGCCCTGGCGACGCGGGAAGACCCGGTCGGCGTGGTCGATGCTGCCGATGGCCGCGACGATGCCGGCGAGGAGCACCAGCCGCTGCACGAACACGGTGAAGCCGTCGTTGCTCCAGGCCCCGTGGAAGGCCTCGCCCACCGGGCCGGCGTCCGCCAGCACGAAGGCGAGCGCCAGGCCGGCGGCCGAGAGCGCGCCGACCCCCCGCGTCGTGCCGGGGGCCGGGGCGATGTCCGCGACCAGCACCAGGAGCGCGGTGGCGGCCACGAGGATGGGGACCAGCGCGGTGGCGATCATCCGGCCCCCAGGAGCGTGCCGAGGTGCTGCGTGGTCCCGACGTCCACGTGGTCGAGGATGAGGCGGGGCCACACGCCGAAGAGCACGATGCACACCCCGAGCACCACCAGCGCCACCCACTCCACGCCCTGCGCGTCGGTCAGGTCGTGGAAGCGCTCGGGCGGGCCCTCCCCCCAGAAGATGGCCCGGACGGCGCGGAGCACGTAGACCGCGGTGATCCAGGCGCCGACGATGCCGGCGACGGCCCACACCACGTGGCCGGAGGACCAGGCGCCGAGGAACACCAGGAACTCGGCGACGAAGCCGGCGAAGCCGGGCATGCCCAGGGAGGAGAGGCCGGCGATGGTGAAGGAGACCGCGATGCCCGGCATCACCTTGGCGAAGCCGCCCATGCGGAAGATCTCGCGGTCGTGGGCCTTCCCGTAGATGAGGCCCACCAGCGCGAAGAGCAGCCCGGTCATGAGCCCGTGGGCGAACATCTGGTACACCGCCCCGTTCCAGCCCTCGGGCGAGAGGGTGGCGGCGCCCAGCATCACCACCCCCATGTGGCTCACCGAGGAGTAGGCCACGATGTACTTGAGGTCGCTCTGCGAGGCCGCGCCGAGCGCCCCGTAGACCACGTTGATCACGGCCACGAAGCCCACCACCGGGGCCCAGACCTCGGCCCCGTGGGGCAGGAGCACCATGCCCACCCGCATCACGCCGAAGGCCCCGAGCTTCATGAGCACGCCGGCGTGGAGCATGGACACCGCGGTGGGCGCCGAGGCGTGCCCGTCAGGGGACCAGGTGTGGAAGGGGAACACCCCCGCCAGGGTGCCGAAGCCGAGCCACAGCCCGGGGAACACCCAGAGCTGCAGCTCCTCCGGGAAGCGGACGGCGGCCAGCGACTCCATGTTGAAGCTGGTCCCGCCCCCAGCCCGGTACATCGCGAAGATGCCGAGCAGGATGAAGGCCGACCCGAGCAGCAGCATGAGGGTCAGCTTCATCGCCGCGTACTCGCGCCCACCCACGTCCAACCGGCGGAAGGCGAAGGCGAAGGGGCCGTTCACGGGCACCTCCTTCGTGCTCCCCCAGATGGCGATGAGCAGGTACATCGGGAGGACCGCGATCTCGTAGAACAGGAAGAACACGATGAGATCGAGGCTGACGAAGACCCCGAACACCCCCGCCACGAGGGTGAGGAGGAGGACGTAGAAGTCCTTGTCCCGGTCCAGCAGGGTCCAGGTGGCGAAGCTGCCCGCGAAGATGATGATCGAGGTGAGGAGGAGGAGGGAGACCCCCCAGCCGTCCACCCCGAGGTCGTAGGCGATGCCCAGCGCGGGGACGAGGTCGAGGTGCTCCCGGAACTGGACCCCACCGGCGGCGAGGTCGTAGCCCTGGGCCACGACGAGCGAGCCCACCAGGGAGACGACGGTGCTCGCGACGGTGACCACGCGGACGGTGGCCCGGGAGGCCCCGGGGATGAAGAGCAGGAGCACCGCCGCGGCGAGCGGCGCCAGCACGATGAGCGAGAGCCAGGGGAAGGAACCGCTCACGACGCCCCTCCCACCACGCCCCAGGCGGCGAGGACCACGGCGCCCACCGCCACGGCGTAGAGGTAGTCCCGCACGCGGCCGGTCTGCAGGCCGCGCAGGCCGTCACCGAGGACGAGGGCGCCCCAGCCGAAGAGGTTCACGAGCCCGTCCACCACGTAGCGGTCCACCCAACCGACCACCCCGGCGACGGGGAGGAACACCGACCGCCAGCCGGCGGTCCACGCCGCGTCCATCGGCCCCGAGCGGACGAAGCGGGCCACGCCGGGGAGGTCGATCCCTTCGAGCCGGCCGAAGCCGTACCGGGCGACGCCGACGGCGATCCCGCCCAGGCCCAGCGCCGTGGCCGCGATGCCCACCGGAGTGAGCGCGAAGTGGTAGTCCAGCCCCAGGGACAGGGCGAAGGTGTACCCGCCGTAGCCGGCGACGACCGCGGGCACGGCGAGGAGCATCATCGGCGCGAGCATCACCGAGGGCGACTCGTGCGCGTGCTCGGCCCCGGGGCTCGGCCGGCCGAAGAAGGCCATGCACACCACCCGGGCCATGTAGAACGGGGTCAGGGCCGCCGCGACGAGGCAGAGGGCGAGCGGCCCGTACAGCCCGGCGTGGAAGAGCTCCTCCAGGATGAGGTCCTTCGAGAAGAACCCCGCCAGGCCCGGCAGGCCGGCCAGGGCGAGGCTGCCGAGGATGAACAGCGCCCCGGTGAACCTCGTGCGGCTCCAGAGGCCGCCCATGTCCTTCAGCTCGTTGCTGTGCACCGCGTGGATGATCGAGCCGGCCGCCAGGAAGAGGAGCGCCTTGAAGAACGCGTGGGTGGTCAGGTGGAAGTAGCCCCCCAGCATCTCCCCGCTCCCCAGCCCGGCCACCATGTACCCGAGCTGCGAGCAGGTGGAGTAGGCGAGCACCTTCTTGATGTCGGTCTGGACCGTGGCGGTGACCGCGGCGACGACGGCGGTGACGCCGCCCACCCAGGCCATGACCAGGAGCACGTCCGGCGCGGCGGCGAAGATGGGCCAGGCGCGCACCACCAGGTACACACCGGCGGCGACCATGGTGGCCGCGTGCAGGAGCGCCGACACCGGCGTCGGGCCCTCCATGGCGTCGGGGAGCCAGACGTGTAGGGGCACCTGCGCGCTCTTGCCCATCACCCCGCAGAACAGGAGCGCGGCCACCCAGGGGCTCGCCTCCGCGCTCCAGTCGAAGCTCCCGGTCTGTGCGTAGAGCAGCACCACGCCCGACATGAGCCCGATGTCCGCGAAGCGCGTCACCCACACCGCCTTGACCGCCGCCTTCCCCGCCGAGGGGCGGGTCCAGTAGTAGCCGATGAGCAGGTAGGAGCAGAGGCCCACCAGCTCCCAGGCCGCGAGCAGCTGGAGCAGGTTCGGCGCGAGCACGAGCCCGCTCATCGCCACGACGAACAGCGAATGCCAGGCGTAGTAGCGACCCAGCGCGGGCCGGGGCTCGTCGGCCATGTACCCGAGCGAGTAGACCTGCACGCAGGCCGCCACGAAGGTGACGACCACCAGCATCGAGGCCGACACGGCGTCCAGCCGCAGGCCCACCTCGGCCAGCGGCACGCCCTCGTGGACGAGCCAGGCCTGGGTGAGCGTGAGCGCGGGCTCGCCGGCGCCGGGGGCGCCCTCCCAGGCGAAGAGCGCGGCTAGGAAGCTCACCACCGCGACGAGGCTGGAAAGGAGCGCCGCGGGCCGCCCGGTGTGGCGGAGCGGCCAGACCACCCCGAGGAGGAGGAAGCAGGCGAAGGGGAGGACCACCGGCACGGCGGCGAGCAGGAGCGGGGTCATCCCTTGAGCTCCTGGAGGCCGTCGGCGTGGAGGTCCTTGCGCGAGCGCGCCACGAGGATGATCAGCGCGAGGCCGACCACCACCTCGGCGACGGTCAGCGCCAGGGCGAAGAGCGCCGTGGCCTGCCCGGAGGGGTGCCCGCCGAACTTGGAGAAGGCGACGAGGTTCACGTTGGCCGCGTTCGCCATGAGCTCCACGGAGACCACGATGGCGAGCAGGTTCCGCCGCGTGAGCACGCCGTAGAGGCCGATGGCGAACATCACCCCGGCCAACCCCAGCCAGGCTTCGAGACCGGGCCCGCTCATGCGTCCTTCCGGCGGGAGAGGACGATGGCGCCGACCATCGCCGCGGTGAGGAGCGCGGAGAGCGCCTCGAAGGGGAGCATGAGGTCGTCCATCACAGTGGCGCCGAGCTGCTGCGGGGTGACCGGCGCCGTGCCGAGCTTCGCGCCCCCACCGAGGATCGCCAGGACGACGAGCACCAGGAGGGAGATCACCACGGGCAGGACCCGGAGCGTGCCCGCGGAGCCGCCGGCCGGCACGGCCCCACCGTCGCGGCGGGCCAGCATGACCGCGAACAGCATGAGCGTGATGACCCCGCCGGTGTAGAGCAGGAGCTGGATGGCGGCGAGGAAGCCGGCGTCCAGGAGGACGTAGAGGCCGGCGGTGCCGACGAGCGAGAGCGCGAGCCAGAGCACCACGTGGACGAGGTCGGTGGCGCGGACCACCTGGACCGACGCCCCGACGGTGACGAGGCCGAGCAGGGAGAACATGAACCAGTCGCTCATGTGCCCTCCCCGCCCTCGGGCTTCGGGGCCGGCGCGGCCGGGGCGGCGGGCGTCGGTGCGGCCGCGGCGGCCGCCGGTGCGGCCTCGGCGGCGGGCTTGGGCGGGGGCTTGGGAGCCGGGGGCCCCTCCTGCATCTCGAGGAGCAGGGTGGCCGTGCCCCAGGACTTCTCCACCGGCTCGTTCTGGTAGAGCTTTTCCATCGTGAGGAACAGGTCCTCGCGGGAGAAGCCGGGCGCCTCGGGCGCGCGCAGCATCAGGATGGCGTCCTCGGGGCACACCTGCACGCAGAGCTCGCAGTGGATGCAGGCGTTGAGGTCGAGCGTGAAGTCCTTCGCGCTCCCCCGCATCTTCCCGCTCGGCGCGGCCGACCGACCGCCCGGGACGACGGTGATGATCTGCGACGGGCAGATGCGCTCGCACATCCGGCAGCCGATGCAGGCCTCGTCGCCGTCCTCGTTGTGCACCAGGGCGAACGAGGTGCGGTAGCGCTCGGGGCGCTTGCGCCCGCCGTCCCAGGGGAGCGGCTCGGTCACCTTGCGCCGGAACAGGTTCGCGGCGGTGACCCCGAGGCTGGCGAAGGCGTCGAAGAGGGCGTTCACGCGTACACCTTCCAGACCGCCGCCAGCCCGACCATGCCGAGCGAGAGGGGGACGAAGATCTTCCAGCAGACGGCCATGAACTGGTCGGCGCGGTACCGCAGGAGCGTCCACCGGACCCAGAAGATGCCGGCGAAGAGCCCGAGCCCCTTCACGATCAGCCAGTGCGCACCGTCCGGCCCCGGGCCGTCCCAGCCCCCCAGGAAGAGCGCGGCCGCCAGGAAGCTGCCGATCAGGGTGTGGAGGTACTCCGCGAGGTAGAAGAGGCCGAACTTCATCCCCGTGTACTCGGTGGTGATGCCCGCCACGAGCTCGCTCTCGGCTTCCGGGATGTCGAAGGGGATGCGGTTCGCCTCGGCGAGCGAGGTGAGCAGGAAGATCACGAAGGCCACGGTGCCCGGGCCGGGGGGCCACCAGATCATCCAGGCGCCGTCGGCCTGCACCGCGATGATGTCCGCGATGCGGAAGCTCCCCGCGAGGATCACGGGGACCATGGCGGAGAGGAGGAGGGGGACCTCGAAGCTCACCGCCTGGGCGGCGGCGCGCATCCCGCCGAGGAGCGCGTACTTGTTGTTGCTGGACCACCCCGCCATCCACACCGGGATGGTCATGAGCGAGGTCAGCGAGAGCGCGAGGAGGAGGCCCACGTCCACGTCGGCCGGGATGAGCCCGGGCGCCCAGGGGAACACGGCCATCGCGCCGAGCACGCAGATGACCCCGAGCGGCGGCGCGAGGTTGAAGAGCGCCCGGTCCGCGTTGGTGGGGACGATCTCCTCCTTCTGCAGGAGCTTCAGGAGGTCGGCGATGGACTGGAGGAGCCCCGCCCAGCCCACCTGGGTGGGCCCGGGGCGGTTCTGCATGAGCGCGGCGAACTTCCGCTCGAACCAGATCGCGTAGGCGGCGACGCCCATGAGCACGCTGACGATCACCAGGCCGGAGACGGCGCCCCAGAGCCACGGGTTGTCGATCATCACCGGTCCACCTCGCCCAGCACCGGGTCCAGCGAACCCAGGGTGACGACGATGTCGGAGACGTTGTTCCCGGGCGCCAGGTAGGGGATGAGCGACACCGCGTGGTAGCTCGGCGCCCGGATCTTGCACCGGTAGGGCTTGTCCGAGCCGTCGGCCACGACCCAGGTGCCGAGCTCGCCGCGGGCGGTCTCGATGGACACGTAGGCCTGGCCGGCCTTGCCCTTGTAGGCGCTCGGCAGCTTGACCGGCTTCAGCGCGCAGAGCGGGCCGGGCGGGATGCCGTCCACCAGGTCCAGCACGAGTCGGATGCTCTCGCGCATCTCGGCCATGCGCACGTGGTAGCGGGCGAGCGCGTCACCTTCGGAGCGCACCGCCACGTTCACCTTGAGCTCGCCGTAGACGCCGTAGGGGCGGTCGCGGCGGAGGTCGAGGTCGACCCCGCTGCCGCGGAGGTTGGGGCCGGTGATGCCGTGCTCGAGCGCGAGCTGGGCGTCCAGCCGACCCACGCCGGCGGTGCGGGCCCGGAAGATGGCGTTGTCGAGGATGAGCGCGTCGTACTCCTCGAGCCGGGCGCGGATGGCCTTGAAGGTGCGGGTGACGAGCTCGGCGAAGCCGGCCGGCACGTCGTGACGGTTCCCGCCGACGGTGAGGGTGTTGTAGTGGAAGCGCCCGCCGGTCCACACCTCGAAGCAGTCGAGGATGCCCTCCCGCTCGCGCAGGCAGTGCATGAACAGCGTCGCGCCGCCGCCGATGGCCCCCCCCATGTCGAGCCCGAAGGTGCCGAGCCAGAGGAGGTGGGAGGCCACCCGCTGCATCTCGGCGCCCAGGGTGCGGAGGTACTGCGCGCGCCGCGGCGGCTCCACCTGGTTGAGCGCCTCGAAGGCCATGTTGATGGCCAGCTCGTTGGTGAAGGCCGAGAGGTAGTCGTTCTTGTCCACCACCGGCGGGATCATCACGTAGCTGAGCTTCTCGCAGAGCTTCTCCACGCCGCGGTGGAGGTAGCCCGCGTAGGGGACGGCCTTGATGCAGACCTCCCCGTCCAGCCACAGCTTCACCCGGAAGACGCCGTGGGTGGATGGGTGCTGCGGACCCAGGTTGAGGACGAGGAGATCGCCTTCGGGGTCGTACTGCTCGACGTCGAGGTAGGGATCCGGCCACGGGCGGACCGACGCACGGACGGGCGCGACGGGGGCGGGGGCGGCCGACGGGTGCGTCAGCGCCACGGATGGTGCCTCGTGTCGATCGCGTAGTCCCGTCGGAGCGGGTGGCCCTCCCAGTCCTCCGGGAGCATGATGCGGCGCAGGTCGGGGTGGCCGGAGAAGACGACGCCCACGAGGTCGTACTGCTCGCGCTCCTGCCAGTCGGCCCCGGCCCAGACCGAGGTGAGCGACGGGGTGCTGCTCCCGGTGGGGACCCACACCCGCAGGGCGAGGTCCTCTACCGGCAGGCGCCGGACCCGGTACTCGACCAGCACGCGGTCGGGGGCCTCGCCCGCGGCGGGGTAGTGGGCCGCGGCGCAGTAGACGAAGAAGTCGAAGCCGAGCCGCTTGAGCTCGCCCGCGAGCGCGAGGAGCCGGTCCGCCGGCACCTCCACCCCCGCCGCCGGGACCTCCTCCACCCCGAGCTGCGCGCGCAGGAGCGCCAGGACGTCGTCGCTCACGCCTTTTTCTCCGCGCGGCGCATGCCGCCCCCCGGGTCCAGGTTGAGCACCGCGTCGAGCTGAGCCGCGTCGAGCGAGGGATCCCGCCCCGGGTCCCCCAGGCGCGGGATGGAGGGCGCGCGGAAGCCGGGGGCGTCGGGGCGCCGTTCGGACTCCACCCACTCGCCGTCCCGCCGCTTGCGGATCTTCTCCTGCAGGCGCCGGAGGCCCACCATCAGCTGCTCGGGGCTGGGCGGGCACCCGGGGACGTAGACGTCCACCGGCATGAAGGTGTCCACCCCGGGGACCACGCTGTAGATGTCCCGGTAGAAGTCCCCCGAAATCGCGCAGGAGCCCATGGCGATGGCCCACTTGGGCTCGGGCATCTGGTCCCAGAGCTTCTTCACGCGCGGCGCCATCTTCACGGTGATGGTGCCGGCGATCACCATGACGTCACAGTGCCGGGGGCTTCCGCGGGAGATGGTGCCGATCTGGTCCAGGTCGAAGCGCGCGCAGGAGGCGGCCATGAACTCGATGCCGCAGCACGAGGTGGCCATGGGGAAGATCCAGAGGCTGTTGGACGCGCCCCAGGTGAGGAGCTGATCCGCGGTGGTCAGCCCCAACGAGAGCCCGGGCATGCGGTCGAGCACGGCGTAGACGGGGTGCTCGAAGCTCTGGTCCTTCTCGTTCACTGCCACGTGAGCGCTCCCTTGCGGACGGCGTAGCCCCAGCCGAGGAGGAGGACCCCCACGAACAGGCCCATCTCGATGAGGAGCACCTCGCCCACGCCGACCCCGAGGTTCAGGGCCCAGGGGAGGAGGAACGCGGTCTCCACGTCGAAGAGCACGAAGAGGAGCGCCACCACGTAGTAGCGGGGGTGGAAGCGCACCCAGGCCGAGCCGTCGGGCTCCTCCCCGCACTCGTAGGTGAGGTCCCGGGTGGGGGGCGCCTTCCGGGCGCGGACCGCCAGCACCCGGGCCGCCACGAGCGTCCCGACCACGACGACGGTGGCGGCAAGGGCGAAGCCGAACGCGGCCTGCCAGGCGGGGGCCAAGGGCGCTCCGAGAGAGGGTGGTTCCGGTCGCCGCAGGGTATCCGACGTCGGGTGGCGGCGCACGCGGCGGGCACGCGCAGAAGCCCGTTTCTCGTGTACTCTGCGCGCCCGCGGGCCCCATGCTGACCTGGCTCCTCGCCTGTGCACCCGCCACCCCGCCGCCGGAGGCTCCGCCGGCGCCAGCCGTCGTCGCCGCGCCGGTCCCGCCCGCGCCCGTCCCGGCGGCGCTCCCGGTCCCCGGTGGCTCGCCGGCCTGCCCGCCCGGGATGGCGCCGGTCCCCCCCTCGGCGCCGCGCTTCTGCCTCGACGTCTACGAGGCGAGCCTGGAGGGTGCTCCCTCGGAGGCCCAGGCCCGCAGCACCGCGGGCGTGCTCCCGGCGGTGGGCGTCACCTGGGTCGAGGCCGCGGCCGCGTGCGCGCGTACCCCCATGTGGGGCGAAGGCGGAGGGGCCCCCTCGTTCAAGCACCTCGCCACCGCCTCGGAGTGGGAGGACGGTGGGGACGGGGTGCCGGGCGCGGGGGGACCGCGCTTCCCCTGGGGTGACGCTCCGGCCGCGGACCGCTGCGCCCTGGCTCCCCGGGAGGGTCCGGCGCCCGGGGCGGGCCTGGTCCCCACCGGCTCGCACCCCGACTGCGCCGGTCCCACCGGGGTGTACGACCTCGTCGGCAACGCCTGGGAGTGGGTGGACAGCGGCGCGCGCGTGGACCTGGCGGCCTGGAGCCGGGCCGCGGTGGGGCTCGAGCGCGACGGCGACGTGCTCCGCGTGGCGGGCCCGCAGCACCTGGCGCTCTACGCGCTGAGCGCCGCCGACCTGGAGGGGGAGTTCACCATCGGCGCCGGAGCCGCCCTGGGCGTGCGCCTGCGCCGGGGGGCCTCCGGCGGCGCCTGGCTGGTCCATGCCGCGGGGCGGACGCTCCCCGAGCAGCTCCTGCCCGTGCACCTCGGCCAGGACGGCTCCGTGCGGGTGGACCTGGACCTCGACGGGGCGCCCATCCCCGAGAAGCGCGGGGGCGCCTGGTACGCCGGCTGGGACGTGGACCTGCGCACGCGCAGCCACGCGCACCTCCCCGACTTCCGCGGCACCATCGGCTTCCGCTGCGCCGGTCCGGCCAACGGGGCGGGCTGACCCCCTCGTTCCTCCGCCCCCGAGCGCTGCGCGTCTGGACTACCCCCCCTCGCACACCGACTCGGTGACCACGAGCGCGTCGATGAGGTGGAAGTTGGTGACCGACCCGGTCGCGGCGGTGAAGCCCACGTAGGCGGGGAAGGCGAGCGAGCGCGGTGCGTCGAAGTCCAGGTAGGTCACGCCGTCGATGGTCGCTGTCACGTGCGTGCCGCTGACCACCACCGACATCGAGTGCCAGGCGCCGTCCTCCATCTCCGGGAGCGTGGCCCAGGCGAGGACGGTGTAGTCGCCGTCCAGGTGGAAGGAGATGTGGTCCTCTTCGGTGGGGTCGCCGTACTCGCCGTTGTACCAGGTGTCGACCTCGATGCTCCAGCCGGGGAGCCCCTGGTAGCCGATGCCCCCGCCCGTGGAGCCCACGAAGCCCGTCATGCGGTCGGCGTCGAGCGCGGTCAGCGACAAGCCGTCGGCACCGGTCCCGCCGCTGGCGAAGAACAGGAAGTCGATGGTGACGTCGTCCGCGTTGACCGTGGACACCGTCTGGAACGCCGTCCCCGCCTGGTTGGTGACCGGACGGGTCAGCTCGACGTAGCCGTTCACGGCGTCCCACGTGGCCGAGCCCTCGAAGTGCCAGGTGGAGAGGTCCAGGGTCTCCACGTCGTAGCCGAGGTCCTGACAGACCGAGCGCTGCTGGTCGGCCATGAGCCCGCAGCTGTCGGTGACCTCGACGGTGAGCGTGTGGTTGCCCGGGGTGTGGTCCGCGGCGTTCCAGGGGATGGAGGCGTAGCCGCTGGCGTCCGCGGTGGCGCTGCCCAGCGGCCCGTCCACGTCCGAGCTCCAGCTCACCACCAGCGTCTCCGCGGGGTCCAGGTCGTCGGCCACCGTCGCTTCCAGGCGGGTCGCCCCGCTGACGGGGAGGATCGCGCCCTCGTCGGGCGACGCCCAGGTCACCTCGGGCGGGGTGCTCGTCGCCGCCTGGAGGGGCACCTCCACCTCGCCCTCGTCGAGGTCGTCAGTCGCGACCGTGAGGGTGCCGGGTCCCATCCCGGCCACCTCCACGGCGAGGGTCGCGCCCGGCGCGAGCGCGAGGGGGGAGGGGTCGGCCACCACCGCCCAGTCCCCGGTGGTCGCGAGCCCCAGGACCTGGAGGTCGGCGTCGCCGGCGTTGTGCACGTTCACGGTCGCCGAGGAGGCCGCGCACAGCACCCCGAGGTCCACCGCGCCCGGGTCCACCTCGACCTCCGGGAGCGGCATCGAGTCGAAGCCGGGCTCGGGGGCCTCGGTCTTCTCCGTCAGCTCGTAGTCGGAGCAGGCGGCGAACAGGGCGAGCAGCACGGGGACCTCGGCGAGGCGCCAGTATCGCTCAGGTACGGCGACCCTTCGCGCCCTTCGTCGCCGGCTTCTTGACCTTGGGGGGGAGCCCCGCGGTGTGATCGAGCGCCTCCCGGGCCAGGGCGACGAGATCGGCATCGGGCAGGGAACCCGTCGGTACCTGCACGTACTCCTTCCACGCGCGCCCGGGCATGGGCTCGAAGATGGCCAGGCCGCGCCCCTCGGCCAGGCTGGCGGCGCGCGCCTCGCCCACCCGGACCACCACCGACTGGGCGAAGGTGCCGAAGAACATGTTGCCGTTCACGAAGGCGCAGGGGTGGCCGAACATCTGTCCCTTCACCGCCCGGGGATCGGCGGGGACGGCGTCGGTGTACCAGGCGACGGTGACGGGGGCGGGCTTCTCCACGGCGGCTCCGGGGTTTCCCCGCCCGTAACAGGGAGTGGTCCCGCGGGTGATAGCCTGGGGCGTGGTCCACGCCCGCGTCGCCCTCCTCCTGCTCGTCGCCTGCGCGGCCCCCCCGGCCGATCCCGGGTCGAGCGGCGACCCGGACGTGCCGCTCGGGGACACCGCCCCCCACGAGGTCCTGGTCGCGCCGTACCTCCAGAGCTTCACGCCCACCTCGGGCTGGATCTGCTGGGAGACGGCGGACGGGGAGGAGAGCGTGGTGGAGTACGGCCTCACCGAGGCGCTGGGAGCCCAGGCGCGGGCCACGGCCACCGCCTGGGGCCACGGCATGCAGCACGAGGTGCACCTGGAGGGGCTCACCCCCGACACGGTGTACTGGTACCTCGCTCGCACGGGGGCCACCCGCTCGGAGCCCGCGCACTTCCGCACGCCCCCCGCGGTGGGGGCCGGCGCCCCCTTCCGCCTCGTGGCGATGAGCGACATGCAGCGTGACGACGCGCGGCCCCTGCAGTGGGCCCAGGTGGTGGAGCAGGGGGTCATCCCCTGGGTGACCGGCGCCTACGACGCCGACCTCCCCACCGCCGTCGGGCTGGTGCTCATCGCCGGGGACCTGGTGGACAGCGGGTGGATGTACGACGACTGGACCACCGACTTCTTCCCTGGCGCCGCGCCGCTCTCCCGGTCGGTGCCGTTCTACCCGGTCCTCGGGAACCACGAGGGCAACTCCCCCGCCTACTTCCAGTACATGCACCTCCCCGAGGACGGCACCCCCGGCTTCGAGGAGCACTGGTGGACCACGGACTACCAGAACGTGCGGGTCGTCGGGCTGGACAGCAACGAGGGCTACGCCTCGACGGAGCAGCTCGAGTGGCTCGACGAGGTGCTGGAGCGGACCTGCACCGACGACACCATCGAGTTCGTGTTCGCCGAGCTCCACCACCCTTACCTCTCCGAGCTGTGGAACCCCGGCGAGCTCGATTGGACCGGGGAGGTGGTGGCCCGCATGGAGGCGTTCAGCACCGCCTGCGGCAAGCCGTCGGTGCACTTCTTCGGGCACACCCACGGGTACTCGCGGGGGCAGTCCCGGGAGCACGCCCACCTGTGGGTGAACGTGGGTTCGGCGGGGGGCGCCCTGGACCGCTGGGGGGCGGACGGCCAGACGGACTACGAGGCCTTCAGCAACAGCCAGGACGCCTACGGCTTCGTGGTCGTCGAGGCCGAGCCCGGGGCCTTCACCCTGCGCCGCCTCTCCCTGGGTACCCCGGAGGCGCCCACCGAGGCCGTGGTCACCGACGAGCTCACCGTCCGGCTGGCCGCTCGTCCGCCGGCCACCCCGGAGGCGGTGGGCCCGGTGGACCGGGGGGTGGTCGGGGCGAACCTGGAGCTCGTCGCCAGCAGCTTCTCCCACCCGGAAGGCGGGGCCCACGGCGCGAGCTGGTGGCAGGTCTCGGCGGACTGCACGGCGTTGAGCGCCCCGGTGGTGGACCGCTGGGAGCAGCACGAGAACTGGTACGGCGGGGTCGACACCCGGGCGGGCCTGCCGCTCGACCGCCTCGCCGTCGAGGCGCTCGCCCCCGGCGTGTGGTGCTGGCGGGTGCGCTACCGGGACCGGGGGCTGGCGTGGTCGGCCTGGTCCACTCCGGCCGCCTTCGTCGTCGAGGGCGCTTAGGTTTCCCTCATGGGATGGATCCACTCGCTCTTCGCGTACTTCGACCACCACTGGCCGCGGCTCCTCGCGCTCCAGGGCTGGCGCTCCCGCTGGGTGGACACCTCGGGCGGTCGCCTCCACGTGTACGAGGTGGCCGGAACCGGGGTCGGCCCCCCCTTCCTCCTCGTACACGGCCTCGGCTCCCGCGCCGCGGACTTCGCGCTCCTCGTGCGGCGCCTGCGCTCCCAGACCACTCGCATCGTCGTGCCCGACATGCCCGGGCACGGCTGGTCCGAGGGCGACGCGCCCGATCCCGAGGCGCTGGAGCGGATCCTGCTCGAAGCGCAGGACACCCTGCTCCCCGAGCCCGGCTACGTGCTGGGGAACTCGATGGGGGGCCTCATCGCGGTGCGCATCGCGTTGGCCTGGCCGGACCGGGTGCGCGCGCTGCTCCTGGCCTCCCCCGCCGGCGCCCCGTTCGAGGAGCAGGAGCTGAGCCGGCTGCGCTCGCTCTTCGGCACCGACACCCACGCCGACGCGCTCTCCTTCGTGGATCGGCTCATGGGTCCCGGCGCCCGGTTCCGGCATTTCCTGGCGCTGGGGGTCCGCGCGCGCCTCTCCCGCCCGGCCGTGCGCACGATCCTCGAGCGCATCGACAACGCCCACCTGCTCCAGCCCGGGCAGCTCGCCGACCTGCGGATGCCGGTCTGGCTCTGCTGGGGCGCGGCGGATCGGATCCTCGCCCCGAACGGGCTCGACTACTACCGGAACGCCCTTCCGCCCGGCGAGGTGGTCGAGAACCCCGAGGAGTTCGGCCACTCGCCCTTCGCCCAGCACGTCGGGCGCTTCTCGCGTCGCCTGCGTGCGTTCCTGGCCTCGATCGAGGCCGCCAGGGAGGGGTAGCTACCTCTCCGCCTGGTCCTCGCGCCGCCGCCACACCGCGAGCACGCCAAGAAGGGCGAGCCCTGCGGCGCCCGCGCCCGACCCTCCCGTGGCGCAGCCGCAGCCGGTGGCGCCGTCGTCCTTGCAGCAGTCCACGTCGGCCCCGGAGGTGTCGTCCGTGTCGGGGTAGGTGGTCTCTTCGCAGGAGCCGGGATCCTCGGGCGTACCGAGCCCGCAGGTCTCGAACGAGGACTCCAGCGGGTGGTCGTAGGTGATGTAGCGGATCTGCTCCGCGCCGCCCGAGCCGGTGGCGTAGAGCACGAGGTCCTGGGTGGCCTGCTCGGGCGTGTACCGGACCCGGAGGCGGGTGAAGAAGATGTCCGCGTAGTAGTCGCCGTCCATCTCCGCCCCGAGCTCCTCGAGGATCTCGGGGGAGGGGGGCTCGGAGGAGCAGGGGTCGCACCCGGCCGGGTTCCAGGCGTACTCGGTGAGCCAGTTCCCGGAGCCGAAGGCCACGTCCAGCTGGGCGTCGTACCAGGCGGCGTAGTCGGTCGTGCCCTCGGGGAGCATGCACTCGTCTTCCACCGAGGTCTGTGGGTAGTTGGCGATGCCGACCTTGCCGTCCGACCCGGTGGTCAGCGCGTAGATCACGACCTCCTGGGCGCCGTTGGCCACGGTGGTGCCGATGCGGATGGGGAGGCTGAAGGCCTCGGAGCGGTACCGGAACTGCAGGGGGGTGAGGTAGGACTGGCCATCCGGGAGGTCGTCCAGGTCCACGCGCGCGGCGAGGAAGTACTGCTCGGCGTCGATGTACTCCTGCACGATCGGGGCGGCCGCCTCGGTGAGCTCGAAGCCGTTGCCGTCGAGCCAGCTCACCAGGCCCTCCGCGCCGGTGGCGGAGAGGATGACGATGTCGTACTCGCCCACCGAGTAGGCGGCCTCCACCTCCACGCCCTCGGCGGGCTCGCCCTCGTCCACCGCCCCCGAGTCGGCCGAGGCCGAGGAGGAGTAGTCCATGTAGAGCTGGTCGCAGGTGTAGGAGACGATGCGCGGCGTCGAGTAGGCGTTGAGGACGTCGAACCAGGTGGGGTCGGCGAGGCGGACCTGCTCTTCCTTCAGGACCTCCGGCACGGGGATCACCATCCCGAAGTTGGCCACGTCGGCCACGATGTCCGCCGAGAGGGTGAGGACGGTGTCCGAACCCGACCGCGCGACGACCACCTGGGAGACGTCGTTGCCGAGCTCCGACCCCGCGGGGCCGACGTACGTGCCGCAGAACGCGTGCGCGAGCGGCGTGAGGAGGACGAGCATGTGGATCCCGGGCCGTGCCTGCGTGTAGTGTATCCGGCCCCGGGATCCCTCGCTCGGACCCCGGCGGTCAGGGACCGGCCAGCACGTGGGCGCAGGCGAGGCGCCCCGGGGCGGGCCGCCTCGAGGCAGGAGGACAGGACCGCGGGCCAACCGCCGTGGTCGGCAGGGGCGAGCCGCTCGCCCAGGACCACCACCTCACGCGCCAGCGCCAGACCGGTCAGCAGCGCGAGCACACGCCTCCTACAGGTGGCACTGGAGGAAGATGTAGTTCAGCGAGCCGGCCGCGACGGGGTACGACGTGTGGGCGGTGTCGTAGCTGGGCACGGGGTAGCAGCTCGAGCCGTCCGGGGTGGTGGGGGTGACCGCCAGCTCGCCCGCGGGCACGTTCACGAAGATCACCGTGGACGGCGAGGTGGCGTTGGCCACGGTGACGTTCGAGACGGCAAAGCCGGCGGCCTGGGTCTCGTCGAGCGCGAGCGGGACGTCGTAGGACTGGTCGAGGCCGATGGACACGCCGCCGAAGTGCGAGGTGACCCCCGCCGCGTCGACCTGCTCCATGGTGACGAGCACCACGGCCTTGGAGGGGTCCACGTCCACGCCGAGCATGATCTCCATCGCCGCGAGCCCGTTCACGCTCACCGCGAGGATTCCGTAGGAGATCGGCGAGAAGTACGTGCCCTCGCTCGAGAACCACGCGAGGAGCGGCGGGTAGTCCGCGGCGGTGATGGTGGCGGTGTGCACCGCGCCCTCGGTGGCGGTGCCGGTCACCACGCCGGTGGCGTCGCTGGTGGTGTCCTGCCCGTCCAGGGTGAGCGTCGCGCCCTCGATGGGGGTCTCGTAGAGGAAGTCCACCAGCTGCAGGTTCACCGTGAGCGGGCGGGCCTCCGGGTCGGTGTCGGTGTCCGCGTCCGCATCCGCGTCCGCATCGGCGTCCGCGTCGGCGTCGGTGTCGGCGTCCGTCTCGGTGGTCCCCGTGTCGTCCTTCTCGTCCCCAGGGCACCCGGCGAGGGTGAGCAGCGTGATCAGGGTGAGTCGCATTCGTCCTCCAGTCCGATCAGCATACGCCTGTCGGTCCGCGACGTGGGACGTTCTTCGCGGTTCCTCTCCGAGCGGGGTGGGTCGTCGGGGGGACGGGCGGACGGGGGCGGATCAGTCGTCGAACTTCTCGATGTACCGGAAGATGGTGCGCGGATCCACGTCGAGCACCCGCGCGGTCTGGGCCTTGTTCCACGCGTTCGCGTCGAGCGCCTGCCGGATGTACTGCTTCTTGAAGTCCTCTTCGGCGTCGGCCAGCGTCTTGATGGGTGCGCCGGCGCGCGGCTCGATGCCGAGGTCCTCGGGGACGAGTTGCTGGCGGTCCGTCATGATGACCGCCTTCTTGATCTTGTTCTCGAGCTCGCGGACGTTGCCGGGCCAGTAGTAGGACTTCAGAGCGTTGAGGCAGCCGGTGGAGAAGCCCCGGGCCTTGCTGCCGTACTGCTCGGCGTACTTCGCGAGGAGGAACTGGGCGATCTGCAGGACGTCCTCGCCGCGCTCGCGCAGGGGCGGGAGCGCCACCGCCACCTCGTTGAGCCGGTAGTAGAGGTCCTCCCGGAAGTTGCCGGCGCGGATCTCGTCGTCGAGGTTCTTGTTGGTGGCGGCGAGCAGCCGGATGTCCACCGGCCGGCCCTTCACCTCCCCGACCCGCTCCACCACGCGCTCCTGGAGCACCCGGAGCAGCTTGACCTGCAGGGCCATGGGCATCTCGCCCATCTCGTCCAGGAAGAGCGTGCCGCCGTCGGCCGCCTCGAACTTCCCGATCTTGTCGGCCGCCGCGCCGGTGAAGGCGCCGCGCTTGTAGCCGAAGAGCTCGCTCTCGAGCAGGTTCTCCGGGATCGCCCCGCAGTTGACCGCGATGAAGGGCTTGCCCGAGCGCGGGGAGAGCCGGTGGATCTCGCGGGCGATGAGCTCCTTTCCGGTGCCCGTCTCTCCGAGGATGAGCACGGAGAGGTCGGACGGGCCCACCCGCCGGAGCACCTTGAAGACCTCCTTCATGGGCGCGCAGGAGCCGATGATGCCGCCCTGGCTGGACTGCCTCAGCTGGTCCCGCAGGTTCCGGTTGGACGCCTGCAGCTCGTTCATCAGCATCGCGGTGTGGACCAGGATGCTGGCCTGGGCGCAGAACACCTCGAACAGGGCCAGCGACTGGTGGTCGAACAGGTTCCGCACGCTGTCGTTGCCCAGGTACAGCACGCCGAGGAGCTCGTTCCGATGCAGCAGGGGCGCGCACATGACGCTCGAGAGGCGCAGATCCATGACCGAGCGGGCCGAAGCGAACTGCGTGTCGTGCATCGCGTCGGAGACGATGAGCGGCTTCTTGTCCTCCATGACCCGCTCGACGATGGAGTCCGACACGCGCGAGAGGTCGAGCGTCTCCTTCCCCACGTTGTGCGAGGCGGCGAGGAACTTCTCGCCCTCCTTCACCGCGATGAGGAAGCCCTTCTCGGCGCCGGTCACCTCCATGACCGAGGTGAGGAGCTTCTTGAAGATCGCGTCGAGCGAGCGCTCGGACATGATGTCGCGCGAGAACTCGGCGAGCTTCCGCAGCGACTGGACCTCGTCCAGCGGGCTGCCGGCGGCCGGGGGCGCGGACTTGGGCTCGCCCTCCATCAGGGTGACGGAGTAGCGGCCGAACAGCACCTCGTCGCCCACGCGCAGGTCCGTCGAGCGGGCGCGCATGCCGTTGTAGAGGAAGGTGGTGGCCCGGTCGATGACCGAGAGCGTGAAGTGGTTGCCCTTGCGGAGCAGGTTCGCGTGGATGGGGGCGAGGGTGGGGTCGGCGAGGACGACGTCGTTCCCCTCCGCGCGGCCGAGCGTGATGAGCGGCTTGCGGATGGGGATGTCCCGCTCGTCTCCCCGGATGGGGTCCTTGCAGCGCAGGTAGGCCATGGCGCGCGACCTATGACGTTCAGAACCGGCCGACGACCCTCACACTGCCCGGACCCACCCCCACCTGGGCCGACGCGCCCGAGGCCCCCCAGCGCACGGTCTCCACCGTGAGCGGGACGAAGTAGCCGGCCCATCCGGCGGTGAAGGCGAGGGCGTTGATCACGCGGAGTCGGTCGTAGCGGCCCTTCCAGGTCCCGCCGGTGTCCTCGCCAGGGGCGATCTCGCGCCGCTCCACCTCCTCCTGGAGGGCCTGCATCTCGCCCCGGGACCACACCGAGAGGCCCAGGCCCGCGCCCTGGGCGGTGGCGACGAGGAGGCCCGGCACCACGCGGCGCTCCTTGAAGTACCAGGCGCCCGCGGGCAGCGCGACCATCCAGGGGTAGGGGTCCGCGTCCCGCACCGGCCGTACCGTGGGGGTGCCGGTGGGCGGCACCACGGTTCGGCGCACCGCCTCGAAGGCCCGGACCACCTCGGGCGGGTGGCGGAAGGGGTCCATCTGGTAGGCGGGGGCGTCGGCGAGCAGGGCCTCGAACACGCTGCGCGCCGCGGCCTCGCCCTGCTCGGAGAGGAGGATGTCCCCGAGGTAGGCGAGCGCGTCGCGCCGGACCTCCGCGGGCACGCTGGGACCGCGGGCGAGCAGCTCCTGCAGGGCCCGACGCGCATCCTGCGGACGGCCGTCCAGGTAGGCGTCGATGGCGGCCTGGAGCGCCTCGTTCGGCGGGACCTCGCCCGGGGCGGGGGGTTCGGGCGCCGGTGCAGGCGCGGGCTCCGCCGCCGGGGCGGAGGCGGACTCCGACGGCGGCGGGACCGCCCCCACGTCATCGGCGACCGCGACGGACACCGCCAGGACCGCCACGAGCCAACCGGTCAGCACGGCCGGAAGGTAGCCGTTCCAGCGCGCGTCGGCAGCACGGCCTGCGGGCCGATCGCCGCCGCGTCGGGCCCGCGGGCTCAGCCGCTGTCGGTTCCGCTGCCCGTGTCGCTTCCGCCGCCCGTGTCGGTCCTGCCGCCCGTGTCGGTCCCCGAGCCGGTGTCGGTGCCGCTGCCCGTGTCGGCGCCGCCGGTGTCCGAGCTCCCGGTGCCCTCGGTGTCTTCGGGCTCCTCGGCCTCGGGCACCACCACCTCCACCGCGAAGCGACCTTCCGCGTCCGAGGTCGTGGTCCCCAGCAGGCGGCCCGTGCGGGCGTCGCGGACCTCCACCAGCGCGTACTGCACGGGCACGTCCTCGAAGGTCAGGACGCCGCTGACCGGATCGCCCTGCTGGAGCTCGAGGTCCCCCGAGGCGCCGCTCGGCACCACCACGCTGGTGACCGCGCTCAGGGCCTCGGCGGGCGGGAAGGCGGTGACCTCGTACTCGGTGTCCGGCACCTCGACCGAATAGCTGCCGTCCTGGGCCGTGGTGGCCGTGTACACGTGCTCGCCGAAGGCGGTCTGGGTGAGGCGGAGGAGGACGCCGCCCACCGCGACGCCGTCGTTGCCCGTGACCACCCCGCCCAGCCGGCGCAGCCCGGGCAGGGTGAGCGAGCCGACCGAGATGTCCTCGGACACGGTGTACTGCGCCGCGAGCGGCCCCGCGACGGGCGCGTCCCCGTACTCGGGGATGTACTCGAAGCCCCAGCGACCGGGGAGGAGGCGCAGGTTGAAGGCCCCGCCCTCGTCGGTCTGGGTCTCCAGCACCACCGAGCCCGCCGAGCCGTCGAGGCGCAGCGAGGTCGCGCGCACCAGGGCGTCCTCCAGCCGACCCCCCGCCGGATCGCGCAGGGTGCCGGAGACGCTCACCTCGGTGAGCACCCCGACGTCGAGGTAGGCCGCGGCGTCCTCCTCGCCCACGTCGATCTCGGCCTCGATCCCGGGGAGCACGCGGTCCTCCTCGGTCTGGCCCCCCACCACCTCGACGCGGTAGGCGCCGGCCTCGGCCACGCGGAGGGTGTACCAGCCGGTGCGGTCGGTCAGGACGGGGTTGGAGGGGGTGTCGTTGACGCTGTCGGTCCGCCGGATGCGGACGGGCGCGCCGAACACGGCGTTGCCCTCGTGGTCGGTCACGCGGCCGTACACGGGGATGCCGAGGGGGAGCGTGCGGCTGAGGTCCACCGTGTCGAGCAGCTCCACGGTGGAGAGCGCCACCAGCGGGGAGGCGGCGGCGTCGGCGGGCACGATGGCCAGGCTGTAGAAGTTGTCCGCCACGATGGACATGCTGAAGGCGCCGAGCTCGTCCGTGGTGGCGCTGGCCTTCTGCACGCTGAGCTCCAAGGACGCGTCCACCGAGCCCGCGAGCGGGAGGATCTCGGTGGGGACCGACGCCGCGCTCCACGGGTGGGCGATCTCGGCGGTGAGCGTCCCGAAGACCTCCACGGTGGGGCGGAGCGCGACGCTGAGCCCGGTGTACCGGCCCGCGTAGGCCAGGTGGGTCTGGGGGCGCAGGTCGGGGCTCGCGACCCCGGCCGGCGCGGTCACGTCGATGCGGAGCGTGCCCACCGCCACCCCGTCCACGTCGGGGGCGGAGTCGCCCGTGGCCTCGAAGGCGAGGTCGTTCGACGAGCAGCCGGCCGACAGGAGGACGCAGCAGGCGACGGCCCAGGATGAACGTGCGAGTCTCACGGCACCTCCAGGTCCCAGGACACGCTGCGGTGCGTGGACTCGTAGTCCCAGATGTCGCAGTAGAGCGTGTGGTTGTCGTAACGGGGGTCCGGCTGGAGCGTGTACTGGGAGCCGTAGAGGCCCTGGTCTTCCGCGCCGGTCGGGACCGGTTGGGCCGTGCCGTCAGAGCCGCTGCCGTCCACGAACCAGTTGAAGACGATGGCGTCGCCTTCCGGATCCTGGGCGTAGAGCAGGAAGGTCACCTCGGTCTCGAGGAGGACGACTTCCTGGTTTCCGGGGGAGAGGGACACGGGTTCCGGGGGCTGGTTCTCTTCCGCGTAGTGGAAGGGCTCCTGGTAGAGACAGCCTGCGACGAGGAACCAGCAAGCCGCGTGCCATTGGCCGACACGCCGGCTTCGCGGCCGGTACTCCATCGTCAACCCCCCGGTCGGACCGGTGCGTCGCGACATGGGGGTCACGGGGAGGGCACCGAGGTGGGGATGAACACGTCCTCCCCTCCGCGGGTCGCGCCGACCGTGTAGGCGAGGCGGCCCAGGGTGGGGCAGTCGAACACCACGGGCGTTTCGGGGTCCGGCTCGCGCAGCTCGAAGTTGGCGGAGTGCTCCACCAGCCCGTAGCGGACGCCCCCCACGGTGAGGGTGCAGTCGCGGGGCATGCGGCTGTTGACGGTGAAGTGCACGGGAAGGCGGCGGAGCTCGACGACCCCGAGGTCCACCACCTCCCCGGGGCTCACGACGATCGGCAGCTCGCGGGGCTCCGAGTAGGGGTTGACGAGCTTGACCACGTGGGTCCCCTCGTCCACCTCGAGGGGGTTCTGGCGGCTCCCCACCCAGGCGTTGGCCGGGCCTTCCCCCCACCGACCGATGAGCTCGCCGTCCAGGTACACGTCCGCCCAGCGGCTCCCCTTGAGGCTGACCCGCACGCTGGCCGGGGCCATCGGAGTCGCCGCGGGCGGCGGCGCGCTGGTGACGACGGGGGTGGCCACGGCCGGCACGGCGCGTGGGACCTCCCGCGGGGGATCCGCCGGGCGTTCCGTGGCGACCGGGGCCGCGACGGGCGGGAGCTCCGGGGTGGCGACCGGAGTCTCCACCGGGGCGAGGACCGGCGTGACGGGCGCGGCGGGGAGGGGGGGCTCGGCCACCGAGGCCAGACCCGCGGTCGGTTCGGGGGAGCGCGCGGCCCACCACGCCACGCCCGACGCGGCGAGGACCAGGCCGGCGGCCATGGGCGCCATCCACCAGCGGGTCCGACGGGCGGCTTCGGGCGGCTGGTGCAGCGAGCGGATGAGGGCCACCACCTCGGCGTTGTCCTCGTCGATCGCCAGGAGACGGTTGAAGAGCTGGAGCGCGGCGAGCGGGTCCTGGGCCGCCAGGCGTTGTTTTCCGAGCTCGAGCAGCACCTCCCGGAGGTGATCGTTGAGCGCCTTGAGCGCGGCGTCCGGGGACAGCAGGAGGTTCTGCAGGTTGATGGTCGGGTGCTCGGTCGAGAGCCCCACCTCGGCGAGCGCGGCCTGCAGCGCCACCTCGACGTCCCCCGCGGTGGGGAAGCGGTCCTCCGGCTTCTGCTGGAGCAGACGGTCGATCGCCGCGGCCAGCGCGGGGGAGGCCGTGGGCGAGAGCTCCAGCACCTCGGGGCGGTTGCCGTCGATGATGTTGCGCAGGATGATCGACGCGTTCGAGCCGGCGAAGGGGACGTGCCCGGACACCAGGTGGAAGAGGAGGGTGCCGAGCGAGAAGAGGTCGCTCCGCCCGTCGATCGGCTGATCGAGCGCCTGCTGGGGGCTCATGTAGGCGGGGGAGCCCAGCAGCGAGCCGTCGATGGTGATGGAGCCCTCGTCCAGGACCCGGGCCACGCCGAAGTCCATGAGCTTCACCGTGCCGTCCCGCCGGATCATCACGTTCTCGGGCTTGATGTCCCGGTGGATGACCCCCTCGGCGTGGGCGAAGCCCAGCGCGCGGCACAGCTCGATGCCCAGGAGCGCGGCGAACTCCGAGGGGAGCTGCCCGTGGGTGCGCAGCAGGTCCAGCGCCGTGACGCCGTCCACCAGCTCCGTGACGATGTAGCAGTCGTCCGCCTGGGACCCCGAGTAGTCCAGGATGGAGACGATGTTCTGGTGCGAGAGCCGGCCCACCGCCCGGGCCTCCCGGTTGAAGCGCTCGCGGTTCCGGGAGCTCGCCGAGAGGTGCGGGTGCAGCACCTTGATCGCCACGTCCTTCCCGATCGCGATGTGCCGCCCACGGTACACCGTCGCCGTGGCGCCCTCGCCCAGCTTCTGGAGCACTTCGTACTTGTCGATGACGCTGCCGATCACCCGCGGACCATCCAGCCCATCATATCCCGGGCCCCGCCCCGCAGGTCTGGCCGGACCGCGCGGGGGACCAGGGTCGCGGAGGCCGCCACCCGTCTCGCGCGCCCTCACCGCCGACCCGCCCCCCGCCGGTCGTCCTCAGTCGCCGGAGGGGGTGCTTTTTTGGCGGTCCTCCGCCAAAAATGCAGGGGGGACCTGCAGGGGCCCCCCCTCTAAAAACTACAGCTGCCCGACCTCGTTCGGTCCGAGCACGACGCCCCGCTCCTGGAACATCGCCAGGATGGTGGCTGCCGTCTCCTCGAGCGCCTTGCCGGTCACGTTCACCAGGGGCCAGTGGCGGTTCCGCCGGAACAGCTCCTCGGCGTAGTCGAGCTCGGCGAGGATGTACCCCATGTCGCCGTAGTTGGTTCCGCCGTGCATGCGCATGCTCCGCAAGCGCTGCTTGCGGATGCCCTCGAGCGAGTCCGGGTCGATCGTGAGCGCCACCACCCGCCGCTGATCGACCTCCCAGAGGTCGGGCGGGGGGTCCCGATCGAGCACGATGGGCACGTTGGCCACCTTGTAGCCCTTGTAGGCCAAGTAGACCGAGAGCGGGGTCTTCGACGTGCGGGACACGCCGACCAGGACCACGTCGGCCTGCCGGAGCATGCGCGGCTCCTTCCCGTCGTCGGCCTTCACGGTGAACTCGATGGCCTCGATGCGCTTGAAGTAGGCATCGTCGGCGCGGTGCATCAGCCCGGGGAGGCTCTGCGGGTCCGTCCCCAGCCACCCGGAGAGGCCGTTGATGACGTTGCCCAGCACGTCCACCTGGAGGAGGCGCCACGCCTTGGCCAGCTCGTTCGCGAAGGCCCGCTGTTCGGCGGACACGAGCGAGGTGACCACGAAGGCCTCCTGCAGCGCGGCAAGCTTGAAGATCCGCTCGATGGAGGCCCGGTCGGTCGCGTTGGGGAAGATGTGGACCTGCACGCGCGCCTGCTCGAACTGCCGGAGCGCGGCGCGCGTGACCCGGTCCGCGGTCTCTCCGGTACCGTCGGACACGATGAACAGCGGCCGGAGGGACATCTCCATCGGCTGTATCTCGGTCGACGGTGCCAGAGGATGAAGGGCGGGCGGCTCGCGCGCCGAGATATCGAGCCGAGGTGTCCGAGCTGCTCGAGCGACTCTCCGACCACGCCCGCGAGCGCGGCAGCATGAGCGCGGTCCAGGAGCGCACGCCCACCGGCTGGCGCTGGCGCACCTGGGCGGAGCTCGAAGCCGACGTGAACCGCCTCTGCGGGGGGCTCCCGGTGACGCGGGGCGACGAGCTCGAGTGGGAGGCCACCCCCGGGGGCCGGCGCATCGCGGTGGACCTGGCCCTCCAGCACCTCGGCGTGGTGGGGGTGGCGGGCGGGGAGCGACTGGAGGACAGCCAGGTCGACGCCTGGCTGCGCGAGCGGGAGGAGCTGGGACGGCTGGTGCGCCTTCGGAGCGAGCTCCGGCCCCGCGATCCGGCCGTGGTGCGGGACGGCCGCCGGCTCGATCACGCCGGGGTGGCCGACGCCGCCCGGCGCGCCGCGGAGAGCCTCGCGGTGGAAGCGCCCGGGGTGGTGCTCCTCACCCCCGAGGGCCTGGGGCCAGGGGTGCTCAGCACGGTGGCCTGGGGGGCGGTGTGGGCCGGGGTGGCGCTCGTGGTCGCCGGCCCGGAGGTGCTGTCCGACCTCGAGCCCACCGTTTGGATCGCCGCCTCGGCCCGCGTCGCGGCGGGTGCGCCTCCGCCCTCGCGCGCGGGTGCGCTGGGCGGGGTGCTGCGGGGTCTGGGCCGCGCCGATCCGAACCTGGGCCGGCGGCTCCGCCGGGTGCGGGTGGTGGGTCCGGTGCCGCCCGAGGCGGCCCGCTTCCGGGACCGGGGGGTCGAGGTCCTGCCCTGGGCGTGAGCGGCGCCGGCGGGCGCGCCGACTAGCAGGCTGCTGCGAAAGCCGGACCGAGCAGGCGAAGCTCAGCCGGGCCGCGGTTGACGAGCGCGCTCGACGCGCGATTCGCGAGGAAGGAGCGTGTCGAGACACGCGACTGACGAGC
>Ga0172372_10000805_pt1 | contig 48138 bp, 46 predicted proteins | sample LakKiv5m_2_FD_114544 | JGI IMG/M metagenome (GOLD analysis project Ga0172372, IMG submission 114544) | Freshwater microbial communities from Kabuno Bay, South-Kivu, Congo - kab_092012_9.5m | ecosystem: Environmental > Aquatic > Freshwater > Lake | place: Democratic Republic of the Congo...
CGAGGCCGGACTTTCCAGTGCCCGCCCTCGCGCCATCGGCCTTCGCCATGCCCGCCTGTGCCGGATCGGAGCGGCCACCCCCCGTCTTCGCGGTGTCCGCCTTGTCCATGCCGGTCTTGGCGGAGTCGGACTTACCACTCGCGCCCTTCGCGCCGTCCGACTTCCCGTTGCCGGCCTTGGCCGCCTCGGCCTTCTCGGCCTTGTCCAGCTTGCCATCGTGGTTCGCATCGAAGCGTTCCAGCCGCCGGGCCTGCGCCTCGGCGCGCCCGCGCTGCACGTCCTCCTTCCACGCGGCGCGCTCCGTCTCGCTCAGGCGCCCATCGCGGTCGGCGTCGTACTTGCGCAAAATGGGCGCCGGCAGGGTCTTCGTCTTCTCCGGCGTCGCCTCCTCGGCGGCGACGACGGCAACGGTCAGGAGGGGGAAAGCCAGCAGAGCCCGTCTGCCGCGAGTAATGATCCGATTGCAGAATAATGTGTTCATGCGCCGAGGAGGAAGTGCCGCTAAGCGCATTAGAGCAAATAGATTGCTTACGCAAACAAGACCGAAATAGGGCCAACCCCCGCCATGGGAGGACCGCCGGAAGGAAACAGGGGGAACTCGGCCAGGTCCCTCCCGCGTGCCAGTGCGGCCGAGTCGCTCAGCCTTTGGCCGACTCGGGGCGCACCACCAGTTGCAGTCGCCGTTCCGGGCGGAGGTAGCGGTCCGCGAAGTCAGCCAGATCGGCGAGCGTCACGGCGTCGATGGCGGAGTCCATCTCATGCGCATCGTTGACGGTCAGGCCGTAGAGGGATTGCAGCGACGCATGGAGGGCGCGCGACGCGTTGGTTTGGAGCGCCTGCCGGCGGGCCGCCTTGAGGCGGGTCTGACAGCGATGCAGTTCTTCGATCTTGGCGCCGCCGGTGGCGACGCGCCGGATTTCGGCCTCGAACTCCTTGAGGACCTGCGCCACGTGCGCGGGAGCCGTGCCGGCGTAGAGGTAGAACATGCCGGAATCGATTCCGAGGATGCGGCTTGAGCGCACGAAGTACGCGAGCCCCTTTTCCTCGCGCACCCGCTCGAAGAGCCCGGACGACATCCCGCTGAAGAACTCATCCATCACGTCGGCCACGACGCGATCCTTGGACGCCGCGCCGGGGCCCGGGAAGGCCTGGAACACCACGGCCTGCGCCCGGGGCTGGATTTCCTCCCGCGCACCGGGCGAGACGGGGCCGACGAAGGCGGGAGCGACCGCCGGCACCGCCGCCCGCGGCAGGCGGGCGAGGAAGCGGCGCAACGCCGGCAGCAGCCGGGCGCGCGAAAAGTCGCCCGAAACCGCCAGCACCGCGTTCTCCGCCGTCAGCACGCCGGCGTGCAGCGCCCGGAGATCCGCAGGCGTCACCGCCGCGACCTCCGCCGCATCGCCGAACGCGTCGCAGGCCAGCGGGTGGCCGCCGAAGAACAGGCGCCGGAGCAGCTTCCGGCCATGAGTGACGACGTCGTCCTCGTCCAACTTGAGATCGGCGATCTGCGCCTCCTTCTCGCGCCCCAGCGTGTCCTTGCGGAAAGCGGGGCGGAAGACCGCGTCTGACAGCGTCTCGAGGACGAGAGCGGAATCACCCGGAAGCACCTCCAGGGCGAGAGCGAGGGCGTTGTTCCCGGTGAAGGCGGAGAACGAACCTCCCACCTCCTCGATCCGGCGCGCCACCTCGGCCGCCGTGCGGCGCTGGGTGTCCTTGGTGAGCAGCGTGGCTAGGAGCGCCGATGAGCCCCGGAGCCCGGGCGCTTCCTGGGCCGGCCCGGCCCGGAGCACGAAGCGGAGATGGAGATTGGGGAGACGCGGATCCGGGCGCAGCAGCAGCCTCGCGCCATTGGGAAGCCGCAGTTCCTCAAACTCCGCCGGGCCCGCCACCGCCGCCCCACCCGCCACCGCCGTGGGCCGGTCGCCGGCCGGGTTCAGCGAAACCGCCGTCAGCGTCCGCGGCACGAGGTAGGTCCGCACCAGCCGGGTCAGCACCGCGGAATCCACCCCGGCGAGACTCTCGAAGTACGAGCGCGTGAAGCTGAGATCGCCGACGACGACCTCGGCGGCGCCGAGCCGGGAGGCCTGGCCGGACATGGTTTTACGGGCGTTGATCTCCCCGACCACCAGTTGCCGCATCGCCTTGCGGAGCCGATCGGCCGTGAACCCCTTGGTCCCGAGTGCCTGCAGCAGGGCCAGGATCCTCGCCGTGGCCCGCTCCCGGCCACCGGCATCGCAGGTGAACGAAATCGACAGCAGGCCGCCCATGCCGGGATTCCAGCAATTGGCATCGATCGAGTGGACCAGCCGCGCCTTCTCCCGCAGTTCGCTCCAGAGAATCGAGCTGTCGCCGCTGCCGAGGATCATCGCGAGAAGTTCCAAGCCGGGCGCATCCGGGTGACCCAAGCCGGGAATGGGCCAGGAGAGATCGGCCCGGACGACGTCAACCTCTTCGTAGCGGTGGTCCTCGCGCGGACCCAGCGCCACCGGCTCCGGCAGGATCGTCAGCGGCGCGAGCCGGGCGCGGGACGCGGGGCCGAACTGCTTCAGAACCTCGGCGCGCACGGCGGCGGGATCGACGTCGCCAACCACCACGATGACGAGGTTGTTGGGCACGTAGCGCGCCCGGTAGTAGGCGACGAGGTCCTCGCGCGTGAGCGACGAGAACACCTCGCGGTGGCCGATGACCGGGAAGCGGTAGGGATGGGAGCGAAAGGCGGTCGCAAAGAGCGTCTCACCGAGACGCTGGTCCGGATCATCCTTCACCATGTCGATCTCGCGGAGGATGACGTCCTTCTCCCGCGCCACCTCGTCGGCCGGGAGCGTCGAGTGCAGGACCATGTCGGCGAGCAGGTCGACCGCGATGCCGACGTGCTCGCTGGGCAGGTCGATGTAGTAGACGGTGCGGTCGAACGTGGTGTAGGCGTTGATCATCCCGCCGTGCGCTTGAACGGTCGCGCTGATCTCCCGTCCCGCGCGACGCTCGGTGCCCTTGAAGAGCAGGTGCTCCAGATAGTGCGACACCCCGGAACCCTGGAGCGTGTCCTCGTGGACGCTGCCGGTCTTGACCCAGATCTGGACGGACGCGAGGGGCGCCGACCGGTCCTGCCGCACGATCAGGGTGGCGCCGTTGGGCAGCACCTCGCGGTGGACTGGTTCCTCCCAGAAGGGGCGGAGGAGCGCGAGATCACCGGTCGTGAGGGAGGAGGACTTGGCCATGGAGAGAGCGGTTGCCGGGTGCCACCAGCGTTGCCCGGGCGGGCTCGACGACCGAGGTGGGGCGCGCCTTCAGGGCGCCTCCGTCAAGACCGCCTTGGGCCAGTGCTTTGGCCGCGGCCCCTTCGGCAGGAACGGTTTCACGAAGGCATCCTCGAACGAAAACACCTCCGAAAAGTCCTCGCGACGATCGCTCTCGGTCTTGGAGAAGATGTTGTAATCGATCAGGCTGAACACGATGTCGCCGAAGTCGGCGCAGCGCCGAATTCCCCAGCCATGGAGCACCGTGATCGCCAGCGGACCAAACTGATCAAGTGCATACTCCCGAATGCCTTGCAACAGTTCAGGTCCGCTCACGTGGATGGAGCGCTGCGCCCGGCCAGAGTCGCGCTTCCGCAGTTCCTTGACGGCATGGTCGAGGCCTTGGCGGGTGAACGCGTAGGCCCGCCGGTCGAACCGCGGGTCTTCCTTGCAAATCAGCTCGACGATCGCGTCGAAATCGAGGTCCTGCATGCGAAAACGCCTCGAGCCTGCACACGCCTAGGCGTTCTGCAATCTCAGGGTTGAGGAGACGAGGCCCAGTCACCGGCCGCGGGAGTCGCGGAATGCGCCCTTGCTCGCCTAGCGCCGCCGCGATCGCCGGATTCGCCCCGGTGGTGGCCCCGGGAGGTGAGAAACGCAGTCCGGGGCGTCCTCGAGCATCGTGCAATCTCAGGCTTGAATCAGGTGCAATTTGGCATTTACTTGGCAACGGTTGCATCTTTGCTATCGCAAACTGACTCTTCTCTTCCCCGACGTCGCATCTTTGCATTTGCCTCGCAGTTCTTCAATCCATTGACTCCCAGAATTCACCATGACTGATTCCGCCGAAACCCATCCTGGAACCGCCACCGGTGCCGAGCTGGCCAATGCTCCCATTGAAGTCGCCGTGAAGCGGCTCCGCCAAGCCGGGCTCCGCATCACTCAGCCGCGCATTGCGATCCTCAATGCCCTGATCCGCCGGGATCGGCCGGCGAGCATCGAGCAGATTCACAATGATCTGAAGGGAAACACATTTTGCGATCTGGTGACGGTCTACCGCTGCCTCGCCGCCTTCGAAAATCTCGGGCTGGTCCGCCGCTGCTTCTTCCACAATGGCACCAGCCTGTGGCAAATCAACCTCGCCGGGGAAACGTCCTACCACATCGTTGGCAAGGCCTCCAATACGATGGAGCAGCTTGATCCGCAGACCTCGGCCGAGTTGGCCGCGGCGATCAAGCGGGTCGAGGACGTGCTTAAGTCGCGGGGTTACAAGGACCTCTCGCACATGGTGGAGTTCTTCGGCGTCAGCCCAGGCGCCGGGGCAGCCCCGTCGATCTAGGCTGACGGGACCCGGCGTCCGCCAACGACCGGGGAGAGCGTCAACCGCGGGCGGCCTGCCACTCGGCAGCCGCCACGTCCCAGTTGAGCACGCTCCAGAACGTCTTCGCGTAGTCCGCGCGCCGGTTCTGGAACTTCAGGTAGTACGCGTGCTCCCAGACATCCAGCCCGATGATGGACACGTAGCCGTCCATGCCGGGCGTATCTTGGTTGGGGGTGGACATCACCGAAAGCTTGCCGTGCTTGAGCGCCAGCCAGGCCCAACCGCTCCCGAAGCGACCCATCGCCGCCTCGGTAAAGCGCGCCTTGAATGCGTCGATCGAGCCGAACGCGTCCGTCAGCGCCGCCGCGAACGCACCGGACGGCGCCGACGCGCCGCCTGGGGTCAGCAGGCGCCAGAAAAGGGCGTGGTTGAGGTGGCCGCCGACGTTGTTGCGAACAGCGTTGCGGATGGACTCCGGGACGGCGGAGAGATTCGCCATCAGGGCCTCAGCACTCAGGGCTTGGAGTTCCGGATGGGCCTGCAGCGCGCGGTTGGCGTTGTCCACATAGGCACGGTGATGCCGCCCATGGTGGATTTCCATGGTGAGACGATCGAAATGGGGCTCCAGCGCGTCCACCGCGTACCCCAGCGGGGCCAGCGTGAACGGCTGCATCGTGCCGGAGGTGCTGCCGGACGCCGCCTTCGCCCCTGCGGGCGCTGCGAGCAACGGCGCAGATGCCGTGGCAGCAACCGCCGCAGCGGCTCCCCATCCTCCAAGCAGGCGAAGGGCGTCGCGGCGGGAAATGGCGGAGGGAGAAGAGGGGGTCGGGGGAACGTGTGCCATGCCACTTCCCTATCCGGTTCCCTGCCCCGCGCAAGCCACGCCGAGAGATGCCGGCTCCCTCCCCGTGTGTGACGCGTCCATGCCGTCCCGCGGAGTTCCGCCTCCCCGGCCGGCCCCGCTGGCCGAGGTGCGGGGCCCAGGCGCTCCGCCGCTCCCGGCCGCTCCGCGCGCCACCGCACTCCCGGATGCCGTTGCGCGGTCCCTCGGGGCGGGAATCGTCCGAAGGCTTGCCGCAGCGCCGCCCGCTTCCACACTTCGGGCATGCCTTCTCCCGTTACCCGTCGTCAGGCTCTCGCCACCCTCACCGGCGCCGTCTTCGCTGGAAGCACCCACGCCGCCAGCCAGAGCGCGGCGCCCGCCACCGCCACCTCCCCCCAACCCCAGGGCGCAAAGGAGAGCGCCGGCGCGATGGGGCAGCCGGACACCCATCCGATCCGTCACTCGGCGTGCAAATGGTGCTACGCGAAGACACCCTTGGCGGACCTTGCCAAGGCGGCGAAGTCCTTCGGGATGGAATCCATCGAGTTGCTGAATCCCGAGGAGTGGCCGGTGGTGCAGGCCTTTGGCCTGACGTGCGCGATCGCGAACGGTCCGGCTCGCATCAACGACGGCTTCAACCGCCGCGAAAATCAGGTGACGCTCATTCCGGCCTACCTGAAGCGCATCGAGGAATGCGCCCATGCCGGGATTCCCAGCCTCATTCTTTTCTCGGGCAATCGTCGGGGGCAGAGTGACAGCGAGGGCCTGGAAATCTGCGCCGAGGGCATCAAGCAGATCGTCGGCGCCGCCGAGAAACACGGCGTGACTCTTTGCATGGAGCTGCTCAACAGCCGCGTGAACCACAAGGACTACCAGTGCGACCGCACGGAGTGGGGCGTGGAGCTGTGCAAGCGGGTGGGTTCAGAGCGGTTCAAACTGCTCTACGACATTTACCACATGCAGATCATGGAGGGTGACATCATCCGCACCATCCAGACGCATCACGCCTACTTCGGTCACTACCACACCGGCGGCAATCCGGGCCGGGCGGAAATCGATGACTCCCAGGAACTGAACTACCCGGCAATCATGCGCGCCATCCGGGCCACCGGTTACCGCGGCTTCGTCGGCCAGGAGTTCATCCCGAAGCGCGATCCGCTCACCTCACTCCGCGAAGCCGTGCAGCTCTGCACGGTCTGAGCCCGGGGCGGACGTCCGTCCGCGCTCAACCACCCGCGAGCAGGCGGCGGAGGGTTTCGTCCACGAGCCTGGGGTTGGCCTTGCCCTTGGCGGCCTTCATCACCGGGCCCTTGAAGGCGTTGAGCGCGCTTTCCTTGCCGGCCCGGAAATCCGCCGCCGACTTTGCGTTGCCCGCGATCGCGTCGCGGCACCACTGCTCCAGCTCCGCGACGTTCGTCTCGGCCTTGAGGCCCTTGCGCTCCACCACCGCCGCCGGCATCTCGCCCGTTGCGAACATGTCGACGAACGCTTCCTTGGCGGCGTTCATCAGAAGCGTGCCGGCCTCGATCAGCCGCACCAGTTCCGCGATGTGCGCCGGACGCACGCGCGACGCCTCCAAGCCGATCTTCACCGTGCCGAGTTCGCGGAGGAGGTCGTTGACGATCCAGTTGCCAACCGCCTGAGCCTTGTCCACTCCCGCCAGCGCGACCGTCTCCTCGAAGAAATCACTCAGCGCGCGATCCGGCACGAGGACCGACGTGATCGTGTACGGGATCTGGTACCGCTCGTAGAACCGACGCTGCTTGTCGAACGGCAGCTCGGGACACTCCGCCTGCAAGCGCGCCTTCCAGGCGGCATCCACCTTCACGGGCATGAGGTCGGGGTCTGGAAAATAGCGGTAGTCATGCGCCATTTCCTTCGAGCGCAGGGACTGCGAGGTGCCGGTCTGGCCGTCGTAATCGCGCGTCTCCTGCCGGATCGTTCCGCCGGCCGCGATCACCGCCAGCTGGCGCTTGATCTCATGGGCGATGCCGTCGCGGACGAAGGAAATGGAATTGAGGTTCTTGAGCTCGACCTTCGTGCCGAGCTTGGTCTCACCGACCGGCCGCACCGAGATGTTCGCGTCGCAGCGCAGCTGCCCCTTCTCCATGTCACAGTCGGAAATGCCCGCGTACACCATCGCCGTGCGCAGGGCCGTCAGGTAAGCGAAGGCTTCGTCGGCAGACTGCATCGCCGGTTCAGACACCACTTCCATCAGCGGGGTACCGGCGCGGTTGTAGTCGACCAGCGAGTCGCTCGCCGTGTGGTTCAGCTTGCCCACATCTTCCTCGAGGTGAATGCGGGTCAGGGGAATGCGCTTGTGCTCGCCCTGAATGTTGCGGGCCGGGGCCGGCAACTCGATCTCCACCGAGCCACCGAGGCAGATGGGCTGGTCGTACTGGGAAATCTGGTAGTTCTTCGGCGAGTCCGGGTAGAAGTAGTTTTTCCGGTCCCACTTGCAGACGGGCGCGATCTCGCAGCCGAGCATCAGGCCGGCGCGGATGATCGCATCCAGCGCCGCCTTGTTCATCACCGGGAGCACGCCCGGCAGCGCGAGCACGACGGGGTCGGTGAGCGTATTCGGCTCCTGCCCGTAGCCGGTCGCCACGCGGGTGAACATCTTGGACTTGGTCTTGATCTGGATGTGCACTTCCAGACCGATCACGGCTTCGTAGTTCATGGCGGGTCCGGTTCAGAGCGTGGGTCGGCGTTGGCCCCAGGCATGGGCGCGCTCGTAGGTGTGGGCCGTCGCGAGCAACTCGGCCTCGCCGAAGGGCTGGCCGATGAGCTGCATGCCGATCGGGCGACCGTCGGCACTGAAACCACACGGCACGCTCACCGCCGGCAAACCAGCGAGGTTCACGCCGATCGTGTAGATGTCGCAGAGGTACATCGCGAGCGGATCCGCCTTCGCTCCGCGCCGGAACGCCGGCGTCGGCGCCGTCGGAGTGAGGATCACGTCCACATCCCGGTAGGCGTTCAGGAAGTCCTGCCGGATCAGCGTTCGCACTTTCTGCGCCCGCAGGTAGTACGCGTCGTAGTACCCGCTCGAGAGCACGTACGTCCCCAGAATGATGCGTCGCTTCACCTCGGGCCCGAAGCCTTCGGCCCGCGACTTGGCGTAAATCTCCACGGCGTCCTTCGCGTCCTTGGACCGGTGGCCGTAGCGGATGCCATCGAAGCGCGCGAGGTTGGAGGAGCACTCCGCCGTCGCGATGATGTAGTAGACGCCAATCCCGTACTCAGTGTGCGGGAGCGACACGTCCTTCACCGTGCAGCCCTGCGACTCGTAGAAGCGCACCGCAGCCTGCACGGATGCCGCCACCTCGGGATCCAATCCCTCGCCAAAGTATTCGCGCGGGATGCCGATCCGCCACGGGCCGCGCCGGGACTGCAGGGCCGCCCGGTAATCGGGCACGTCGGCCCGCCATGAGGTCGAGTCCCGCGGGTCGTGCCCCGCGATCGCACCGAGCACGATCGCCGTGTCCTCGACCGAGCGGCCGAACGGGCCGATCTGGTCGAGCGAGGAGGCAAAGGCGATCAGTCCGTAACGCGAGACGAGCCCGTAGGTCGGCTTGAGGCCGACGACGTTGCAGAAAGAGGCCGGCTGGCGGATCGAGCCACCGGTGTCCGAGCCGAGCGAGACGATCGTCTCGCCCGCCGCCACCGCCGCCGCGCTGCCGCCGGACGAACCGCCGGGCACGCAGTCCAGCGCATAGGGATTCGCGGTCGGGCCAAAGGCGGAATTTTCCGTCGACGAGCCCATCGCGAACTCGTCCATGTTCAACCGACCCCAGCAGATCGCCCCCGCCTCGCGCAGTCGCTGGGTGACCGTCGCGTCGTAGGGCGACGCGAAGGTCTGCAACATCCGGCTCGACGCCGTCAGTGGCTGCCCGGTGACCGCGATCACGTCCTTCAAGCCGATCGGAATGCCGTCCAGCGGTCCCCGCGCCTCGCCGCGCGCCCGGCGCTCGTCCGAGGCGCGCGCCTGGGCCAGCGCGTCCTCGAAGTCGTACGAATTGAAGGCGTGCACGCGGTCCTCGACCGCTCGGGTGCGGGCAATCACCGCCTGCATGAGGTCCACCGCGGAGATCCGGCGCGCCTGCAGCGCGGCGGAAAGCTCGGCGATCGACTGATAGTGAAGCGCGTCAGACATGGCGGGAGGACTCTCGGGACGGTGACTCACTCCACCACCTTGGGGACCACGATCATGTGATCACGCTGCGCGGGAGCATTGCGCAGCGCCTCCTGGACCGGCAGGCCCGGGCGAGCCTCATCGGCCTCCCAGACGTTGAAGAGCGGAAACGCATGCGCCGTCGGCTCGACGCCCGTCACATCCACCTGCTTCAGCTTCTCGATTGCCGCGAGCACGTCGCCGAGCTGGCTCGCGAAGTGGGCCTTCTCCTCCGGCGTCAACGCCAGACGGGCCAGCGCGGCGACGTGATCGATGTTCAGGTCGGTGGGGGACGACGGGGAACTCATTTGCGGAGGGTGTAGCCGTGGCCGGACACGAGGGCCTCCTGCACGGCGGTGAAGACGCGGTTGACCTCCTCGTCGGTGAGGGTGCGGTCCTCGGCGCGGAAAACCAGCGAGAAGGCGACGCTCTTGTGCCCGGCCGGCAGGCCCTCGCCGCGGTAGACGTCGAAGATCTCCACCGACTCCAACGCGAACGCGGTCCCGACGGCGGCGCGCGCCGCCTTGGTGATCGCCTTGCGCACGTCGGCAGCGGGCACGGTCTCTTCGACCACCAGCGCCACGTCGCGCAGGGCGGCGGGGAAGAGCGCGAACGGACGATAGCGCGAACGGGTCGCCGGCGCCGCGAGATTCGCGGGCAGGATCACGAACTCGCCGGCGTAAACGCGGCCCGTCACGCCGCGCGTCTTCAGCGACGCGACATTGAGCAGGCCGACGGAGGCGGACCAGCCGTGGGCGAGGTCACCGGCGGAAGCCGCATGGCCGGATTGCCAGGAGCGATCGCCCTCGGCGACCGGGCGGATCTGACGCCCGAGGTCGAGTCCTGCGAAAGAGGCCACGGCCTCGATCAGGTGGCGGGCGGCGTAGAAATCCGGCGCCGAACGACGGAGCCAGGTGCGGGAATCCGGATCCTCGGCGAGAACGAAGCTCACCGCCACGCACTCGAGCAACTGGCCGTCTCGCTCGCGGAAGACGCGGCCCGCCTCAGCGAGGCGGGTGACCGTCACCCCGCGCGCGCGGTTCAAACGCAGCGTCTCGACCAACCCATCGATCAGCGTCGGCCGCAGGTGCGACTGATCCTCGACGAACGGATTGGCGAGCGCGAGACGCGGGGCCAGAGACTCGGAGGCGGTGCCTGCCACCTCGGTGGCGGAACGCAGCGTGTAGTTGACGCACTCGTGGCAGTCTTGGCCAACGAGGAACCGCAGGGCGCGCCGCTGGTACTCGACCACCGGATCATCGTCCTCGGCCAGACCGGGGCCCGTGACGGTCGTCGCCGGAATGCGCTCGGTGCCGAAGATGCGCAGCACCTCCTCCACCAGATCGATCGGCCGGTCGAGGTCATCGCGCCAGCTCGGCACGCGCACCGTCCAGCGCTCGCCGCCGTCCTCGGCGCGGTCCTCGCGCACGATCCGCAGCTCCAGCGATTCAAGCGCCGAGCGCATGTCGGACGACGGAATGGTGAAGCCGAGACGCTCGTTGATGGAGGCCGGCGTGACCACGATCTCGCGCAGCCACGGTTTGTCTCCACCGACCCGATACGCCGGGCCGGCGACCGTTCCACCGGCGGTTTCGAGGATGAGAGCGACGGCGCGGCGCGACGCCTCGGCGAGACTGTGCGGATCGACCCCGCGTTCGTAGCGGTACGACGAATCGCTCGCGAGGCCCAGACGGCGGGACGTGGCGCGGATTCCCTGGCGACGGAAGTACGCGGCCTCCAGCACCAGATCGGTCGTGGATTCATCGACCCCGGAATTGCTGCCGCCCATGATGCCGGCGATGACGACCGGGCGCTGCTGGTCGGCGATGACCAGCGTCTCGGCGGACAACGCGCGTTCCTTGGTGTCGAGCGTGACGAGCGACTCGCCGGCAGCGGCGCGGCGCACGACGATCCCGGCGCCGCCCAGCTTGCGGGCATCGAAGGCGTGCAGAGGCTGGCCGTACTCCAGCATCACGAAATTGCCGACATCGACGACGTTGTTGATCGGGCGCAGCCCGACGGCGGTGAGCCGCTCCTGCAGCCACGCTGGGCTGGGGCCGACGCGCACGCCGCTGATGATCGTCGCTTGATACAGCGGGCAATCCTCGGCGGCATCGACGCGCACCGAGCCGAGCAGGTCCGGACGGGCGGGGGCCCCGGCAAAGAGCGCCCCCTCGTCGGGGACCGACGGGTAGCGCAGCGGTTCGCGGAACCAGGCCGCGAGCTCGCGGGCGATGCCGAGGTGGGAAAGGCAATCGGGGCGATTCGGCGTGATCTCGATGTCGAACACCACATCGCCGGCCGGCAGCACCTCGTTGATCGGGCGGCCGAGCTCAGGGCGATCGCTGAGGATGAGCAGACCCGAGTGATCCTCGCCCACGCCCAGTTCGCGACCGGAGCACATCATGCCATCGGAGGCGTGGCCGCGGATCTTGGACTGCTTGATGATAAAGTCGCCCGGCAGGACGGCACCCGGCAGCGCGACCGGCACGCGGTCGCCCACCTTGTAGTTCTGGGCGCCGCACACGATCGTCTTCACCCCGTGGGCGGGGCCGACATCGACGGTGCAGACGGAGAGCTTGTCGGCGTTCGGATGGCGATCGCGCGTCAGCACCTCGCCGACGAAGACGGACGACAACGCCGGAGCGCCGGTGGTGTGGACCGACTCGACCTCGAAGCCGAGGAACGTGATGGCGCGGGAAATTTCGTCGGAGGAACGGCCGGCCAAATTGACGTACGACTGGAGCCAGTTGCGGGAGACTTTCACGGCGGGAAGAAGGTTCGCGGAAGCGGAGCGGGGGCGGAAGGAAGCAGGACCGCGTCAGGCGAACTGCCGCAGGAAGCGCAGATCGTTCTGGTAGAAGTAGCGGATGTCATCGATCCCGTAGAGCAGCATGGCGAGACGCTCGAGACCCATGCCGAAGGCGTAGCCGGACCAGACCTGGGAGTCGTGACCCACCCCGTCGAGGACGATCGGATCGACCATGCCGCAGCCACCGATCTCGATCCACTCCTTGTTCACCTTCGGCAGATGGCGGGCGCTGAGATCGACCTCGAAACTCGGTTCGGTGTAGCCGAAGTAGTGCGGACGGAAACGCGTCTTGGTGTCCTTGCCCAGCAAGGACGTGAAGATGTAATCGAGCAGTGCCTTCAGGTCGCGGACGGTGACGTTGCGATCGACGTAGAGACACTCCAGCTGGTGGAAATTGGCGGAGTGCGTGGCGTCGGTGGTGTCGCGGCGGTAGACGCGGCCCGGCGAGACGATGCGGATCGGCGGCGGCCCCTTGAGCAACGTGCGGATCTGGACGGACGACGTGTGCGTACGCAGCAGGTAGCGCTCGTCGGCGCGGTGCTTGGAGACATTCGCGAAGGCGGCGTCGCGCGGCAGGTAGAACGTGTCCTGGGCATCGCGGGCCGGGTGGTCGGCCGGCGTGTTGAGGGCGTCAAAACAGTAGTACTCGGTTTCGACCTCCGGGCCGTCGGCGACGGTGAAACCCACCTTGCGCAGGATGCGGCACATTTCCTCGCGCACCTGGGTGAGCGGGTGGAACGTGCCCGGGCCCACGTCGGGCGACGGCAAAGAGACATCGATGGCCGGGCCGACCTGGGCGGCGATCTCGCCATCGACGACCCGCTGGAGGGCGGCGTCGAGCAACGCCTGCACATGAGCCTTGGCCTCGTTGATGCGCTTGCCGAGGGTGGGGCGCTGCTCCTTGGGCACGGAGCCCATCTGCTTCATGAGCGCGGTGAGTTCGCCGTTGGGTCCGACGAGGCGAGCCTTGGCGGCCTCCAGTTCGGGGCGGGTGCGGATGGCGGCGAGATCGGCCTGCGCCTTTTCCTGCAGGGCGGAGAGAAGCGATTCCATGGAGACGACGGGGGAAGGGAGAGCGGAGAGGAGCGCCGACCCGGGCGAGTCCGCGTGGGACGAACCGAGCGGCGGGAAGAAGGAAGGACGACGGCGGGCGGGCAGGAAAGAAAAAGGACGGTGCCCCGGGGAGGGGCCCGTCCTCGTGAGACTCGACCCCGGGGTGACCGGGACCGAGAGGTGGGGCGAGCCAGCCCGGCTCGCGTTGGGGTGGAATCAGGCCTTCGCCTTGGCGGCGGTGGCCTTGGCCTTCAACGCGTCCTGCGCCTGCTTGACCAAGGCGTTGAACGCGGCCTCGTCGCGGATGGCGATGTCGGACAGGACCTTGCGGTCGAGTTCGATGTTCGCGGCCTTGAGGCCCTCGACGAAGCGGCTGTAGGTGATGCCGGCGTTGCGGCAGGCCGCGTTGAGGCGGACGATCCAGAGGCCGCGGAATTCGGCCTTCTTCTTGCGGCGGTCGCGGTAAGCGTACTGCCAGGCGTGCTGGACCGCTTCCTTAGCGTAGCGGAACAGCTTCGATTTGCTGCTGTAGTAGCCCTTGGCGTACTTCAGCACTTTCTTGCGGCGGCGGCGCGAGGCCGGGGCGTTCGTTGCACGAGCCATGTTGGTTTTCCTTTATTTTATGTGGCCGGCGGGTCGGCTTGAATGATTCACCCGCCTGGCGCGGTGGGAGGTTGTCGGCTGGGAGCGGTGAGGCTTACAGACCGAACGGGAGGCAGCGCTTCAGAGGAGCGGCATGCCCCTCGGCGACGAGCTTGTCCTTCGTGGCACGACGCTTTGACTTCGTGCTCTTGGAGGCCAGCAGGTGCCGAAAGCCAGGGGTGCGCCGGATGAGCTTGCCCCGGGCGCTCAGCTTGAAGCGCTTGGCGACGGACTTTTTGGTCTTTTGCATGGAGAACGGGAGAAAACAGAGGCCCCGGATTCCCTTGGCAAGGTCAAAATCCACTCCCGGCCACGCGGGGGAGCATCCTGCCCAACGAAATCCTGTTGACACCCCCGCCCGCTTTATGACTTTTCGCCCCTCCGCTTCGCTGGCTTCCTAGCTCAATGGTAGAGCAGCTGACTCTTAATCAGTTGGTTCGGGGTTCGAGTCCCCGGGGAGCCACCAAGCGCCTCTCTCCCCTCGCCTTCCCGGGCCGTTCTTTTCATTAACTCTTGGCTGTCCGCAGGTTACGGTGACTTTTCCGTACCCCTTTTGCCGGCGTAGCTCAATGGTAGAGCACCTGTTTTGTAAACAGGTGGTTGCAGGTTCAACTCCCGTCGCCGGCTCCACCTTCGACGGAGACTTCTTTCCGCCCGCCCGTTCCCGCAACCCGGACGCCCCTCTCTTTCCACTGCCTGGTGGTGTAATGGTAGCACAGCAGATTCTGACTCTGCTTGTCTAGGTTCGAGTCCTAGCCGGGCAGCCAGCGTGACCCAAATGTTGCCGATCACGCGGGTGGGGAGGTCAAAGAACCGTTGACAGGGTGGACGACGCGGCGCGTTAGTCGCCTTTCGCGCCTTTTTTCATTGATTTTCAGACTTTCTAGCTCCTCTTCAACAACCCCACACACCCCGTAAACCGAACCACTCCAGCAGACCTGGAGTTGAACCTCGCAACTGAACTAATAGTCTCTTCTTGTTCGTTCCTTTTGCTTTCCTTTGGCCCCGGGCCTGCTCATCAGAGCGATGCTCTGACGAGTTTTGAGCGAAACGCCCCGCCCACCGTCAAAACCCCACCCACCGTCTCTTTCATCCCTTAGTTTCAGTCTCATCCCCCCTTCCTTCACCCGACCTCTGAAAAAATCATGACTACGACCAGCCTCACGTTCGCGTTCCTCATGGGCCAGACTCCGATGGAGCTCTTCAAGCATGGAGGGTACATCATGTGGCCGATCATCATCGTCTCATTCCTCTGTCTCACCGTCGCGGTTGAACGCGTCATCTTCGCGATCCGCGAGGCGGCTACGCGGGAGCGCGAAGTGGTGGAAAAGATGCTGGAGAAGGTCGAAGCCCGCGACATCGACGGTGCGGTGGCTCTCGGTCGCAAGAGCAAGGACTATGTGGCCCGCATTCTCGTATACGCCCTCACGCACAAGGAGTACTCGATGCACAACGCCTTCGTGCGGGCCTCGAATCAGGAACTCACGCGCTTTCAGCAGGGCATGTCGACCCTGGATACCTGCATCACGGCGGCGCCCCTCCTCGGTCTGCTCGGTACCGTGACGGGCATGATGAACACCTTCGGAGCTCTCTCCGGAGGTGACATCGCCGCCGCCGCCGGCCAGATCACGGGCGGTGTGGCTGAGGCGCTGATCGCGACCGCAGCCGGCCTTGCCATCGCCATTCTCGGCCTGCTGCCGTACAACTTCATCAACTCGAAGATCGAAGACGCGAAGCACGACATCTCGGATGCTTCCAACGCGATCGAGCTGATCATCAAGAAGTCCGAGGCTACGGTCTAACCGAAGCCCTCCGGCCGGGGGGATTCCCCGCCCGACTCTGCAACCCTCCTCTCCTCGGACTTCCATGGCAGGCTCCTCTTCCGGCGGTGGCGGCTCAAGCGGTTCCAAGAAGGCGCGCATTGAGATCATTCCTCTCATTGACGTCATCTTCTTCCTGCTGGCTACCTTCGTTCTCTTCACGCTCTCGCTGAACAAGTCCGGCGGACTCCCGGTGAGCCTTCCCAGCACGTCGACGAGCGAGCCCCGCGATCCGTCGGGCGTAACGATCACCGTCACCCAGGAAGGCACGATCGCTTGGGACAAGGACCCCATCACCCTCGACGAATTCCTCGTCCGGCTGCAGGCGTACAAGCAGGCGATGGGACCGGATGCCCGAATTCTCATCAACGGTGACGAGAATGCGTTCTTCAGTCAGGCGCGTTATGTCTTCGACGAAGTCCGAAAGGCCGGTATCCAGAAAGTCCTCATTGAGACTCGGATGCGGCCCGCCCAGTAGAGACCCAAGTCCGCTGAACCCATCACCCGGCCAGCCCGCTGGAAACCAACACCATGTCCGGAGCTCCCTCCCCGTCTGGCTCAAGTGCCAAGAAGGCCCGCATCGAGATCATTCCCCTGATCGATGTGATCTTCTTCCTTCTCGCCACGTTCGTCCTCTTTACGCTTTCGCTGAACAAGATTCAGTCCCTGCCCGTCAACCTTCCTGTCGCCGCTCCGCCGTCCGCCAATCCGCCGGACACCGATGACAACGTCACCCTGCAGGTTTCCGACGGGGGCACGCTCTACTGGAACAAGGAGCTTATTGGCATGAACGAGGTGGGACCTCGCTTGGCCAACTACGCCACGAGTGTGGCGGTCCCGCGGGTGCTGATCGCCTCCGACGACCGTGCTAAGTACGGTGCCACCATTCAGGTCCTTGATGAAGTCCGTAAGGCCGGCATCAAGCAGGTCTCTGTGGAGACCATTTGGCGAGCCACCGGCAAGTAACCCGAACCTACTCCCGACATGCATCGCGATCTGATCATCGGTCTGCTGCTCTCCGGTATTCTTCACGGCGGTTTCCTGTTCGGCGAACAACTGTTCCCCAAAAACAAGGCCGTGACCAAGAAGGTGGTCGAGGAAGACGCCACCATCGAACTCATGCAGATGCCGCCACCCGAGCCTGAAGAGATTGAGGTGACGGAGACGGACGAACCACCGGAGGAGGTCGTTGAGCTGGCGCCCCCGATGGCCGCCGACGTGCCCTCTCAGGTCACGATCGAGTCCTTTGTCCAGAAGCTCCAGCCCCCGCCGCCGCCAGGCTTGAATCGGCCCACGGGCGTGATTTCGATCCCGACCGGTCGCCCGAACACCGGCAATATCGGCAAGGGCATGAAGGATCTCTTCGATCTGGCCAATCTTGACCAGATTCCCTACCCGCGTTTCCAAGCCAAGCCGGTTTACCCATTTGAGATGCGGCGTGCCGGCATCACGGGCGACGTGCTCGTCGGCTTCATCGTTGATTCCAACGGCGACGTGCGCGAGGCCTACGCGATCCGCTCCACCCAGCGGGAATTCGAGGCGGCCGCCGTGCAGGCGGTGTCCAAGTGGAAGTTCCGCCCCGGCAAGAAGGGCGGCCGCAACGTCAATACGAAGATGCAGGTCCCGATCGTGTTCAGCATCACCGAGGAATAAGCCTCCCCCATGACTTTGCCCTCACTTTTCTCCCCGCTCCGTCGCGCCACGGCCACGCTCGGCCTCGCCGCGCTGCTCGGTTGCACCGCCGCGACGGTTTGGGCTCAGCCCGCCGCCGCTCCCAAGAAGGAACTCAGCGAGAAGGTCTCCGAGGACCTCGGCAAAATCAAGACCGCCACGGATTTGAAGAACTACGCCGAGGCGCTCTCGATCATCGATCGTCTGCTGAAGGGCGCCGCTCCGCAGAGCTACGACATTGCGGTGCTTTCCCAAGTCAAAGCGCAGATCCTTCTGACTCAGGCCGAATACACCAAGGCGATCGACCCGCTTGAAACCGCCGTTCTTGTTTCGGAGCGAAACAATTACTTCGAGCCGAAGGTGCTTCAGGAGCTGCGCTACTTCCTCGCTCAGCTGTACTACCAGGAGGCGGTGAACGCAAAGACCCGCGATGCGCTGCAGCGGAACTACGCCAAGGCGTCCCAGTACATCGCTCAGTGGTCCAAGGCCAACACCAAGCCGAACCCGGATGCTCAGCTCTTCTTCGCCTCTCTCCTTTACAATCAGGCGCAGATCGACCCGAACAACGTCGACATGGGCCTGATTAAGCGCTCGCAGGAGGAGGTCGAGAAGGGACTGGAGATGTCGGTGCGCCCCAAGGACGCGTTCTACATTCTCCTTCTCGCGACGCTCCAGCAGCAGAACCAGACCGCCCGCTCCGCAGAGATCCTCGAACTGCTGGTCAAGATGGCGCCGAAGAACAAGACCTACTGGGCCCAGCTGGCGTCGACGTACCTCAATCTCCAGCAGGATCTCCGTGCCGCCCTCACGATTGAGCGCGCGCAGGTCCACGAGGCGATGAACACGCCCAAGGACAACTTCAACTTGGTCGGCATCTACTTCAACATGCAGCAGTACGATCAAGCGATCAATCTGCTGGAGAAGGGACTGCGCGACGGATCCATCGACAACGAACAGCGCAACTGGGAACTGCTGGCCGCCTCGCTCCAACAGGTGCGCCGGGAGGCGCGCGCCATCGATGTTCTTAAGGAAGCCATCAAGAGCTTCCCGGACTCCGGTTCGCTCTACCTGACGATCGCCCAGATCTACTACTCGCTCGACAAACTGAACGATTCCTACACGTACGCGAAACAAGCCGTGTCGCGCACGCTGGAGAAGCCGTGGCAGGCCCTGACCTTCCTCGCCTACATCTGCTACGAGCTGAAGAAGCTTCCCGAGGCCCTTGAGGCCATCGACGCCGCCATGAAGTACCCGGAGGCCGGCAAGGATGCCGAGCGCCTCAAGAAGGCCATAGAGGACGCCATCAAGGAGCGCGAAGCGCTCGCCAACTCACCCGCCGCTTAAGACACCCGTCATGAATAAAGCTTACGTCATCTTCCCACTCGTCGGCCTCCTGATCTTCGGAGGCTTCTACTGGAACTTCGCCACGAAGTACGCCGAAAAGCAAAAGGCGAAGGATGTCGCCATCCGAAAGGCGAAGGAGGACAAGATCAAGGAGGAGCAACAGGCTCGCCGCGTCGCCGTGGAGGATGCCATCCGTCTCCAGGAGCAGCGCAAAAAGGAAAAGATTGAGCGCGACGAGAAGGATCGCCTGGAAAAGGAGGCTCGCCAAAACGCCATCGACGCCCGTGACAAGGCTTACCGCGATCAGGAGAAGCTCGCCAGACAGGTCGACCGTCTCGCCAAGGAAATCACCGTTGAGCGCGAGGGCATCGCGAAGATCGAGGACAACAAGAAGGTGAACCGCGACGAGGAGACGTTCCTGCGCCAGTTCGTCAAGCAGGCCGAGTCGAACGTGAAGCGCCTGGGCGAAGTGATCGACAAGATCGACGCCGCCGACAAGGCCCGCGCCGAAGCCGCTGCCGCGGCCGCCGCCGCTGCCGCCGCCAAATCCAAGAGCTGATCTCCCCGAACCTCTGCCGACATGAACAAGTTCTACGTCATCACGCCCCTCGTGCTCTGCGCGCTGTTCGGCGTCTACTATTTCCAATTCGCCGAGGAACAACAGATCAAGGAGGCGGCCAAGAAGAAGGAGGTCGCCGCCAAGATCGCCGAGGAGAAGCGCAAGAAGGACGACATCGAGGCCAAGGCCCGCGCCGACGCCGACGAGCGGACCCGCAAGCGCGAGGAGGAAACCGCCAAGAAGGAAGCCGATCGCCGCGCCAAGTGGGACGCCCAAGGTCAGGAGATCGCCGACGCGACCACCAAGTACACGGCCCAAGCCGAGGCTTCAGCCAAGCAGGTCGCCGACCTCGAAGCCCAGTTGGTCGCTCTTCGCAAGCAGAAGGAAACCGCCGGACGCGAGTCGTTTGAACTCATCAAGCGGGTCGAGCTGGCCCGCATCGACAAGCGCAACGCCGAACTCGAGATCCAGCGTCTCCATTCGATGGTCGCCAAGCGCGCCGCCGAGAGTTCGGCCGCCCAGCCGCCTCCCCCGCCCGCTGTCGCCAAGGCTCCCTGACGGACCTTTCCTCTCTGAGTTTTCTGCCCCAGCGGCCCCGGACGACCTCCGGGGCCGCTTCGTTTTCCGCCGCCAAACCCCTCGCCCCACGCTTGCGCCGACCGCGCCGCCGCCCCACCGTGTCCGGCGATGGCTCTTCCCGAAGCTCCGGCATTCCTCCGCGATCGCGATCTCGATCCGGCTGAACTGACTTCCGGCGATCCCGCCCCGGCCCTGCTGCGGCTGTACGCGTGGATGTTCTACGCCCGCACGGTCGACAATCGCATCCTCGACCTCTTCCGCCAGGGTCTCATCAAGGGCACCGTCACCGGTGGCCAAGGCCACGAGGCTCTCATCACGCCGCTCACCTTGCTGGCCCGCAAGGACATCGACGTCATCTCGTTCACCCACCGGGGCCTGGGCGGCCACCTGATCTGGAGTTCAGACCTCGTCGACCACCTGAACCAGTACTGCGCCAACGCCCAGAGCCCCACCCACGCACGGGAGGGCAATGCCCATCACGGCGACCCGGGAAACCGGTCACTGCCCATGATCAGCCATCTGGGCGCCATGATCTCCAACGTCATCGGGCTCACCGACGCACAACGACGCCAGAGCATTCCCGCCGTCGGCCTCACCTTCTTCGGTGACGGCGGCTCCTCCACCGGCGATGTCCACGAGTCGCTCAACCTCGCCTCGGTGCTGTCCCTGCCGGTCATCTTCATCGTCGAGAACAACGGCTACGCCTACTCGACGCCGGTCCGCGAACAGTTCTCCGGCCGTTCAGAGCTCTGGCAGCGCGCCGCGGGCTACGGCATCGAGGGCCTGCGCATCGACACCACCGATGGCGATGTCGGCCGGGTCGCCGAGGAACTCGCCGTCGCCATCGGTAAGGTCCGTGCGACCTCCCGACCCCTCCTCATCGAGGCCCACTGCGCGCGCCTCCGCGGCCACGCAGCGTACGACACCTGCGACTACCTCAGCGCGGCGGAAAACGAAGCCATCCAAGCCCGGGATCCCCTGCCCCGCTTCCGCGACGCACTCGTTCGGCAGGGGCTCGGCGCCCCGCTCGAGGCCATGGAGGCCGCACTTCGGCCCTACATCGAATCGTGCATCCAGCAGGCCCTCGGGGTCGCCCGGCCTTCTCCCTCCGCCGCCTCCTTGGTTGCCGATGTCTTCGCCCCGGAGGCCGTTTTCCCGCCATGGAAACCGGAGGATCCAGCCGCCGCGCCACTCAATCAGGCCCAAGCCCTCAACGCCGCGCTCCGGAAAATCCTCACCGAGCGCCCCGAGTCCGTTGTCCTCGGACAGGACATCGGGACGTACGGCGGCGCGTTCAAGGTCACCGAGGGCCTGATCGGCGACTTCGGTCGCGGCCGGGTCCTCAACACCCCGCTCGCCGAGAGCGCCAGCACCGGCTACGCGATCGGCCTCGCCCTCGGCGGGTTTCGCCCCATCGAGGAATTCCAGTTCGCCGATTTCGCGACGGAGGCCACCACGCAAATCACCCTCAACGCCGCCACCTATCACTTCCGCTCCGGGGCCCGCGTTCCCCTCGTGCTCCGGCTGCCCTGCGGTGGCGGCCTGACCTTCGGTTCGTTCCATTCCCAGGAACTGGAATCGCTCTTCCTCAGCATGCCGGGCCTCAAGGCGCTCTACCCGTCCACGCCGCAGGACGCCTTCGACGCGCTGCTCGCCGCCTACGAGGACGACAATCCCGTGCTGCTCTTCGAGCACAAGGGGCTCTACCGGCGCCGCAAGCAGCCGGTCCGCTGGAACCCGCACTACCGCACGGTGTGGGAGCCTCAACGGCTGGTCGCCGGCGATTACGCCACCGTGGTGACCTACGGCGAGATGACCCTGACCGCGTTGGAGGCAGCGGACTACCTGCGTTCCGAGTACGAGCGCTCCCTCGAGGTCTGGGATCTCCGCGCCCTTTCGCCGCTGCGGCTCGACGCGATCGCTGACTCCGTCCGCCGCACGCACCGACTCATCGTGCTCCATGAGGGTCGCACCACCCATGGCTTCGGGGCCGAGCTGGTTTCGCGTCTGACCGAGGCACTGTTCTTCGAATTGGAGGCCCCACCGCTCCGGATCGGGGCCCTCGATACCCCGGTGCCCTTCGCCCCGGAGCTCGAGGCGGAGTTCCGGCCCCACCGGGACCGGGTCATCGCGCGCATCGTCGACTGGATGGGCTGAGCATCCACCCCTCCCATGGCTTCGCCGCGCAACCCCCGTCGCCCCGCCTCGCGGCGCCGTTCCCCATCGCCCCGGGCCTGGGCCGGCATCCGCCTGCTCGCGCTCGACGTCGACGGCATCCTGACGGATGGGACGATCTTGGTGTCGTCCGATGGTTCGGAAGCCAAGGGATTCTCGGTTCTGGATGGCATGGGAATGACCCGCCTGCTGAAGGCGGGGCTCACGGTCGCATGGATCAGCGGCCGACCCTCCGGCGCCACGACGCGCCGCGCCGAGGAGCTCCGCATCCCGCAGCTGATCCAAGGCCGGTCCGACAAGCGCGAGGCGCTCACCGAGCTGGCCGAGCGGCTGGGCCTCGACGCGGCAGCGTGCTGCTACATGGGTGACGACGACATCGACGCTCCGGCGATCGCCTGGGCCGGGATCGGCGCCACGGTGCGCACCGCCATGCCGGCCGCCCTCGCGGTCGCGGACTACGTGGCGCGACGCCCCGCCGGTGCCGGAGCGGTCCGCGAAGTCTGCGACCTCATCCTCGCCCAGCGCTCCGCCACCCCACGCCCGAGCGCCCGCCGCCCATGACGCCGAGGCTCCGACTCCTGCTCGCCGGTGGTCTTCTCGCTGCTCTCCCCCTGCGCGCTGCGGGACCGCAGGTACAGGCCAATGCCCCCATCCTGAACTTCTCGCTGCCGTCATTCAACGCCCAGGGCTTCCGCACCATGCTCGTCCGGGGCCGGGAGGCGGTTGTGGCCAGCAAGACCGAGGCACGGCTGCGCGACATGACGCTGACCGTCTTTTCCGGCGACGCCGCAGCCCGGGTTGAGACGGTGTTTGTTAGCCCAGCCGCGACGGTCCGGCTGGACGAACGCGTCGTCTTCGGCGAGGAATCCGTTCGCGTGGTCAACGATCGCTTCGAACTCCTCGGCAACGATTGGCGCTACGAGCACGATGCCCGCCGCATCCTGATCCGGAACGGTGCCCGCGTTGTCTTCCAAACCGAGATCCGCGACCTCCTGCGATGAAACGCCTTCCCTTCGCCCTCCTCGTTCCCGCTGTCCTTGCCTGCACCATCGCCGGGCCGACGGCCCGGGGCCTCGCCGAGCCCACGTCGGCTGCGGCTCCGGGCGCCATTTCCCCCGCTCCACCCAACGGGGCCGCGATCGCCGGTCCGGCGGCCGGGAAACCGGCACCCGCGGCTGCAACCGCGACCGCTCCCGCGCAGCCAACCGTGATCGAGAGCCGCTCGCTGGAGATGCGCAGCACCGAGAAGGAGACGATCGCGATCTTCGACCAGAATGTGGTCGTGACCGGCACGAATCTCCGCCTGACCTGCGATCACCTGGAGGTCGTCGCTAGCCGCGTCGGCGACGCCTCCGCCACCGTGGCCAAGCTGGACCAGTTCAAGAGCCTCGTCGCCACCGGCCGCGTCCGCATCGTCCAAGGCGACCGCGAAGTGACCTGCGGGCGTGCCGAGGTGCTGCCGCTGGAGGAAAAGATCATCCTGACCGAATCTCCCGTCGTGATCGACCACTCGGGTCCGTACACGGAACGCGGCACGCGAATCATCCTGCTGCGGGGCCAGCGTCGCGTGATCGTGGAGAACAGCGTTTTCCAGGGTCCGCCGTTCGTCGATCTGGGTTTTGATCGCAAGGAGCCGGCGGCGGGAGGCAAGCCGACCACGGACGGGGCCGCAATCGGAGCGCCCGTTCCCACGCCCACCCCGAAACCCTGAGTTCTCCCCAGCCGACCTGCACGCGTGAGTTCCCCCGCCTCCCCATCCCCGACGGAGATCCGCACCGAAGGCCTCGTCAAGGTCTACGGTACGCGGACCGTCGTGAACGGCGTGAACGTGCACGTCGGTGCCGGCGAGGTGGTCGGTCTCCTCGGGCCGAACGGCGCCGGCAAGACCACGACCTTCTACATGATCGTCGGCCTCGTGCCCGCCACGGCCGGGCGCGTGGCTCTGGGTGAGCGGGATCTCACCCGGCTGGGAATGCATCAGCGGGCGCGGCTCGGGCTGGGTTACCTGCCGCAGGAGGCGTCGGTGTTCCGCAAGCTTTCGGTGGAGGACAACATCCTCGCGATCGCGGAGGCGATCGGGATTCCGCGCCGCGAGCGGGCCGACTGCGTCGAGCGGCACCTTCGGGACCTCAACCTCGTGCACGTCGCGCGGCAAAAGGCCTACACGCTCTCCGGTGGCGAGCGCCGTCGTCTGGAGATCGCCCGCGCCCTCGTGACGCGGCCGAAGTTCCTCCTGATGGATGAGCCTTTCGCGGCGATTGACCCGATCTCGGTCGCCGAAGTGCAGCGGATCATCCGCACCCTGAAGTCGCAGGGTATCGGGGTCCTGATCACCGACCACAATGTCCGGGAAACCCTCCGCATCGTTGACCGCGCCTACCTGATCCACCAGGGCCGGGTGCTCACGGAAGGCTCGGCGGACTTCCTGATCCACGATCCGCAGGCCCGGGAGTTCTACCTCGGCAAGGATTTCAATCTCTGAGCACGCCATCCCGCCCGCACACGGCCTCCGCCGCAGCCACCGCGGTCACGGCCCTCGCTCCCGCCCCGTTTACCCGACCGCTGGTCCGCTCCTCCGTCCCTCCCCACCCCTGCCCATGCCCAAAGCGATCCATGGCATTTCCGTCTCGCACTTCTTCGAGACCTACCGCGAGAAGCTCCGCCTTGAACTGCTCACGGGCGAACACGGCCTCCACCGCCTGATCCGCGAGGGCTCGATCAACCGCCCGGCCCTCGCCCTGACCGGCTTCTTTCGCTACTTTGCCCACAAGCGCATCCAGGTTCTCGGGGCGGCGGAGATGACTTACCTGAAAAGCCTGAGTCCGGAGCGGCAGAAAGAGATCTTCACGGAGATGGCCGAGCGCCAGATTCCCTGCCTCGTCCTCACGCGCAACTACAACCCCACCCGCGCGATGCTGGAGGTGGCGCAGGAGAAGAAGCTGCCGCTGTTCAAGACCCCGATGATCACCATGAACTGGGTGAACCTCGGCACGCTCTGCATCGACAACGAATTCGCCCCATCCGGCACCGAGCATGCCACCACCCTCGACATCCGCGGCGTCGGCGTGATGCTCCGCGGCCAATCGGGCGTCGGCAAGAGCGAGTGTGCGCTGGCGCTCATCGAACGCGGCCACTCGCTGGTCGCCGATGATCTCACCGTCATCCGGCTGCTCGACGAACGTGAGCTGATGGCCTCCAGCCGGCCGCTCAACCGGGGCTACATGGAGTGTCGGGGCATCGGCATCATCAACGTCGCCGACATGTTCGGCGTGAAGTCGATCCGCCTCGAGAAGCGCATCGACATGGTCGTTTCCCTGCACGAATGGCATCCCGAGGCGATCGAGGAACGCACCGGTCTCGAGGAAAACCACTACGAGATCCTCGGCCTCAAGGTGCCGCACATCGAGATCTACGTGCGCCCAGGCCGCGACATCGCCCGGCTCGTCGAGGTCGCCGCCCTCACCCAGGCGCTCAAACGCATGGGCCACGACCCGGCGAAAGACTTCAACGACCGGCTGATCGCCTTCATGAACGCCGCGCCCGCCCCGGCGAAGAAACTGAACGTGCGGACCACCGAGCCGGTCGATGGCTCATCCCCAGACGCCTGAGACGACTGCCGTCCTTTCCCTCGCCATGACTTTCCCCTCCCGCGCGGACGGCCGCCGACCCGACCAACTCCGCCCGATCTCCTTCGAGCCCAACATCGCCCCGCACGCGACCGGCTCGGTGCTCGTGTCCTTCGGTTCCACGCGCGTGATCTGCGCGGCCACCATCGAGCCGGGCGTGCCCTCCTGGATGAAGCAGCAGGGCGTCAAGGGTGGCTGGCTCACGGCCGAGTATTCCATGCTCCCTTACGCCACCCACGAGCGCAAGACACGCGACTCCAGCCGCGGCAAGGTGGACGGACGGACCGTGGAGATCCAGCGCCTGATCGGACGTTCGCTCCGGGCGGTGATCGATCTGGAAAAGCTCGGAGCCCACACCCTCTGGGTCGACTGCGACGTGCTGCAGGCGGACGGGGGCACGCGCACTGCCTCCATCACCGGCGCCTACCTCGCCTGTCGACTCGCAGTTCAGCGGCTGATTGACGCCCAGAAACTCAGCGAGAATCCACTCTCCGACTCCGTCGCCGCCGTCAGCGTGGGCATCCTCGGCGGACGCTCCCTGCTCGATCTGCCCTACGTCGAGGACCGCGACGCCGAGGTCGACTGCAACGTCGTCATGACCGGCCAGGGTCGTTTCGTGGAGGTGCAGGGGGCCGGCGAAGAGTCGACGTTCTCGCACGACCAGTTCATTTCCCTCCTCGATCTCGCCCGCACCGGCCTAGCGGAAATTCACTCCCTGCAAACCGCGTTCCTGCTCAAGGCCCTGCTCGGGAAGGGCGCCTGAAGCGCACGGCGGTCCTCGCCCGACCCGCGCTCTCCCACGAGAGCGTGCTCCTGCTCGAGAACCGAGCCTCAAGCGCACGGCGGTCCTGCATCCGCGGCAGATCCGCGCGATCGTTGCCCTCGCGATCGCCGCGCGAACTGCGGCTGCGCCGGGAACCGTGCCAAACGCCCGGCTCAGGCCTTCGGCTTGACCGGAAGAGCGTCCCGGACCGCGGTGAAGTTGCCGTCCTCCGCCGCCCGAAGGAATCCCTCGGTCACGCTCTTCAGATCCTCCCACCGCCGCCGAATCTGCCGCGCCTCGTCCTTGGTCACCGAATTGTCCGCCGCCGCGGTGGCGATGACCGCCAGCATGTCCGCGAACTCCTGCACGATCGCGTTGGTTGTCGGGATGAGCGAGTACGTGTGCGGTGACGGCGTCTGCGGATTCGTGATGAAGAAACCGCCCGCCCTCTCGCAAACCCACTGCGCGATGCGTGCGTCCTTGGTGATCTGGAGGAGTTGATCGACGCGATCGAGGGGGTTGTGGGCGCCGCTGCCGGTGGCATCGCTGGGAGGCTCGGCCCACTTGTAGATCAGCGAGAGCGACAACCCCATTTCAGCCGCGATCTGTTTCGCGCTGGTCTTCTTCAGCACCTCCCGGAGCACCTCGTGCGATTGCATGAAGCCATCAAGCCACCTGCTAGGGGCAATGGCAATCCCGACTGCCAGTCTCTCGACACACATTTGAGGTGTCTTCCGCCTACGGTTTCTGGCAGCTTCGGCGTTTTCCATGAACATTCACGAGTATCAGGCCAAGGCCCTCTTCGAAACGTTCGGGGTGCCGGTTCCGAAGGGCGTCGCGGCCAAGGCCGCGTCCGAATTCGACGCCGCCCTCGCGCAACTCCCCGAGGGTCCCACGATGGTGAAGTCCCAAATCCACGCCGGCGGGCGCGGCAAGGGCACGTTCACGGATGGCTTCAAGGGCGGCGTGAAGTTCTGCAAGACCAAGGCCGACGCGAAGGAGATCGCGGGCCGCATGCTCAACAACACGCTGATCACGCTCCAGACCGGCCCCGCCGGTCGCAAGGTTCAGACCGTCTACTTCACCGTCGCGAGCGACATCAAGAAGGAGTACTACCTCGCCATCCTGCTCGACCGCGGGACCTCGCGCCCCGTGATCGTCGCCTCCACCGAGGGCGGCGTCGAGATCGAGAAGGTCGCCCACGAGACGCCCGAGAAGATCTTCAAGGTCTTCGTCGATCCGGCCTACGGTCTCGCCGACTTCCAGGTCCGCCAGCTCATCGCCGGCCTCGGCTTCACCGGCGCGGAGGCCAAGGGTGCCGCCAAGCTCATCCGCAATCTCTACACGATGTTCTGGGAGACCGACGCCTCGATGGTGGAGATCAACCCGCTCATCACCACGCCCACCGGCGAGGTGCTCGCCCTCGACGCCAAGGTCTCCTTCGACTCCAACGCTCTTTACCGCCACCCCGAGATCACCGCGCTGCGCGATCTCAACGAGGAGGACCCGAAGGAAATCGAGGCGTCGAAGTACAATCTCTCCTACATCGCGCTCGACGGCAACATCGCGTGCCTCGTCAACGGCGCCGGTCTCGCCATGAGCACGATGGACATCATCAAGCACTTCGGCGGCAGCCCGGCCAACTTCCTCGATGTCGGCGGCGGCGCCACCAAGGAACAGGTCGTGGCCGCGTTCAAGATCATCCTCGGCGACGCGAACGTGAAGGGGATCTTCGTTAACATCTTCGGCGGCATCATGGACTGCAACGTGATCGCCACCGGCATCATCGAGGCGGTGCGCGAGGTCGGACTGAAGCTTCCGCTCGTCGTCCGACTCGAGGGCAACAACGTCACCGCCGGGAAGGCCACCCTCGCGGGCAGCGGACTTCCCATCGTCAGCGGCGACACCATGGCCGACGCCGCCCGCAAGATCGTCCAGCTCGTCGCCTGAGCGCCTCCGCACGTTCCCCTCATCCTCTCGCCTCCATGTCCATTCTCATCCAGCCCGACACCAAGATCCTCGTCCAAGGCATCACCGGCGACTTCGGGGGTCGCCACGCCAAGCTCTCGCTCGACTACGGCACGCACGTCGCCGGCGGCGTGACGCCCGGCAAGGGCGGACAGTTCTTCGAGCACAAGGAGCACAAGGTTCCGATCTTCAACTCCGTCCACGACGCCGTCGCCGCCACCGGTGCCACGGTTTCCGTGGTCTTCGTGCCGCCCCCGTTCGCCGCTGACGCAATCCTTGAGGGCGTCGACGCCGGCCTCGATCTCGTCGTCGCCATCACCGAGGGCATCCCGGTGCGCGACATGGTGCGCGTGAAGCGCGCGATCGCCGGCCGCAAGACCCGCCTCATCGGCCCGAACTGCCCCGGAGTCGTGACGCCGGGCTCCGGTCCGCAAAGCCACGGCGGCTGCCGCATCGGCATCGCTCCGGGCTACATTCACAAGCAGGGCCACGTGGGCGTGGTCTCCCGGTCGGGCACCCTCACCTACGAGGCGGTGTACCAGCTGACGTCGAAGAACATCGGCCAGTCCACCTGCGTGGGCATCGGCGGCGACCCGGTCAACGGCACGTCGCACCTCGATGTGATCCGGATGTTCAACGATGACCCGGACACGCACGGCATCATCCTGATTGGCGAAATCGGCGGCAACGCCGAGGTCGAGGCCGCGCGCTGGATCAAGGCGAACGTCCGCAAGCCGGTCGCCGGCTTCATCGCCGGTGCCACCGCTCCGGCGGGCCGCCGCATGGGCCACGCCGGCGCGATCGTCGGCGGCGCCGAGGACACCGCGGCGGCGAAGATCGCCGTCTTCCGCGAGTGCGGCATCGAAGTCGCCGCGACGCCTTCAGACATGGCCGACGCCCTCCTCCGCGCCGCGCAGGCCAAGGGTGTGACCCTGACCTGACGCCTGCGTCAGCGATCCCGCTCTCCCGGACCGCCGTCGCGAAGACGCACGCGCGGTCCCTCGCCCACGCCTCTCGCGAGGCCAACCGGGCCGCGATTCCCCTCGCGGCCCGTTCCGTTTTACGCCCTCCCTCCGCGCGCCCAACCACCAACGCGGCCATCGGGCCGGAGGACTCAGCGCGGGATCGCCGCGATCACGCGCTGCACGAACTCGGCTTCGTTGCCGCGGTGCCAGCGCCACACCACGACGAGATCATGCTCGGGCAAGATCGTGATCGTGTTGCTGCCGGCGCCACGCGCACCGAACACCGTCGTCGGCAGACCGGGGTAGTTCTTCCCCTGCGTATTCAGCCACCAGAGGTAACCGTAGTCCGGGCCGTGCGCGCTGGGTGACAGCGCGGCCTTGACGAAGTCGGGCGGCAGCAACGCGCGGTCATTCCACCGGCCTCCCCGCAGCCAGAGGTAGCCAAAACGCGCGAGATCCCACGCGTGGATCCAGACGCCGCCGCCCCAGCGGGTGCCGCCGCTGACCGACGCCATCCGCCGACCGTCCTGTTGGACGTAGCTGTTGTGGTAGGGCACCCACTTCCAATCCGAGGAAGCCCCGATTGGCACCATGATCTCGTCGCGGAACACATCCGGCACCGGTTTGCGGAGGACCCGCAGCAGCGAAAGCCCAAAGCGGTTCATGCGCACGTCATTGTACTCGTAAAAGGATCCTGGACGCTGCAACGCGCGCGGCGGGCGGGCACCCTCGCCGAAGGCTTCGCGCCCGACGAAATCGTGCTTCTTGCCGAACATCTCCCCCTCCCACTCGCTCTCTTGCTGGAGGTGCATCCGCCACGTCACCTCGCGGTTCTGCGCCGAAGCGTACCCGCCGTCCCGCACGCGGTCGCCCACGCGTTCGTCCACGGCGAACAACCGGTCCCGCACGGCGACCCCCGCCACCGTCGCAAGCATGCTCTTGGCCGCGGAGTAGGTCGGATCCACCGCCGTCGTCTCGCCAAACTCCGCCACGACGTAGCCCTTGTAGATGACGATCCCGTTGGTCGCGGCACGCCGGGTCGGCACCGATCCGAGCAGGGCGCCGAAAATGCGCTCCTGATCTGAGAAATCCATCTCGCGCGTCGACTCGTGGCCCTGCGCGAAGGCGATGGCCTCGGCGAGCCGGACCGGGTCCATCCCCAGTTCCGCCGGGGCCCGGCGCGCCCACTCACCCTGCGGCGGGAAATACGCGCCCGTACCCGCCCTCAGCGGACTCAAGGCCATGAGCAGTGGGGCAACCAGCAGGGCGAGAAGGCCGACCCGGCGAGACATCAGCAGCGTCGTCATTCCCCCCACGCTGCGCCCGGGAGGTCGCACTTCAAGCCCGACGACGCGGTCAAGCCTCTCTTGCAAAACCACCCGCAGAGCCCGCCTCCGATCCAATCCATCACGCCTCCAAGCGACGTCTCCGATCGCCGCGCCTTCATCGAAGCGGCCAGAACCCGGACACTCACGCGGTGGCCTGTCGATGAAAGTGCCCAACATGCCGTCCGCACGCGAGCGCCGGCTCAGTCGGCGGCGCCCACCGGCGGGGTACGTTACGGAGTCGCCCAAATCGGGGCGCTCGATCGTTTTCGCCGGACAACGCGGTGGAACTCCATTGCCTCTCCCCCACCGAAGCAGACTCCTGATGCACCCAAGCCGAAACCCAACCATCCGGTCCGTCGCACCCGATCTGCCGGAACAGCGGAAAACCGATCCGCAAGGCGCCACACCGTGGCGCCCGACACCCCTAAGCGCGAGAGATTGACAGTGGTTCAACTTTGTACCATGTGGACTGGAATGCCCCGGCGCTCCGCTTCCCGCGAAGACCTTGAGATCAAGCGGTCGCTGACGAACTCGATTCGCCGGAAGATGTCAGAGGACGGACTTTCGATCACCGCTTTGGCCAACCGGATGGGCACGGGTCGCACGGCCGTGCGCCGCATCCTCGATGCGACCAACACGTCGATCACCTTCCGCTCGATGAGCCGGGTCGCGGCCGCCGTGGGCCTGCGCATCAAGCTCACCGCCGAGCCCGCTTCGCCCGCCGAACTCGGCCGACTCGCCCAGCGGCTGGCCAAGAGCAGGAGTCGGGACGAGGTGATCGACCTGAAGACGCGAATCACGCACGGCTTTTACGGCGGTGCCTGATGCCCCAGGTTCAGCGCACGGGTATCCCGCGTGCACTCTTCGCCCACCTGTTGCTGCGCATCCAAGAGCGCCACATCAGCGCGGCGGGCCTTGAGGCTCTGGCCGCCTGGCTGGACACTCATCCGGAGGTGCCGACCGGGGACTGGTTCAAGCGGTTGCCCACCCTGATCGTGTGCGGCCGCGGGAGGCTGGTGAGGACGTTCCTCTCACCGACCCAGGCTCCGACCGGGAAGGAAATCTGAGCCCGACTGTGGGCGCCTCCGCCCTCCTGCCCCAACCGCGGGATCGTTCGCGGCGCAAGCCTTGGGGCGGGTTGCCCAAGGCGAAGAAAAAAGGTGGCCAGGCACTCCACGGCACTAGGAGGTCGTCGTTACCGTTGCTACCTTCCGGTCCTGGCGGGGTTCACGCGCCTGCCCATGCATGGCGCCTGGCCAAGACCAACGGTGCCCACCCCGGCGGGCAGCGCAACTGGTTTCTTGCCGACGCTCAGGGAGCGCGCGGCGGCGCTGCCCTCTCCGGTTGGGCACCCGGCGGCGGGGGACGCTCGCCGTCGGGCCGGGGCGGACCGCCACGGCCGCCCATCCGCTCCCTCCAGCGCCGACGCATCTCGGTGAATTCCGCCTTCTGACGCGCGTCGAGTTCCGCCTCGATCCGGGCGTCCATCTGGCGCAGGACGCGCAACGACTCCTGACGCGTGCGCTTCAGTTCCTCACCGCTGCTGGCGACGATGCGCTCAATCTTCGCCGACTGCTCCGCCGAGAGCTGCAGGCGGTCCTGCAGGCGCTTGAGGTTCGAGGTCACGAACTGGTCCCCCGGCGCACCCCGCGCCTGCACGAAACTCCGGGCGAAGCGCAGCGAGGCGAATCCTCCGACCACCGCTCCGGCAAGGAAGACGCCGGCAAAGACCAACCCGACTTTCCACGAGATCTTCATCGTCAACGTCCCGTCCTCATTCCGTCAGGTCCGTCACGCCTTCCACCTCGACGACCGCAATCTCGTCGTGCAACGACTGGAGCACCGGGTTGGCCGTGGCCAGCACCGTCCCCACCGCCAGCAACGACGCCGCGCCGAGGGCCCGGAGGGAGAAGGCATCCAGCGACGCGATCAGGCCGCGCTCGCGGCCGGGAACCACCCCGGCCAGGGCCACCACCCGGGTCGCAAAGCCCGGCGGCGCTTCCCACCCACGGCCCGACGGTGCCTCCGGCGCCCGCCGCGCCAAGGCCACCAATCGCTGCCACGACTCTTCCCGTTTGTGTGTGCTCATCGACGTTCCGACTTTTCCAGCTGCTTGAACAATTTCTGCAGTTTCCGCCGGGCTCGGAAAGCCCGAACCTTGATCAGCGGGGCGTTCCAGCCCGTCTGGGCCGCAATTTCCGCAATCGATTTCTGCTCCAAATCCAACAGGCGGATCACCAGTTGATCCTCCGGCTTGAGCTCGCCCAGGAGCCGCTCCACCAACTCCCGCGCCGCCAGCGCATCATCCGGCGTCGCCTCCCGCTCGTTCGCCAGCACTGCATCCAAAACATCCGCCTCCTGCTCCGAGAGGTCCGCCCAACGGAACTCCGGCCGCCGCTGTTGCTGGCGCAGGTGGTCGATGCAGGTCGTCAGCGCAATCCGCGAGACCCAATGCGTAAAGGGCACCGCCCCTTGAAACTGGTCCATCCGCGTGAACATCTTCAGGAAAACCTCCTGCGCCAAGTCTTCCTCCGCCACCCGCCGGGGCAGACGCCCGCGGATGATGCGCAATACCAAGGGGTAAAGATGCTCCACCAATTCCCGGGCTGCCCGCTGATCCCCCGCCCGGACACGGACCAAGCAGCCCGACAGGTCGAAGTCGGGTTCAGCAGGGTCGGACATGCCGCGATCGAAGGGTTGAAGCGCACCGAGGGCAAGACGACGCTCCCCGCCCCCTGGTTACAGCCATCCGGTGCCCTTCGCCCGGTTTTCAGCGGGATAAAGCAATGGAAAACAAGAGCTTGGGCGGAAAGAGCCGCGATCTCAGCCGGAGGAGCCACTTGACTTCCCGCAGACGCGGACCGATAACCCTTTCAGATGCGACACCTCGGGCAGGCGCTTCGACTTACCTAGACGCACGGTCCCACGGGCCCGGTGAGGGCCTTATCGTGCGTCCTGCCTACCCGCCCCCGTCCGCCCGCCGTTTGGAGTTCCGTCTCCCCGCCGCGTTCGCGTGTTCCACGCGCCGTTTTTCGCATCTTCCCCCCGTTACGTTCCCCGTTAGCCTAAATCCACCTTCGTCCATGCAGTCCGCCCCCGTCACCAAGTACCGTCCGTTCCCGGTCGTCTCGCTGCCCCAGCGGCAGTGGCCCAGCCGGGTGCTGTCCCAACCGCCGCGTTGGTGCAGCGTCGACCTCCGCGACGGCAACCAAGCCCTCGCACAACCGATGAGCGTCGAGGAAAAGCTCGAGATGTTCGAGTTGCTGGTCGGCATCGGCTTCAAGGAGATCGAGGTCGGCTTTCCCTCCGCCTCGCAGATCGAATTCGATTTCTGCCGCCGGCTCATCGAGGAAAATCGGATCCCGGAGGACGTGACGCTCCAGATCCTCTGCCAGTGCCGTGAGGACCTGATCGTGCGTTCGCTCGAGGCGCTGCGCGGCGCCCGCCGCGTCATCTTCCACCTCTACAATTCCACGTCGCCGGCGCAGCGGAAGTACGTCTTCAGCGCCAGCCGCGAAGACATCATCCGCATCGCCACCCGCGGCATCGGCTGGCTGAAGCAGCACGGCCAGTCCCTGATCGACGCCGGCACCGACCTGCGGCTGGAGTACTCCCCGGAGAGCTTCACCAGCACCGAACTCGAATTCGCCCTCGAAATCTGCGAGGCGGTGACCGACGCATGGAGACCGACGCCCGCATCGAAGATCATCCTCAACCTCCCCGCCACCGTCGAGTACGCCAGCCCGAACGTCCACGCCGACCAGATCGAATGGATGTGCACGCACCTGACGCGGCGCGACCTGACGATCGTCTCGCTGCACACCCACAATGATCGCGGCACCGGCGTCGCGGCGAGCGAGCTGGCGCTGCTGGCCGGCGCCGACCGGGTTGAGGGCACGCTCTTCGGCAACGGCGAACGCACGGGCAACCTCGACATCGTGACCCTCGCCCTGAACCTGTACACGCAGGGGGTTCATCCCGGCCTCGATTTCGGCGACCTGCCGCGGATCCGCGAGGTCTACGAGCGCACCACGCGCATGGAGGTGCATCCGCGCCATCCCTACGCCGGCGACCTCGTCTTCACCGCTTTCTCGGGTTCCCATCAGGACGCGATCAAGAAGTCGTGGGCGCTGCAGCCGCCGGATGCCCCGTGGGACGTCCTCTACATCCCGATCGATCCCGCCGACATCGGGCGCAGCTACAAGGCGATCATCCGGATCAATTCGCAGTCGGGCAAGGGAGGCGTCGCCTACGTGCTCGAGCAGGAATTCGGCTACCAACTCCCGAAGCTCATGCACAAGGAGATCGGCCGCACCATCAACACGCTCGCCGACTCCACCGGCCGGGAGCTCACGCCGCAGGAAATCCACGCCGCCTTCGCGCGCGACTACATCGAGCGCACCTCACCGGTGGCGCTCGGCGAATTCCGCACCATCGAGCGCGGGAGCAGCGTCACCTGCCAGGCCGAGCTCACCGTGAGCGGTCGCTCGCATGTGGTGTCCGGCACCGGCAACGGGCCGATCGACGCCTTCGTCCACGCGCTCCGCGAGGCCGGGCTGCCTCCGTTCGAACTGCTGAGCTACTCCGAGCACTCGCTTGGCAGCGGGGCGCAGGCGCGCGCGGTCAGCTACATCCAGATCAAGGCAGCATCGGGCCATGCGTTCTTCGGCGCCGGGATCGACACGAACATCGAGCTGGCATCGATCAAGGCGATCGTCAGCGCCCTTAATCGTTCGCTCGCCGGCTGATCAGACCCGGCCGAGACGGCTGAAGAGCCAACCGGCTAGTCCGAGGAACATCAGCGAAGGCGCCCACAGCAGGAGGTCCGGCCGCAGCTCGGGCCGGCCCTCCAGCCAGCCCACGCAGACGCTGAGGAAGTAGTAGCCCATCACGAGGACGAGCGCGACGCCGAGGTTCGCCGAGGTTTCCTTGCGCGAGACCTTGATGCCCAACGGAACCGCGAGGAACGCGAACGCAAACACCGCGAGCGCGGTGGAGCCCTTTTCGCTGAGGGCGAAGGCCACCTTCATCTGGCTCTTCCGGGTCGCCACGGGATCCACTCCCGGCTCCGCCGCCACGGCCGCCAAGCGAGCCTCTTCCGCCCGGAGCTCCGACAACGTCATCCACGCCAGCTTCTTCTGCACGCTGCGCCGACCGAAGAGCGTCTCGAGATGCAGCTCAATAGGGAATTCCTCCGCGAAAAGCGGCGAGACCGGCACGGAAAAGTCCTCCGGGCGATCCGACTTGCGCGCCTCGATGTTCACCCGCCGCAGCCGCAGCACGAGCAGGCCGTCGTTCTCCCGGTACTCCACCACCCCGGAGGCCGCCCGGCCCGACCGCTTGACGCGGCTCTCGCGGTCCAGCTCCCACATCCACACGTCGCTGAGTTCGTTTCCTTTCTTCTCCCCGACGTAGAGCACGACGCCCGGGAAGTCGCGGATGAAAGTCTTGGGGACAATGAAGCTCAACGGGTTCCGCTGCACCGCCTTCGCCAGCGTCTCCTTGTAGAGCGCCCGTGCCCGCGGCATGTACTCGTAATTGACCGCCGCGGAAAGCGCCGCCGCAAGCGCGCCCAGAAACAGAATGGGGCGGGCCAAGTAAAGGAGGCTGAGCCCCGCCGCCCGCATCGCCGTGATCTCATGCTGCGCCGACATCCGGCCCAACACCAGCAGCACCCCGGTCAGGATGCCCATCGGCAACGCGTACGCCGCCACGAACGGCCCCAGCAACGCCAGCAGGGTCAGCGCCGTTTCCGCCTCCAACTGACCGCTCAAGACCAACGGCAACAGGTCCTTCAGGGCGTTGCCCAGCACGAGCACGAACCCGAACAACCCGACCGCACCCGCGCAGGCGATCAGCACACTGAAGAAGAGGTGACGGTGGAGCAGCGACATCCGCGGGTCTGCCTACCCTCCCACAGCGTTCCATTCGTCCCCTGAGGTCAATCCCTCTCACCATCCCGCGCGGCCGGCCCGCTTCCCCCCAACGCCGCCTACCCCGGCCGCCACGGTCGCGTTCGAACGCTCCCGCTCGGTCCCCCCGTCCCGCCGCCCGGCCGCCCTATCGCGCTGTCGCACCGGCGACCACCCAGCCAACACCGCTCCCCACCCCTCGTCCGCTCGGGACCCGATCCGCGGTTGGCTCTAGACGCAGCGCCCTCCGTCGACGATACTTCAGGCTTCATGCGGTTCGTTCCCACCCTCCCCCCGCTCACCGGAGAGACCCTCGAGTCCCTCAGCGAGCGCCTGCGCGAGCGCGGCGAACCCCCGTTCCGCGCCCGTCAGATCCTCGACTGGGTCTACAAGAAGCGGGCCCGCTCCTGGGATGAGATGACCAACCTCTCGAAGGACCTCCGCGCTTGGCTCGCGCAGACCTTCGACCTGCTCCCCGCCTCCCTCCTCCACGGCAAGCAGTCCACCGACGTCACCGACAAGCTGCTGCTGGAACTCCGCGACCAGTCCCTCATCGAGACCGTCATCATCCGCGCCCCGCAGGAGGGCGTGGGGCTGGAACACTCGCGCAAGACCATCTGCATTTCCACGCAGGTCGGTTGCGCCATGGCCTGCGCGTTCTGCGCCTCCGGTCTCGCCGGCCTCAAGCGCGACCTCTCCGCCGGCGAGATCGTCGCCCAACTCCTTCACGTCTGCTACCGCGAGGATCCGCTCACCGCCCGCGCCGACCGCGAACTGGCGTCCTTCGACAACATCGTCGTCATGGGCATGGGCGAGCCGCTCGCCAACTACGACAACCTCATCCGCGCCCTCACCATCCTGAACGCCGATTGGGGCCTCGGCTTCGGCGCCCGCCGCATCACCGTCTCCACCAGCGGGCTCGTCCCCAAGATCCTCAAGCTCGCCGACGAACCCCTCGGTTTCCGCCTCGCCATCTCCCTCCACGGCGCCACCGACGAGGTCCGCGAGAAGATCATGCCGGTCAACAAGGCCTTTCCCCTCGCCAAGCTGCTGCCCGCCATCCGCACCTTCTCCGAAAAGCACGGCCGCATGGTCACGCTGGAATTCATCCTCATCGAGGAGATCAACGACTCCCTCGAGCAGGCCGAGCACCTGCGCGACATCGCCCGCGACCTCCACGCGCACGTCAACCTCATCCCCTACAACCGCGTCGAGGGTCTGCCATGGAAGCGGCCCAGCATCGCCCGCCAGGAGCGCTTTGCCGACGTGCTTCGGGCCGCGCGGATTCCGGTGACGCTGCGGCGCGAGAAGGGGCACGACATCGACGCCGCCTGCGGTCAACTGCGCCTGCGCACGGAAAAGGACCGCGCCGCCTTGGTCCCAGCCTGAGCCGCGGCCGCCACCTACACCCCAGCGCCAAAACGTCCTGCGCGATCTACCCCCCCTTCTCTGGCGGTGGGGGATTTCACTTGAAAAATCCCGGTTCGGAAATTTACGAAGCCTTTCCCCCCGACACTCGGAAATCCATCCGCAAGATGCGCTTCCCGGTCTCATCGCCCAGCTTCCCCGCCCCTCCTGCAACTCCCTTTCCCCATGATTGAAGTCAAAGGTCTGGTCAAAACGTACGGCGCCAAGCGGGCCGTCGATGGCGTCTCGTTCAAGGTCAACCGCGGCGACATCCTCGGCTTCCTCGGGCCCAACGGTGCCGGCAAGTCGACGACCATGAAGATGATCACCGGCTTCCTGCGCCCGAACGGCGGGACCGCGATCGTCGATGGCCACGATGTCACGCAGGATCCGGTCGCGGTGAAGCGCTGCATCGGCTACCTTCCGGAAAGCGCGCCGGCCTACGGGGAAATGACGGTGCAGGAGTTCCTCGGCTTCATCGCCGAGGCCCGGGGCTTCCGCTCCGCCGCGGAACGCGCCGCCAAGGTCGATCGCGCCATCTCCCTCACCCATCTCGATCCGGTCCGTCGGCAAAGCATCGAGACGCTGTCCAAGGGCTACAAGCAGCGCGTCGGCTTCGCCCAAGCGTTGCTCCATAACCCTCCGGTCCTGGTGCTCGATGAACCCACCGACGGTCTCGATCCCAACCAGAAGAACGAGGTCCGTTCCCTCATCAAGTCGATGGCCGCCGAAAAGGCCGTCATCCTGTCCACCCACATCCTTGAGGAGGTCGAGGCGATCTGCACCCGGGTCATCATCATCTCGCAGGGCCGCGTCGTCGTCGACGAGACCCCCGCCCAGCTTCAAGCCCGCCAGCCGGGCGCCCGGCTCGACGCGATCTTCCGGAGCCTCACGCAAAGCGACGTCTGATCCGTTCGCCATCGGTCTTCTCCCGCGCTCGCTCCGCACCTCACCCGTTCCCTCCGCCCCCCGCTCTCCCCGCCGTTCGCCCCGTCCTTCCTCGCCTTCCCTCCCCCTTTTCCGATGCGATCGATCGTCCCTCTCTTCAAACGCGAATTCCTCGGCTACTTCCGCTCGCCCGTCGGCTACGTCTTCCTCGCCGTGTTCCTCGTGGCGAGCGTGATCCTCGCCTTCTTCGTCGGCGGCTTCTTCCGCGGCGGCACCGCCAGCCTCGAGAGTCTCTTCAACTTCTACCCGTGGCTCTTCCTCTTCCTGATCCCCGCCGCCGGCATGCGGCTGTGGTCCGAGGAGAAGCGCTCCGGCACGATCGAGCTGCTGTTCACCCTGCCCATCACGACGCTCGATGCCGTGATCGGAAAGTACCTCGCCGCCTGGGCGTTCCTCGGCCTCGCGGTGGTGCTCTCCTTTCCCATGGCGATCACCGTGGCCTACCTCGGTGATCCGGACTGGGGCGTCCTGCTGGCCAGCTACTTCGGCAGCATCCTGATGGCCGGCTCGTACCTCGGGGTCTGCTCCCTCGCCTCGGCCCTGACCAAGAACCAAGTGGTCAGCTTCGTCGTCGGCACCCTCGCCTGCCTGCTGCTGCTGTTCCTCGGCCTGAGCGTGTTCAACACCCTCCTGTCCGCGATCTTCCCGACGTGGCTGGTCGACCTGCTGGCGAACTTCAGCTTCAGCACGCACTTCGAGTCGTTCACCAAGGGCATCATCGACCCGAAGGACGTCATCTTCTTCCTCTCGCTGTCGGGCTTCTGCCTCTTCCTCAACACGGTCGCGCTCGAGCGCTGATCCTCCCTCCCGCAACGCCCTTCCGGAACCCTCCCGTCCCGCACCATGAAATCCGGCTCCAAGTTCGTCGTCATCGTCCTGCTCTTCGTCGCGCTGGTCCTCGTCAACTTCCTCGCCTCCCGGCTGCCGTTCCGCGGCGATGCGACCGCCGAGAACATCTATACGCTGTCCCCCGGCACGCGGTCGATCCTGAGCAAGATCGAGGAGGATGTGGTCCTCGACATCTACTTCTCCAAGTCCGTCCAGGGTCTGCCCATCACCTACAAGAACTACGCCGCGCGCGTGGAGGAAATGCTGCGGCAATACGTCCGTGCTTCCGGTGGTAAGTTGAAGCTGAACGTCATCGATCCGCGGCCCGACACGCCGGAGGAGGAAAAGGCCACCGCCGCCGGTCTCCAGCCGCAGCAGCTGCCGTCCGGTGAAGCCGTCCACTTTGGTCTCGTGGCCACGCAGGCCGACCAGCAGAAAACGATCACGTCGTTCAATCCGCAGCGCGAGTCGTTCCTTGAATACGATCTGTCGCAGCTGGTCGCGAGCGTCCAAACCGTCACGCGCAAGAAGCTCGGGCTCATCACCAGCCTGCCGCTCCAGGCGCCGGCCATGGACATGATGATGATGATGCAGCAGCGGCAGCGGCCGACCGGTCAGATGGTCGCCGATGAGTGGGGCCGGACGTTCGAGCTGGTGCCCATCGAGGCCAGCGCCACCGAGCTGCCGGGCGATCTCGACGTCCTCGCCGTCATCCACCCGCAGGGGCTGTCGAACAAACTTCAGTTCGCCATCGACCAATTCCTGCTCGGCGGCAAGCCGGTCTTCCTCGCCGTGGATCCAGCCTCCCAGCACTTCAAGCGCCAGGGCGGCCAGGCCGCCATGTTCGGGGGCGCGCAGCCCAATGTCTCCAGCGATCTGCCCACCCTGCTCAAGGCCTACGGGATCACCTACAATCCGCAGAATGTCGCCGGCGATCTGGCCAGCGCCACGCAGGTGCAGACCAATGCCGGGATCGTGCGCTACCCGGTCTGGCTGACCCTCGCGCAGGAGTCGTTGAACCGTCAGGCCATGCCGGTCGCCCAGCTCAAGTCCACGCTCTTCGTCGAGAGCGGCAGCCTCGCCATCGAGGCCGGCGGCCGCACCGTCACGCCGTTGATCGAGACGTCCGCCTCGGGCGGCGACGTGCCGGCCTTCTCGCTCCAGTTCGCCCAGCCGGAAGAGGTCTCCCGCCAGTTGGTGCCGTCCGGACGCAAGACGCTCGCCGCGATCATCAGCGGCACGTTCACCTCCGCCTTCCCCAATGGCGCCCCCGCCGACGAACCCGCTCCCGGCAGCGACGCCGCCAAGGCACCCACCCCCGCGACGCCGCCGAGCGCGAGCGCGCTGAAGGCGTCCTCCGGCACGTCCACGCTGCTGGTCGTCGCCGACACCGACTGGCTCTTCGACGACTACAGCGTGCGGCGCTTCAACTTCCTCGGGGTCCAAGCCGCCGAGCCGCTCAACGACAATCTCGCCTTCGCCAGCAACAGCCTCGAATTCCTCGGCGGATCCCAGGACTTGATCTCGATCCGCGGCAAGGGAAGTTCGATGCGCCCCTTCACCGTCGTCCGCCGCATGGAGGTCGACGCGCAGCGCCGCTATCAGGAACAGCTCACCGCGCTGGAGGCACGGATCACCGACGTGCAGCAGAAGCTGACCGAGCTCCAGGGCAAGCGCAACGAGGGCAACCGTCTCGTCGCCACCCCGGAAATGCAAAAGGCGATCGAGGATTTCCAAGCCCAGCAGGCGGTCATGCGCGGCGAGCGCCGCGAGATCCGCAAGGCCCTGCGCGAGGACATCGAACGCCTCGAGAACGGCCTGCTCGTCGGTAATCTGCTCGCTCCCGTACTCCTCGTCGGCGCCGTCGGCTTCGTCGTCCATCGCCGCCGTCGCCGCTGAGCGCGCCGCCGCGCCGCCCGCCTTTCCTCCGCTTCTCCGCGCTCTTCCCGGTCCTCCGCACCCCTTTCCTTCTTCGGCATGAAACTGAAACCGCTCCTCGCCGTCGTCGCTCTCCTCGCCGCGCTCTCCGTCGCCGTCTACTTCGCGGGTCGCCCCGCGAAACCGTCCGGCGTCGATCCGCGCCTCGGCCAACCGCTGCTCGCGGCCAGCAGCGTCGATCGAGCCAGCACGCTGACGCTCACCGAGAACAACCGCACCGTCACCCTGAACAAGCTGCCCACCGGGGGCTGGGTCGTGCAGGACTACCATGGTTTCCCCGCTGATTTCACCAAGCTCTCCCGGCTCGTCAGCGATTTGGTCGGGGCCAAGGTCGAGCGTCTCGTTTCCCAGAATCCCGAGCGCCTGAAGGGGTTCAATCTGGGTGACGCCCGAGTCACCTTCAAGGACGCCGCTGGCAAGGCGGTGTGGAGCCTCGACCTCGGCAATAACGCAGAGGGCGGCGGTCGCCTCGTCCGCTACGATGCCGAGACCAAGGCCTACCTGACCCGGCTGAGCGTGTTTCTCGACACCGACGCGAAGAACTGGGCGGACGCGTCCCTGCTCTCCCTGAAGGCCGAGGACATCGCGGAGGTGGAGCTTTCGTTCGCCGAGGGCGCGCCAGTGGTCGCCACCCGCGCCAAGATGGAGGATCCGTTCGCCGCCGCCAACGCCCCGGCCGGGCAGCAACTCAGTCGTGCCAAGATCGACTCCCTGCTCAGTTCAATCGGCACGCTGCGTTTTTCGGACACCTCCGAGCTCACCGAGCCCAATGCCGTCGCCGCCAAGGCGAACGCCCGCACGATCGCGGTGAAGACCTTCGACGGCCGCAGCTACCGCGTCGCGGTTGGCCGCAAGCCCGAGCAGAGGATCATCAAGGCGCCCGAGGCCGGCAAGACCGGCGCCACCGGGCCCGCCGCGCTCGGCTCGCTCTCCGACCTTTCAAAGCCCGCCGCATCGAGTGCCGCGGCAGCCGCCCCCGCGACCCCCGCCAAGCCGGGTGAGGCGGGCCCAGCGGCCGTCGTTGAAAACGCCACCGAGACCATTCCCGCCGGCCCGGTCTACGCCTTCATCACCGCCTCCGACGCCGCCGCGCCCGTCAACCAACTCATGGCGAAGCGCAGCTTCCAAGTCTTCGAGAGCACCTTCACGACCCTCCCGCAGACCCGCGCCGACCTTTTCGAGCCCGCCCCAGCCGCCGCCCCTGGCGCCACGCCCGCCCCGACGCCCCCCACGCCGGGTCCGAACTGAGGCCAGCGATGAACGCGATGGTCTGCAATGCGGGCTGAGGGGCGGGGAAGATCAAGACACCGCATCCAACCACTCCCAAGCGGGAACAACCTCAACCGCGAGGCCATCGACCGACAACGCGTCCCGCTGGTCGCACGTGATGATAATCGCCCGGCGTTTGCCGGGTAACGCGCACCCACGTCGCACCCCCTCCATTTCGCGCTCGCGATTGAAGGGCGTCAGCGTCGCGCACACTTGAATGGCGTAATCGTCGGTCACGAAATCGCACTCCCAGGAATCTTTTTCGCCGGCGTAGCATGGCCTCACGCCGCGCCGGCGCAGGGAGAGGAAGACGGCGTTCTCGAGGCGATGGCCGACGTCCGCCGTGAGGTTCGGCGAATTCACGCGCCGGAGCGCGTTGTCGATCGCGTAGTACTTGTTCGGCGCCACGACCCGCTGCTTGAACGACGGACTAAACTTCGGGACTGCAAACAGCAGGTAGGCGTCCACCAGAAACTCGATGTACCGGGAGGTCTGGGCAACGGTGGGAATCGCGAGTGACTTGGTCAGGCGTTGCAACGACAGCGGCTGACCGGTGTTCGCGAGAAGGTACAAAATGAGGTTCATCACGTGTCGTGCCTCCCGCAAATGATGACGCTGGGCGATGTCACGTTCCACGATGTCACGCAGGAGCTGCTGGAGGATTCGCGGGTCACGCTCGCGCAGGTAACCCGGGAATCCCCCGTGATCCAGATAAGCGGTGAGCGTGGCGGCGCTCCGTTCGCCCGCCGTGTAGGCCAGATATTCAGAGTAGGAAAACGGGAAAACCTCAAACGACCGGTGCCGGCCGGTGAGCTTGGCGCCGACCTCGCGGCCCAAGAGCGAGGCGTTCGAGCCCGTGACGCAAAGAGGGTGACCTCGGTCCAAAAGTGAGCGAACCAACCGCTGCCACTCCGGCAATTCCTGGATCTCATCCAGAAAGACCGCCTGTCTTCCCGCGAGCTCATGGATGACGTCCAAGAGCGCCGGAAAATCTTCCGGCCCCATCCCGTAGAGACGAGTATCCTCCACGTTGACATAAAGCGCACCGGGTTGGCTGCGAAGGAGCTGCGCTTGCAAAACGCTTTTTCCGCATCGGCGCACGCCAGTCAGAACCAAAGCGTGCTCCGAATCTCCCGTCGGAAGCTGGCGGGTCACGGCTCTCGGGATTTCCGGGACGGCGGCGACCGGTGGCCGTTGATCCCGCAGCACCTCCAATAGTGTACTTCGTAGTAGCACGACTTTGTTTTATTTAGAAAAACACCATTAGATCAAGGCGATAAAACTGTCTGACCTTTGGCTCAATTAAATCAATATCATTGATTTGTTTACAGATACCAAATCGCCTTCCTGACCTCCGGGGCATTAGCCTAGAGTTTGAAGCTGGATCCAGCTGCTTCCCTGGTGGGAAACGCCTGAACGGGCCATGGGATTCAACGACCTGACAGGATCGGCACCCACGGCCGGTGTCATTCGGGGGCGGGGAACGACCGACTCGGCCTGACTCCGTGCCTGCGCCCCCGCCCCTCGATTTCAATTCGAGGCCAACGCACGGCCGACGGCCGCACCCGTCACCGCGTCCACGTACCTCGCCGCCAGTTCCATCGCGAATTCACCGAGCGGCACGAAGAGGGCCTTGGAGACCAATCGCCCCAGCAGCGCGCTGCTCAGTGCCGTCGCGTTGTTCGCCAATTCGAGAGGGAACGTCCGCAAGCGATTCGGCTCAACGGGATCGATCGCGACCACGCCGTCATTCGTCTCAAACGTCAGCACCGTGTGGCCGGGGCGAATCCGGGCCGAATGATAAAAATAGGACAACAACTGCGGCCGGTTCGCGACCCCGCCGCTCACTACCCGGTCCCGCAAATTGGCGATGCTCTCCACGAAGCACCCGTTGCGCAGGGAACCCGGAGCACCGACCGTCACCGGCTCGGTTGATGGCACCACCGTCCAGCGTGTGAATCCCGCGTGAATGCCGGCCAAGAGAGGCGAAAAGTCGGCCTTCTCCGCCTCAAGCCGTCCACGATGCAGCGAGAAACTCTGGGTGCCTTCGCCGTCGTGATAGAACCAAAGAATCCCCGCGACCTCGAACACCAGCGCATGCACGGTGCGCGGGTATTTTGCGGTGCTGCCGGTGTTTTCGATTCGGATGACCTGCGACCACACGTCCGCACCGAGGATGACCTGCGCGCGCCGGGCATGGGTGAGATCGGTGCTTTCACCGGCCAAAGCGACCGTGACGCTCAGAAACCAGAGGGCGGCGGAGGAGAAAATGCGTTTCACGCCACCAGAAGCCCCGCAGTCGCACGGAAGTTTCCGGAAAGCGACGAACCCCAAACTTTCTGCGACCAACGACCGACTAGCCGTGTTGTGAGCGATTGCCCGGACGCGGCCGGCGGGGCGGCCGAGCGGAAAACGGGCGGTGCAATGAATTTCCATGCCGCCCATCTTGCCCAAAACGTCGGGGCACTTTCATCGACCGGAGGTCAGCAAACACAACCGTGACCCAGGTAGCGGCCACCCGCTTGGAAGCGCGCACGCTCCTTCCGCTACGCCGCGATCAACGCGTTCAGGCACATTCCGCCGGGGCCGGAGGCGGCCGGGCTCCCGGGAGATGGCTCCGACATCGTGAGGTCTGCGAGCCAGCCATTCCCGGCGCCCGCTGCGCGCAACGTTCCGGTTGATTTCCGCGGCGCGCATCCCATCGCGCCGCAAGAACGGACGCCAACCTCCCTGTTTGGGTGCGGGGCACGAAGGGGGGCCGTGGCGTTGCCTCCGTACCTCCCCCAAAACCCACCCGATCCGACCCCCGAAAATCAGATCTCCCTTCAGCTCTTGTGGTCAATTTAGGTACTGCTTTATGCGCCATTATCGGCGCTTTGTTACTTTAATTTGACTTTCAGCGTTGTTTCCGGCGCTTACTAGACTATTTATAAAGCGCCCTTAATGGCGTTTCGCATTGATTACCGATGCGTCAACAGTCAGGATCGAGCCATGAGCATCGGACCCACGCTTACCGATGAAGCACTGCTCAAGCTAGTCGGCGAGCGACTGGCTAGGCTGCGCTTGGCAAAAAATCTCACGCAGCGGCAACTCGCGGAGCAGGCGGGCCTCGGGCTGCGGACGGTGCAGCGGTTGGAACTCGGCGCGGCGGCGACCCAGTTGTCAGGCTTTATGCGAGTCTGCCGGGTGCTGGGCCTCGTCGAGAGGCTTGAGACGTTCATCCCGGAGGTGGCGGCCAGTCCGATGGCGCAACTGCAACTCCAAGGCCGCGGTCGTCGGAGGGCGACCGGCAAGATGAGGGCGGCGGGAGAACCGAAGACGTGGACCTGGGGTGAGGAGTCATGATCGCGAAGGTGCAGCTCTGGGGGCGCACCATCGGGGCGGTCGCGCTGGACGAAGGTCGGGAGATCGCGTCGTTCCAATACGACCCCGCGTTTGCCCGAAGCGGGATCCAGCTCTCCCCGCTGACGATGCCGTTGAGCGACCAGGTGTATGAATTTCCGGCGCTACCGCGGGTCACGTTTCACGGCTTGCCCGGACTGCTGGCTGATTCACTGCCGGACAAGTTCGGCAATGCGCTGATTGATGCGTGGCTGGCGACGCAAGGCCGGACGCCTGAGAGTTTCCATGCGGTGGAGCGGCTTTGCTACACGGGCACGCGCGGCATGGGGGCGCTGGAGTTTGCCCCCGTGCTGGGGCCGAGACCGCGCACGGCGAACAAGGTCGACATCGACGCGCTGGTGCGGCTGGCCGGCGACGTGCTGACGCATCGCGGCGACTTGCAGGGGCACTTTCACGAGGCTGGGAAGGCCCAAGCGCTGCGCGACATCCTGCGCGTGGGCACGTCCGCCGGCGGCGCGCGGGCCAAGGCAGTGATTGCGTGGAACCGCACCACGAACGAAGTGCGCTCCGGACAGATCGCTGCCGGCGCGGGCTTCGAGTATTGGCTGCTGAAGTTCGATGGCGTGGCCGGCAACAAGGACAAGGAACTGGAAGATCCGAAAGGCTACGGAGCCATCGAATTTGCCTATCACCTGATGGCGAAGGCGGCGGGCATCACGATGAGCGAATGCCGGCTGCTGGAGGAAAACGGCCGACGTCATTTCATGACGCGACGCTTTGATCGGCTTCCGGAAGGCGCCAAGCTTCACATGCAGTCGCTCGGCGCACTCGCCCATTTCGACTTCAATCAGGCCGGTGCCTACGCCTACGAGCAGGCTTTTCTGACCATGCGCCAGCTCAAGCTGCCGATGGCGGCCGTGGAGGAGCAGTTCCGGAGGATGGTTTTCAACATCACGGCGCGGAATCAAGACGACCACGTGAAGAACATCGCGTTTCTCATGAACCAGCAGGGCGAATGGTCGCTCGCCCCGGCCTTCGATGTGACTTACAGCTACAACCCGGCCGGCTCGTGGACGGCCGCGCACCAGATGACGCTGAACGGAAAGCGCGATGGTTTCGCAACGGAGGATTTCGAGGCGGGCGCGAAGTCGGCACTGATGAAGCGGGGCCGCGCCGCAAGGATCATCGCGGAAGTGCAGGCGGCGGTGCGACGCTGGCCGGAGTTCGCGGCAGAGGCGCGGCTCTCCGACGATTGGTGTGGGAAGATCAAGGCATCGCACCGGCTGACTTTCCGATAACGGATGAGCCGCAAGGGGTTCACCGGCGGAAGCCCCCCCTCCAATGGTTCGGGGAGGACCGGATCATGACGTCGGTACGGCTTGGCCGAGTCTTCCAGCCAGCAGGACCCAGCCATAGCCTCGCAGCCTCCTGATTGCGCGATATCAACCTCCGCAGCGAGGCAATCCCAACCGGGCAACTTTCGGCTGGTAATCATATCAACGCATCTGCATACGTTGATACGAACTATGATTGACCGGCCGATTTCCGAGCTCTTTTCCTCCGGGCGGCCGCTGCGTTCGCTGGAGTTCTTCCCGCCGAAGGACGACGCGGGCGTCGAGCATCTGCGGCAGGCCG
>Ga0172372_10000812_pt1 | contig 47897 bp, 44 predicted proteins | sample LakKiv5m_2_FD_114544 | JGI IMG/M metagenome (GOLD analysis project Ga0172372, IMG submission 114544) | Freshwater microbial communities from Kabuno Bay, South-Kivu, Congo - kab_092012_9.5m | ecosystem: Environmental > Aquatic > Freshwater > Lake | place: Democratic Republic of the Congo...
AGCGATTCCGGTTCGTAGCCCAGCCAATCGAGGAAGACATCGAGCCGCTAAGCGCTGAAAAATCCTCGAATTTCGCTGAAAAGGGCGGTGAACAAACACCCTCAAACCCTGACCTACAAGGCCACCGGACTTATGTGCATACCCCACCTCGGCCCGCTGAAAGCCTCCGACGGCGGCACATCACGGCCCGAAACACCCGGAAGCGTACCGTCGAAGCCGTGCCCTACCGCCTAGAACTCGCCCAGAGACTCACCGTCATGAAGAACGTCTGGGAACTCTCCCGCACCGACGGCCCCAGCCCCGTCACCGTCGGAAAGATCTCCCAGGCACGCATGAAACTCCGTGAACACGTCACCTGCACCACCCCCGACGGCGCCGCCGTCGTCTTCACCATCAAAGCCCGCAGCGTCATCGAACTCGGCGGCACCTACGACATCGCCGACGGAAACGCAACACCCCTCGCCGTCATGACCAAAGACTTCAAGGCCTCGCTCGGGCGCTCCACCTACCGCATCCAGACACCGACAGGAAACTGGACCGTCACCGAAACCAACCCCACCCTCGCCTTCGTACGCCGCATCGTCAACGTCGTCACCAACATCCCCTGGCTCCTGCGCATACAGTTCAGCATCCTCGACGAGAACGGCACGCCGGTCGGGCACGTCAAACGCGCCAACATGCGCATCCGCGACACCTACGACATCGCCGTCACCGACGACCGCCTCGACCAGCGCGTCGCCGCCGCCGTCGGCGTCGCCGTCGACGCCTTCATGAACCGATGACCGCCGACCCGAGCCCCTCAACGCGACACTTCGTGAAAATCCGCGACGACAGACCGGTCGCCGTCCTGCGCCTCACCGTCGACCCACGGAACCAGACCATCATAGAGGAACACTGGAACCCCGCCATGACCGCATGGGAACGCGGCCACTACGTAATGGAACACCTCAACCACGGACGCAACGACATCCACGAAACCGACCACGCCACCGTCACCCCCCTCTTCCCCGACTGCCCGGCCTGACCCGGCCACCCCTGCTGCGCACCCGCACGGAAACAGCACCGTCGACACCGTGAAGCGCACGAACCGACGCACGATCCTGGCCGCCGCGACCGCACTCCTGGCAGTAGGGGCCGTCGCGACCGCCGCCATCCGCGTCGACATCACCACGCCGGACGGCTTCTACCACCGGCAACTCGTCCGCTGCGACGAACCCGGCTCGGCGGAGGAGACGCGGACCAACCCCGTCGACTGCTTCACCACCATCTTCGCCACGGCCATGCAGAACGACCAGAGCGCCGACCTGATCGCGGCGATCGAGAAGACCCTCGACGAACGTCCCGAACTCTACCCCCTCTGCCACGCCGCTGCGCACAAAGCCAGCAAGACCGCACTCGACTCGACCGACGACCTCTTCGAACTCCTCGACACCACGGCCAGCAACACCCTCTGCGACTGGGGATTCGGACACGGGATCATGGACGCCCTCGCCCTGCGCGGGGAAGACCCCGGAACCCTCGACGCCTTGATCGACTGGTGCACCAAACACGAGGACGACGACCGCCTCTACGGCCTCTGCGCCGACGGCATCGGCCACTACAGCATGATCAGCACCGGGGACCTCGAACGAAGCGCCGCCAACTGCGCACGCATCGCAGCCGCACCGGGCAAAGACGCCTGCGGAGGAGGCGTCCTCATGCAACTCTTCGAACCAGCCGACAAAGCGCCCTCCGTCCACCGGCGCGACGAAGCCCACACCGTCGTGCCGGCCCTCTGCGAACGCTGGAAAGCCGCCCAACCCGCGGTCGAGAACCAGAACGGCTGCAGCAGCGGCGCCGGATACGTCTACGGCCTCGACGGCCGCGACGCCGCATGGGCGTGGCTGCGTGCCGACGAGACCACACGAAGCCCGAAAATACCCACTGAACCCCTGCGACACATCACCGACACCCTCGACGCGAACATCCTCCGCTGCGACCAGCTCGCCACACCACGGGACCCTTGCCTAACCATGCTCATACAGAGCATCCCCCTCGCCCTCGGCCACCGCCACCCCGCGGAATACGACGCCCTCTGCCGCCGCTTCCCCCACCCGGGCGGCACCGCGAAGTGCATGGAACGGCGCGCCCAACAGTACCGCTGACGTAGTCGCCGGCTGTCAGCGCAACGAATCCGGACGGCACTCGCGGACACGGGAGACACCCATCGCGTAGCAGTGCTCGTCGGTGTAGACCACCACGTAACGCGACAGCAGTTCCGCTGCCGGCACAGGCACCGAAGGCGGCAGACACACCGACTCGGCACCGCACGGCAACCCCAGCGACGACGCCACTCCGCGCGCGATAAACTCCCCCAGACCGAGCGCACCGGCGAGGTTCACGTGGATACCGTCGTCGCGGAACCAGTCCGACATCGATGACGAGAACCCGTTCCAATCCAGGAACACCACCTCCGGGTCCGCAGGATCGACGGAACGATCCCGTAGCCGGTCGTTGAACACCCCGAACACCGACAACTCGCCGCCCGACCCCTCCAACGGGAACGCCAACGACTCCCGATAGGTCAGGAAAAACACGCGACGAACACCGGCACGGGCGGCAGCGTCGAGCAACAGGTCGACCTCACCGGGGAAATCCTCCGGCGTCGAATGGTACCCGGCCATCACCACCACGGCATCGAAACGATCGGAACCCGCCGACACCGCATCGAGCACCTCCACCACCGCCGACGGATCGCGGCCCTCGCGACCGCGGCACGAACCAAGCGACCGGCGCCGACACTCGACCGCGCCGACCGCAAGACGGCGAGCCGACTCGGCGTCGAGCACGAACTCGACCCCGGCAGACAACGCGTCGAGGGAACGGGAACCGTCGACGAACCAGCGAAGAGGCGCCAACGTCGAATCCCCCACCAGCAGCACACGCGGCGGCACAGGCGCTACCGACGCAGAACCCGGCGAAGAACCCGGAGACGTCGACGACGAGCCGTTGAGCGAACCATCCAGAGCAGGGACAGACGAGGAAGGCGTTGACGGCCGCACAAAAGCCCGGGAAGCCACCGTCTGCCCGGCGGACGGCGCGGCGATCCACGCGACCGCCACGCACAACACCGCCGACACGCACAACGCCGCGCCGAGACGGAACGAGCGCGACGGTACCCTCGCCAGATAAGGCGAGCGGCGCACCGGACGCTCCAGGACACGGAACGACAGATCCGCCAGCACCACCGACAACCCGAGGAGAGCCACCCGCCCGACCGGCGAGGAGAGCACCCCTGACGCGCGGGCGAAGACCAGAACCGGCCAGTGCCACAGGTAGATACCGTAGCTCCGCTCACCCACCCAGCGCAGCGGACGCAACGCGAAGAACCGTCCCGACACCGAATCGTCCCCGGCGAGGATCAACGCGAGAACGCCGAGCACCACCGGAACCGCCGCCACACCGGGAAACGCCGTCCCCGCGCCGAACGCCGCCGCGGCCGCGACGAGAACCGCGACACCGGAGACACCGGCCACCGAGCGCAGACCGCGGTGAACGACTCCCAGACGCGGCCATGCGAACGCCAACAAGGCGCCGGCAAGAAACTCCCACGCCCGCGCCGGCAACAACAGATACGCAAAATCCGGCGACGACGACGAAAAGAGCGCCGAGAACGCCAACGAAGCAGCCAGCAGCGCCGACAACCAACAGAGCGCAGCACGCCGACCGGCGCGCGACAACAACAACACCAGCAGCGGGGGGAAGAGCAGGTAGAACTGCTCCTCGAGCGCGAGCGACCAGAAATGCAGCAACGGCGACGGCAGCGACAACCCGCCCAAGTAACCGACGTCGGCGAGGAAAAACCGCACGTTGGCCACGGAGAAGAACGAAGCGAACGCATCCGCAGGCAACCGGGCGGCACGCTGCCGCTCGAGCACCACCGGCCCGACGAGGAGCACCGACACCACCACCAGGAACGACGCTGGAAGCAGACGACGGATACGGCGCGCCCAGAAACCCGCGAGAGACACCCGCCCGGAACGAGCCTCGCTCAGCAAACCCAACGTGATGATGAACCCCGACACTACCAGGAACGCGTCCACACCCACGTAGCCGCCGGGGAACCCCAACCCGGCATGATAGAGAAGCACCAGCAGCACCGCCAACGCCCTCACCCCGTCGAGGAACGGCAGATACCCCTCGCGCCGACCCGACCGACCTTCGATGACTCTCATCACGGCGACCACCGAGAACCGGTACGGGCAAAGGGCACGCACCTGAAACGCCTCGTACCGAGCCGACCACGGTACTGGACCGGATCGGGCGGCCGCGGACGATACCCGCCATGGCCGACACCAACGTCATCACCCTCACCTCCGCGACCTTCGACGAGACCGTCGGCACCGGAGACACACCGATCCTCGTCGATTTCTGGGCCACCTGGTGCGGACCCTGCCTGAAGGTCGCCCCCGTCCTCGCCGAGATAGCCGCGGAGAACACCGCCACGCTCCGCATCGCAAAACTCGACGTAGACTCCCACCCGGAGACGGCGGCACGGTTCGACGTGATGAGCATCCCCACCCTCGTCCTCTTTCACCACGGCGAGATCGTCGGAAAGATCATCGGTGCGAGACCCAAGAACGAGATCCTCGCCGCGATCGAGCGAGCCCTGTCTCCGAAGAACTGAACAAGAGGACCCGGACAGCCGCCCGCCCCACGCGACGGACGGTCACCGGCGACGCCTGCTAGACACGCTCGAGGAGTTCGCCGAGCGAGGAAACCGGAAAACTCTTCCGCAGCCATGCCTCGGTCCAGCCGTCGAAACTCTCCCCACCGAGAGAATCCGCGAAGCGTGCACCGGAATCCTTGAGCATCGCCAGGCACCGAAGCTCGATCTCCCGGCACCGCTCGCCACTCATGGGTCCCTCCACCCCGACGACCTCCCATCCCTTTGAAACGTGCGTGCGCAGCCTCTGACGCGGGACGTTAGATATACCGACCTTAAGCATCCCGCGATCGGGATGCTCGAGGAGATACAGCCAACCAGGCGACGTCTGATCGAACCCTCCCGGTGCGCAGCGGGGACACTGCGTCCCAAGGACACGGTCCTTGACCTTCGCCGTCCAGACGTGACGAGGGTTGCGAGCACAACGCCAACGCCCTGGAAACTCCGACCCGTGGGAGACCGTGGCCGGATCCCAACCGAGAGCCTCCGCCGCGAGGTCCGGGTGCGTGGTCACCAGATCGGTCTCGCCGAGCACCGGCAGACGCCCCGAACAGAACGGGCAACCGCTCCCCCGGAGGGCGCGCGACTTAACCTGCGTCGACCAGATATGGCGCGCATCCGACCCGCAGCGCCACGTCACCGTCTTGTTGCTGCCGCGCGTCACCGACCGCGGATCCCAACCGAGAGCCTCCGCCGCGAGGTCCGGGTGCGTGGTCACCAGATCGGTCTCGTCGAGTACCGGCAGGCGACCCGAACAGAACGGACAACCGGTAGCGTCGATCGTGCGAGAAGCCGCCCTTGCGGAATACCGGTGACCTTCCGGGCAACGCCACGGCAACGACTTTTGCGACCCGTACGCCACCGACCACGGGTCCCAGCCGTCGGCTTCCGCGGCCAGGGCCGGGAAACGGAACGCGACACTGTCGCACGCACGGCAACCTTGACCGGCGAGAGTGCGCTTGTCGACCCGCAGGAGGTAGGCGTGACCTTCCGGGCAACGCCAACGGACCTCCGCGTTCGACCCGCGGCGCAGCGTCGCCGGATCCCAGCCGTCGGCCTCGGCGGCGACGAGAGGATCGGTCGTCACGAGATCGTTGACACCGGGAAGCAGCCCGCGGGAAGGTCGCAACGCGGCACCGTCGAACGCCACGACCGGCCGGTCGTCGGACCGCGGCAACTCGAACGGGGCGAGGACCGCGACGATCTCGGAAACCAGCCGATCCCCACCAGGGCGGGCGAGCAGACCGGCGTGCAAGTCGTCGTCCCAGAACCCAAACATCTCGCCACGCTCGCGCGCCGCGGCGAGCAGAGACGCGTCGGACAGATCGTCGAGCAGCACACGCAACCGGGCACGCACCGCCGGGGCGTCACCGTCGCCGTAGGGAGCCGAATCGACCTGCGAGTCGGCCAGGCGGCGGCGGTCGTCGGGGCCGAGACGGGCGAGAGAGTCACGCAACTCGGCGGCGTCCTCGACGCGGCCCGAACCTCCCATCGCGCGCGCGGGGTCGAGACGCAACATGATCGGGGCGCCGTCGAGGAACACCGACACGTCGACCGACGAGGAACCGGACCCCTCAAGGAGCGCGGCCAGGTCCCTGACCGTGATCTCGCCGACGGCGCCGTCGGCGCGTGGTGCTACCCGCCAACGCTCGAGACGCGAGCGACCCGACCCGGAGCGCACCACGGCAAGTCGACGCGGGGCACCGTCGACGACCACGTCGACGACCGGCGAGCCGGAACGAAAACGGAACCCCTCCACGTAGACGAACGGACAACGGCGCAGAACGGAACCTCCTCACCGCACACCGTGCGCGCCGGACACGGCGACGCACGTCGACGGCGGAAACCTGAGGGTCAGACGCGGCGACCGGCGTCGAGAAACCCGAGCACGTCGAACGGCAGCAGTCGCAATACCCAGAACCCCGCGACGAGAAGCAGTAACGGTCTCGCCCACCCGGGACGGTCCAGCAGCGGCACGCGACCGGCGGCGAGCATCAGCAACGACACGAACAGGATCGGGAGCAACGCGACGAACAGCAGATTGTGATCGAAGGCGGCAGGCAGGTCACCGGCGGCGAGGGCGACCACGGCCCGGCCGGCCCCGCAACCCGGGCACTCCAAACCCGTCAACACCCTGAACGGGCACGGCGGGAAAGCCGCCCCGGCACGAGCCGCGGCGAACACCAACGGTGAGGCCGCCAACACCCCGACGGCGGCGAGACGGGAACCGTCGGACAGGACCGGATAGCGGCGCCGGAACGCGGAACCCACCGATGCTACTCGACGCCGAAGAGCAACGACAGAACTAGGGCGATGGCACCGCCGATGAAGGCGGCGACGGTGAACTTCTTCGCGTTATCGCTGTAGCTGAGCGCGAGGGCATGGTCGCCGCGGGCCCACGCGCCGTTCACCCGGGCGGCGTTGACGATCGCGACGATCCCCACAGGCCAGCAACAGAGGATAGTGAGAACCGCCCAGACCAGGTAGTTCTTCGGCGCCTGCGCGGCAGGACCGAACCCCTGTACAGGACCGGCGGACCAGTTGAACGAAGGCGGAGGAGGAGGAGGAGGCGGCACAGCACCGGACGCAGGGCGCACCTGATCGGTCCACGCGGCACCGTCCCAGAAACGTTGACTACCAGAGGATTGCGGATCCGGGTACCACCCGGCTACAGGGGACGTGCTCATGGAAGGGACTTGTCCGCGGGTAGCGCACAAACAGCAAGAGTCTTATAACAGAGGAAACCAAGCGCAGAGGACGGGAGACAGAGTAGGGAAAGTCCCGTAAAAAAGAACGACCGGCTTTCGCCGGTCGTCTTGCGTGCGAACCCCGAAGAAGGGGCGTATCCAGAGGATGTTCGTCGAAGTGACGATGTGTGGGACCGCTACAAGACTGGTCAGGTCGTATAAAGCGTCACAGAGACGCACATGGATCACTCCGCGTCCTCTCGAGTGGAGGCAAGGGATCCGGCACCATTAAAGATGCACGTGGTTCACTTGAACCAGGACCCGCAAGCGCGGCTTCCCGGTGTTCGTGAAAACTTCGAAAGATTCCCGACCGGGAATCCTGTGGTTCACTTGAACCAGGACCCGCAAGCGCGGCTTCCCGGTGTTCGGTGAACACTTCTAACGTCGGAACTTTAAAATTCCGCCGCTGCCTCCGAACCGGAGACCCGCACGGTTACCCGTACGAGTTACAGCATCCTCCACAGTGAGAGGCGACGCCCGCGGCGCAAGAGGCACCCGCCGGACACGGTACGAACCGTGACGGAGACCAGAAACGAGATACCGACCGATACCCGACCGGCAGCAACGACCCAGGCGGCGAGCAGAACCACCAAGATCCTCCGCACCCTCGGCGGCGTCGCGCTCGTCGCACTCGGCACCGCCCTCCTCGTGCTACCCGGACCAGGCGTCGTCCTGCTACTCGCCGGGCTTGGCATCCTCGCCAACGACCATCCCAGAGCCGCGCGCCTGCGCGACCACCTCCGCGACCGGACAGGAACGGCCGGAAGACGAGCCGCACCAGTACTGCGCACGGTCCTCGCGGCGGCAGCGGCCCTCCTGCTCGCCACGGTCCTGCTCGCCACGGTCCTGCTCACCACCGCGATCGTCCTAGCGATCGTCGCCCTCCTGACATGACGCCACGTGAACAGGCCTGACAGAACCCCCCTCGAAAGGACAGTCAACGTCGTGGCACGGCACGTCTGGAAACTCGGCGCAATCCTCCCCGCAGTCGGCCTGCTCGTCACCGCCGGCAACCCGGTACGCGTCGAACTCCCCGACGGGCCCTACGGCGGAGCGCGCACCAACGGAATGCTCGCCCCGGTCGAATACACCCTCGAAACCACCGACGGACAACGCCCGGAAGGGTTCACCATCGACCCGGCCACCGGCACGGTCACGCCGCTGCCGGGCGGGATCCGCATCGTCGAAATCGAAACCGTGGACACCGCCGGATGCGCGCGCGACACCGAGAACACCGTGTGGTGCTGGACCGCGCAGAAACCATGGCCGACGCCCATCCGACTGCCAGCCGCAGCCATCGAGACGACCGCCAGCACCGTTGAAGCCTGCGCGATCCTCGACGACCACAGCTTCCACTGCTGGACGTGGACCGACCTGCAGCCCCGACTCGCCGCCAGCCACGTCAGCGCCGCTACCGCCGGACGGAACACCACCTGCACGAGCGATACCGACGGAACCGTCTCCTGCACGAACGGCGGACCGCGCCGCACCGTGGAACTCCCCGAACCCGCCGAAGGTATCGCCGCGCACGGGACGAAAACCTGCGCCCACGGCACCCGCATCCACTGCTGGGCCGATGACCTGCGGCCCGGACCCCCGGAAAACCCCGCCCCCGGACGCATCGAACGAATCCATGTCGGCAACGAACGCGTCTGCGCGCGTATCCGAACCGAGACCTACTGCAGGGCGCTGAACGGCACGCGCACCTACACCCTCGACGACACCATCGAAATGAACGTCGAACTCCACGGCGACGAACTCGACTGCAGACGGGAGACAACGCTGTTCGGCTACTCGGTCGTCGCCGTCGAACACCGCTGCACCGGGAAGACCCCCGTATGGCTCGACCGCGGACACGGATGGCTCCACGCCGAGAAGACCGGCGACACCACCTGCGCCCTCGACACCGACCGCCGCGTCACCTGCGGCGACGACAACCCCAGAACGCTCGCCTTCCGCCGCGTCGACGGCCTGATCTTACGTGCCACTGGCGCGGACGGCAGCACCGTCGCGACCCCGCTCGAGTACCGCCCGTGAAACACCGACGTACCACCCTGCTCGTCCCGATCGTCGCCCTCCTCGCCGGCGTGTCCCGTCGCGCGTACCTCGAGACCCCGACCGGTACGCGCACATGGCAGTACCCGGCAAGCATCCACCTCCTCGGGCTCCTCACCGCACTTCTTCTCTCCGGCATCCTTGTTCTTTACCGGAGACTCCCCGCCGCAGGAACGACGACGCACAGAAGACAAACCACCGAAGCGTCCGAGGTCGCAATCAACGACGGGCGACGGGCACGGGAACTTCTCACCCTCGGCACGACCGGACTACTCCTCCCCGTCCTGCTCACCGCATGGGCCTCGACCAAGCTCGCGCACGCCTTCATACTCCTGATGCTCCTCGTACCACTCCTGCTCCTCCGAGGACGCCGCGACGGCACCCGCGCCGGCATTCCGAGCGCCCTCGTCGCCGCCGGCGTCGCCCTTCTCGCCCTGGGGAAGGCCTCGGGACTCGGACTCGGACCCGTCCCGGCCGCGTACTTCACCCTCACCGTCGGCGGCACGCGCCCCGGAACGGATACTCTCCTCGCCATGGTCGCGCTCGGCGCCGGGGCGGCCCTCACCACACGATTCCTTCGTGCACTCTCACTGACCTCGACCGACCGCGACCGGACGCGCACCACCGCGATGATCCTCGCACCGGTCGGTACCGCCCTCCCGGTGCTCGCGCTGATCGACGGCTATCCTCCCGTCATCGACGCCTGGACCATCACCGCAGGCATTGCGGTCGCGGCGACGCTCCTCTGCATCGCGCGCATCGCACGCCGGCTCGGTCCTCACGGCGCCGCCATCGCCCTCGCCGCCGGCGCCTTGCCGGCATCGTTCGCCACCGCGCGCTTCAACGACGTACCCCTGACCACCCCGATGCGCATCGGCGCATTCCTCATGATCTGCGGCACCGTTACAGCTGCGCGGGCGGCGCGACGTGCGGCACCGGGCGACGCGAACCATGCCGGGGACGATACGCAGACACCATGAACCGTCGCAACGTCCGCACGACCGCGGCGCTCCTGCTTGCCACAGCCGGCGCGCTCGGCGCGTGCAGCAGCAACCCCGCCGCCGAGCAGCGCGGCGTCCTCCCCCACCCGGAAGGCGCGGCGTTCATCAACATCACATGCCCTGACGGCGCATGGCAAGCAGACGACGACGCCGAACCGGTCGAGATCCGCGAAGGCGAACAGACCGTCATCACCGACCCGGAAACTGACCAGACCGTCACCGTCATCTGCGTACCGGAGAACTTCCCCCGGTTCGGCGCCGCCTGGATCGGACGCTGGGCCACCGTCTCGATCATGGAGAACGCCACCTGGCGCAGCACCCTGCGCGCGCTGATGACCGGTACCAACAGCGTGAACTCCGACGAACACGGAGCGAAATCCGTCTACCACCAGCTCGTCGTAGACCCTAACGGCATAATCCGTCACTACACCACCGGGGACGGACTCCCGGCGGCGCTCGAACACAACCCGGTCACCAACGGCCTCGTCGGCTACGACGAAGGGACACAAGCATCCCCGGCAGGCATACCCCCGACTGGTGCGGCGGTGCTCCTCCACGATGCCCGTCCCGAAGGTCCCGGCCTACCGTTCACCGGAAGGATCACCGCCACCGACCCTGACCTCCGGCTCGACTGGCACGACTACACGGTCCTCCCCAACGGGAACATTCTCGCCCTCGGCTACCAACTCGTCGAAGAGACACCGAACGCGCGCACCAGGCTATTCCGCTCGGTCTCCGGCTGCGACGCGGAAGCCGTCAGCGACTACAAGTACACCCTGCGGACACGGATCGTCGAGTACTCGCCCGACGGGACCGAGATCCGAACATGGCGCAGCGAAGACCACGTGACACCGACCGCGGGCATACCCGTGCCTGCCATGTTCTCCGGGCAAGGCGACGACGGGAAAGCGCTCTGCGCCCTCGACATCGAACACGCCAACGCCATCGACGTCACCCCTGACGGAGACGTCATCGTCGGATTCCGCAACGCCGCCTTCGCGGCAGCCCTCGTCTCATGGCCGGACGGCGAACTCCTCTGGACCCTCGGAGGGGAAACGCCGCACGCACTCGAGGTGCGGAACGACCCTCTCGGAGGAACCCAGGCGTCGCACGACGCGCACATCACCCGCGACGGGAAGAACGTCCACCTGCACCTGCTCGACAACAACAGCGTCAGAGGACAGAGCCGCTACGTGCGCTACCTCATCGACACCGCCGCACGCACCGCGGAACTGGTCACCGAGACCCGCCTCGAATGCCACGGACGCCCCTGCTACAGCCTGATGATGGGCAGCGTCAACGTCCTCGACGAGGACGGGGACACGGTCGAGATCCTCGCCAACACCGGCAGCGTCCTCGGCGAAGACCTCACCGTCGACCTCGACGGTGTCCTCCTCCACTACCGCGGCGAACGCCTGATCAAGGAGATCCCGCTCGGCGACTGGTGGGCCTACCGGGTGGCACTACTGCCCGGCGAACCCTGGACCGCGAAGAAACCCTGAGGATCGGCACCCCCGCGGCGCGATTCAAGAACGGACCGGGAAGGCCGTCCCGCCGGCAAGGAGACCTATGCCGGAACCCGCCCTGCACCCCACAGTGACTGCTATGAGCGACAACGCAGAGAACGACGAGACCCCCACCCCGGTGAGACTTCCCGTGCGCGGCAAATGGTACGTGGTCAACACCCTCAGCGGACACGAGCAGAAGGCGCGCACCGGACTCCAGGCACGCGTCACCAGCCTCGGACTCGAAGACCGCATCCATGAGGTCCTCATCCCGATGCAGCAGGTCACCGAATTCAAGAAAGGCCGCAAAGAGACCGTTGAACGCAAGCTCTACCCGGGCTACCTCCTCGTCCGCTGCGACCTCGACGACGAAACCTGGCTGGCCATCCGTCACACCCCCGGCATCTCCGGTTTCGCCGGCCAGAACCAGCGGTCGCAGCAACCGACCCCGCTGAGCGCCAGGGAGGCCGCCCAGATCATGGGCAAAGCCGACGAGGCACCCAAGCTTACGCCGCGCAACGAGACCTACGCGTCCGGAGAGACCGTGCGCGTGACCAACGGACCGTTCTCCGACTTCCTCGGCGTGGTGACCGAGACTCTGCCTGAACAGAACCGCCTGAAGATCGTCCTCGACATCTTCGGACGAGAAACCCCCGTCGAACTCGACTTCGACCAGGTCCGCCGGCCGTAACGGTAACCGTCAGCACACAACCTGTGACCGGGTCTCTGTAGCTCAGCGGATAGAGCGCTGGCCTCCGGAGCCAGATGCGCAGGTTCGATTCCTGCCAGAGACGCACCCTACACGACCCCGGAACCGCACCAGACGGTACCGGGGTCGAACCTTTTCCCGGTACGACGCGACGCGTCCGGACGTCAGCTCCGCAGGACGAGCGACTCCACGGAAAGGACCCGCACGGACACCTCCTCGTCGAGGAGAACCCCGCGACGCACGTCACCTGGCGCCGCGCCGAGCAATAACAAGCCGAGATCCGATAGGTACGACACCGCACCAAAGGCGAGCTCTGCACCCGGCACCGGGGCCGAACCGATGACGACCCGCTCGGGCTCGACCGGAAGACCGCCGAGACGGAGGAACGTCACGACCGTCCCGACAGCCGCGACCGACGGGGCGACCGGAGGCGTCACCTCGCCGGAGAGGGAACGGAGACGACGCAAACCACCCAGACGAACAAGCAGCGACTCGAACTCGGCGAAGAGTTCGTCGGCAAGCGGACCAGCAGGCAACGGCTCAAGCCCCCGTTCGAACACCGCCCGGGAAAGCGACTCGATCGCGTCGTCGAGAACGACGAGATCCTCACGGAGGAAAAGTAGGGCGGGATCGGACATGACGCAACCGTGGACCCGGCAGCACGGACCGCATACCGACCCGGGCGGGCGGACCCCCACGCCCGACCGTCCCCGACATGATCTCCCCGTGCTGTAAGAAAGCCATGGTCCCCGGCAACGGACCGGCGCGTGGCTGGCAGTGCCCGAACTGCAAGAACTTCGCCGTCAACGCCAGCATCGTCAAGGACGCCCTCGGCGAGAAACGTTTCGTCACCCTCTGGGCGAGACTCCGCTCCGGTATGGAATCCGGGATCCCATGCCCGGGATGCCTGCAGAGCATGAACATCACCAGCCTCGACGAGACCCGGCTGGAGGCATGTCCGGTCTGCGCCATCGTCTGGTTCGACGACGGTGAATGGGAGACCGCACGCGCCGGCAGTCCCGACCGGGACGACCCGACCGACCGGCTCGACGACGCCGAACTACAGGCCCACCTCGCCCTACTCCGGCAAGCCCGCCACGAAACGACCCCCGTCCCCGACGGACAAGGGACACGGAGACGCTTCCGGATCACGTTTCGACGCCGCCCCGGCACACCCTCCTGACCCACCCGGCACCCGCTTGCGTGCGCGCCACGAACCCGCCGGGATGCCCCTATGCCGGGATCGCCTGCCCGGGCACGGTCAAAGAAAGAACCAACCAGCGGAGAACACCATGCACATCCTGATCATCGGAGGCGGCGGAGTCGGGGCGTCCATGCTCTCAATCCTCGAGACACGCGAATTCTTCACCAAAGTCACCATCGCCGACATCAACCTAGGACGTGCCCAGGCGGCCGTCGACGCACTCGACGACCCGACCAGGTTCGCTGCCATCGGCCTGAACGCCGACGTGAGCGACGAAGTCGCCCGCTGCATACGCGACACAGCACCGAACATCGTCGTCAACGCGTGCGACCCGCGGGTCAACGAGAGCATCTTCGCGGCATGCGAACAGGAAGGCGTCCACTACATGGACATGGCACTCACACTGTCGAAACCCCACCCGGACGACCCGTTCAAAATGGTCGGCGCCCCGCTGGGCGAGTCCCAGTGGGCCGCGCACGAACGCTGGAAAGCCAAGAACATCCTCGCCCTCGTCGGCATGGGCGTCGAACCCGGCCTGGCGAACGTCTTCGCCCGCTACGCCTACGAACACCTCTTCGACGTCGTCGAGGAGGTCGGGGTCCGCGACGGGTCGAACCTCTCCATCGACGGCTACGACTTCGCCCCGACGTTCTCCATCTGGACCACCCTCGAGGAGTGCCTGAACCCGCCGGTCGTCTGGGAGAAGTCGCGAGGCCTCTACACCACCGAGTGCTTCAGCGAGCCCGAAGTCTTCCACTTCCCGGCCGGCATCGGCCCGGTCGAGTGCGTCAACGTCGAACACGAGGAAGTCCTGATGATCCCCCGGGAAATCCCTTGCGATCGGGTCACCTTCAAGTACGGCCTCGGTGCCGAGTTCATCGACTGGCTCAAGACGTTCGCTTACCTCGGCCTGGACTCGACCGAGAAGATCAAGGTCGGCGAAGTCCACGTCGCTCCACGCGACGTCCTCGCCGCGCTCCTCCCCGCGCCCAGCCAACTCGGCCACCTCATGCACGGGAAGACCTGCGCCGGCACCTGGGTGAAAGGCACCCTGGACGGGAAGCCGAAGGAGATCTACATGTACCACATTGCCGACAACGACACGACCATGCGCGAATGGGGAGCGCAGGCTGTCCTCTGGCAGACCGCCGTCTGCCCGGTCGTCGCCCTCGAACTCCTTGCCCGCGGCGCATGGGCGGGACGCGGCGTGAAGGGACCCGAGGCGTTCGACCCGATCCCGTTCCTCAACCTCCTCGGCGACTACAATGCGCACCACGGCGTCCTCGAAATGGGACCCGGGCTCTGGCCGAGCCCCAAGCAGGCCGCGCGGGTGAGCTGGGACCGTCCGGTGCACAGACCCGTACGGACCGGGAACTAGACGGACGCGAGGAACGAAACCCTCCGAGACCATCTTCTTGTTGCGCTCCTCGGAGAGCGCCGTAAGCCCCCCGACGAGGGCGACAAAACCCCATGCAGCGGAAGACTGCGAAAGCCCGAGGGCACCCCGCCACAGACGCGGCCCACGCCGGGTTGATTGAGCGCGAGGCGTCGGCCGCAACAGTCGATGAGGTTCCACACACGATTAGAACCGGAGGTTCCATGTCGCTTAAAACCCTCTATCTCGACCTGCTCAACAACACGTCGAAAGAGAACCCCCTCAGCACCGCGATGCAAGAACGCATCTATGCGTACGCCGTCGCCAAGAAAGAGAACGCCCTGCTCGTCACCCTCGCCCGCTACCCGGGACTGGACGACGTCATCGACGACCGGATCAAGACCCACGACGACCTAGACGTCCTCGTGGCCTGGGCCGGACGCCGTGGACGCAGCGCGCAGCAGCTCACCGAGCGGCTCCTTTCCGACAAGCGCGTCGCGGTCCTCAAACCGCTCGCCGCGCTCGGAGACCTCCCCGCGGAGGTTTACCGAGCCATCGCGAAAATCGACTCGGCGCACCTCGCCGAGGCGCTCGCCGGTAACACCAGCGCGCCTGTCGAGATCCGCATCGCCAAGATCCGCGAGCACGTCAAGAAGCTGCCTCGCGGCGCCAACAACAGGCACGACGAACGGCTCCACAGGCTCTGCTTGAACCCGAAAGGCCCGAACGGAGAGATCCTCGGAGTCGACGACTCGCAACGCATGTACGAGGCCGTCGCGGAGACCACCTTGGTGGTGCCGTACGTCCTCGCGTGCCTCTCGAAGCCCTACATCCGTGACAAGGATCTCGACCGTTGGATCGAGAACTTCGACGTGATCGCCGGCGGCGGTTACGAGTGGCGCACCGAAATCGGGACGATCGTCGCACTGATGGCCTCCAACAACACCGATCCCGCCCGGCATAGTCGCCTGGTGGGCAAGGTTCAGGAGTACATCACCAAGCACGGGCAGAACTACCGAACCGCGCAACTCCAGAACGCCCTCGCCAAGCTGGTCTCCCACGACCAGAAACTCGAGGACACGTTCCGCGAACTCGCAACCACCACCGACCCCGCGCGAGCGGACGAGCTGGTGGGAACGATAAGGACCCGGGCAAAAGCACCCGAGGATATCCAGAGGGTCGCCGGCGTCGCCGCGCGCAACCCCTTGGTGTCCTACAGGCATGGGGTCGAGCTCCTCGAGCACATGCGCGGCAAGGACGACATGAGTTCGTTCGTCACGCGCCTCGAAAAAGGAGGCGAACACGGACTGATTCACGACGTCATCGCCACGGAAAAGTTCTACGGGATGCTCCCGATGACGTTCCGGATGCTGTCCGACGAAGACGCGTTCCTACGCTACCTGATCGAGCGGCAACGCTCGCAGGACCGGTTGATGCCCGACTGGGTCGCCAACACCGCGATGTTCCGGGACAACCCCGAACTCGCAGTGGAGATGCTCACCTGGAAACGCCTGAGCGCATCGTTCGCCCAGATACCCGGGCTCTCGAAACTCGTCGAAAAGCACATACTCGACGCAGCCCAGGACAACCCCGCCATCTGGGAGGCCTTCAACGGCCTCGCCGACGGATTCGACGGGAGCCTCGAGGATCTCCTCGGGGCAGCGAAGACGCTCAGCGCCTGACCGCCTGAGAACAGAAGACCCCGCGCGAGCGGGGTCTTCTTTCGTTACCGGGTCTTGTTGCCGAGCAGCGCACGCGCGAATGGAGACCAGCGAAAAGAAAACAACGTGCACCACGACAGCGGGGACGGCCCCGACAACCCCGACGGGAGACACCCGGGAACGGAGAGGACAACGTCGACACCGCGCACCTGCGCATGGAACTCCTTCGCCCGGTCATGCTTTCCTTCATCCCCGACCGCGAAGAAGCCCTAGAAACCTACCTCGACCATCTCGCCGAGCACGGTACCAACTGGCCCGGATGGACCCTGTCAACGCGCATCGTCCACGAACGACCGGAACTCGCGCTCGCGCACGTCCCGTGGCGGGACCTCAGCGACAGGGCGTCTGCACAGCCACCGGTGGCGAACCTTCTCGCAAAACGCATCGGACGCGAGCTCGCGAACCAGGAACGCTGGGAAGCTTTCGAGACGCTCGGCCCGACCTTCGAAGGGACCTTCGACGAGCTCGTCGACGTCATCGCGTCGCTCTCGTGAACCTGGAACGTCAGGTTTGGCCCGAGCGGGAGACGCAGACCGAGCGGACCGGTCCGGCAGGAAACGCCTCGCACATGGCGAGCATCGCCGCACGGTCGACCCTGCCCAGATGCTCGGGGATCGACCTCACCAGCATGTTACCGCAGAACGAAGCGACGTCCGCCCCGAGCGCGTCGCAACGACCCCTGCCGCGAACCGCCGCGTCGACCAGACGCGAGCGCGCCTCCGCCGAGAGGGACACAGGAGCGGCGTCGACCGGCAGCGGCTGTCCCGTCCCGCGGCGGGTCTCCTCGAACACGGCGTCGCGCAGGTCGAGACCGTAGACGTAGCCGGCACCGTGGGCGCACGATTCGACCGTGCGCTGCTCACGCGCCAGGCCCCTCCACGCCTCGCAGAACCCCGGTATGACCGACGGTGCCTCCGGTCGCCCGTAGGCGGCCTCCGTCTGCGTCGCCGGTTCGAACATCTGCATGAGGACCCCGCCCCCGCAGGAGAGACGCACGTCGGCCGGGGCGCTCTCACACGCGGCGACGCTCTCCTCGAGCGACGCGGACATGATCCAGACGAAGTGCCCGAGACCGTCGATACAACTGCGCACCAGCGGCTCGTCACCGGACAAGGCCAAGCAGCGCTCGAGGACTTCCCCCGCCGTGACGGACTCCCCGCCGAGCATCCCGAGACCCGACACGGCGGCATGACCGAGCGCCCAGTCGCACGCCATGCTCCTCTCCACCGCCGAGAGAAGCACGAGAAGTTCGTCCTTGCCGAACCCCTCCCTCTCGGTCAGCATGTGTGCCGCCGGATGGCACGATACCCGCAGCCACGGATCGGTCGCGGTCACATCAGCGAGCACCGAGACCATGTCCACCATCCCGCCCTCGTCATAGGCGGCGACGAACGCGTCACCCAGGCACAGACGCGTCGCCAACGCCTCCTCGGCGTTCGCCGGAGGTTCGGCAGGGATACAGGAGCGTAGCAGCCTCTCGTAACCGCCGACCCCGCGACCCGCGGACTCCTCCCGGCCGGGTCCGGCCCACCAGAGCCCGGTGAGCACGGCGGCGAGGAGAACCGGGAGGAACACGACGCGACGCACCGACGTCACTGTGCCACGCCCGGAAAGACGAGCAAGCCTCCCGGCGATCACCGGGAACCGGGAGCGTCGAGCACGCCGGCCCGACAGCGCTCACCCTGCGGACCGGGGAACACCCCGCACTGCTCCGACGACCATGCCACGTCGTTACGGATGAAGTACACGCTGCGACCGAAACCGGACGCGCACTCCTCCGACGAACCGCACACCAACGCGGCCCACTCCCCAGGCGAGGGGAACCGCTCCCCCACCGCGCGCATGGAGACACCGCGACCGAGACCCTCCAGGCATTCCCTGAGCAGCACGCCGGGCTGACGAGACGCGCACACCTGACCGGCTCGGACCAGATCGGTGGCCCGCACCACCGAATAAGCCGCCGTCACGTACACGCAGGTCCCCTCGTCTTTCGGACCGAGGTCCGAACACGCCCGGAAGTCCTCTTCGGTGACCGTCGGCTTGACCATGAGACCGTCCTTGACCGCGCCTTCGTTGCAGCGCCGCCGGAAACTCTCCTCGACGAACGCCGCACAGCGCTTGACCGCGCCCGGCAGCGAGCCGGTCAGGTGGAACACCGCGTGACCGAACCCGTGGACGCACTCGGGGCCCGGAAGGTCCTCCGTCGGCAGCGGCGCCGCCTCGCAGAGACGGTGCGCCAGACCGGTGAACTCCTCGAGCGAAGCCTTCGACGACGCGCCGACCATGAACCCGTGGTAGTACCCGAAGTTGCAGACGTTGCCTCCCGCCACCCAGGCGTCGAAGCCGAACTCCTCCCACGCCCTCTCGCCGAGACGGTGCGTCGCGTCGTGGCAGTCGATGGCGCCACCGCTGTCAGGTCGGATCGACGCGTACGCGTCGAGAACCCCGCCAGGGCCGACCTCGGTGAGCGCCGACAGCATCACCGAAACGACACAGTCGTTGGTGCGGCACGCCTCGAGCCGCGACGACAGCGACGGCGGCGCGGAACGGACCACGACCACAACGGACGCCGCCACGGCCAACAGGACGGCCAACACGAGCAACAGCGGACGTCGGCGACGGGCGGTCACGGCACCTTCACGACGATCCACCACGAAGACAGTGACCCGGGCACCGACGACGGCACGAAACGCGCGGCGTCCAGCACCCGAACCCTTAGCGACCAGCGGTCTGCGCGTCGAACACATCCCTGTGGGAGAGCGAAGCGACCGGTAGCACCCGGTACGGCCATGACGAACCGAGGACCAGCTCGGCCGACGGAGACGCCTCACCGCGACGGAACTCCGAAGCGGTCACCGACTCGGTACCCCACCCGACCACCACCCCGGACCCGTCGAGCGTCAGGCGGGACGAACCCATCGCGAACGCGCTGCACGGAGACGTCCCACATATCGTAGTATACGACTCGACCAGGGTCGCCGTGCGATTCTGCAGGTCGAGACGGTAGACGACGGCGCGCGAAGTCTCTCCGTTGCGATTGTCGTAGATCAGCATGTGGTCATCGTCGATAAGGCCGGCGTCGTGGGGACGGACGGGCCCGGCGAATGGGTCGTCGAGGATCCCGAGCGACCGGTCGTTCTCGCGGCCGCCGAGTGTCCAGAGAACCTCCCCGGACGGCCATGCGAGCATCACCGCTGCGTCGATGTGACGACCGGTGAGCAGGACCCGGCCCGTCGACAACCCCGGAGCGTCGGGGTAGAAGGCCAGAGAGTTCAGGTGATCGACGTCGACCAGACAGCGGAGACCGGAGGTGTCGAGGTTCAACCACATACTCGACGAGGCGAAATCCGGGAGGAACTCTTCGAGACGCCATACGTGGACGAAACCCCCAGAAGGATCCACCTCGACGATGCGACCACGTATGGTGCGATCAGCGGACGACGGTTCCGCCTCCGGGCAGTCGCGCCGGTCGCCCATCGCCATCGTCGGCAGCGGACCGGCCGGGGAGACGAACGGCAGGTCACTCTCCTCGTAGAGCAGGGCGAGGATGTTGCCGTTCGGGAGCGGCTCACCGGAGTGGTGATCGAGACCGAGACCGGTCCGCGGCACCCACTCCTTGACGAGCGTGCCGTCGAGGCGCTCGAGATGGAACCCGAACCCCGGTTCGTTCGAGAACGAGAACGAGGCACGCTGCCCGCGGGTGAACGAGAACACCATCCCGTCGCGGATCGTGAAATCGGCGAACCCCACCTCGGTGTCACGGAACCAGACCGGGAAGCCCGAGGAGTCTACCACCATCTGGAAACTCTTCACGTCCGGCTCGGTGTTGATCGTCGTCAACGCCAACCAGTCACTGAACCGGCCGTCGACGCGCACATCCGGGAACCCCTCGGGCAGGCACCGCACGCGCACCTCGGTGCGGTCGCCGGCATCGAGGAGCGTCAGTCGGTATCCGCCGTCGCCGGCAGGAAACGAGACGAGATCGCCGGCGACCTCGACGTCCGACGGGGCGTCGGACACCTCGACGCCCCCGGCGAGGAGGAGCGACGGACCACCGACGCAGTCGACGGCGTACATCGAGGCGTCCTCGTCGGACCGGAGGACGCGCACGTCGTCGGACGCGGCGACGAGAAGGCGGTCCCGCGTCGGCACGGACCCGTCGCCCGAGTGAGCGTCCGACGAGCAGGAGGCGAGAACGACGAACGCCGACACTGCGACCAGCAAGCGAATTTTCTCCCGCGCAGACGGCATGACAGGGACTGTCCCTCCCCCGAGGAAAGCGTCACGAAAGACCGCGGCCGGGTATGCGCCGGAGACCCCAGACGACACGTTCACGGCCATGAGCGAAACCCGAGGGAAACCGCGGCGACGCAGGGCCGGAGTGCTCCGCGGAACGGTTGAAACCCTCCACGCGACGACCTACGCGTACCCGACGCACCATCTCGACCCGCTCTGTCCGGGGTTCGAAAAAGTCGAGGAGGAACGACGCGCTAAACTCGTCTTCCCCGACGCGGACGCGCTAGCCGACGACGAGAACGGACGCCTCTGTCGCATCTGCACCCTCGAATCGGTGCTGCGCACCATCCTGCGGCCTCGGCGCGGCGACGCAACCGTCTTCGTCACGTTCTCGTCACTGGCGCCGTCGCACGGGCGACCCACCGAGAGCGGTCAGGCCAGATTGCGCCGCGTCGGTAAAGCACACGGACTCGGGATCGTCGAGACCGCGACCGCCGGGACGATCGCCTACGGCAACGTACCGGCGCGCTCCCTCGCTGTCCTGGAACGCAACGTCCTCACGCACCGGATACCGTGGATGCGCGGCGTTCCGGACGCCGACCACCTGGAATGCTTCTGGACCCTGCTCAGCGACACCGCAAAGATCGGAGCCCGCGAACTACGATGCACCTGGAACACCGCACGCTTGTTGATGCGCTGAGACCCACGAAAGCGCCCGTCAGCAGGAGTTGTGAACCGACACCGGGTAACCCTCCCCGCCGCATTCGCGGTGCTTCGCAGGCAGGCCTAGAAAAGTATTCGACTGGTGGTACCACTGGTCGGCGTAGTAGCGGTCGAGGTAGCCGCTACGAGTTACTAATTTAGCGGTCTTGATAGACGTCTGTGGTCTCACCCCGGAAGGACACGCCTCCGCCCCACAGGCTGGTCCGAAATCCCAGTAGGCGACGATGCCGGTCGACTGCCCGAGGTGCTCTTCGTCCTCCGGCGTGGCCGGATCGTCCTGACCTCCGCGGGTGAATATACCTACTTGCGGCCTAAATCCCATGCGTCCGTAGGACAAGTTGTAGTAGAACAAGTCTTCACCTGGAGTGGTGGTATACGAAGTTTTCGCAGTCGCGGAGCCTTTTTTAGGACGACACCCGTTCTTCGAACACGAGAACCCCGCCTCCAGCAACGAGGACCACGCCGCGTTCGCAGCGCCCTTGGTGAAGCTGCCGCCGTAGTCGTCTAGGTCTTCGTCGTCGTAGGGGGCTTCTTGAAAAACGTCGTAGGTGGGTTCGGGAGTGTTGGCGTACGGCGCCGCTTCCTTGTCGGGTTGATACACTAGTATAAAGGGATTCAGGTGCGAGTAAACGAGCTCGGACCCGGGCGCTGTCCTCCCGTTGTACCGCGGGGATCCCGGATGCAGGAGATCCAAGGCAGCGGCATTATTTTTTTCCGGCAGATAGCCGGAATGCGAAACTTTCGCCGACGTCTCCACCCGCCGCAAAACCACCGAAGTCTGCGACTTCCCGCCGGCCGACACCGATTCGACCGTATAAAACAGGCAGACCGTCTCGGCAGCAGACACCTTGTAGACCAGTGGTTTACTTGTTCTACTGGTCGGGCCGTGCTTCAGGTTAAAGGTCGCTTTCGCGGTGCCCGTTGACACACATTTCTTCTTCTCGCCCGACGTCGCCGGCGAACCAGAACCAGCAGACACCTGGGAAACCGGAAGAAGAGCACAGATAAGACCAGAGATGGTCAGGCGTAGGAGGGCTTTTTTAGACATAGTCATACATAGTCAGTATCCCCGCGACAACGCCCCATGCACGAAACCGAGACCGGCAATTTTCCAGGCAGGAGACGGGTACTTGACCGCCCCCGACGGCGGCTCACCGTTACCGGCGTGGCCCGGAAAAGTGCACTACTGGCAGCCGCGACCCTCCTAGTCGCGTGCGTCGGCGTACTCGCCACACGCGGCGCCCTCGCCCCCGGAACCGAGCGCACCACGACCGCCGCAAAAGACGCCGTCGCCACCATGCTGACCAAGTGCGGGGTCGACAAACCGTGCCTGACCCGGGAAACCACCGCCATCGTCTCCTCGTTCGGATCCGAAGCCGCGACCAACGCCACCCTCGCCACCTACCGCGAAAACCCGTCGACGCGGCCGCCGTGCCACACCTACATGCACATACTCGGCGGCAGCCTCACCCCGGAAGTCGCACGCGGCGACGTCCCCGACGTCGGCGTCGCATGGACAGAATGCGGCGCAGGACTGATCCACGGCGCGTTCGAGAACATACCCATCGACGGGAACGACCCCGGACGTCTCGCCGACACGCTCGAACTCTGCGAAAGCGACGCCTTCTCCTCCGCACAGGACCGCTACCACGCGTGCATCCACGCGATCGGGCACGGGGTCCACACGGGCGTCGAAGGCGACCTGGCTCGCGGCGAGAAGATCTGCACCGACGCCGTCACGAAACCCGAGTTCGTGACGAACAACCCGTGTCTGGCCGGGGTGTACATGGCCGACCGCGACACCCGCCTCGCCGGAACCGCCGCGCCCCGTGAAACCGGCGCATGGGCGGACCTCCTCGGTCACTGCACCGGGAGCCCGCAGCCCGCGACGTGCGCCATGGCGTACGCGGAGATCTTCATCCGCGGGGACCGTGCATCGGCCACCTCCTACCTCGACTGGTGCCTCGGAGCCGGCGTCGAGAGCGACGACTGCCTGCGCCTGCTCGGGCAAGGCGGCGCGGTAGCCCAGATACAGGCACCGTCGAGCCAACTCACCGGCGGCCTCTGCCCGAGGGCAGCAGCTGAACGCGGCCTCGACCCCGCCGGCTGCTACGACGGGATCCGCAACGTGTTCCGGTTCCTCAACCGGACACCGGAAAACGAGATCGAAAACGCCATGTGCGAACTGCTCAGCACCTCCGGAGACCCCTGCCCCCGACAGGGTACCTGACCGATTCCCGGCAGTAACAGGACAAGCATCGCGCAAACAGGTGCCACTACGGCAGAGCCCACGACGACGACGGCCACACCACAACGTCGACGCGCCCGACGACATCGGAGACGGGCACCGAACCGAACGCCCGACTGTCGAGCGACTCGTCACGATTGTCCCCCAACAAGTAGACGTGATCGGCAGGCACCTCCACCGGACCGGTAGACGGGCCGCACCCCCCGGACGCTGTCGGCAGCACTACACGATCGTCGACGAGGACGACGCAGCCGCGCACCTCGACCGTCTCGCCGCCCACTGCTGCCACCCGTTTGATGACGTCGACCGAGTTCACGGACGCCACCACGACGTCGCCGCGGGCGGGGTCGCCGAGACGGTAGGCGACCTTGTTCACCAAGACGTGCTCCCCACCATCGAACGTTGCGGACATGCTCGAACCTTCCACGACAAAACGTTCGAGCACGAAGAACCGAAGCACCAGCAAGGCGAGCAGGAACGCCACCGAACCCCACGGCACACCTCGCGGCGCCGGTGGAGGAGAGACGCGGACGGCGTCAGGGTGCGAGACACTCGACATCACGCGACACCGTCCGGGTGGACCCTATAGCGACCGGAAACCCGGGAAAGCAAAGAAGCCGACCTGTCGGTCGGCTTCATGCGTGCCCGGTGAAGGGCGTGTTAGTTCAGATCCTCGGTTCGCAGACCGAGACGGCTGATGAGACCGCGCAGACGGCGATCGGATGCCGCCTCGCGCACGAGGCTCTCCCGGTCGAGACCGGTGATAGACTCGAGCACGTGGATGCGCTCCTCGCGATCCGAGTCGTCCTCGGGAAGGTTCGCGCGCCACACCTGATTCAGGAGAGGGGCGGTGAGACCGGTGAGTTCCTTCCAGAGCGGATCGAGGACCGGCGCGAGCTCGGCGAAAGCCGTCTCGTCGTCGAAGCCCTTCGTGGCGACCGAAGTCACCACTGCGAGCATCTCGCGGACGACGACGGCGGTGAAGGAGCGACGCTCCTCCTCCGTCATCGGCATCTCCGGCAAGGGAAATACGAGCTCGGCGTCGATGTCCTGAAACCAGGACGCGAGACTACCGCGCACCGAAGAGGTGAGATCGCCGAGGGCGTTCTGGCAGGCGTCCGCGACGACGAGGTCGCGGCGGAGCAGTTCGAGATTCGAAGTCATGGAAACTCCTTGGAGTGAGTGGGGTACCGACCACACCCTTGGCGCCGGCGAACCCTACGCGAGGAGGGGTCCTTAGCGGCGGCTGCTCACCGCGGTCGGGTCGGCGAAATCCTCGGGAAGCAGCGTGCGCAGGTCGTCGTCGGTAGACGCCGCCGTGAGACGGGTCGCCTGGCGGACGATCGCCGACTCGAGGAGGTTGCGCACGTGACGGCCGTTGCCGAACCCCGGGTACTGCGACACCAGGGCAAGACGCGGGGTGAGGACCTCGCGCAGAGACCCGTCGACCCGGTAGCCGCGCTTGGCGGCCAGGAAGTCCAGGATATCGAGAAGCTCGTCCGGCGAGTACGACGGGAACTCGAGCACGCGGGCGAAACGCGAACGCAGACCCGGGTTGGAGTTGAGGAAACCTTCCATCTCCAAAGGGTACCCGGCGACGACCACCACGAACTCCTCCCGGTAGTCCTCCATCAGCTTGAGCAGCGTGTCGACCGCCTCGCGTCCGGAATCGCGCTGGGAATCTTTCGCCGTGAGCGTGTACGCCTCGTCGATGAAGAGGACTCCGCCGAGCGAACGTTTCACCACCTCTACCACCAGCCTGGCCGTCTGCTCGGGTACGTCGCTGACGAGGTCGGCGCGCTGCACCTCGACGAGATGTCCGGAGGAGAGCACCCCGGTCTCGGTGAGGACCCGCCCGACGATGCGCGCGACCGTCGTCTTCGCCGTTCCCGCCGGGCCCTTGAACACCATGTGCTGACCCATCCCGGCGGAGTGCAACCCGAGCTGCTCGCGGCGCGACGTGATCTCCGCGTTCGCCACCCACAAACGCACCGTGGCCTTCACGTCGGCCAGACCGATGAGCTCGTCGAGATCCTCGAACCCGGCGCCGTCGCGCGTCGAGACCAGCCGCAGGGAGGACACGTCGATCGTGTCCGGGGAGACCTCCGTAGAGGAAGGTACCGAGCGGCGGGCCGCTTCCGCCACCGCCTCGACCACGCGCGCGTTCCTCAGGTTCCCGACCGACCGAACACGCCGCAGCAGCGGCACCGAGGCCGCGGCGAAACCTGGAACGGGACGCAGACCCCTACGCAGCACCGCGTCCTCTAGCAACTCGCCCATCTCCTCCACGCTGAACGAGCGGACCCTCGCGTGCAGGAAGCGCAGGTAGAGATCCGGGTTCAAAGCGTGCAGACGGGCGACGGCGTCGACGTCACCGCACACCACGACGCGCGTCGAAACATCCGATCTCATTAGATCGCGCAACGTGGCGAGCAGCGGCACCGCGTAGAGGTCGGCGTAGAGCGACTCGAGCTCGACGAGGTAGAAGACGCCGTTGGACGCTTCCGCCCAGAGGCTGCGCAACCGGTCAAGGGCGGCCGAGGCGGTCGACGAGGCGAGATCGGCCGGGAGTACCTTCACGACCTTGCCTCCGCGGGCGAGCATGCGGGCCGCCGAACCCTGTCCGCAACCCTGCGGACCGGCGATGCAGAGATGACGGTCGACGGCGGAGATCCTCTCCACGGCAGCGGAGAGTTCGTCTTGAAACTTCAGGACAGGGAGCACGTCGTCGGGCACGAAGCCGACGGTCCCGGCCGACGGGCAAAACCGCATGCCACCCCTGCCGACCGGGCTCGGGGGAGGCCGGTCAGCGACCGGCCGAGAACCTCGTACGCACGACCCGCCCGGTGCGGGCCGACGACGACGCGACCAGGTCCGGCACCACGAACGTGCGCTGCAACCAGCGGTCAGTCCCGTCGAAACGTGGGACGAACGGGGAACGGCCGTGAACCGCCACGGTGTTGTCGACCACGAGAAGATCGCCCGGGGCGAGCACGACCGACGTGTGAGACGCCTCGATGGCGGAGACGAGATCGTCGAGCGCCGACTGCGCCTGGTCGTCCTGACCGACCATGAGATCGGCGTCGAAGACCAGAGTCGGACGCAGCGGATCCCCTCCGAGCACCGGGACGAGACGACCGAGTGGCCGCGAGGACGAACGCACGTAGGACTCGTCAGCACGGGTGCGGAACCTCGGCGACGCGAGCAGCGCACGCGTCCGCAGGGGCAACGAGTCGACGACCTCGCGAACCGAGCACAGGGTCGTATGGGCCGCCGGGTCGCCGCGCAGGCAGAACAGCAGCAGGAAACGCGGACGGTGCGGGTGGAACGCCGCCTCGGTATGCCATGCGAGGTTCACCGCCGATGACGTCGACACCTGACGGTCCGCACCCTCGCGGGTAGGGACGATGTTCTGTACGACGTTGCCGTTGTTCTCCGGAAGGTAACCGACTGGTTGACCGAGCAGGCGCCCCACGGTCAGCAACGTCAACTCGGACCTGAGATCCTTGGTGAACGACTCGGAAGGCGACGCGGGCGTCGGCGGGAGATCCCCGACCGGGAAGCCTCGCATCCACAAAGCGCCGGTGTCGTTGCCCTCGTCGGCGAACTCGAGCAGAGCGTCAAAGAGGCGCTCCGGCAGGCGACGCACGTTGCGTCGCATGGAACGAGCGACCTCCGGTCCGGAGAGATCCGACCCGGATGCAGGTACGTCCGCGAAAGACCAGACCTCCCCGGAGACGTCGAGCGAAGGCGGCGAGCGGTGCGCGCGCACGTCAACACGGTGAGAGTGCACGAGCCGGACGAGGTCGTCACGCTCGGTGACCGCGGCGTCAGGACCCAGATGAGCGGCGACCACGAACATGGCGTTGTCCTCCGCGGCCAGGAAACCGTCACCGAGGAACCCCGAACCGCAGACACGGACGTGACACCCCTCAACGGACGCGACCGGAACCGACCGGAGCTCGGCGACCGGAGCCCCGCGCGAAACTCTCCCCGCAGACGGGAACAGCAACCCCATCCCCGCGAACTGGTTTACGCCATGGACATTCACCGTCGACGCGAGCACCAGAGGGTCGACCGGGTCGATACAGTCGACCGGCTCGACGACCCGTTCGACGAACACGGCGCGGCGATCCACGGCCACCTCCGGTACATGCGAGTCCCCCTCGAAGACCACCACCGGACCGGCATCGGACGCGCCGACCAGCCACCGTCCGTCGAACCAGACGGCGGCGCCGACCCGCTCGAGAAGAGCTGCCAGCCCCGCCATGCCGCAGGCACGCAAGAGGTCCATACGTCCCGCCGAAACGTCCAAGGTGTTGATTTTCGACATGATGCTCCTCCCGACGACCGTTCCCGGGTCGTACAAACCGGTCAACGAACATCGTGGAGAGCCCCGGCGGTCCGACACACCCGCGTGCGGACGCGAGCCCGGACAGGGAGTCCCCGGACGGCACCATCACCTGCGTGACAGGCGACGCACCCGCACTACCGCCACGGGATCCCCGACGGGGCGGAGGCACCCTGGCCTGTGTGCTCCTGGTCGCGGCACTCTTCACCGGGATCGCGTCCGACGGTGGGTCCGCCAGGAACGGATCGACGACACGGAGCGAGACCATGAACGCGAACCTTCTCGTCCCCGCAGGCGCGACGGTACGCAGCCTCGACGGGCGCGAACCACTGGTACTGCGGCGCGAACCGGCAGGTACGGACGAGATGCTCCGCCTCGAACACCTCGAACCCGGCACCTACGTCATCGACTGGCCGGGGCGCGGGATCGGCGGCAAGCACTTCGGCGGCAGAGCGGCCGTCGTCATGGTCGAAGCGGTCGACACCCGCGCGGACGACCCTGCGGCCAGACACGCGCGCGCCGTGCTCGTCGCCCTCGCCTACGCCTCCCTGCTCGTGCTGGCCTTCTTCGCAGGACGGAGACGGCGACCGGTCGTCGACGGGGTGCTCGGGGCGGGCATCGTCGCGTGGACGATCAGCGGCTGGAGCACCCCGGACGCCGCGGGGATCCTCGGCGCTCTTCTCGCCGCGACAGCCGCTGGCGTCTCCCTCCGCAGACGAGGCCTGTACGGAAACTCTACGCTCCTCGCCGCAACCCTGACGACACTCCTCTGGCCTGGTACGGCGGTCGTCGCGCTCGGAGTGCTCGGAGCGTCGGCCGCCCACGTCGCCGGCATCGTCGCAGCGGGAGGGTCCCCGGGCAGGGGGGTGCGCCCCCCCGCGATCGCCTCCGCCGGCGCATTCATCGCCGTCCTAGCCGTCGGCGCATGGGCCGGCCACGGCGGCATCACCGGAAACTGGGCGGTCCGAACCGGCGGCGTCCCCGACGGCGGACTCGATCTGGTCGACTGCGTGGAACAGGACCGAACCGACAAGCAACTGGGACGGGAATGTTTCGCCGCTCTCGCCGCCCGTATAGGAGCGAACGAACCCGTCGAAGACGCGAGCGCGGCCCTGCTAGAGCTCCTCTCCGAGTTCGAGAAGACCGGAGGCCGCTCAGACGCGCAGTGCCGTACCGCCGGGGCGTCGATGAGCCACGCGGCAGCACGCTGGGGAGCAGGGCGCGACGACCCCAGAGCGCTCTTCGTCGACCTCGCACCCGTCTGCGACTACAGCTCCATGCACGGCATCGTCGCCGGCGCGCTCGCCCACAGCGACGCGGACCGGTTCGCGACCGACGTCCCCCTGCTCTGCGAGGCGTCGTCACCTGACGAGGCCCGGCTCAACAGCCCCGAATACTCCCGGCAATGCTGGCAGGCCGCGGGCATCGCGCTCGGACGACGCACCCGGTATGCGGACCCGACGGCGCTCCTCTTCTGCCAACGCGCAGCGCCGTACGGTACGAACAACTGTACCGACGGCTACTTCCAGGAGCTCGTCGACCAGAAAGCCCGCGCCGCGGCCGAACCAGAGGCGCAGCTGTATCCGGACGGGACGAGCGTCCTCTCGCTCTGCAGCAGCTTGCCCGACGACCTCGCCGGCGGGTGCTACCGGTACGTGGGTGAGGAGATCTACTACGAGGGCGGAACCAGGCGCGAAGGCCTCCTCGAACTCGAGCGCGTCTGCACCGAGGAAGTCCCTGACGGTCACCGGGTCCCGTGCTGGTACGCGCTGGGCATGGTCTCCGTACGCACCCTCCTCCACGGAAGCTTCGACGAACTAGCCACGCCCGTGAACGAGACCTGCCCGAACGCGCCGACGGAGCGGACGCTTCTGCAGTGCCTGCACGGAGGCGGGAACGCGATCATCGGCCTGCTCGGCGCGGACGCGCCCACCGAGAGGATCTGCGCATGGTTCCCCGCGGCGCGGCGCGAGGAGTACTGCGGTTACACCGAACGGTACCGCGACCATCTGCGTGAAGGCGACCCCACGAACTGACCCCGGCGGCGACCGGGACTAAGAGACCCGGCAGTACGGCGAGAATCAGTCGAAGAGTTCGACACCGGCACGGCGACGCAACTGGTCCTCGCACACCCCGCGCAGGTGGGTGAGATCCAGCGCGGGATCGAGACGCGCGGAGCGGCACACCTCGACCGCGACGCCGTTGTGCAGATCGGCCACCCGGAAGTGGGTGAGGAAGTTCTCCAGGCAACTCGGACCCTCACAGCGGTTGATGGCGTCGACATAGACGTCGACGGCGCGGGCGCGACCCGACTCGTCGTCTACCCAGGAGTCCGAGATGAGCGCGTCGGCCCGGTTCGCCAGCAGCCAACCGGCGCCGCCCCAGCATGCGTCACGCGACGCTTCGCGAGCGGCTTCGAACGGATCGCAGAGCGACTCGATCTCCTCGTAGGACGGCGGGTTACGGATCGCGCCCTCGAGACTCGGGTCGTAGTTCGAGTCCTGGCGGCGGTACTTGTCCATCACCGCACCCCCGAGACAGGAGTTCTCCGCGTAACTGGCGACACCGGCGGCGAGGAGCTCGCAGATCGAGGCGAGCTCGAGGTCGATGGCCTTGACGCTCTTCCACGCCGCGTGACCGAAGTAGTGGGCGCACTCGTTGGCGTAGCGCGGGTTCACCGCTTCCAGGGCGAGGCACTGCCCGGCGAGGTACTCGAGCTCGAACGGAGGGTCACCCTGGATGTGTCCCTGCACCAGGCCGTGCACGATCGCCATGGTGCACACCTCCTCGCTGGGCGACGGACGACCACCGAAGAGGTCCCCGAGCACCTCGTGCATCCTCCTTCCGGAAGAGACGAACTCGACACCGAGACGGTGCCCGGCGCTGTGACACGCCGCGTACGCGTTCGATGTGCCGAGCTCCTCGGCGAGCGCGAGGACGTCGGCGAACACGCCAGACGTCGCAGCGGTCCGCAGGACGCCCATGTAACACCGCACCGCCGGCTCGTACTGCTGCAACTGGTCACCCTGCAGCGCGGTACAGAGGCGCACGCCTTTCGCCACGTCACCGGAACGAACCGCTGACTCGGCAAGCTCCGCGGTGTCCCCCGAGAGGTCCGCCGAATCGCCGCGCGACGCGACATAGAATCCGAGACCCGAAAGGAGCACGCCGAGGGTGAGGACCGGGACGAGCGCGCGACGCATACCCTCGACGGTTCCGGCAGGGAAGGAAAGCGCAGGAAAGCGAACCGAACCAACGTTCCTACGGGAACGGACACGGAGAAACCCGCAGAACCGGGGATGAGGTCAGTGGACCAGAGAACGAGCAGATGCCACAACGTCAAATAGCAGACCGGCGACATCGAGGACGTCCCTCCCGGGGTTCGACGCAGACGAGTTGGTCACCGAGTAGAGCTCGGCGGCGAGTACGAGCACGTCATCGTCGAGCTCGAGAAACGGCGCAAGCAAGGCGAGCGCCGTCTCGTGGTCACGCATAGGTAGCTCGAGCGCCTCGTAGAGCACGACCTGACCGACGGTACGCAACGGGTAGACGCGCCCGATGTCTTCCAGTAGATCCTCTTCCCGGAGAAGAACCGACGGGGCGGACCGCACCTCCTCGTGCCTGGCGGACAGGGGGCATCCGTCATCGTCGTGAAGCCAGAGCCGCACCGGGGATCCGTGCGGATCCTGATAGAACACCATCGACGACGACCAGGGGAACAGCGGCAAGAGGTGTGACCGTATGAGGCAACGCAACAGGTGACGCGGAGATGCGTAGCTTGCGCCGACAGACCTCTCCGTGCGCGAAACACCCGCGATCCGAGGCCGGGCCGCATCAAGCATCGAACGTAGTAGGAGACCTTCCTCGAAACCGTCAGGGTCGAGGAGCTCCGCTGGTTGCAAAACTAGTGCGGTCACGAACCCGGAATCTCCGCATGCGGTGGATCCCAGAGGTCGGCGACCACCATGTCGTGATCAGAGGGGGGAAAGCACGACGACGGCACCAGCGAACCCACCATGTCAGGTGACACACTGAAACAGCGCAACGGGGCAAACGGGCGGGCGTGCGCGTACCCGCGCACGAAGAGAAAGTCGATCCTGCGATCCGGGATACCCGCAGGGTCGAGGAAACCGTGGCGCTCGGCGGTCATGCGTGCCCAGCGGTTCGCGCCGCTGGAGGTGACCCCAGTACCGAGACCGGATTTAGCGAACGCATCCGTCCACTGACTGGTACGACCTTCGAACGGCTCGAGGCCTGTCAGATAGCGCACCGTCGAAGATGAAGGCGTCGTGTTGCAGTCCCCACCGAGCACAGCCGGGGCATGCGGATCGTCGAGGATGCGGGACACGGCCGCATCGAGCGCGGACGCCTGCAGCGTCCGGCGATGCTCGAGGAGACCTCCCCATACTAGATGGACCGAGACCAGCAAGAGTGGGCGTCCAGACAACGTCGTCACCGAAGCACACGCGGCGAACTGGTCGAACGGACTCTCCGGTACCGTGAAGCGCACAGGGGGAAGCTCCGAGGAAGGAAGACGGGAGAGCACAGCGTTACGGGCCGCGCCGACGTCAGGCGTCAATGACGCGAGAGAAAGGGAGGACTCCGCCACGATCACGTCGATGGTTTCCGCCAGCGAACCGCTCGGAATCTCCTGTACCAGGAGTACGTCGACGTCCAACGCTTCGACGAGACGACCGGCGATACGGTGACGCTCACGGCGCTCCTCGGCATCCCACCAGAGGTTCAACGTTGCGACACGCAACGAACCCTCCTGCGGGACGAGAAGACCGGGCGAGACCACAACCGAGGATCCGGGAGACCGTCTGCTGCGATCATCTGCCACCGAGACAAGACCACTCATCGTGGAGACCCCGACGACCTCACCCTGCAGCCGGTTCCCCGGACGGACCGCTTCGGCGGCGCAGACGCCGGACCAAACCGTTGCGCCGCAGACGGCCGGTCAGGGACCGGTCGTCCTTCTCGCGTCCTGGTTCGAAGATACCGACCTGGCGAGGGGCGGGACCGAGCAGCGCCGCGCGACGAACCGGACGCGGCTTGGGGGCCACGACCTGTCCGGCTACCACGGCACGGATCTCGTCGGCGGTCAAGGTGTCGTGCTCGAGCAGCGCCACAGCGAGCGACTCGAGCGCGGCCAGGTTCTGGGAGAGGATCGTCCTGGCGCGTTCCATCGCCGTCTCGAGCAGTTCGTCGACTATGTCAGCGGACGCGTTGTCCATCGTGCCGTCGAAACGATAGTTGCGGACCTGGAGGCCGCGACGCGTCATCCCGAAACGGTTCACCATCGCCTCGGCGAGCTGCGTCGCCGACACCAGATCCGACTGGGCCCCTTGGGTGAACTCCCCGTCGAGCAGAAGCTCCTCGCCGGCACGACCACCGAGCGCGACCACCAGTTGCGCGCGTGCACGGTCGCGGCTCATGAACTGGTCGTCGGAGCCGTCCATCCACGTCACCCCGCCGGCCAAACCGCGCGGCGTGATCGACACCGCCACCGGATCGTCGGCTTGCTCCTCGAGGAGCGCCGCGAGCGCATGACCGGCCTCGTGCCACGCTGTGATGCGGCGGTCCTTCTCGGTTACCAGCGCCGAATGACGCGGTCGACCCATCGCCACCGTCGCCACCGCATCGTCGAAGCATTCCTGGGTGATCTCGTCGAGATCCCGACGAGCCGCCTCGAGTGCCGCTTCGTTGGCGATGTGGGCGAGATCCGCACCGCTCGTACCGGTGGTACGGCGTGCCACACGGGCGAGGTCGACGTCCTTCGCCAACGGCTTATCCACGGTGTGGACCCTGAGGATGTGCTCACGGCCACGACGATCCGGATTCGGCACGTGCACCCGGCGCTCAAGGCGGCCCGGACGCACCAGCGCCGGGTCGAGGATGTCGGGCCGGTTCGTCGCCCCGATGACGACCACACCGGTTCCCTTGAACCCGTCGAGCTCGTTGAGCAGCGATACCAGGGTGTTCTCCTGCTCGACGTTCGCGCCCGAGGCGGCATCCGGGCGCTCGGAACGCACACGGCCCACCGCATCGATCTCGTCGATGAACACGATCGCGCGTCCTGCTTCGTTGGCCTTCGTGAAGAGCTCCCGGATGCGCTTGGCACCCACACCGACGTAGAGCTCGACGAAATCGGACCCGGCCGCCGACAAGAACGGTACCCCGGCCTCGCCGGCCACGGCCTTGGCCAGGAGCGTCTTCCCCGTGCCCGGCGGGCCGACCAGCAGCGCGCCGCGAGGGACCTTCGCACCGAGACGCTCGAAACGCTCAGGCGCTCGCAGGAATTCCACGATCTCCTTGAGGTCCTCGATCGCCTCCTCGCAACCGGCGACGTCGGCGAACGTCACCCCCGACTTCTCGCCGGCCGCCACGAGATCCGCTTGCGCCTTCTCCTCGCGCTTCATGCGACGACGACCACGCCAGAGGAATAACAAGAAGCCGACGAATATCAGCAGAGGAAGAGTCGAAGCGTAGCCGAAAAAGGAACCTCCACCAGACTTCTCCGACGAGGAGGAAACCTCTTCAGACGTCGGCCTGTCGGCGTCGGCGATCGACTCCCCGATGGCTACTTCGTTCGACGTGAGCAGCGGGTCCGGAAGCGATCCCACCCTCGCTCCCGCCTCGAGGAGTGACACCACCAGAGACGGCGCGCGCGACGACGGATAACGCGACTCGAGGAGTGAACCGTCCACCATGGTCAGCACCACTAGGCTCTCGTAACGATCGAAGGAAGCCTCGAGAACGTCACCGTTGGTTATCGCGCCGAGCAGGTCCGCGTAGGTCCCGTAGACCTTCTGCTTCTCGTCGCCGGTTCCCGATCCGTTCGACGAGCCGGCATCCTGCACAGCGGGAGGGGTGCCGGCGACAGGATCGGTGTCAGCTTCGACACGACCACCGGGCGACGCGAGGAGGACGAGCAGAAGGAGCGCACCGAACCCGAGACGACTGGAACGTTGAAACGATTGAGGGGACATACCCCTCCACGGTCCCGCGAACCGGGAAATCAACCAGAAATACCCTGGTACCGCCGGAGTGCGGCCGAGATGCCAAGCCGACGCACACTAGGGGGCGTGCACGACGACCCGCTCGCACAGATGGCCGCCGCAGCGGAACTCTCCGAACGAGCCATCGAGGACATCTGGCGCGCCGGCAGCCCACGGGCCCGCTGCGTGATCGCCGGCCGCACCAGACTCCCGGCCGTCGTCACCGAGGAGATACTGGCAGGAGACGACGGGGAACTCCTGGCGCACTGGCTCTCGGCCGAGCGAGGCAAGGAGCACACCGCCCGGATCGTCGCCGGCAGACGCCTCGAGGTCGACCGCGCCCTTGCATACCAGGATCATCTCACCGACGACCAGAAGGACTCGCTCTCCTGGTCGGAATCGGCCGAGGTCCTGAAACCTTTCCTTCTGCGCGACGACGTCACCGAAGACCAACGTGACCGGGCGCTGATCCGCTACGTCTCACGTGAACGCATCCTCCGCTCGAGCTACGGCGAGGAACTCATCAACACCATAGAGACGGCCGGAAACCTCCCCGGCGGCGCCGAACGCCGCTGGGTACGGCTGATGGACATAGTCGGCCCGGAGCAAGCAGCACTGGTAGCCGAGGCAGCCGAGCGTGGCAGACGCACACCCGGCATCGCGCGGGCGGTCGCCGGCGCCGTCGAGCGCCTCGCCCTGCTCGAGGAGACGTCGACGAACTCGCTGGCACTCCAGGACCTCCATCGCGCCGTACGCATTCTCGTCCGCTCACCGAGCCTGCACACCACCGCCTACGAGGCGCTCGCAGACATCCCCGCCCTCGGACCAGTGCGGTCGCTCCTGACGAAACGCTGCGACATCGCAGTCGCCGAAGCCCTCGCCCACCTCACCTGCGGAGACGACCCCGGCGCGTGCGCGCCGGGCCACCCGGCGATCATCGCCGTGCTCTGCTCGGTCATGGAGGACGTCGACCTCCCCTGGGAGATCCTCGTACCCGCGACGCTCACCCACTCGACGGATCTCTCCGACGGCACCATCGATCGCATCCTCGGTAGCCTCTACTGCCCACCGCGCTTTCTCGAACAGGAACAGAGACTCGGAAGACTCTACAACCAAGTGCACCTCATCGAGAACCGGCATGACCTCTACGACCCGGCGAAATCCCACCCCGTCGACCTCGTGCGCGAACTCGCACGCCGCGGATCGCGGGCCCTCTTGCAGCGCCACCTTCCCTCGACGAAACGGGACCCGATAGGATCGCTGACCGTCCTCGAGCACTTCCAGCCCGTGCGGGTCCTGCTCGACGATACTTACTACGCGGGACTCGTCGCGGAACGTCTCCTCGCGATCGAAGGGGAGCAGCGAGAATTCGTCAACCGCCTTATCGGCGAATGGGACGGATCGCTGCTCGACCTCATCGAAGCCGCAAAGACGGTCTGACCGGGCGACGGAGAAAGCCCGGAGGGACCCTAGGAAGCGTGCGCCGCGATCGCCGAACGCAGAGCGGCAATCACCGTCGCCTCGACGGCAGCACCCACCTCGTCACCCGAGAGACGGCGTCCGTCGTAGTAGACCCGCATCCGATCAGGGAAATCGAGCGAAGCCACATCCACCATCCTCGCAGAGGCGGAAGTGAGTGCAGCGCCAGATGCGCCGGTGGTGGCGGCCGTCGGCTCGTCGAGGAGCACCAGACCGGCCTCGAGCAGCAGCGGCAGATCCGACGTGAGATCTAGAGGTTCACCAGTCTCACCGTGAAAGGAGAGCAGAACCCGACCGTCGGCGGGCATGAACACCACACCACGATCGAAGAACATCCGGAGCACACGTGAAGCCATATCCTTCACCGTTCCACGCGCCTGCCGGGCGGCATACCGGTATCCCCCGCGGGGGCGGGCTTTCTCCCGGACAGACCACGGAAGGACCCTCGGGAAGACGCTCTTGGAGCAGCTCTTGAAGCAGCTCTCAGCGAACCCTGGGAAGACCCCACTGGTAAGGTCCTGTCGACGGGCTCGAAGAGGCCTGAAACCCAGACGGGACAAAGGTTTCCCGCAGTAGCGCGAATGCCTCAAACACGCCCCGAACCACAGTAGAAAGCATGACAACCAGGAGTACCAAGACCCGCACCCGGAAGACCGCCACGCCCACCAAAAAGACCCCTGTCGGCGGGGTACGCGACAAGGCGAGCTACCTCGCCGCGGTGGAGAGTGCGACCGAGGCGGCGGACGCGTACTACCAGAACGCAGGACTCCTCATGGCCGACGCCGAGTACGACCGCCTTCTCAAAGAGATCGCAGCGTACGAAAAAGCGAACCCCCATGACCGCGTCGAGCATGCACTGCACGAGACGGTCGCCGCCGGTACCTCCTCCGGGGGCGACGTCGTCCACGCGGCACCGATGCTCTCGCTGGAAAACTGCTTCGACACCGACGAACTGCGCGCATGGCTCGACGGACGCGGCACCAACAGCTTCACCACCGAGCCCAAATACGACGGGCTCTCCTTGGCGGCTACCTACACCGCCGGACGGCTCGTACGCATCGCCACCCGCGGCGATGGCGCCAGCGGTGAGAACGTCACCCACGCCGCGGCCCGCATCGAAGGTCTCCCCGCAGACCTCGCCGAGAAGATCGATGTCGAAGTACGCGGCGAGGTCATCTTCACCCACGCGAACTACGAGAAGGCGAACACCCTCCGCGTCGCGGCCGGGAAAAAGGCATTCGTGAACCCCCGCAACGCCGCAGCCGGAACGCTCCGCGCCGAGACCCTCGAGTACCCCGCCACCTTGAACTTCTACGCCCACGGCCAGATCGGACTCGATACCTCGAGCCACAGCGCCGCCATGACCCGCCTCGCCGAACTCGGGATCGGCGCGGGCTCCGGGGACCTGACTACCAGCGTCCACACCGATGCGGCGGGCGTCATCGCTGCCGTGGAACGCTTTGCGAGTCTCCGCGAGACACTGTCCCTCGACGTCGACGGCATGGTCGTCAAGTGTGACGAGATAGCCGAGCAGCAGCGTCTCGGCTCCTCCTCGCGCGCACCGCGCTGGGGCGTCGCGTACAAGTATCCTGCCCTAGAGGCGACCTCGGTTCTCCGGGCGGTCGAGTGGACAGTCGGACGTACCGGACGTATCACACCGCGCGCCACCATCGACCCGGTTTTTGTCGCCGGGACCACCGTCACCTACGCCACCCTGCACAACGCCGACGACATCAAGCGCAAGGACCTGCGCATCGGTGACACCGTCCTGGTCAAGCGCGCCGGCGAGGTCATCCCTCGCATCGAGTCGCCCATCGTCGAGAAGCGCGACGGCACCGAGACCGTGATCTCGGCGCCGAGCACGTGCCCACGCTGCGACGGGGAGATCGTCACCGACGACATCGTTTGGCGGTGCTCGCGCGGACGGTCGTGTGGCACCGGCGAGGCCATCCGGTACGCGACGTCGCGCGACTGCCTAGACATCGAAGGCATGGGTGAGAAACTCGTCGAGCAACTCGTCGCCAACGGACGCGTAAAGGACGTCGCCGACCTCTTCACCCTCACCGCAGAGGACCTCACCGAACTCGACCGCATGGGAGAGACTTCGGCACGCAAGATTATCGAACAGATCGAACTCGCCCGCACCAGGCCGCTCTCCCGCGTCTTCTGCGCCCTCGGGGTGCGCATGACCGGACGTAGCATGAGCCGACGGCTCGCGCGGCACTTCAAGAGCATGGACGCGCTACGCAACGCCGACACCGAAACTCTCTGCGCCGTGGAAGGCGTCGGACCGGAACGAGCTGCCGTCATCGTCGAGGAACTCGACGAACTAACAGAGGTCATCGACCGGCTCATCGAACTCGGCGTGAACACGATTGAGCCCGTCGCGGTTGAAACTGTCGACTCGGAGAACGGCGGGGTGGCCGGGAAGATCTTCGTGGTCACCGGAGCCATGACCGGACGCCTGGAAGGACTCTCCCGCAACGACGTGCACGCCCGCATCGAAGCCGCCGGCGGGAAGACCTCCGGCAGCGTCTCGAAGAAGACCGACTATCTCGTCACCGGGGAATCAGGTGGCTCGAAGGTCGAGAAGGCGCAGACGCTAGGTGTGAAGACCATCACCCCGGACCAACTCGCCGACCTCCTCGGCGCCTAGGACGGTCAGCGCCCCCTACTGACCATCACAACTTCGTCGACAACGCCACCTCGTACCAGGTCATGCCCCGCCCGTCGTTCGGACCGTCGGCATAGATCGTCACGTCCACGCTAACTTGATACTTGGCTTCCGTGGACCGTACGGACGCCAGCGCCATCTCCCCCTGACTGACGAAGCGTGCCGTCAACGGTGGCACGCCGGCTCCGGAACGAGAGATCCGCACCTCACCGGCCGTGAGGGCGGCGACGACATCAGCGGCGTGGTCGGCCTTCGACGCATTCACCGCGACACTGTAGAACCCTTCCCCGTCCTCGCTGTACCGGCATAGGACGACGGTCGTCTTCTCCCCGCCGCCTCCCAGACGGACGTTTTTCTTGGTCACGCAGCGGCCGTCTAGCACCCTTATGTCCGACACGTTCCCGTCAAGGAACGTGTTCTTGCGCGGGGTGGCAAGCACGCCGCAGCCGTACTTTCTGGTGATCAGGTAGCCGCAACCCATCGAAATCGTGGTTGTTCGGACCTCGCCGGTGATACGCGCTGTAACAAGACTACCCGACTTGACATTGGACACCTTCGCGACGGTTCCGTCCGGCATGACCGCGACCGCGTTTTTAGCCAACGGGACCTTCCGGTCCCACAACCAGAGCATGTCTTTGTCTCCAACCAGGGGCTGCAAAACGATACTCGAGCGGCCCGTCTGCACCACACGGGCTGCTACAACCCGCTCCTGTTCGGCCCGGGCAGGCCCCCCGACGCCACACACATCAGAACAACGATAACCCCGGCTGCTGCGAGTCTGCCCAATCTCCCGGTACGCATCGCACTAACCATGCCCGGCACCATGCGCGCAAACATGGTGCGGCCAACAGGAACGAGAGCACCCCGGTCACGTGACCTGACAACATACGAAACACCGGGACCTTTTCTAGCATGCCCCACCGCGACTGGCGAAAGGTCCTCGAACGAGCGGAGGCGGACCGCCTGCCGTTCACGCAGGCGCGCATTGTCCTCTTCGACGACCAGCGCTTCCACCACTCGTCCGCCTTCTGCGGTAACGGAGCCAAGGAACGAGAGTACGACGCGCGAGAGGCGCTAGAAACCAACGTCCCTTCCTGGTGCGAATGCGGCGGATGGGAAGGAACCCGGTTCGGCTGGTTGCTCCGCGGAGCCGCCGAACAGTACGAAGTTCTGGACGCCGAGCGCGCCGACCTGCGTCACTCCCGCTGGGATGACATTTGGCACGCTTTCAGGCTGCTTCAGGAAGGCGTCAGCTGGGGTTACCGCACCGACGACGCCGAACTTACGGCGGTGCGCACGGAGACAAAGCGCGCCGCACTCAACATCCTCGAGCGCAGCAGAGCCGGTCTCGACAGACGGGAAATTGAACGCCGCATAGCCGCCCAGGGCATGCGCGTACCGGTGACCCCCGAGCAGGCCGTCGACCTGACCAACTGGGCGAGGGGCAAACTCGTCGACACCCGGCCCGATCAGGGAAGGCGGCGCGAGGTCGTCGTGGAACCGTTCGACCAGCAACTCACCGAGGAGCTCTCCACGAGCGGGCGTCGCCTGGTCCTCGTACGCGGGGCGCCGCCCACCTCCACGCTGGGGTTCGACTTGGGACTTCCCCCAGAGATCGCGCTCTACCTGTGGTCGCTCGAACTCGACACGTCGCGCACGTTGCTGCTCCACTTACACGAAGCCGTCGCGATCGGGGTCGGGGAACTGGCACGCAAATACCCTCGTATCTCGATCGGAGCCGAGGACGAGCACGACCCTGACGTACTGGCCGCCGTGTTGACGCTAGTAGACGACGCGGACGGCGGCGGCGTCGACCTGGACGAGATTCTCCTCACCGCCCGCCTCCTCTGAGCGAGCAGCGAGGCGGTCCGGTACAAAACGAAAGCCGCCCCCTTACGGAGGCGGCTTCGTGATCAGGTGACAACGCGGACGCGTCTCACAACCTCTTAGAGGCTTCGAGGAGTTCCATCAACGAACCTGACCAGCCGTGGGAGAGATTGTTGAAGTTCTCCCAGCACTGGGTGTTCTCCCCGAGTTCTCGCAACTGCAGACGTAGGATCTGCGGTGCGATCACCCTCAGGAGCGCCGGTTGGTAGTGGCGATAGATACGTTCGGTGCCGAGCGCATCGTAGGGAAGCGTGCCAACTGCTTCGTCGGAGACACCCCTTCTGGTCAACTCGAGAATGGCGCCATCCACGAAGAACTGGACAGTCGACTCGGACGTGGCGAGAGTCTCGCGCAGCAGGCGTTCGCGCAGAACCTCGCCGTTATCGACGAGATCCCAGCAGGCGTCAGGGATCTGACGCTGTCCACCCACCTTCCAGAGACTCACGAAGAACTCGTGACTCTTGGTGGTCTGCATGGCTTTTACGACGAGAGCCGGATTGGCTTTGCTGAGGACGTCCGCGAAACGGGGATGTCCCCACATCGAGGGGTTCTCGAGCAAACCCTGCAGGAACGGCTCGTTCCCGGGGCCTTCGCCGAGGACGGCGATACGCATGAGATCCTCGAGGTCGTCGCCAGAAGCCGAACGGGCACGGAGACGCTTGTCGTCAACCGTGTCGTCGAGCAGGGCGCGACGACCGGCCAATGCTCCGGCGATCTGATCCCCGTCCATAAGCCACTCCGCGGAGCAGAGATCGTCGAGGAGCCTGACGGCACCGTCGGAGAGATTCCCCACGGTGGACGCCACGGCGAAGAACCGCGAGATGTATCCCAGCATTGAGTGAACTTCCCACGCGGGACGATCGCTGGCCCGGGAGGCGAACGATGCCATCCTCTCGAGCACCCTGACCTGCGCTCCTGCTTCCAGGTGCGACATGTCCAGGTGGACCAAGAGGCCGATCGGCAGAATCTCCGCGAACACTGACGTCCGTGAGCGGTCCTGCAGGTTTTCCTCGACGATTTTCTTGAACGTCCTCAACATCCAGTCGGGCGCACGGTGATCACCGACGAGCACCTTCAGGCACTCGAAACGGAGACTCGAGTCGCCGACCCCATCGCGCAGGAACTGGCGGGCCAGCACCTTCGTGGGACGAGCCTTGAACTGTTCGACGAGACGAGCGGCGAGCGCTTCGTTTTGTTTCGCCGCGAGCATCAACCCGGCGAACACGTCCGAGCGCTTCTCCTCGGCGAGGAGAGCGGAGCGTTCGTCGTCGGAGAGGTCCGGACGGGAAAGGTATGCGATACGAACCGGCGCTTCCTTGCGGAGACGCAGGCGCTCGACGACACCTGAGGGCAGCGGCGAGGACCTCTCGGCCATCGCGCGCATGGTGTCGACGTCGCCGACTGTCTCGGCGAGCACCCATATCTGCTGAAGCGCCGGTGAGGATTCCACCTCCGGCATACCCGCCATGGTGGCGAGCAAGGGACTCAAAGGCATGAAGCCTCCTTTGTGAAAGCACGGTTTTGTGCCCCCGTCACCGTCGAGGCCACCCGTGGCGCCGCAATCGCCCCCGTGCGCCTACTGGGAGAACTCGACGGGCACGGCACGGTCACCACGCATGGCCCGGAAACTCCGCAGGGTGGTGTGCTCGACGCTCCTGGCAGCAGTACTTCTCGGCGCCTGCGGTCGCGTCGAGACGTTCCACTTCGACGACTCCCCGGCGGAGATCGATGCAGTCGACCTTCCCGACGGAACCCGTGTCCGGCTCGAACACAGATACGGGCTTTCGCTGGAGACCGCGGCGGCTGGCGGGAAGATCGCGGTCCCGATCCTCTGGGACGGGAAGTGGCGAGTGAACACGGGTCGAGAGGAGTTCGACGTCGTCGTCGGCGACCGTCGACACCTGGAACGGCCCCTGCGATCGGCAGGAGACGACCTGCTTAGCTGCTGGAGAACCGGCGACGAACCGGGCATCGCGCCGCGGGCAACCACCCCGTACGGCGTCCGCTGCTCACAGACCCTTCTTCTCGCCCTGGCCGCCGAGCACGGGTACCCCGCCGCCGCGGAGGTCATCGCCCGGGCACGGGAAGGACTCGGAGAGGACGCGAACCTCTGGGGCTGGTACTGCAACATCGCCGGCGAAGCGGCGGCGAGCGGCGCGGTCTTCGGGGGCGCGGACCCGCGAACGCTGATGCGCGACGAGGAATCCTTCTGCGACTACTCGGTACTCCACGGAGCAGGGGCCGCCGTCGCGTTCACCGCGGACGGAGACCCCGTGAAGGCGCTCGAGAACGCCTGCGCCGCGGACCCGGACAGTCCGCTGCCTGAACTCGCCCGTACCAGCCAATGCTGGCACGGAGGCGGTATGGGTATCGCCAGACTCACCGGCGGCGACACTCTCGACGGCGCGACCTTCTGCCGGAAAGCGGGCAGCGAAGCGTCCCGCCTGAACTGTCTGGACGGAATGTTCTCCTTTGCGCGGACGTACCTGCTGCGCGGCGAGCCGACCGCCGAGACCTGGCCCGCCCTCGTCAGCGACCTCACATCCTGCGCACGAACGGGAGGGAGCGAATCTCTCGTCGAGGCCTGCTACCGCTCGGCGGCCCAGAGCGCCGTACGCCACGCCGCCAAGTCCATAGCGGACTCCCATGACGTGCGTGAACGGGTCGTGACCGACATGGCGGAGGCGTGCGCACACTCCGGCACGCACGCCGTCTCCTGCTGGACAGGCATGGGTACCCTGGTGGCGAACACCCTCCATCCCGACATCGACGAGCCTACCGAGATCCGACGCTGGGTCGGGGCGTGCGCCGAAGCCCCCGAAGGTGCCGCCATGTCCGGGTGCTACGAACGCGCACTGCTCGGTCTGCTGCGGAACGACCAACTGGTCAACGGGCTGCCGGTGGAGGATCTCGTGGTGCTCGCCCCCGCGAACCTGCGTGCCGACGTAGAAGCCAAGCTGCGTTTCTGGCAGAGCACGCTGGGCGGACGCAGCAACTGACCGGTCGCCGACGAATTCATCCCTGGTCGGGGTCCTTGAGACTGCCGGAGAACTCGGTAAACTTCGGCGAGTGGACGCCTCCGAGTTCCAGAAGCATGTCCTCTATGAGCTCGTGCGTCTCGATCTCGTAACCAATCGCTGCATAGGACTCGCTGAACGAACATCCGTAGAGAAGCCCGCGATGCCAGTCGCCGACATAGACGACGAGGAACCTCGCAGATCCGTCACGCCGGTACTGGTGCTGATGGATCATCTCGTGCCAGAGAAGCGTATCGGCACCCTCGAGCGTCCTCCGGTCGGAGACGGCCACCAGGCCTGGTAGAGCGATACCGTCGTGCGGCCAAGCAGCCAGGTAGGACGGGACCTTCACAACCGTCGTATCCTCACGGAGACTGAGCAGACCATCCGGATCGACCGAGGAATCGACCGGAACGTACCTTGAGGACCACACGTGACAGGCGTGAGGCGCTACCTGGCGGGCGGCGCGCGGCACGACGACGTAGAGGACCAAGACAGCGCCGAGAATCGTCAGGATCTTCCTGCGGTGACGACGGATGACTCCACGTGATGAGAGCACGCCACTATCGTCTGGAGTCCGCGGCAACAGGCACCATAACCGACAATGCGGCACACGACTCTCCCACGGAACGAGGCCAGTTTGTTTTTGTCACCGAAACAGCGCACGATCGTCACACAAAACGCACAAACGAGACGAACTCCGGTACGTCGACCGTCGCTACCAGGAGTTACCCCTGTTCACCCGAAGCTTCCGAGGGCACGTCGCGTCGTTGCCCACCCTGCGACGAGCGTAGCTCGGCGATCTCGGCCTCGAGCGCGAGGATCCTCCGGATACCGGCGAGGTTGATGCCCTCCGAACCGAGTTCGACGATACGTACCAGTAGCGCGAGATCCTCGTCGCTGTAGAGGCGCACCCCTCCTGTCGTGCGTGACGGGGTCAGGAAACCCATGCGCTCGTACGTGCGCATCGTTTGCGGGTGGAGGTTGCAGATACGCGACGCGACGCTGATGACGTAGACCGCCGGGACCCTCCCGGTGGCGCTCACGACTCCATGCCGCTGGACGGGTCCAGTGAGACCTTCACCTCGACCGCTGTCGGACGGACCGGAGCCGGTACAGCGATCGTGAGTACGCCGTCGCGGAGCGAGGCCTCGACCGTCGTCCCGTCGACACCGTTGGGCAGGCGGAACCTCCGCTCGAACTTGCCGAACGGTCGCTCCGAGAGCACGACACGGTCACCCGGTTCGGGCGCGTAGGAGCGTTCGGCGGAGACCGTCAACCACTGCCCCTCGACAGCCACCGTGAGATCCGCCATCGTGACGCCAGGGAGGTCGACGTGGAACACGATCTTTCCGTCCCGGACGTAGGCATCGGCGAGAGGCGTGGCGTCGAGGCGTCCCTGTAGGCGCGCCTCCGGTCCGTCGGCAAAGACGGAGAACAGGAACGGGCCAAAGAACGGGGTGAATGCTGACATTGTTTCCTCCTGATTTGGGCTTTCGCTTTTTAGTCACCCGGCGGTACCGGGGCCCGGTCGGCTGACCGAACACAACCCATCGTCCACCTCCTGCAGAAAGACGCAAGAAGGTTGAGTCGTAGCGGCTCAACCTTGTATTTCCTCGGTTCCCGGGTCCCCTCTTGCCAGAAACCTGCCGACGGGACCCTCACCGGAGTGACACAAGCGCAGTCGGGAGCATGCCGGGAATGCATAGAAGGACGGGACTGCTTTTTCGCAGACGCTCTCGCAGTGAACGTCATGGACTCCCTGGACCGGTACGCGTGCGGGGAGACGAACGCCCGCGGTCTGGGCATCCTCCTGCGGAGCGAGATCTCCGAGTGGCACGACTGTCCGCAGGGACGACGCGAACTCGATGCAATACTCGACGGTGCCGTCACGGAAGGCACCAGCTCCTACGGGCTCGGGCTGCTACTCCGCCGGCACTTCAGAGCGACGTGCCACCCGCGACCTCGGTAGCACCTTGTCGAGGAACCCGTGACCGGGATCCTCGAGCAATGCGCCGTCCCAGGACTGCACGGCGCCCTCCGACGAGAAGAACCTCACGGCGAGCGCTTTCGCCTGCTCACCGACGCGTGCCCCGTAGAGCACTTCAACACCGACCCCGTCACCGCGCGCCACGATACCGAGCGCGCCGAGCACCTCGTCCCGGGTCTCCAAGGAGACATCGTTCCCCTGGTCGTGCCAGCGGGTGACGGAATCCTTCCGCGAAACGGTCAAGGGGATGCGACGCATACCGGAGCGGACCGGTTGAGGGGAGGCAAGACGCATCCGCGGTCGTAGACCGCCGATCGCGCCGAAGCCTGCCACAAGCACGCCGTGCACCCCGTCGTCATGCTCCTCGATATCCAGGAGCCGGCAACCGGTCAGCAACAGAGACGTGCAGGCGAACCTGCGCCGGTCACGCCCCGAAAGGACGAGAGAGCCGCACACCGCGGCGACCAGCACCGCAGCCGCGACGTAGACCGACGACGGTACGAGGAACAGCACCAGCGAGAGAACGCAGAGAAGGGCGCCAGCGCGCAGCAAGCTCGCCCTAGGGTCGAAACAGTGCAGTCTCGCCGGGAACGCGAATGAACTACGGTGAGGAACCACACCGATACTCTCCCGGGAAACCCGGCACCCGCACGCAAGAGAGGGCCAGACAAGTGGACCGACCGCCAACGTGGCGGACGGTAGCGTGCATGACCGCATCCGATATGGCGCACCCGTTGACCACCGTGGCGCTCGAGAGGCTCCTAGAAACCGCAACGCGACGAGGACTCGAAGCCGGGAGCGTCGGCGACACCGCACGAAGAGCCGGTGAGTACCACGCGGGGCAGCGGCGACGCAGCGGCGAACCCTACGTCACCCACTGCATCGAGGTGGCCACACTGGTGGCCGACCTGGGAGGAAGTCTTTCCATGGTCCAGGCGGCCCTGCTTCACGACGTCGTTGAGGACACCGGGGCGACGCGCGAACGGATCCGGGACGAGTTCGGCCCAGTCGTCGAACGTCTCGTCGACGGCTGCACGAAGGTCGCCGCCGTCCACCCAGACGAAGAGGTGGCGCACCGTCAGGCGGCCAACCTGCGGAAACTGTTCGTGGCGCTCGCAGAGGACCCGCGGGTCGTCGTTATAAAACTCTGCGACCGCCTCCACAACCTCCGCACCATCGCGGCGCTGCCCCCGGAGAAGGCGCGGAGGATCGGGGAAGAGACACTCGCCGTGCACGCTCCCCTGGCACACCGACTAGGGTTGAGCGCCC
>Ga0172372_10000813_pt1 | contig 47830 bp, 31 predicted proteins | sample LakKiv5m_2_FD_114544 | JGI IMG/M metagenome (GOLD analysis project Ga0172372, IMG submission 114544) | Freshwater microbial communities from Kabuno Bay, South-Kivu, Congo - kab_092012_9.5m | ecosystem: Environmental > Aquatic > Freshwater > Lake | place: Democratic Republic of the Congo...
CTCGTACTCGTACTCAGCGAAGCGGTACTCAGTGCAACGGTACTCGTACTCGATGGCTGTTCGAACTGCCGATGCCGATGGTTGATCGAAGCGGTTCGCTGTGATTTGCAGACGAATGGCTGAATCTCTGTACTAGACCGCTTCGAGTACGAGTACGAGTACCATTTCATTGAGTACGAGTACGATAAAAACCAGTGGTTTACATTCCTAGCCACAATAATTCCTGAAGAGCCAAAGCAGTCCGGCGATAAAGCAATCCGAGAAGACTCGATCATTCAGGGCAAGGTTGATTCACTGCTGGTGCTGATGGGCAGGTTTCGGTTTTGACCTGGCATGATCCATTCGATGCTGATTCCACAGATGCTGGCTTTGACGCTTCCTCGGGTCTCGAAATACAGTTCCATGGCTTCTTCGTCGCGGATCATCCGAAACAGGCTTACTCGTCTCCAGGTGGCCTGGGTTGTATCGTAAGAAGAGACCAGTTGCCCGAGGGCTTCTCCGCCCATATTGTCGCTGACTAGAAGTCCGGTTTGGGATTCTTGAGTCGGAGATTCCACGCGTACCAGGGCTTCGAAATGCACGAGCGAACCGACCGGCAGTTTGATTTTCGGAGAGGTCACTCGCATGCTCGTTCCTGCGTAACCGCTTGGGATAGGCTGTCCGGTTCTGCTGACGGCTTGCAAGACCAATGCGTTGTCTTGGGCTGCACCGCCACCAGCGGAAATCTGGATCGAGCTATCGATCTGGTCGACCATTCGATGGTTGCTGGACCAACCTGCTTGTTTCCAACTAGCTAGATCTTCGAAGGGAGTTCCGTCTAAGTTGCTTGCTTGCCACTTGCGATTTTGCAGCAATCGATCCAATTCAAAATGGAGTGGGAGGGACAATGGAGAGACCACAAGAGGGCTGGAATTGACGCTGGGGAATTGTTCTTTGGCGATTTCCCATGAGTTTCGAATGGTTCGCTGGGCTAAAAGTATCGCAGCATCGGCAGCCTCTGCGGCTTTGGGCAAATCGGAGCTTGCTAGGTACTGCAAAGCGGCGCGCTGAGCCGACTGCGCCTCGCGGATCGCTTCCCAGCTTGGGTCCGAAGCGGGCAACTGGCGCGTCACGAGAATCATCTGTGCCATTAGGATCAACTGCGTTGCAGTATCGATCCTGCTTTCGATCAGACTTGGGCCAAGGCGATTTAGGGCGTTTTGTAGGTAACTCCAGGGTCCGTTATCGATCATGGAGACTAGCTGTTCAACGATGGCAGGCCGCTGGATCGAAACGACCATCGCTCCGGGGATATTCTTGACCGGCACCCGTTCTAAAGTGCCCCGTGTGATGCGGTAGATTTGCCGAGGTTGGCCACTGACTGGGACGGTAATCTCCATGCGATCAAGATTGGGTGCTGGACTGCATAACTGGTCCCAAGGCCCTGAAGCGATGACAATCACCAACTGGCTTGCTGGGGTTTCAAGCATCGCGGCTGTATGCTCAGAGGAATTGACTTGGACATTTCTCCAGTCGGAGTCGCCGGCTTGGATCCAAGGAAGAAACAGTTCGATTTCTCGATTGATACTGGCAAAGGATTCAGCGCGGACCGAAGCGGTTTCGTCCCCGGAGTCCAAGGAGAACGGTGAGCGAAAAATCCAACCTTTGGATCCTTGCATCAGACTCCGGATCCACTGCAATCGGGCTTGGAGCCTGTCATGGTCGGCAAGTGGCCAAGGGCTACGGCCCAAGGATTCAGCCGTCAGAATCCGCTGCGATAGCCACTCGTTGGATAGCTGTGTCCAAAGAGAAGACATCGGGACGTTTCGACCGGCGATCGGACGCACATCGGCCATCATGATCGAAGCAGCCTCTTTTGCCGATCGAACCGATGTTGCCAAGGGTACAGGGGTTGCCAGCCAATCGCTCAGTTGGCTATACGAACCGTAGAGTTCCCAGGCTTCGCCAACCATCGGTCTTGAGAGAGATTTTGGATACCGACTCATCATTGCGACCCGTTGCCGCGAAGGTTCCATTTGGTTTTGGTTGAGCGCCAGGCCAAGCAGCCATGCGCTGACATGTTCATAGCGACTGGACTGCTCGTCGGTCGGAACCAAAGAGGGTGGTGGGGCGATGACTGCCATGGCCGACTCGATCGCTTGCTGAGCCACCAGTTCGTCGTTGGGATTGCGGGTGATGACCCCGTTGAATCCGAGGGTTTGCAAGTACGCTAGGCTTTCGCCTTGATGTTGAATCCATCGCGGGACCGACTGTTGGATACGACGAAGCTTCTCGCCGGGTGGCTCGCTCGCGCTGGCTTCAGACCGAATTGTCTCTTCATCGCTGAGCATACCAGGGGCGATCATGCCTTCAACATTCAGTTCGTCCACTTGAAGTTTCGTCGTTCCAGGGACTCCGTAAACACTCAGCAAGATCGCATCGATGTAGGGTTCTCGAAGATCGATATCAGGGCCAAAGAGCCGTCGAAGGAATCGTTGGCGGTCTTCGACTAAGTTCAGTACATCGCTGATCGAGGATGTGGACCATCTTCCAGCACCATCGTTAGGAGCGCCAAATACAACTTCGGTAAGCGCCGCGTGGGTTGCAGGGTGTCTGGCGCGAGGAAACACCACTCGCATTCCAATCCTTATTCCCGACTGAGCGCTACGAACGCGAATCGACGCTTGGAGTTCGGGTATGATCGCGCAGGGTTCGATCGGAGTGATCAGGTAGATATACGATCCGTTGCCATGTGTGAACTCGATCGTCTCGACCCCAGGCTCTTTGCGATCGACGCTGCGCATGAGGGTCCGAGCGTCGTCTCTCCAGAGAGTAAACCTTGGGGGGCCTTGGTCAAAGGTGTCCAGGAGCTGTGCATGGGCTGTTGGTGTAAGGGCCAGAAAGCCAAGCCCGCAAAGCAGGCAGGACCAGAGCATGCAAACCGCTCGAAGACTCAACCTGATCCGCAGAGTCGACGCAGACCCAAGGGTCCTGTTGGCTGAAATAACCGGACCGAGCTCAAACTTTGATGGATAAAAATGCCGGACTGGCTCAAGAAGCATTCACGAGGGCTCGCAGGTGGGGTTCCGTTGACGCAACTATCGCTTCTATCAAGACTTGCGGAAATTCTCTAGGGGAATCGTAAGGGCTCTGCGGGGTCCAATCCGGGTGGTTTAGGACCGTTTGGAGTGGTTGTGCCGATTGTATAAATTCTTGACTGGTAAGGGTTTACGAAGCATCCTAGTCCAGCAATCGATAGCCTTCGGACGTCGAAGTTCGCATCTTGAGTTTTTTCCGAGACTATCCAATTTTCGTGACTCTACCGTTTGTTTGAAAGCCAGGAATGAACACCAACGCGACCTCCCCAGAAACTGCAACTTTGGAACTTCCAAGCGAGCTGTCTGAAATGCAGATGGCCATCGATGGCCTTTCGACCGAAGCCAAACTCGCCTTGCAACCTCTTTTTCAACGCGTCGTCGAGAGCACCAACCGTAGGCGAAAAATCCTGCAAATGGTCCAGGAATCGATCGGCCAGCTTCGCCTGGACATGAAGTACTTGGTGTTTGATTTGGAAGCTACACGCCGGGAACGCGACGATTTGCAACGTCAGCTTAGCGATTCGTTGGACGAGGATTTTGGCAGCGAAGGTTCCTAGAGTCCTGCTGGAAATCTCGATGGGAATCTTGATCAGGAATTCCGCAAGAAACCCATCGCTCCCGGGTCTTCTTGTTTGCCCGAAACCGGGTTTTTGCTTAACCTAACAGGGGTCTTGGTTTTGAATCCAAGGTCCCTGTTTTCATTCCCGGGTTCCTCCTCCTACAACGATCCGATTTGGCCATGGAGTTTACGCCCCGATCCTTAACCCAACGCTGCATTGACTTGGAGTTGGCCACGCCAGCCCAGATCGATCGGCTATGGGGTGAATTGCGGACCGATCAAGTCAGTCTTGATGAGGTCAAGTCGCATTTGTTGCGCAAAGGGATCATCACCAATTTTCAGCTTGAACGGATGCTCACCGGCGAGAGGCTTGGCTATTACTACGGGCCTTACAAGGTCCTTTACATGATCGGTGCGGGTACTTTTGCCCGCGTTTTCAGAGCCGTCCACCGCGAGTCGGGCAAGGTTGTGGCCGTCAAGGTTCTGCGTCGTCGTCACCGGGACCAAGTCGCACAGATTGAGCAGTTTCTGCGCGAAGGGCGAATGGGCTTGGAGTTGCGGCACCCCAACATCGTGACTATTTATGACATCGTCAATGATCCCAGGGCTCCTTACTTGGTGATGGAGTTTGTCGAAGGAGAAACGCTGCGCGAGATTCTCAAGATCCGTGGTAACTTTGAAGCAATTCATGCCCTTGGCATCATGCACGATATTTGCTCGGGGCTTGATTTCGCTTTCCAAAAAGGGATCACCCACCGCGACTTGAAACTATCGAACGTTCTGGTCCATTCAAGTGGGCGTTGCAAGTTGGTGGACTTTGGACTTGCTGCCCTTGCGGATACATCGTCGCCTGAGGCGATCGCCGATTGCCCGAGTGCACGAGCGATTGACTATGCGGCGCTCGAACGCGGAACGGCGGTTCGCAAGGGGGATCATCGAAGCGATATCTATTTCGTTGGTTGTATTTTTTATAACATCGTATCTGGGCGCGCTCCGCTTACTGAAACGCGCGATCGTCTGATGCGATTGAATGTCACTCGCTTCGTCGAGATTCCATCGCTCTATGAGGTCAAGCCAGGACTTCCTGATACCATTTATGCTATCTGCAGCAAGGCGATGGAGTTTAGTCCGGAGAAGCGTTATCAGAACCCAGGTCAAGTTCTTGCCGATGTCGACTCGGCACTAAAAAAACTGCAGCGAGAGATGGAATCTCCTGTGCCATCGCCAGTTGGGGTAGCAGCAGTCAAAAGCGACTCGGTAGAGGCCATCGAGCCAGAGGATGTGCTCGAAGGTCAAGGCAAAACGGTGATGGTTGTCGAGAATCGGGCTGAGTTGCAAGATCTGCTTCGGGAGAAACTCAAGAAACGTGGTTACCGCGTTTTGGTTTATTCCGATCCCGAGAGAGCCTTGGCCAAATTCTCTCCTGATGAGTCCAATCCCGCGAATTGCTTGATCCTCAGCGCCACGAATCTTGGAAACGATGCGCTCGATGCGTTCAACCGATTCGTTGCCGATGAACATACCAAACATATCCCGGCTATACTGCTGGTGGATCCCAAGCAGCAGCACATCGTTCGAGGTGCAAGCACATCGGATCGCCATGTTTTGATCCCTATGCCGCTGAAGGTTCGTGAATTGCGAGAAGCGTTGGTCCACTTGACCAGCAAATCTGTCGATGCCACACCGCAGCAATAATCTGTTTTGCGCAATGGTGTATTTTATGAGCACGTTTCTGTCGGTTTGGTTGGGTGGTGTTTTCGCAGTTTTATGCGCCGCTTGTGACCACTCATTGCTGGCCCAGGATGCTCAGCCAAATGCGGAGGACCAAGTCGTCGATTGGTTGCCTGAGACGACGGTGATCTTCGGAGAGATTTCTCCGGTAAGCCAATGGCTCGATCATCCCCTTCGCCAAAGCTTGGTCGAGACCGAGCCGTTCAAAAAATTGTGGCGTAGCCCCCAAGCACTCCAGTTACGCAGCGGCATAACGGTGGCCGAATTGGCCCTGGGGCTCAAACTCGATCAACTCGCAAAAGATCTTACCCACCGCGGAGCCTATGTCGCCATCGATGCAAAGACCAAAGGCGTCGCGCTCTTGCTGCGAACGCAAAGCCAGCAATGGCTCGAAGACTACCTTGAGAAAGCGATCGATCTGGTTCGAAGGGATGCAAAATCCAAGGGCAATCCAGACCCTATTCAAACCGCTGAATATCGAGGTATCCAAGGTTACAAATTCCAAAATGGGATCTTCGCTGCCATCGGATCATGGATGCTCATCACCAACCAAGGTGATCTAGCCAAGTCCATCCTCGATCACCACAGCGATAAAAGCAAAGGGCTCAGCCAAGCTCCTTGGTACCAGCAAGCACGCATCGCGTCGGTTCAAGAGTCCAGCGATCCAAAAGCGGTCTTTTGGGTCGATATGACGGCCTTGCGCGAGCAAATGAAGAACAACGATCTGTTTCGAGACCAATCCAAAGATTTTGGAGCCGAATTGATTCTCGGTGGCGTATTGAGCGTGCTTGCCAACGCCCAAGTCATGACCGCCTCGCTGACGATGGATCCTCAAGGGCTCGCGATGGAAATTCAAACGCCCTCGAAGCCTCAGTGGTACAGCGATGCCAGAGAGCACTACGTCGGACCCGATGCAACAGGACATGCACCTAAATGGCCCGCGCTACCAGGAGCGATCGCGACCGTAGCTACCTACCGAAACCTCGCCCAGATGTGGCTGAGAGCAGGGGATCTTTTCGATGAAAACGTCAACCAGCAGCTAGCTCAAGCAGACAATACGCTGACAACCATTTTCGCAGGCAAGGACTTCGGTACCGATATACTTGGTGCCATCGAACCACAGATCCAACTCTTTGCTGCTGAACCCAAGTTTCAGCAGGAGCAGACCAAACCCGCCATTCAGCTACCAAGCTTCGGACTGGTTGCCAAACTTCGAGATCCGGCCAAGCTTCAACGAGAACTCAAGCGAACCTTTCAAAGCTTCATTGGATTTCTAAACGTCGCCGGGGCGCAGGAAGGCCAGCCGCAACTCGAACTCGATACCATCCAACACGACGCAGTTGCCATCTACACCGCCCAGTACATTCTGGACGAAGACCGCAAATATCCCGACGGACTCCCCATCCAATTCAACTTCCAGCCTACACTTGCCTTCATCGACGATCGCATGATCCTGTGCTCCTGCGTGGAAAACGTCAAATCGATGCTTGAAAAACGCCTGAATGAATCGGCCCAAGAGAAGACGGTTCAAACCTGGCTTGAAGTGGATGCCAATGCGATCCGGAGCCTTCTGCAAACCAATAGCAACCCGATCATCGCCCAAAACATGCTCGAAAAAGGTCATAGCCGCTTGGAAGCCAAACGGGAGTTCGACATGCTCATGCTCAGTTTGGGACTGGTCAAACAATTGAGTATGACCATGGAGTTCCAGGACCAAGCCCGCCTGAGGTTGCGTCTGGATGCGAATCTTCAAGACGGATCGGACTGATCGGACTGATCGGACTGATCGGACTGATCGGACGGATCGGAACCGGATTTTTGAATTCTTATTGGGGGTTGAGGAATATACTAAAGTCCCGGTTGACGTCCTGACCTACCATAGGATCTGATACTCGGGTTGTGCCCTGAACCTTTGGAAGCTTTTCTCCATGAAAAAACCTATCCACACATTGCAATCCTCGCTTGGTCGATCCTCGGTCCGGATCGCCCTGGCGTTTGTCGCAAGCTCTTGGACTTTCGACCAAAATGCCCATGCACAGTGTTGCTGGGGTAGTAAAACGCCGGCTCCCTATCCGGTTGGCAGTCCCTACCCGGTCGCCAATCCAGCTCAAGCGGGGGCTTACTCTGCCGGTCGTCCGATGATCCCGGTAACCCCGATCACTCCATCCAACGGGGCGATGACCAGCTACTATGGCAACTACGGAATGCTACCTCCGACGACTGGAAACACTCTCCCGAATGGTTTTCCCCAATCTGTAGCTTCGGCCATGCCGACGGCTGCCTACGACACGCAGTGGCAACGCACCCCGGTGACTTTCTACCGTCCTGTCACGCAGTTTGATCCCAACTACGGAACCACAGTCACGTCGTTACAGCCTTGTACTTCGTATCAATACCAAGCCCAACGCGTTCCTTTGGTTGCCCCTACACCCATCGGTGGAGCTTACGCTCAAGCCTCCAACCAGTGGCCGGCGATTAATCAACCCGGTTATTATCCCACCGGCGTCGCAAACGCTTATGCCATGAGCCCAGTTGCGCCCGCGACCAGCGTCCCTACAAACCCCGTACCGGCCGGACCGGTCTATCCTCAAGTCCAGTACTTGCCTTCCAACGGCTCGAATTTGCCAGCAAGTGCCACCAGTCTGCCAATGGCAAGCAACGGCTTATCCAGCGCCGTTTATTATGGCAACCCGTCCACGGTGGCCGCGCAGGCTCCCACGGCCAATTGCCCAGGAGGTGTTTGTCCTAGCCCGATGACGACCGCCGGTAACTTGACTCCTCCGAACGTGCCTGGCGCGACTTCGGTGACACCCCTGGGACCGGTAACCTATCTACCCGCACAGCCTGGGGTTGCCCAAGCTGGCTTTGCACAGCCAAGCAGTCCCACGGCTGCGAACCAAGCACTTGTGCTTCCGCCCAGCGGTGCTACGTTGGATCCTGCGTCGGCTGTGGCTCCCTCGTTGCCTCCTCCACCGTCTGCTTCGCCAGGAACTCCGCTGAGTCCAACGGCTCCTGCTACCCCCAACACCTCGTTGATGCCAAGCACCTCTTCGGCGGGACTTTGGAGCGATCGCGACGAGCGAGTCGCCAAGATGGTACCTATGAACCGATTGCCAGTGGTGGCGATCGATCGACCGACATCCAATGCGTCACCGAGCTATCCGACCAGTCGATCCGTCCAAGGTGATCCGGCTGCCATAGCAAACCCATTTCCCGGAGCTTTGTCGCGGACCAATCATACTTCTGGCTCCATAGAAAGCTTGTCTGCTCCGGCTGCAGGCTCCAAGGAACGTTTGACCAAGCCGCTAGTGGCTCCCGAAGGATTTGACGGCAAGCCTCATTGGAATCCCAAGTTGCTGCCCCCGTCCTCCGAAGCGGCTCAGGACAAAGTTGCCTTGCGCTGGACGACATCGATGAAATGAATGCTTGGCAAACCAACGCACTGCGTGGGCCGAATCGCTGGTCAAACCGAAGCGTTTTGGAACTTTATGTAGCTCCAGACCTTGCGTTTCGAAGCGTGCCCTCCTTGAATCGCATCGTTCGAACGCTTCGGGACTTTCTCGATTCAGGTCGCTTTACAACCACCCATCCACGCAGCATTCCAGCCGCGTCGGAAATTCTCGATGCTCTGTGCAGTTCCGAAAAACCGCTTGTCTTTGCAGAAGTCTGGCTTAAGTTGGCTCAGTGGATGTCGGCCATGTCGGGGGTTCCGGTACGATGTCTTCGTCCTGCGGAGTCGCTAGCGTCCCAGGACGATTGCGAATGCCAATGGGTTCTTCCTTTGGAAATGGAAGAGGAGTTGCTTTCTAGCAAATGTTTTACTCTAGCGTACGAGCTGATCGAAGCGGGTCAAAGATCAGAGGAATACCCAATCGCTGCGAAATTTCGTGAGCTGTTTGACTACGCAGATGATGTGCGATTGGGTCCAAGTTCGCGAGCGATCCTCGATGCGGCTGTAGCGCGCGGGATTCCTTACTATCGTCTCACCCAAGGCTCCTTGTGCCAATTAGGAGAAGGCAAACACCAGCGCCGGATTTGGACCGCCGAAACCGATGCTACTAGTGCCATCGCCGAATCGATCGCAAGCGACAAGGACCTGACCAAACGCCTGCTTAGAAACGTCGGGGTCCCGGTTCCGCTTGGCCGAATGGTCACCAGCCCCGAGGATGCTTGGGCCGCTGCCCAGGAGGTTGGGCTGCCTGTGGTGGTCAAGCCCAAGGACGCCAATCACCAGCGGGGAATTTCCATCGAGCTTACCGAGCAAACCCAAATCATGAAGGCCTATCATTGGGCGATTGAAGATGGGCAAACCAAGCATGTGATGGTTGAGCAATTCGCTCGTGGTCAACATCATCGGTTGCTGGTCGTCGGCGATCGATTGGTCGCAGCCAGCCGAGGACACCTTGAGACGGTCACTGGAGATGGTGTCTCGACGATCGAACAGTTGGTTGCGATCCTCAACCAAGACCCACGACGGGGTGAAGCTTACACAGACCCTTTGGGTGTGTTGAAGCTCGATGCGGCAGCCAAAATTGAGTTGGACAAGCAAGGACTCCAAGTCGATTCGATTCCCCAAAAGGATCGTGTGGTTCTGGTTCGCCGAACTGGAGATTTAACCACTGACTGCACCGATGAAGTCCATGAGCTGACGGCGGCCCAAGCGGTCTTGGCTGCCCAAGTCGTAGGATTGGATGTCGCCGGTTTGGACGTCTTGGCTGAGGATATCTCCAAACCCCTTGCCCCCCAGCGAGGAGCGGTCGTGGAGGTCAATGCGGGGCCATCGCTATCATGCCACGTCGTTCCGATGTTCGGTAAGCCGCGACCGGTTGGAGATGCTATTGTCGAGATGCTTTTTCCCTCCGAAAACGCATCTCGCATCGCGATCCATGGACTGCTGGTGACATCGTTCAATCAGCGATGCCAAGAGCAAGTGAACCTCTGGGTTACACACCAAAAAAAGCTTGGCCTGGTTGTGGGGGTTGTTGTGCCCGAGGCCATCGTTGTCAATGATCAAACCATCGGTCTTGAAGATTGCGATACACGCTCTCGTTCGCAAGCCGTTTTGAGTCATCCCATGGTCGAAGCACTCTTGGTTGTCCTGACGCCAAGCGATCTGCTTGCCCATGGACTTCCAGTCGAGCGACTCGATCATCTTAGCGCCATCGAGGGTGCTCTTGAGAACCTGAGGAATTCCGGGGCAGATCAGGTTCTTGAGGTGCTCCGAAATGCCATGCCGACAAAACAGCAGCCTGAGTGGTTGAAAACTGTTGCACGGAGCTAGCAGATGGAGAGCAAAACCGATGCAAGAACGCGGCGATGGACTCTTGGGCTTGCGATCTGGTTTTTGATATCGAGTCTTGCATCCATTCCGGCTTGGGGGGCAATCTATGTGCATCGCCATTGGAGTGACAACAGTCTCTTTGAGATGGCCAGTCACACCCAATGGCATTTTGCTGTCGGCATGATTTGTGTGGTGTTGCTGGACCTGTTGCTGCGTTGGTGGAATCGCTGGCGTGCCCCGATCGCCTCACGGATTTTGCATGCAGCAATCCTGCTGATCCCAACGGTTTATCTTTCAAGCGTTACTGAGCCGTGGACCGCGTTGCCAATTCGTCCATGGTATAACGCAGGACCGCCGACAAAGCCTGTTTCGATCGCCTCCTGGAACGTCTTCATTCAAAATCACGAGTTTGAAACGATCCAGAAAACCATCGAAAGTCTCGATGCCGACATCGTCTTTCTGATCGAAGTTACTCCCGAGCATCAGCAAGGATTGTCGAGGCTCTCTAAGTCCTATCGTCACGTGCATTGGGCACCGCGGACCAACACCCAAGGCCTAGCGATCCTGAGCCGAATACCTGGTACTAAGTTTAAAGAAGTGGTTTTGGGTAAATCACAAGTGTTGGCCCTCGAAGCGATGGTACCGGCGGGCAAATTCTCGGATCAACCTATACGGTTATTGGGGGTTCATACCGCTTCGCCCAACCAACATGGTCGATTCCGCATCCGCGACGAGCAACTCCAAGATGTTGCCAAATGGGTTGAACAATCCGCGGGCCAGACCATGGTCATCGGTGATCTTAATACCACTCCATGGAGCGAAGGTTTCAAGGAGTTTCTTAAGCGTACAGGTTTGGTCGACACGCGTCGCTATCGAGGGTTTTTTGCGACTTGGCCGTGCGGTCTAGGAATCGCTGGGATCCCGATCGACCATGCGTTGGTATCCCCAAGTTTACAAATCATCGATCGCGAATGTGGATTCCCAACGATCGACTCTGACCACCAATGGATCCGTACAACAGTCGAAACCTCTAAGGTGGATCGTAACCCCCGGGAGTCAGAGGGTGACAACGACAGATCCGCCAAAGCCCCTTAAGCACCCCTCGAAACGGGCCGTACTTTTGGATCGCTTCGATCATGTACTGCGAGCAGGTCGGTGAAAAACGGCAGTGGCTCCATAGCAGTGGACTGATGGCTCTTTGGTAAAAACGGACCATCCCGATGAGAATCCTGGCCAGGAGACTTTTCATGGTAGAGTTTAAGCGACCAGTCCTTTGGTAACTAACATAAAGACATCTTCGAGCGTCGGGTCTTTGTCGCTAAAGGAACGCATCTTGACCCCACCGTCGATGAGTCGTTTCATCAGGCTCGCTAGGCCTTCATCGTCGGTTTCGAACTCTGCGGTCACTCGATTGCCGTCGACCTCGATCCCTCGCATGCTTGGATCGCTGCGTACGATCGATACACCGGCGTCTTGGTTCTCGATGAAACGAATCTCGACAATTCGGTTTCGTCGGATTTGACGATACACCGAATCGATCGGACCGTGCATGAGCAACTGACCCCGTTCAATGATTCCGATAGACGTGCAACAGTCGGCAAGCTCGGACAGAATATGGCTTGAGATGAGGATCGTTTTACCCATCTTTCTGAGCTCTTTCAGGAGGGCTTTGACTTCGATCCTCGCTCGAGGGTCAAGTCCGCTAGTCGGTTCGTCAAGGATTAGCACCGGAGGATCGTGCACGAGGGTTTTTGCCAAGCAAAGCCGTTGCTTCATCCCACGCGAAAGCCCGTTGACATAATCATCGCGTTTATGGGTCAAGTCCAGGAGTTCGAGCACGTCCCCGATGACTTTCTTTCGTTGCGTTCGACCGATCTTGTAGGCAACGGCAAAGAAATCCAAAAACTCCCAGACCTTCATTCCATCATAAACGCCAAAGTCATCTGGCATGTAACCGATGTTTCGTCGAACATCCATCGGTTGCTTATTGACGCTAAAACCGTTGACCGTTCCGTCCCCGCGAGTGCTCTTAAGAAGTGTTGCAAGAAAACGGATCGAAGTGCTTTTTCCTGCACCGTTGGGACCGATGAATCCGAAGAGTTCCCCAGCCTGGATCTTCATATTGACCGTGCCAACAGCGGTAAACTCGCCGTAGTCTTTACCAAAATTGATTAACTCGATCATGTAGGCCAACTAAGCTCTCGGGCTTGGAAAAAAGGATCGCGATAAGTCTCTACAGTTTACCCCATACCGAGCCAAATCGGCAAACTAACTTAGTGAACCGGCTCGGCCAACGCTCGAAATTCTTCTTCGCTAAGGACCTTCACCCCTAATTCCTTGGCTTTTTCAAGCTTGCTGCCGGCAGCTTGGCCTGCGACCAGATAATCGGTCTTCTTCGACACGCTTCCGGATGCCTTGCCACCAAGTTTGCCGATCAGCCGCTCGATCTCGTCCCGGGAATAATGCTCCAGAGTTCCAGTTACCACCAGCGTCTTGCCTGCGAACACACCGCTGTGATCGACCGAGTCTTCTTGGGAAGTTGTCAGCAATACACCGGCATTTGCAAGCTGCTCGAAAATCTGACGACCTTCTTCGCTACGACAATAGTCGAAAACGCTTTTTGCGATGATCGGACCGATCTCCTCGGTGCCCGAGAGCTCATCTTCCGTAGCAAGCATCAGTTTTTCCGCAGACCCAAAGCGACGCGCTAGCACCGTCGCGACCCGCTGGCCGACATGGCGGATGGTAATCGCATTGAGAACCCTCGATAATCCGCGTTGCTTGCTGGCCTGGATCCCTTGAATCAGGTTTTCCGCCGACTTTTTTCCCATGCGTTCGAGTTTCATGAGCTGCTCGAGTGTCAAACTGTAAAGGTCTGCATAGGAATTGACGGTCTGCGAGTCGACCAATTGGTTGACCAACTTGTCTCCGAGCCCTTCGATGTCCATGCAATCGCGCGTAGCAAAGTACCTAAGTCTTTGTCGCCACTGCGCGGGGCATTGCGGCGAAACGCATCGGATATAAACCCCGGATGTGTCTTTGACCAACAACTCGCCACACTCTGGGCATGTCTGTGGAAAGTCGAACTCGGGCAGGTCCTCTTGGCGTCGATGTTTCTCGACTCGAACAATGTGCGGAATAATCTTTCCAGCTTTCTCTACCACCACCCAATCGCCGACTCGAACATCCTTGCGACGTATCTCATCGAGATTGTGCAGCGATGCTCGACTGACAGTCGTCCCGGCCAATTGCACAGGCTCCAGCTCTGCTACCGGTGTGACCGTACCGGTCTTGCCAACTTGCGTCTTGATGGCCAACAGTTTAGTAATCGCTTCGTACTTCTCGATTTTGTAAGCGATCAGCCATCGCGGTGACTTGCTGGTCGCACCCAGTGACTCTCGCTGCTCGAGTGAGTTGACTTTGATCACCAACCCGTCGACTTCAAAATCCAACTCGTGCAGGTTTTCAACAAGTTCGTTGCAATGATCCACGACCTCTTGTGGACTCTGAAAGCTTTTTACCATCGGCGTGATAGGAATCCCTAAATCCCGAACCTTGGCAAGGAATTCCATGTGGGTGCTAAATTGCAAACCTTCGCAAAAGCCGATTCCGTGGCACAGGAATCTGAGTTTCCGCTTGGCACAAAGTTTCGGGTCTAGCAAACGGATCGATCCGGCAGTGACATTCCGAGGGTTCTTGAACTCTGCTTCTCCGAGGCCTGCGCGCTGCTGATTCAGCTGAACAAGGTCCGAGTTGGTCATGTAGACCTCGCCTCGAACCTCGAGGGTCTTTGGGATCTGCTTTCCCTGCAAGCGAAGTGGCAAACCTCGAATCGTTCTGGCATTGTGAGTGACATCATCACCGATTTCGCCATTGCCACGAGTCACTGCGGCGGTCAATTGGCCTTGATCGTACCGAATCGATGCGGCCACTCCGTCGACCTTTAGTTCAACCACCCACTCGACAGGCTGGCCCGAAAGGAGTTTTTCCACGCGCTGGAGGAAGTCTCTGAGTTCCGCTTCGGTATAGGTGTTCTCGATCGAGAGCATGGGGATGCGATGGGCGACTTGCCGCAGACCTTCGACGGGCTGATCCCCGATCTTCTGTGTCGGGCTCTCGGGGGTGACAAGACTAGGGAATCGCTTCTCCCACGCGGTCAGCTGCTGCAAGAGCCGGTCGTATTGCAAATCGGAAATCGTTGGTTCGGCCACGACATAGTATTGATAGTCGTGCAATCGGATTTGCTCTCGCAAATCTTCGATCTGTTTTGAGGCCTGCTCGATACCGACCTTTGGATCATCGGGCTCCATGGGATCAGCTCCGAAGTCCGCTGCTGGTCTGAAGCGAAACTCGTTTGCCGGTTTTCGCAGATTTGTAGATCGCATTGATCAGTTCGACGCTTCGGCGGCCTTCGGTGCCGTCGATCCTTGAAGGCAGTCCAGCTTCGATGGCTTTGGCAAAGTCTTTGAAAAGTTCGCGATGGGCCACATGGCCGATGGCTGCTGGGTCCGAGGCGCCTCCTCCGGTGGAGTTGGAAGCCATCTGCGAGAGAATCTTTTCATCTTGCTTGTTGGATTTGGCAAAGTTCCAACGCACCAGGGCTTCTTCTTCGAGAACGGCCATGCCATGGGAACCGGCGATTTCGATTCGTTTGAGGGTTCCTGGATATGCAGCGGTGGTAGCCACGATGGTACCAAGGGCACCGGACTCGAATTCTAAGGTCGCGACGGCGGTGTCTTCGACTTCAATGCGTTCATGCGCACGCAGGGCAGTCATGGCGCTTACGGCGCGCACAGGTCCCATGAGCCACAAAAGTAAATCGACACTGTGAATGGCTTGGTTCATCAACGCTCCACCGCCGTCGAGGGCCCATGTCCCCCTCCATTTACCGCTGTCGTAGTACTGCTGAGTTCGAAACCATTTGACAATCGCATCGGCCACCGATATCGATCCAAAACGCCCTTGCTCCACGGCCGCCTTCATTAAAATTGCAGAACGATGGAATCGGGACGGGAAGATGGTTCCCAAATAAACGTTGTTCTTGTCGCACTCAGCGATCAACTGATCGCATCGTTTGGTGGTTACCTCCAAAGGCTTTTCGACCAAAACATGCTTACCGGCTCTGGCCGCTGCGATGCCAGGCTCTAAGTGCGCACCGCTAGGTGTGCAAATCGTGACAATATCGATCGATGGATCCTTGAGCATGGCTCCTAGATCGTCGTAAGGCAGCCCACCGAATTCCCCACAAAAAGATTCGGCTTTGGATTTCTCCCGTCCATAGCATGCTACAAGCCTCGAACCTCTGATTTCCGCGATCGCCTTGGCATGAAATTTAGCGATCATGCCACATCCAATGATTCCCCAACCCAACATGTTGTTTGCCTCGTATGATGATTGATAGACTAAGTCGATGGACAGGCAGCTAAGCGTCCTTGAGCACGCGGTTCATCGATCCGCTCGAGCGGCCGTGAATATCTATCGTAGCATACCGAAAGCCCAATTCGACGGCCTTGCTTAGGATCTCTGATCGCATTGGCTCAAGGAGTGCCTCAACCAATTGGCTGCTGTGCAATTCAAGCCTCAAAAGTTCATCGGCGTGAAGCCTGGCGCGTACGTCTTGGAATCCATGATCGCTAAGCCATTTTTCCATGGTTTCGATCCTGCTGAGTCGCCCGATCGTGACGACTTGTCCATAGGCGATTCGACTCGCAAGGCATGGGCTTGCCGGTTTGTCAGACACCGTTAATCCCCAGTGTTTGGCAATCCCCCGAACTTGTTGCTTGGTGTACCCAAGATCTGCCAGGGGGGCCTGGACTTGCCATTGCTCTGCGGCTTTCAATCCCGGTCGGTAGTCACCTAGATCGTCGGCGTTGGTCCCCGAAAGGATCGTTTCGAATCGATGCTGCTGAGCCCATTGAGCGATTGCTGCATAAAGGGTCGATTTGCAGTGAAAACAACGATCAGGGCCATTGGCAATGTAGTCGGGGTTATCGATCTCACTAGTCGCCAGCATGATGTGCTCGATTCCGATCGATCTGGCTACCTCCTGTGCAGCGATACGATCCGACTCCGGGACAGCAGCTCCAAGGCTCGTCCATGCCAGAGCGTCGGTCCCAAGCCCACGAAAGGCGGCTGCAGCCACCACCGCGCTATCGACCCCTCCAGAGAATGCAACGACAACGCGATAGTATTGCGTCCGAATATGTTCAACAAGCGCTTTGGCCAACTCCTCGACGGTCCTTTGATCGCTACCTGTTGGATCACTGCTTGTTGGATCGTTGGGCACCATGCTAATGCTGCGTGACGATTTGACGGTAGTAATCGATCGTTCTGAGGACGCCTTCTTCCAATCCTATGACGGGCTCATAGCCCAGAACCTTGCGAGCAAGGGTGATATCGGCCAAACTTTCTCGAACATCTCCAACGCGAGCGGGTAAAAATACAGGATTGATCTCTTTACCCAAAAGCTTCGCAAGCAGTTCAAGCAGTTGAAGCAGTGTCGTTTGGCGACCGTCGGCCACGTTGATGATGCGACCTCCGACATCAGGCACTTGGCTGGCAAGCAAATTTCCACGGACTACGTTGGCGACATAAGTAAAATCGCGAGATTGAAGCCCGTCTCCATAGATCTGCGGCTGCTGACCACTCAATATCCGGCTGACAAACAGCGGAATGACCGCCGAATATGGACTATTGGGATCTTGTCGAGGTCCAAACACATTGAAGTATCGAATACCCACGGTTTCTAACCCAAAGCTGTGAAAGTAACTTTGGCAATAATACTCACCTGCAAGTTTGGCGGCGGCATAAGGCGAGAGGGTTTGAGGCAAGTCGGTTTCTCGTTTCGAAGAGGTCGGAGTGTCGCCATAGGCGCTGCTGCTTGCCGCATACACAAATCGCTTGACCTTGGCTTTCACGCTCCAATGAAGCATGTTCAAAGTCCCGGTGACACAAGCTTGATTGGTCTCAAGAGGTCTTTCAAGCGACAGTGGAACGCTCGCAAGTGCCGCTTGATGAAAGACACGCTCAACACCCTCAAGGGCCGCTTGTACGGCTTGGGCATCGTTGATGTCACCTTGGATGAATTCGACCTTGTCTCTTACTTCGTCAAGGTTATGAAGGTGCCCGGTGCACAGATTGTCCAAGACCCGGACGCTGTGGCCTGCCTCGAGTAATCCCCGGACAATATGAGAGCCGATGAAACCGCATCCACCGGTAACGAGACAACGAACCATCAATGACCTCAGAATTTGCCCAGAATTTATGGCGTTTAACCGCCCAAGATTGTAGTTGATTCGAGAATCTTTGGAAGATGTCGCTTGTTTGAATCAACGCGTTTCGGGGTGTCGACTGGACTCTCTGGGCTACGTGGGACGGACTGTTTTGTAAGGATTTGTCGCAGCGTGTTTTATCACAGGCCACACCAACGCTTAAGTTTCTGATGGACCAGTTCCCGGGGTAAAAACTCTTGCTCCAACCGACCTCGTTGTTCGATGAACAATCGTTGAAACAGTTTGGATTCTGCCAGATTGAGCCCCTCAGGAACGATCGAATCGGCTCGAATCGGTTCGCAGACTGCGGAGCTTTGATGCTGATCGAGGGTTTCGGCATCCATCATGAGCGGGTCGAGCTGTGGTACCGCTAGCCTGGCTTTTGCCAGAAACTGCAATCCCCATGTATCGATATCCCCCCAATATCCAACCTGCTTTTCCTTTAGCCACGGTGCCTGCATCCAAGTTAAATCAAAACCGCAACCCAGCACTGCGAGCGTCTGGGGTAATTGGCATAGCTGATGCTGTGACGATTCGTTTTCCACAACCAACAACCTCTTCCCAGGCAGTGATCGTTTGATCAAATCAGTCGATTTGACTCGCATCTTCTGGTAAGGCAATAGTCCTTGGTCCAAATCGACCACAAGCAGCCAGTGCTCAGCGTCAAGCGGTGCACCCAAAAATGTCTCTAGCCCAAGCTCACTGGGTTGCCGTTCGAACCTTGCATCGAGAAACTCCAAGATCAATCGCTCATGGCGCTCGAAGAATTTCGTATCGATCCCCCCGATCGATAACGTTCGCAGTGGCTGGCCCCGTGCGCATCCGGGCTCCAAACTCATCGCGACCTTTGCAGCCAAGATGACTTCGTCCATCGGTTTGCTATTCCACAAAGATCGTTTGCGTACAAGCAACGTGCGAAAGACCTCAGGGGAGTGTTGTACCAATTTCGATAGTGCCTCAAACTCGGCCCGTACCTGCTTGTCCGCGATCGCATCGATCCACTCAGTAGGCTTGTTCAATCGCCATACCAGGGGGACGTCGATAGGCTGGCTTGTGTGTCGGGAAGAGACCTGATCCCATAAGACATCTCCGATGGTCACTTTACGCCAAGCTTCCACATGCCTCTTGAGTTCATCGAGTTGATTCTTGATCTTGCTCGATGGCGGTTTTCCGATCCAGAGCGATACAGGCCAAGCACCTGCGATGGCCATGAGTCTGGCTTCGCGACAGGCATTGTTTTCCCACTGCCGTTTTAGCTTGATCCTTAATTCTGCAGGGGATTTCATGAATGATTTTCCCACTCTTGGCGCTTGGCTCTTTACTGACCCTTGGCAATTTCCTCGAGCTTCTCCCAGGAAATGGAGGCCAAGCTTGCTTCGTTGCCTGGCCTTTGAACGCAAATCACTTTGCGGGTGTGTTTCTTCAGCAATCCGATCTCCTTGTTGGGAGTCACAAAAATGGGATGCAAACTGAAGATACGCAGCGCTTCGATGATCCGGCTTGCTGCCGATGGAGAACTCTTTGAAAAGGCTTCGTCCAAGACCACCGTTCCATAGAGCGGCCGGGTCGCTGCCGGAGGGCACAGCGCATAGCTTAGCGATGCAGTCAGGATGTGGCTAGCCATCAACTCCTTCTCGCCACCGGAACCACTTTGGGAGCCGGTCCTCGGAGGGGATCGATCAGCGGTCTTGCGATCGACTTCGACCACAAAGAACTGCAAACGAAAACGAGGATCAAGCAGAGCTTTGGAACCCTGCAATCGTCGGTTTTCTCCCGCCTCTTTTAAAATCGCTACCATCTCCTGCAACGCCTTGAAGTGACCCTCGCCGCCATCATCTTTCAAAGCCGCATGCCTGACCTTTTGCATGGCGATATTGAGCGATCGCAAACGCTCGTCCTTCATGCGCTGAGGTAATAACTGCAAATATCGTCCCGAACGAAAGTCCACTTTGACCAGCGTGTGATTCAACTCGGCGATGCGTTCCTCGATCGCATCGACCTCCTCGTCGATACTGGCAAGCAATTGCGTAACTCCTTGGTCGCTAGATCGGTTCAAGTACTCTAAAAAACGAGTTCGTTTCTCGGGCAATGCTTCTTCGGTCAGTACGCGTAGTCTTTCAAGATAAACCGGGACTTCGTCGATCCTCGAGGAGACTTCGATCAGAGCACCGGTGTCGACCCTTTTTGCGATCTCCATCTTGCGTACGAGTTGTTGCTCGATATCCGCATCACGTATGAATTGCTCTTCAAGCTGCGATTCGATCTCCTTGGAATAACGTCTCTCGTAGTCGAATATTCGCTGGGCAGGAGTTCCGTCATCGATCTTTAGATGCTTGTTTGCCAAGGCTTCATCGTCTTGCGCAAGTCCATTTTCAGCCCGCTTGCGAGCATCCTCACAGGATTGATCTGCCGAGTTGCGTTTGTCGCTATAGACTGCGATGTCTGATTTTTGATCGGTGATGGATTGGCGAATCGACTCAAGCTTGCGGTTCTCTGTCTCGTAGTTGGATTTGGCCAAGCTCGCATCGGAGGTCGGATCTAGGAGTCCATCGAGTCTTCGAATCGAACGGTCTAAGTCGGCCTGGGCTTTAGGCAAATCGATCGTCGCAAACTCTAAGCCCAGCAATGCTTCGATGACCCGCAGGGTGTCTTGGGATTGATTGAGTAGCTGCTGAGACTTCTGAACCTCTGTTTTGCAGTTGGCCACCATAGCTGTAGATTCGATGCATTGTTTGGCAAGCGCATCGAGCTGGTCTTTGTTGTCAAACCCAGTCATCCAGTCTTGATCGAGTCGACGTTGATCTTGCTTCTCGAACTTCCCATGCTTACCTGATATCATGCCTTCGAGGGTCAGTCCGTGTTCGGTGTCCTTCAACGCCTCCGCCGATCGCACGCAGTGCAAATCTCTCGAAGCCAGCAATTGCAATGCAGTATCCTTGAGCGGATGTTGCTTGATGTTAAGCTTCTTCACATAGCCATCCTCGAACAGGTTGGATCGCTGCGGAATTGCCTGGGCCGACTGCAACCGTACATGCAATCGGTTGTCCCGGCTATTGACCCATTTCAAAGCCTCTTTGATCCGATCTTCAGGGACCAATACCCTTAAACGTTCCGAACCGATCGCTCTTTCGATAGCCCCGCGCCAATCGGATTCCGACGGCTTGACTTCGATCAACTCTGCAAGGAATGGGAGATCGGAATCCCGCATGGAAAGCTGCTGGGCAAGCTCGCTGCGGAAGTCTTGGAAGTGAGGTGGGATATTGGACCCAGGCCTTTGTTTGACCCTGCGAATCGCTTCGGTAAGTTCGTCGAGCTGCTGCTGAAAACCTTGCAACTTGGCCATCGAGCCAAGCGTGGTCGACTGGTAAGTGTCGCGTTGGGCTTGCACGGCTTGATGCTGTTTCTGAAGTTGGTTTTGGTTGGCTTTCAGGGTGTTCTCATCGAGTTGTTCGCTCAGCTCAAAGCGGGCGACCATCTGTTGGTACACGCGAGCCTGCTTGGTCCGTTCCTCGACCAGCTTGCGCTGGGCTGCGATCGTATTTTCCAGCTCGCCGATGATGTTGCCACCGAGCTCCAGATAGCGCTCTCGGAGTGTGTCGACCATGGATCTAGCCGATGCAGCTTGGTGCTCAAGTTCGGCCAAAGCCTTTTGGCTTTGCTCGATCATCGCTTGTAGTTTACTGGATTCCTCTCCCCACTTTTGATGAGCGATTCGAGCAAACCAAATCGGCAAAATCCGCTTAAGTACTTGAAGCTTTTGAGTCTTGCGCTGCGACTTGAGCAGTCGCTCGTACTCTTCCTGCACGGGGATCAAGGAATCCTGCTGCCGCTGGGCAAGTTGCAATTCGGCATGAATGTCCGAAAGGTTGTCGAACTCCGCAGCAACCTCCAATGCTCGATCAAACGCCGAGCGATCATCGAGCACCAATTCGCGAAAAATCTCATCGATGCTGTTGAGCTGCTTGAGTCCCGCGGCCCGATTCAAAAGCGTAAAAGCGTTCTCGCTGACATCAAAGAACTTTCGTATGCGCTCCAAGTACGAGCGCTTGCTCTCGAAGAATCTCAAATTCGCCGTCTCGCGACCCATCTTCAGCAAATCGCGAATCCCGTCGTTATGAAGTATCCGAAGCCATCCGTCAAAGTTCTGCTCGGGTGCCATCGAAAAGACCCAACGGCGTTTTAAGTCATCCGCCGAATTGCCGGGACCTTCGGTCCAAAAGATGCCGGCCAACTTGACCTGTTGCTTGCCTCCCACATACGTCGCACAAACGCCACTGATGGTCTTGCCCGGTCTAGCTACTTCCTGACGGCCATCAGCCCCATCCCCACCCAAGACCCCACGCACATACTCGATCAAAGTGCGATCGCTTTCATGGCCACCGGTCGAAGCTAGGTTGTAGCGTGGCTGAGAAACAAGCAGAGTCATCAACGCGTCGACCAACGTCGTTTTGCCACTGCCAGTTGGACCGATTATGGCTGTCCCTCGCAGGTCAAAGTCCGCCCGGTGCATCCCTCGGAATGGTCCCCAGTTATAGACCTCCAGCCGGCTCAGAACAAACGACGTGTCGGTGCTGGGAACCAGCATTGCATCGATTTCTTCAGGCTCCGAATGCTCTTGCGTAAGTGCCTGGTCTTGCTGAGGCTTCGAGTCCTGAATCTTGCTTCTCTTTGCCATCACTGGTCTCCTTCGGACAATTCAGTCCCCTTTTTTTCGTTCAGTGCAGCTAGCAATGCCGAAAGAGACTCCGGGTTGGCAAGATGCGCGATCAGTGGACGAATGAGAATTTCCTGCTTGGAATCTACTTCGGAGACGATCCCATGTGTTTTGAGCTGGTCGAGTAGTTGCAATAGTCGATTCTCATTCTTTGAATCGCTGCCTGAATCTCCAAAGTAGGTCATGAAGATCGGTAGCAGTTCGTCGATCGATAGTTTTGCTGCCGATTGTCCAACACCGTACTCCTGCTCGTGCATGGCGAAGGACTGCCTAAGGATTGCAACCAGGAGGGATTGTTCGAGCGTCAATCGTTGCTTGCGAACCAGGGGATGATTCCATCCCTCTTGATCGCTGGGGTCTGGAATATCCGGCTTGGATACGGTCAGAAAAGCAACTCCTCGGTGTGTATCGACCCGCAAACAGAGGTCTAGAGGTTCAAGGGCTTGCTCGATCGCGTCGCGCTGAAGGCTGACACTTCGAAACAGATCGCGACGCTGAGACTCTTCGATGAATCCTTGTTTTAGCAATTCCTGAACGGCTATTTTCAGCTCCATGGGAGATCCGGCTTTGGGCTCCGAGTCAGGTTCTTGAGCTGGGGTGTGTTCCGATGCGTTTTGGCTTAGCGAATCGGATTCTGCGGCCTGATCGGGTGGCTCATTTGCAAATCGATCAAATATATTGCTCATTCCAAGCTTTCTGCTTTCAAATCTTGAACATCCGGGCCGGAGAGTTCCACCCAAGGCACCTCGAAGCGTGTGTCTCCTTCGTCCGGGTCGCTCAGATCGATGCTTTGAACTCCTTGGCCTAGTTCCAGTCCCGCTTGCCTTGCCATGGCCAACCAAAATGCCAGAGTCTCTAGGTCATGAGTTGGCTCTATCTGCTTGGCCAACTGACCAATCGTGAATTTCTTACCGGATGTTCCCAACGTTTCCATCGTTTTTCGAAACAGTTCTTCGCGATCCATGGCGCGATATGCCCTCCAGAACTCATCGCCCATTTCGGCTGGGTCAGCTTGAAATTCATCCAATTCCAATTCGGATACTTGTTGGCTCTCGATCTGTTTTGGAAGGAGTCGTTCGATCAGAGGTAGATTTCCAGCGGAGATCGCAAGCGGAGGAAAAGGGCTATCGGTCCTGCGAAGTTTAATGGATTGCCAATCCAGCTCCAGTGCGGCTTGGAAGATTTCCTGCAGCAGCGCACCGACTCGTAATTGTTCATTGGCCAAGCCGGACTTGAGAAAGCCTCGAACATCGCGCTCGCTGTGCGAACGGGCTTGGATCACTCGCTCGGACTCGTAGACCAAACGTGAAACGAGTTGCTTGAGTTCTGCGCGTTGCTTTCGCGTCAAAGCCTTGTCGGTGTTGATGTTTTCTAGGATCGAGCGGATACGGGATTTCATCTCCTGAAGTTCTGAGGATTTTACCAACTGCGCGTAAAAGCTCTCGAAGACTTGGCCCTCGATGGTCTGGACGAGTTGTTCGTGCCCATTGAGGAGTTCGTCGACGATCTGACCTCGATTCTGATTCTCCGAGATGATCCGCTGGCGCAATTGGCGATCCGCCTCGCGATAAGAGTCTTCGACGCGTCGGAAATCAGCCTGCAAGCTCATTGCCAATTGATAGACTTCGCGGATTCCCTCTTCGGCTTTCTTGCCATCGAGAACATCGAAATCGCCTGCTTGGACCGCTTTGAGTTCTTCAGTGAGCATATCGATGCGAGCTTGAATAGCTCGCTCGCGGTCGGTTTGACTGCGGCTCAACTGGGTTTCAAGCAACTCGATTGCCCGCTGCACCGTCGCGAGCCTGGAGGCTGTCGAAGTCATCGTCTGATCTTCGAGCGAAGATAGAAACAGCAAGGCTCTTTGGAACGCGTCGGTTGCCAAGATCTTGCCATCGCGTTCGACGATCAATCCGCGTTTGATCCATTGGCGAATCTCTCGTCGGGCTGTCAAAGGGTGATCGTCTCCAAGATCAAACTCGGAGTCGTTGGCATAGTCGGCAAAGACGCTTGCGAGCCGTTCAACGGCTTCCTCGAATACCACACCGCTTGGACTGGACTCTATCAAGCTCTTTAGGCTCGCTAGGATCAATGGGCCTTTGGGGGATGCCAGCAGCGTCCAAGCTGGATGATTGCGACGTAACGAAATGAATTTCGATACCGTTTCACGAGCCATGTGGATCGATGGACTAGTGGATCAAAGGGAAGGATAGAGCGATTGTTTCTACCAACAGATTGATACCTAGCCGACGAGCTTTCAACTCAAGGAGTTGTCCAATCCCGTTTTTTTCCGAAAGTTGTTCAAAAATCGGCAAATTCGGGGGATCGACCCGGCTGCTATTCCCATTGCTGGGTGCGTCCGCGTTTCTTCTCTCCGGTTTGTTTCTTGTCAGCCAATCGGCGACGCCGCGCCCCGGCACTTGGCTTGGTCTCCTTGCGAACGACTACCGGTTTTAGTGCCTCGATGACCAATCCTCGCAAGAGATCGCGGCATGCTTGCAAGTTCCTGGACTGCTCACGATGGACTTGGCAATGGATTTTTAATAAGCCTTCGTCGGTGATTCGCGAGGCAGCGATCGCGCGCAGGCGCGTCAGGGTCGTCGGATACAAGGATTGGGTTTGGTTCAAATCCCAAATCAACGTCGCCTTGGTGTTGACTTTATTGACATTCTGACCCCCAGGACCGCCACTTCGTGAATAAACCGCTTGCAGTTCGCTTGCGGGAATCGTTAAATAGTGCGTGATGCTTAAGTCTTCCATGGTGCTTTCATAAGGTAATGGTTCATGCGTGTATTGGCGACAAGTTCTGTCGGATTTTTTCATCGCAAACCACAGATTGCCAACCCACTTGTATTTTTGGTCATCGCAGTCCTGCAGTGGATCAGCCTGCCAAACGCGCAGGCACAGTCCCCGGGGCTTTCACTTTGGACACGCTCCGAAGGAGAAGACTGGCCACGCATGCTGGGGGTTCACTACGATTCCAAGAGTACCGAGACCGGGATTCTCACCCAATGGCCCAAAGAAGGGCTAAAGGTTGTCTGGACCCAAAAGACCGGAACCGGGTACGGAAATGGGGTCGCCGCCCTTGGCCGCTGGTTCCAGTTCGATCGTTTTGGGAACTCCGAACGACTCAGTTGTTATGAAGCTCAGACCGGTAAGTTTCTATGGAAGTGGGAGTCGAGCGTCAGCTACCAAGACGCCTACGGCTACAACGATGGGCCGCGCTGCAGTCCATTGGTCGACGGTCGATCGGTCTATGTCTACGGAGTGGCCGGCAAGCTGGCTTGCATCGATATCCAAACCGGTAAAGAGAGCTGGCAAAAGAACATCAACAGCGAGTATGGTGTTGTTCCGAATTTTTTCGGAGTTGGTGCAAGTCCTCTGGTCTACAACGATCTGCTGATCGTCATGGTCGGTGGTAGTCCCAAACGCAGTTTTTTCGCAGGCTCTCCGACCATCAACGATATGCCAAATGCCAAGCCCGATGGGACTGGTATGATTGCGTTTGACAAACGGACTGGCAAGGAAGTCTATCGGGTTGGAAATTATCTTGCCAGTTACTCGGCTCCGATCCTCGCTAGGATCGACGGAGTGGATTACTGCCTGAGCCTCATGCGGGAAGGACTGTTGATCTTTCAAGCCAAAGACGGCAAAGGGGAAAAGTTTTTTCCTTTTCGCGCTGCTATGCTCGAAAGCGTCAACGCCGCAAGTCCAGTTGTGATTGGAAACAAGATCTTCATCTCGGAAGCTTACGAAATCGGCAGCGCGCTTCTGGAATTCAAAGATGGTGAATTAAAGGCTCTTTGGCGCGATACAGATGGAAGACAAAATCAACTGATGCGCACCCATTGGAACACACCGTTACTGCACGAAAATAAACTCTATGCAAGCAGTGGACGAAATCCGCTAGATACAGACATTCGCTGTATCGAACTTTCAGGTGAACAGGAACCCAAACTGGTATGGTCCAAGCGGAACCGAGACCGAGGGACCGGACTGATCGTCGATTCGCACTGGCTGTGGCTGGGCGAATTTGGCAAACTGCATTTGATGAAGCTCGGTGCACAGGATCATGAGGTTCTTGCCCAGATGGACTTGCAGTTGACCACACCAGCAGACTCCAAAGAACCTCTATTGAATCCCCCCAGTTGGGCACCCCCAGTGCTCTCGCACGGACTCTTGTACGTGCGAGGGGCCGACCGTGTCATTTGCTTGGAGCTGATTCCGGAAACCAAGTGAGATCTCTTCTATGCTAAACGCAAACATCCTTTGGTCTCGTCGCCGAGTATTACAAACCAGCCTAGCTGGTGCGGCAATGGCCAAGATTTCCGGGGTAGCGATTTCCGGGGCAACCCAAGCTCAGGATCCAGTCGTCAACGAAGACGTGATCGGCTACGTGCATCGCATCGCAGGACGATGGGATATCGATCTGTATCGCAAGGTTTTGGGAGCGGCCAACGAATACAAAGAGGGTGACGAAATCATTGGCATTGCGGCAAGCTCCCCGGCTCAAAGGCAGCATGCAAGGGAGCTTCTGGATCGAACGACGATCCAGCAGATCGATCAACATCCTCCCTTCGAAGACCGCATGCTCGAACTGATCAGGGGCTCGCTCGGTTTGCCATCAGAGCAAGGATTGGACGACTCGAAGGCTTCTGAGAACAAACCGCTTAGGGACTGGACCCTTGGGGAACTAAAGGTCTTTTTGCTTGAGCGGAACGAAAACCAGATCCACCGGATTTGTCCGTATTTATCCAGTGATGTGATCGCATGTGTGGTCAAGCTCATGAGCAATCCCGAGTTGATTCAAGTCGGCAGTAAGGTCTTTAATCCCTTACCAGGTTCGAAGCTCGGAGCCAAAGGCTACATGGGGGCTCGTATCCAACCGAACTCCCCAACCGATCATCCAGAGGACATCCGCTGGCAGGTTTTTAATGCGTTTTCCTACGCGGTGGGGGATGTTCTTGTCGGAACGAATCCTGTCTCTAGCGAACCTGATTCGGTGGCGTCGGTCGAAGCGACCCTCAAGGATGTCTTGGATACGTTTGGTATCAGCTCGGCACTCCCTCATTGTGTGCTTGCACACATCGATATCCAAGCTCAACTGGAGCGGCAGCAGAAGGGCTCCACCTCGCTTTGGTTCCAAAGCATTGCGGGCTCTGATGCTGCCAATAAGACCTTCGATGTGACTATCGACAAGATGCTCAGGCACGCGCAAGACAAGACCGGCAAATTCGGGCTTTATTTTGAAACGGGGCAGGGGGCTGATTTTACCAACGGCCATGGTTTTGGGACCGATATGCTCGTGCATGAGTCTCGAAAGTATGGCCTTGCTAGGAGTCTAAGCCGAGTCCTTTCGCAAGCTCGCCAGCAGCGAGGCGAAGGTTCCGATGCTTGGGTGCACCTAAACGATGTGGCCGGATTCATCGGTCCAGAGGTCTTCAGAAACCCAGATCAGCTCGTTCGATGTTGCTTGGAAGACATCGTCATGGGCAAGCTGCATGGATTGATGATCGGTCTCGATGTGTGCACGACGTTGCACATGGAGGTATCTCTTGATGATTTGGGTTGGTGCATCGATCAAATCATGCCCGCCAATCCTGGGTATTTGATGGCTCTGCCCACGCGGATCGATCCGATGCTTGGGTACCTGACGACCGGCTACCATGATCATGTCCACATCCGTCAAAAATTCGGATACCGTGTCAATGATGCGATGTGGGAGTTTTTTAAAGCGCTTGGAGTGATCGACCAAGAGGGAAACCCCACCGAGCATTTTGGAGATCCATCCTGGGTCTATTTGGCTTATTGCCGTCGCAAATTAGACCCGCGATCCGATCAAGAGATCCTCGCTCAGGCCAACGTTCAGATCCAACAAGTTCGGGATCGAGGGGTATTTATCTCCCAAGGTCACGGCCAAAGTATTTCGGCCTTACCAGAGGACTTGGATCGACATATCCATCGTATTTACAACGATGCCAAGAAGTGCATTTGGGCTCAGTTGCCTGAAGGATACGAGCGACAAATCTCCGGAGGGTTTCTCGTCGAAACACTGTCGAGCGATCGCAACGATTACATCCTCCATCCGAGTTCAGGCGAACAGTTGCACCCAAATTCAGTCGAGCGACTCGAGCAACTCAAGCAACAGTACGGTCAAAAGTATGACACCCTGATCGTTCTGTCCGATGGTCTGAATGCTCTAGCAAGCACGACCGACGATCAGGCGGTGGAACTGATCGAGAAGCTTAGGTCTGAGTTGCAGTCCGATGGCAGACGAGTCGCTCCGGAGGTGTTTGTGATGCGGTCTGGACGAGTCAGAGCAGGGTATCGTCTTGGGGAATTGATGCTCGGTGGGCGAGAAGGTCGACTGCAGGTGATGCATGTGGTCGGAGAACGGCCTGGTAGTGGGCATCGCACGTTATCGATTTACATCACCAGTGCCGATGGGAGTCAATGGAGTGAGGAATCCAAGGTCGATCACGACATCACCAAGGTGGTATCGGGGATCGCTCACACGACTCTGTTGCCAAAACTCGGTGCCCAAACCGCTGCAAGAATTCTTCGTGGCATGATTGGCTAATTGACCACCTCATCTACAACGAAGTCAAATACTCGGCGCTTTGGAGCAAGGGGTCTTCGTAGTAAAGTTTGATCGTGCCATCGCGCTTGAGCGATTCGACTTTTTGCAACTCGGCAGAGTAAATCTCTTCGGCAATCGCGTCGAGTCGCTTGGCCCTCTGAAACCAACTCATCACCAACATAGCAAGGATCAGAACCGGCAGGGTCGAGATTCCAAAAGCAGTGAGCATCATCGTCGCTTTGGGACTTGGGAACTCCGATAAATCCTTGGTCCCTTCGCTCCAAGCATGGATGGTTGCCAAGAAATACTGGCGATAAATCGCAAGGATTGGGCCTGCCATTAACCCCCAAAATACCAGCGAAGCAAGCAGGCCAAGCGTCTGTAATAACCATCGTGGAATGCGATACTTATGGAGTGTTTCGTCAAAGACTCCGCGAGCTTGTAATTGAAGCGCATCGATCCCGCTCATGCGAACGCGTAACCCCGAATCGATACGATGTGTCTGTGGACTTGCCCCTCCAATCCGATCGATCGCTCGATAAAACTCCTGCTGGGCAGGTAAGAGCCGGTCCTGAATCTGTTTGGTCAAATAGTCTTTGATCCCTTCCTGCAATTCTTGATGCGCGGCTCGAGTCGCACTGAGGTTCTTGGCCCAGGTCATAAACGTACCAAAGATCGATGGCAAACTACCTGTCATCGAGAGAATCAACCGATCCCATGCCCCATGCGTGAACCCAAGAATCCCGAGAATCGTTCGGTAAGGGAACCAAAAAAGTCCTGTTCCCGAGATGAGCTCACCCCGAATCCGATCTCGGATCGCATTCCGCAAAACTTGTTTCGATCCCAACACCATTTCAATCGCTTGGCTGGGTAACGTATCGGCGGTGTTTGCCAACTGGGATATTGCCCAAGCCAATTCAGGCACCTGATTCTCGATCGCTTCAGAAACACGCTTGCGCAATCGATCGCTAGCTGCTCGCAATCGGGCTGATTTGGTCGCTGATGCTACCTTGAGGTCCTCATGAGCAAGCCGAGCCTGCAAATCCAGACGCATCCTTTGGGCAATTCCAGCTTCATCTCCTAGGGCTTCAAAGTCCGGCACCAATATCGGTTCTAGAAATCGTGTTCCAGGTGCGCTGGAACTTAAGGCGGCACTGTACCACTGGATATCGCGCTGGAGACTCCCAGAATCGTTTTGAGGTACGCAAGTGATGATCGGCAAGCAAACCGATCCTTCGGTAAGGGCCGCCAGTTGCGCATGAATGGCACTGCGCAATTGATCCCGTCGGGCTACGAGCAACTTGATCGGAGCTAAGCTCATAGCTTCCTTGGCGATCGCCGCAGCCGATGGGTCTTCGTCGGTGTACCCGGGTGTGTCAAGGACCATGTAAGGTTTCTGGAAATCCAACATGCTCTGGGATGGGCACGCAAGATAGATTTCACGAGAGTTGTCCAATGCCTCCGGTGCTGACGGGCCGATCCAGTGGAGCCTTGTCGTCGCCTCTTTGGATAGAACACCGCTTGGCAAAAGCTGAGCAATCGCAGGATCGAGAACCAATTGCCGTGCGATCCAGGTCTTTCCTTGGCCCTTGGCTCCAATGATCCCAAAACAAGGAAGTGAAACACCTCGGTCATGCATGATATCGTTGGCTGCTTGTCGAAACTCGTCGCACCAACGCGCGATCTGCAATCGCACTTCATGCGATCCGAGCAACTGCTGCGAAGCAATCTCGATCCGCTCTACCATCTGCAATGGATCTTCCATCGTATTGAATTATCTCCCAGGTGTGTTTTTTTGCAGGCGATCCAAGTTGCGTTCCAAGCAGTCCCAAACCGGTGCCTGCGTTGCTCGTAGATTCGAAGGCACTCCATCGACACAGCACTCAGGCTGCTTCATCGGCTCAATACTGCTTGCTGCTAGAGTGCGCGAATTGGTCCCTAAGACCACGTGTGTCGGTTCGCTTGCCGACTTGCGTTCCAAGCCCAATTCATCGGTCAGCACGGCGACAAGATCCGAGAGTTGTTGCCAAGCCGACTCGGACTCAGCCATCTGCGGCATGCCATCGCCACTGGCTAGCATCAATCCAAAACCCGCCGCTCCAGCAAAAAGTAGTTCCTTCAAGGATGCGAATACAAGCACCGATGAACCCCCAAAATCCAGCGGGATCATGATCACCGCAAGCAAGGGAGCAAATAGAACACCCGCTGGTGCCACACCGCTGAGAATCCGCTTGCTCATCGGCATTTGCTCCCATAACCGAAGAGTCAATTGATCGACCTGCCGGGGATCCAACTGAGTCGAACTCTCGGCTTGAAACCGCGTGATTGCCCTCTGGCAGGCACTTCGAATAGTCTCCCGCTCTTGTCGGCGAAGGTCCAATTTGAGAATTCCCTCTTTATCCCATTTGGCCAATGCATCGACTAGTACGTCGGCCGTAACAACCTTGCCACTTTCCCCCCGCTGCAGCCGACTGCGCGCCCACTGTCCGACCTCATTTCCACGATCGAGCATCCACGAAGGCATTTTCATCCACGAAGTCGCATAGCCGACTGAGTCTTTGCTGGCTTGTGCCAACCGCTGCATCCAACGGCCAGGTTTGGCCCACCAAGGCGCAGTCCTTTCAAGAGACTCTGCAATCTGCTGGACAACCTGCCGTGAAGCTTGCAATCGTATCTTTGGACTCGAAGCCGGAGCGTTTGGGTCGAGAGAAAAGTCTAAACAAGACTGCGCGATCACTTGGTGCAACACCCTCCATCGTCGATTGCTCTGCTCGATCCACTCGTGAGCATTCTGCAAACCGCGCTGGATCGTGATCCTAAGCGTAGTAAGAGAGGATTCGATCGCATCAGCCAATAGGGAATTGCCTTGTAGTTGCTCTCCCAAACGAAGCATCCACGCTTGGTCGCTCACGGGTTCAGGTGGCTGGGGAACGGGCGCTTGATCTACGCGGTAGAACGCCGGCAAGAGCATGTCGCTTCTATCGGACAGTTCGCTAGGGACGCTCTGGAGCTTTTCTCTTCTCTCTGGACCTTCGAAATGGTAAGCCATGTAGATACGACTCGGGTTGGCGAAACCATACAAGGACTGCATTTCCTGCGAGATTTCCATCGAGGTGTATTTGCGAGGCACTCGGTTGACGGCAAGAATCCGTTGCACATGGGGCATTTTCAGTTCAAGCATCTTCAGCAGTCGCGTTACCGTCTGATCGTGCATGGCGTTTGCCGGAAGAACGACGATGTAAGCACTGCAGATTGTCGAAGATCGCTCCAAAACACTGAAGCGAGCTTGAGCGGCCGCCATCGAAAGTTCGTCCAATCGCGTTGAGCGAAGCGTTGGTGTTTGTGATTGCCAGCCAGACATCATGCCGGTTTGAACATCCGGACAATCCATCAATGCGATTCCAAGTCGATCGAGTTGCGGGTCCGTGGCTACCAATGGTATCTCCAAGGCGTTTCGCATCAGGGGGGTTCCATCCTGACCGATCACTTCCCTGACTCCAAGATCGTTGTACTGCAAGGCCGCTTGCTGTGGATCGCTGGCAAGCTCCTCGGGTTGACTTCCAAAGACCTGGGCCATGCGCTGCGAAAGATATCCCCAAATCACAGGGTTGCTTTTCCAAGTCTCCGGCAACCAAAGTACAAATCGGTGCGTTCCTTCGGTGTTGGCTGAACCAATCAACACCCGACCTGCATCCGGAGCACGAGCTGGTGTCAAAAAAGTTGCTACCAAAGAGCTTTTACCGGCATTGAGCATCCCCAGAACCGCAACGATCGGACATGCAGGAGACTCGATCATCGCTTGAGCCTGCGCAAGGGCTTGCTCAATCTGGGGCGCTAGCGAATCCCCTGAACGCATGCCCAAAACACGCTCACGCTCAAGGAGCAAGGATTGGAGGCTCGATCCATCAGCAAGCGCCGCGGCGCGATACTCCGCGTCGATTTGAGCAAGTTGTTCATGCAAAGGTTCAGACACAGTGGTTGGCAAGAATGTGATGGGAGTTATCGTTTTTGCAGTTTGTCAATCGATTGAGCGTTGACAGCCCTAGCCGCATGTCCATAGTACGAACATAGTACTCCAATCAGGCTCGATGGCAGAGCGGTGGCTTCGATTGGCTGTTTTTTTAAAGGAACCTTTGGATTGACTCCCCCCCCCGGAATCCGTTTAAACCGAATCTGGCTGACATTGCTAATCCTGGGTGCTATTCTCGTTCCGGTCGCCTCGGCGCTAGGGCTTTTTTTCCTGTCCACACCGATTCCAGAGCCGCAGCTCGAGGCTCGCGTCCGGCTCGATGGAATTTGGATCCAAGACCCAAATTCCCCATCAGCGAAAAAACTGGTCCCAGCTATCTCAATTCTGAATCCTACTTCGGATTCCTGGAAGCAGCTGACGATCGGAATCAACAAATCCGGACGCAATAACCAATTCTACGCTTCGGAACCCGCAGGCGTACCTGCCGGAGGGACCGTTTCAATCCCTCTAGCCGCTTTTGTTGCTAGAAATGGAAGTGTCACATTTCCAGTCGGCACAAGCAACGTGCGGGAAGTGACCGTGTTCGCAAAATTGCCAAATAGCGCCAGGGCCGTATCGGAGTTCGTTCTACCTGAAAATCCAACAGTCCCAAAATCTGACCAATCGCAAGAGGCTTCCTGGATCAGCCCAATGACCAAGCCCTGATCCGCATTGCCAAAACGCCCTAGTCCTTAGCCGCTTCAAGCAAAATATCTCTGGTAACGGTCTGAATCTTTTCCTGCCTTGTGGCCAACTCTCTGAGTTCCTCTTGTAGCCTCGGATCACTGACTTGGCCGACTAAATCCTCATTGTTATTGGATTGATCGGCTAGTCGGTCGGTTCTTCGGTTGACTCTCATCTGCAAGGTTTTAATCAATCGTAGTTCCGCAATCTTTCCGACCAGCGAATCCTCTTGCTGCCCACCACCACCTTGGTTGGGTCCGTTGTTCTGACGTTGTTTCTTTTCATCATCGCGTTTCTTTTGCACAGCTTGCAGGGATTGGATCATCTCATCAAGAGCGCCCAAGATCTCTTCCTGGATCGACTGGGTATTGGTCGATACATCGGCGGCCCCTAGTCGGGTAACGACCAACTGAGCATCGCGGATCACTTGCTCGAGAGCTTCGGGAAAAGCCTGACTCGATCCTTCATCCTTTAACAGCAACATGGCTCTTTGGCCCTCCATCGCCACCTTGAGTTGCTCGGTCGAGAGCTTATTGGCTTGGATCTCCAACTGCCGGTCCTTTTCGTCCCCCGATAGCCTCTGGAGTTTCTCGGTTTGATCGCGAATGGTCTTCTCCCATTCGGCCATCCGTTTCAGTCGGGTCTCAAGATCCACGAGGGTTCTTTCGATTTCTTCTTCGCGAAGTTGCATCAGGATCTTTTCGAGTTCTGCGATCGCTTGCTGCAATTCCTCTTCGGCTTGCTGCTGCTCCTCGATAGCCTCCTTGCGTTTGTTGTCTTTCAAGTTCTTTTCGGCTTTTTGCATGCGCTGGCGCGCTTTTTGGACGCGTTCGCGGGCTTGATCCTCCTTGCTTGGTGGCTTGCTAGGGTCCTTTTTCTGGTCGGATTTATCCGACGGATCGGACGGATCGGACGGATCAGACGGATCAGACGGATCAGACGGATCGGACGGATCAGACGGATCGGACGGATCAGACGGATCAGACGGATCAGACGGATCGGACTTATCGGACGGATCGGACTTATCGGACGGATCAGACTTATCGGACGGATCAGACTTATCGGACGGATCAGACTTATCGGACTTATCGGACTTATCGGACGGATCGGACTTATCGGACGGATCGGACTTATCGGACGGATCGGACTTATCGGACTTATCGGACGGATCGGACTTATCGGACTTATCGGACGGATCTTTTTTGTCGGACTTGTCTTTGTCGCTGAGGTCCTTTTCCGTGGTTTGGAGCTGTTTTTCCAAGTCGCTTTGGTCTTTGGCTGCACTCTCTTTATCTTGGCCTGCTTCGGTTCGACCTCGTGTGGCCTTTTGGATATTTTCGATCCTGCGAATGTCCTTGAGCACATCTTCGAGCCGTTTGCGCTCGTCTTTGATCCGAGAGGATCGATTCTCGCTTTGAAGAAGCTCGAGAAGTTTCTTGAGGTTGTCGCGACTGGCTTCCTGTTCTGGGATCGCGCGGGAGTATTGGCCTTTGGCCAAGTATTCACTGGCTTGGCTCATGCGTTGCTGGGTATCAAGCTGCTTGCTCATCTGGGCTGCCTGCATCAAAAGGGCAGCGCGTGTGGGGTTGCTAGCGGCTTCGAGCTGACTCATCCGAAGAAAGATCTCTTCGAGGTTGGCATACTGGGTCGCTAATGCTTTTTGCTCTTTTTGAAGTTCCTTGATTGGGTCCAGGGGCTCTTGGGCATGAGTCCAAGCGACCAACCAGCAGCATGCAAGGCTGCCGAGGATCCACATCTTTGGGTTTGGGTCGTTTGAATGCATGTCATGCTCCGGGCTCAGGATTTACTTCAGCAAGTCCAACGTGCTTTTCTTCTGCTGCTGCTTGGTTCCATCAATGGTCTTGGACTGCCGATCTAGCAACCCTCGCACGCGATCGATGATTTCATTGAGATCTTGAATTTCAATCATGTCGGCCAAGATCGAGCTTAACGATGCAATGATTTCGTTATTCTTAGCGATCGATTCGTCGAGTTGTTTTCCAAGTTCCTCTGGGGTGGATTTGGCGACCAAATTTTCGAGCTCATTGATTTGGTTTGCAAACAGTTTCCATTTCGATTCCATCATCGCTTCCAATGGAACTTTGATTTTCTGACCAAGTCTTTCTCGGCGGTCGTTGCTGTCGATGCGGTTGTTGATGAGTTCGGCCACCAAAAGCGAAATTTCGCTCAAAACGCCTTTGAGCTCTCCTTCGGATTTCGAAGCCTGCGCGGAGGCTTGTTGGGATCGCAGCAGCAGAATTCGTGATCGAGATTCTTCAGGTGTCTGGTCGCCGGACGGCTCGTCGGGCTGGGATGTTGATGATCGAGCTTCGGGATTCTCAGAGGGCTTGTTGCTTTTGCCCGTCAGGATCAGTAGATCTCTAAGCTGTCCGAGTTCACTGATGATTTGCTCAAGCCTTCTTCGCATCGCCGCTTCACGGCGATCTAAAAGCACTAAGAACTGATCTTCAGTCACCACGCTTAATTGGATCGGGGTCGATCGCCCTACGTGAGGCACACTGGGTGTATCGGGTTTCGTCGAGACGTCATAGTAATCTGCAGCAGCAACCATAAGCGAATAAACCGAACCTACGACGGGAGTGGTTTGGCCAGCTTCTTGCATCGCTTTTAGGTCGATATCCAATTCACCGTTTCCTTGAGGGTTGATTTGAAGTTCCGATTCTGTCGGTACCTGCTCGTCGATTCGGGATTCGACCCAAGCTCGCTGCAGGTCGTAGTCGTCTTTGATCTTGCTCCGGATAGGCAATTTGGCGTTCTGTGTAATCGCCGTCGAGATGCCTTCAAGCACAAAATCGATTTCCGGGACGTTGTCGGCCGTTGCTGCGATGACATACTGCTGAACCCGTGTCGAACAGAGTCCTTGGTCATCCCATAGGCGTATCTCCATGAAGAGATTCCCTAGCAGGGGAGTGGCCGGGATGGCAAATTCGACGGTAGGTTTTTCCATTTCGATCGTGAATCGTTCCGTTGCGTCTTGGTCGCCTGCTCCTGCGACTCTCATCACATCGACTCTACGGATCGGTTTATTGGCTCGGATCCACAATCCAACTTGGGTCCCCGGAGGCAATCGCATTCCGTTGCGAAACTCTAAGCGTTCGTTACCCCATGTGGTTTTCGTAGACCGCTGAAGGTAGGTCGGATACTGAACGTCTAAATCGGTCGAAAGTGCCAAAGGTGCATCGACGGTTTCAAGCACCAGATTCGATAGCCTTGCATCTCCCCCGACTACCGAGAACCAAAGATTGTCATTGATCGCTTCCAAGGGGGGGCCATCGAGAACAAACTCGCGTGGATTTGAGTTCGAGTAACTGAGCATGCTGGCTCGGCCGCGATTGCCCGCGCGATCGCGATAATGGAATGCACATTGATCGTACGGGGCAGCCAACAGATCCTTGGCCCTCGAGCGCAATCGCGCCGATGAGCCCTTGGGGGTCAAAAGTCGATTGCCATCCAAACGGACCAAGTAACGCTCTGGTGTTGAAGCATTGGTAAACGGTGGAATGTCCAGTTCTAATCCAACTATCCCCAGCGAAGTCCTTCGGGGCCAAGGTAAGTCCGATAGACCGTAAAGACGTTTGGACCAATGCGTTACCAGATCTGGATGCAACAAAGCTCCGAGGCTAAAGAGTCCAAGTAAACCCGCTAAGATCCCCAGCTCCCATTGAAGGGTCGAGAGTCGAACCAAAGAACGAACGTCGATCGATCCGATTCTCTCGACAGCTTTACTGGCCGCGATCTCGATCATGCCAGCCCGATTTGGAGGTTCGATCGCTTCGAGCTCTTTTGATCGAAGCTTTGACGAAGGACTGGCCGCTTGGACCGTGGTGACCAGTGTGCTTTGAAACTCAGGATGACGACGTTCGATCGCCAGTGCCAAGGCCGAATCGCTCCAGCGAACCATCCAGCGATTCCAAAAATAATGGTATAGTATCCATAACGTCACCGCAGCGATGATCAGCAACATGATCACCCGAACGACCTTTGGGGATTCGTCAGATCCAAAGCGGGTCGGCAGATAGTCGATCCATCCAAAAACGATGAACGAACCCAACAGCCAAATCAGAAGCACCGCGATTCCCTGCGTAGCGATGACTCGACTGATCAGGCCTCGGAGCTCCGATAGTTTTTGACGAATAGGTGTTGGAAGTTTCCAGGTGCTCGCGTTTCTCATGGCTTCCAATTGTAACAAGAAAACGGGAAAAAACCTAAGCCTCGATCGAGTCGATCAAGCTCCATAGTTTTCGAAAGGCCCCAAGCCATTGAGCCCACCTGCACCCGATGAACCAATCAACCCCTGGGAGTCCTCGCTCGATACAAGCCAGGCCAGGGAGTCAAATTTCGATGGCGATGATTACTCGATCTCCTTCCGAGGCAATCTGGAGTTCTCACAGATCTCCAAGTACTTCAATTCCACCCTACAGATCGGCTTGGTGGTGCCACTGGTATTGATCTCAGCCATGATCTGGGGTGCCATTTTGGTCGTCGGCATCGGGGTCACAGGACTGTTTGTCACCGCCCTAATGGTAGCGGTTGTGCTGTGGTTTGTGCTGATGCGTTATTTGGGATCCAATCATGCTCGGCGATTGCTCAAGCGGAGACCGTGGCTGGTTGGACCAATTCGCGGCCTAGTCTCCAACGGGCGCATAACCGTCTGGTATGAAGACTTGTGCATCCAGTCCACGCTGGAGTCTTTCATGATTCACCCCTATCGTGGGATGATCTGCTTTCCGGATGTAGAAAACACGGTTCCTTGGGTGATGGTCCCGAGTTCTTGTTTCTTGGAAGATCAATGGCACGATCTGTTGGCCTCGTGTCGCCGAAGACCCCCAACTCGAACTCTGATAGTCCAAGCTGCACCGCCGAATGCTTGGGAGTGCGAGCTTTCGACGCAGCGCAGTTTCACCCTGGGGAATCGAACCAGAGCCTTGGACTGGCGTCCAAGCAGTGGACTTTTTTTCCTAGCTCTGCTCCTTGGAGTTTGGACGAGCTTCTTTTTCTGGGTGCCACTGCTGGTCGTTGCTGTGTGGGTTTTGGCAGAGGTTGCAAGGTTTACTTTTGCGCACTGGCAAGTCCATCGCGAGTACTCGGATCCAAACCGTATGGCTTATCGCCAAGAGTCGTTGGGCGATCAACAACAATTTCAGTGGTTCAATACAGAACAGATTGTCTTTTCTGACCCGCTCCACTGGGTCTTGTGCCCTGCTAGATATGTTCAGGGAGTCAAGATCCGTAAAAGCTGGATCGAATTCCGAATCGGTGAAGAACCAATTTTCTTTCACCGAGAAGGGTTCGCCGATGAAGCGTCGTGGCAAGCGGCATGCAAAGATGCTCTTACGATCAGCCAAGGACTCAAGAAACCCTAGTAGTTACTCCGCTTGCCGAACCACAAGGATCAAAAACCCTTGTTCTTGCGATGGCTTAAACAGTCTCGCTGCATTGGGCTGATTCGCATTGACTCGGGAAGAACGATCCTTCTGAAGCCGTGATTTCGGTAGATTGATCGATTCCGATGGTGTGCCAGTTTGCACGTCTGGGAAAAACAGTTGCTTTGCTGTTTGTGCCGAATCGGTGATTCCAACGATGCTGTCCAAAAGTTTCAAGATAGAAGCGTCAAAGCTCACATTTAGATGGTAGCCAGGGAAGTCTTCGTGCTGTTTCTCGACCTCTCGCAAGAAAGAATCGAGCCTTACCGTTGAGGCCTTAACGACATAGACCTTCAGATCTTCTTTGGCGGATTGTGTATCAATAGGACCGCACTTGAGCACCTGAGACGATACCAATGTCTCTACCTCGTCTTGGTTGAGAATCGCATCGGAACTGGCGATGAGTTCATATTTCTCAAGAAGCGATTCCAAGGCATCGTTAGCTACCGCTTGGGAATCCATCGATATGTTTGCGACTAAGGCCATCTTCTTGATAGCTTCCACGGGATTGGCCAGCGGTGTCTTTGGATCCGCCTGAGCCACCATCGCAGGATTCACTGTCGATGTTTTTTCCGGAGCCGTTGTTTGTCCAGGGCCTTTGGCAATTAAGCCTTCTGAGCGGGGTAAGCCTTCTGGCGTGGCCGTTTTGTCGCTCGGTAAGGCAAGGTTAGAGTTCGGATCCGTTGGCGACTTCTGAGTCGTCTGTGCGATCGGATCTCTTGGAGCCGATGGTTCAGTATCCGAAGCGTCTGGTCGCGAAGGGTTCTGGGCGACGGGAATTAGGTCGTTGTTGATAGGGGCTGACCGAGGCAACAACAAAAACAGCGACACCAAGGCCGCAACGATGGCAATCGAAGGAACCCAAATTCGCTTGAACCTGTCTGAGGCCGTCCCAGAAACCGATTGGCTGTTCCCAGAGCCCAGCAAGCCTCGAGGTGTGATTGTTGAAACCCCAGCCAACGGCGACTTACTCATGTCGATCGACTCGGCCACCGGGCGGAACAAGTCTTCTGGCTCGTCGGACCACGAAGTGTCGGAACTCCATACAGGATCCGACTCCTGAGGTTGCGGAGCCACAGCATTGGGGGCATCCGGCAGAATCCATGCCGGAGGAGCATCCATTTCGCTGGCACGTTGGCGAGCGGCTTGGACAATACCCTTGGAAAAATTCGCTCCAAGTCGGCCGACAGAGCGGCCCTGTAGCAAAGCGCGACGCAGGGCGGTTAGCTCCTCGAGACGCTGGGCAATCGAGGGATCGTTCTGCATGGCCGTATCAAGTTCACGCTGCTCTTGTTCGGAAAGTTCTCCGTCGAGCAGACCGCTAAGCCATTCTTCAATTTTTCGGGGATCTGGAGGCATCATGATTGTAGGTGACCAAATAACGTGTACCTCTCGGAGGCTGCAGTGCCCAGAAAAGTTCCGCTGGCCTACCGTAGAATATCGATGCACGAGGGCCAAAGAAACGCAATTCGCAGCGATTTTAGAATCTTTTGGTCGTTTTTTCTCCCCAAATTCCTTGTTCAACCAACGTTTTCTCCACCGCAGCAGACCACCCGCGGTTGGCAGCCGGGGAAGCTGGGCTGGGATGAAGGATTCTGAGGATTTTGACGGGCTCGGCCCCAGATGTGGATTTTTGGGCAAATCCCCCAGATTTGCTGACTCTTAGCAAGCAATGCTCGGCAAATTGCCCAACACCCACCAGGTATTTCGGTTTTAGGATCCCGATCAGCGTAGCCAGATGCTCATCGCATCGTTGGAACATCACTGCGGTCTGCTGCGCCGGCAATTTGTCAGGTGTCAGATTCCTGGCACCCGAATCCATGAACACCAAAGGGCAATAATTCGCAACAAAATGTTCAGCGAAAAACTCCTTGGGGGTCCCAAATCGCTCCTGAAACAGTCCCCACATCCGCTTGCCGGAAACTTCAGATCGCTTGCAATCGAGACCAAGAATCGGGCGTTTAGGATGTTCCGACGGAGGCTTACCAATCCTGGCATCGATCTTGAGAAACTCTAGAACCGCCTGGATTTCTCCAAACGGTACTCCGCTTTGAGCCATCCCCCAGGGCCCTGGGTTCATCCCTAGAAATAGAACTTTCTTGGGACCTGTTGCGAAGCGATCCAAGTACTGGCGGTGGGCTTCCCAAGCGTATTCCAAGGGGTTGTAAACCGTGTGAACCGGCTCACCAAACGCAAGGACACTGAGCCCCTGGACGAGATTTCGGGCCGCTTGAACGACCGCCTCAGAGGTTTTACTCAATATCTCGGCTCCTTTGCTGCCCAAAACCCGCTTGCATGCCTCAGCCTATTTCCTCTAGAACCCTCTGGTGCGACTAGCCATGACCGCCCGGCGGGTCGATTTACTTTTCCACATTCCATGCTAGCAAATAAAGCTGATTCGATGGCAACCCCTGGGGCTCAAAGCAATCGGGTTTCCAAATTCAACCCCCAGAACTTATGATGTTCGGGCTTGAATGGTTTCGTTCGAGGTTCTGTGAGTTAGCTGAGAAAACAATTTATGGTTTGGACGATCCTTCAAGTTAGCTTCCGTCGATTGAAGAACAATCGGTCCGAGTTGCTGCTGACTTTTTTGGTTCCAATCCTGTTTTTTAGCATCTTTGCGCTAATCTTTGGGTCGCGTGGAACCAGTGGGGCTTCGATGCCCAAAATCAAAGTCGCTTTGTCCGATCGCGCCCAATCACCTGTTTCAAAGCGAGCGATCGAACTGCTTCGAGAGCAGAACTCGCTTCGAGTTACCGATGCAGAATCAGCCTTATCGCATGCCGATTCGCTCGAACGAGGACTTGCGCAATTGGTCGAACCTGTGGTTGCCGAGGATTTGGTCAGGCGTGGATCGGTCTCAGTGGCCGTGATCTTCTTGCCACCTGCACAAGAAGAGGTCTTCCCGCAGATCCAAGTCCTTTCGGATTCCTACGATCAAGTTTCAGGACAAGTCCTTTCAGCGCTGGTGCAAAAATCGGTGATGACTGCGTTTTCGGAAGAGCAAAGAAGGGCTGTTCCACCTGGACCTACGACTTCCATCCAGGCGGTCGCTTTCAATACAGGCCACACGACGATTTCCCCCACGACCACTCCAGCTTTTACCGAACCTCCTGCGATTCAGAGTGTCGATGTCCTAGGAGGCAAAAAGACCAACCCCGTGATCGCTATGTATGCCGCAGGGATCGCAGTGATGTTTCTCCTGTTCTCGGCGACCACAGCCAGTGGTTCGCTCCTTGAAGAACGCGAAAACTCTACCTTGGATCGATTGCTTTGCAGTCGTCTGAGCATGGACCAGTTGCTGCTCGGGAAATGGTCCTACTTGACCATTGTCGGAATCCTTCAAATGGTGCTGATGTTCGGTTGGGGCAGTTTGGTATTTGGAATCGATTTGATGAACCATTTGGAAGGTTTTTTTGCGATGACCCTGGTGACTGCTGGTGCTTCGGCCAGTTTTGCTTTGTTGCTTGCATCTCTGTGCAAATCCCGCACGCAACTCAGTTGGGTGTCAACCATCGTGATCTTGAGCATGTCTGCGCTGGGGGGCAGTATGGTCCCTAGATACCTGATGAGTGAATCGATGCAACGAGCCGGGATGCTTACCTTCAACGCTTGGGCATTGGAAGGCTATAACAAGATTTTTTGGCGAGATCTCAAGCTGCCGGATATCGAGCTGGAACTCGGCGTGCTGACATTGTGCGGTTTTTGCTTCATCGTTGCGGCAAGAATATTCGCTATCCGCTGGGAACGCACATGAGCTTGAAAGACCAAGCTCCATTGGATGAGCATCGATTGCTCAGGCACGACGCTTCGAGGCTTATTGGGCAGTGGGTACGTTTGCAGCGAGTCGGCCACGGTCCAAAGCAATCGGACCTCTTGCGTTGGCATGCTGCCCTCGATTCGGCTTATGCCCGCTTTCAAAGCCGGCTCAGTCTCCCCTATCGCATTGAGTACGATCCGGAACTACCGATCTACAACCACCGCGAAGAAATTATCGAGTTGCTGGCCAACCGACAAACGATGATCGTCTGTGGGGAGACGGGTTCTGGTAAAAGCACGCAGCTTCCGAAATTATGCCTCCAAGCTGGATTGTTCCGTCATGGTTGGATCGGCCATACCCAACCACGTAGGCTTGCGGCACGCTCGATCGCCAATCGACTTGCCCAAGAACTCGACACCCAGCTGGGGCAAGTCGTCGGCTACAAGATCCGTTTCCAAGATCGCACCCAAGAATCCTCGCTGGTGAAACTCATGACCGACGGTATTCTTTTGGCTGAGATCCAAAGAGATCCTCTCCTAGAATCCTATGACTGCATCATCGTCGATGAAGCTCACGAGCGGTCGATTCAAATCGATATGCTGATGGCTTACCTTGCTGATTTGGTGCATCAACGTCCGGAACTAAGGTTGATTATCACCAGTGCAACGATCGACGCGCAGCGATTTGCGGACCATTTTTACGACTCGATAGGACCGGCACCCATCCTGTCGATCCAAGGACGAAGCTATCCGGTCGAAGTGCGGTATCGCGGAATTCAAAGCCTGGCCGACTCGGTACCCAGCGATACCGACTACGGTCAACTCGATCGCCTGTGCGCTGCGGTTGATGAGCTCTTTAGCGAAGGCCGAGGCGATATCCTAGCGTTCTTTCCTACCGAGAGAGATATTCGGGACGCGAGCAAACGGCTCAGGGGACACCTGACGCAACGAGGACTACACGATTCCGTAGATGTCTTGCCGCTGTATGCAAGGTTAACCGAAGCCGAACAGCAACGGATTTTTCAGCCACACAAGCAGACTCGAATTGTACTTGCCACCAATGTCGCTGAGTCTTCGCTGACCGTCCCAGGGATTCGTTATGTGATCGATACCGGTACGGCTAGAGTCTCTCGTTATGCTCCCCGCAGTCGAGTCCAGCGATTGCCGATCGAACCGATTTGCCAAGCGTCTGCCAACCAACGCAGTGGACGATGCGGACGATTGGGACCGGGCATCGCGATACGACTCTACGACGAATCAGATTTTTTAGGTCGTCACGGTTTTGCTCAACCCGAGATCATGCGCTGCGATCTGGCCGCTACCATTTTGCACGCCAAATCACTTAGGATCGACGATATTGAATCGCTCGCTTGGCTCGATCCACCAAGACCTGAGAGCATCCGCGAAGGACTGCAAACTCTCCGTGAAATTCAAGCCATCGATGATTCAGGCAAGCTAACCAAAATCGGAAGAACTTTATCGAATTGGCCTGTGTCACCCAGTATCGGACGCATGCTGCTAGCTGCCCATCAAAACGGTTGCTTGCATGAGATGCTTATCATCGCTTCAGCGCTAGAGACGCAAGATCCTCGCGTGCGTCCTCCGGAATTCCAGCAAGCCGCCGATACAGCCCACCAGCGGTTTCGCGACAGCCAAAGCGATTTTGTTACGCTGCTTCGAATCTGGGACTACTACCAGTCACTGCGAGAGAAACTCGGTCGTAGTCGACTCGAAAAAGCATGCCGCGACTCTTTTCTATCCCTGGTCCGATTGAGGGAATGGGGGGATGTTCATCGTCAACTCATGGAACAGTGTCGCCAAGAAGGCCTATCGATCCAATCGAGGCGACTCGCAGTCCAAGATGATCAAGCGGTTCAACAAAACCAACCTTCGGTATCCCGAGATCGCTTTGTGGATGGATACGCCCAGGTCCATCAATCGATACTTGCTGGATTGCCCTCGGGTGTTGCCATGCTCGATGATAAAGGCAAATATCGAGGAGCTTCGAACATGGAACTTCTCCTGTGGCCTGGATCCTGCCTACGGGGCTCCAACGCCAAATGGATTGTCTGTTCGGAAATCGTCGAAACCCATGATCGCTTCGCACGCACCGCAGCAAAGATCGATCCGGTCTGGATCGAACGCGTGCTGAGTCACTGCTTAAAATACTCCTACGATGAGCCTCACTTCAGTCGAAAACAAGGTTCGGCAATGGTCATGAGGCGCGGGACACTTATGGGCCTGCCTGCAGTTAACCGTCATGCGGTAGCTCTTGCTCCTTTAGATCCAAAGCTTGCACGAGATCTGATGATCGAACATGGTTTAGCCGAATTGCAATTGGAATCGAAAGCCAAGTTTTGGTTGCATAACTGCAAGTTCCTTGAAGGTGTTCAGCGGATTGGCGATAAAACCCGCCGTCGCGACTTTGTTGTCGATGCTTTTGCTCTGTTGGGTTTCTACCGAAGTTGTGTGCCTGAGCATGTCGTCGATCGAGTCACACTTGAGCAATGGGACAAGACACTCAATGACGCCAAACTCCCCCCCTATTTGTCTTACGAGGCTTTAGAGTTGCACCTGGACCCTGCGACAACGCTTAGTCAGTTTCCTGATCAACTTCAAATCGGACCGACAAGTCGCTTGCCATTAAGTTACCTTTTTGAGCCTGGCTCCGAGAGCGACGGAATTACCGTCCAAGTCCCACAGACATTTGTCGAACAACTCCATCAAGAGAAACTCGAGTGGCTCGTCCCAGGGCTCCTAGAAGAAAAGATTTCCGCTCTGCTGAAATCGCTGCCAAAGAGGCTTAGAAGACAAATGGTCCCTGTCCCAGACACCGTGCGTCTTCTGCTGCCAAAAATGCTTGAAGCAGCATCCAAGTCAGAACCGTTTTGGAAAAGCTTGTGCGAAGTCTGTTCCAAGCACCTTGGTGAGCCGGTTCAGAAGTCTGATTTCGATAGCCAAGGGTTGCCCGAGCACCTGCGTTTTCGTATCGAGCTCAAGGACTCCCAAGGCAAAAATATTGTCGTTACCAGAGAACTCGAAACCGTCCAGCAAGCTGCCTTGACGCAAGTCACCAACCGGCAACAAGAAACGCTTCAAGGGGCGACGACATCTCAAAACAACTATCCCTGGCAACGCCAAGGTGTGTTGCAATGGGACATCCCTCAATTGCCCGAGAAAGTGATCGAACTGGTTGGGGGAGTGCGCATGGAACGTTATCCAAGCATGGTTTGGAGAGACTCCAAGGCCTCAACAATCCTATACGACCATCCTCATTTGGCCGAGCAGCAATTGCGGGAATGTTGGATTCGTCTTGCGGCAAGCAATCAACGACGAGAGATAAAAAGCCAAATTCAGTATTTGCCCAAGTGGACTCAGTGTGGATTGTGGCTCTCGGACCGTTTCAATGCGGCTGAGTTGTCCGAGTTTGTGTCTTTTCTGATCGCAAGACTAGCGATGGTCGAAGTCAACTGGACTAAGGATACCGGTCGCTTTGAGCCATGCCCTCGAACGCTGATTGACTGGGAAGCCCGATGCGTGGGCTGTGTGCAAAAGATTGGGATGGCCGCTGGCGAAGTTGCTCGTTGGTTGCAGAAATTTGCAGAAGCCTACTATCAGGTCAGGCGACTTAAGGAGAACGTACCCAAACCCATTTGGGAGCAGAGCAAGGATATACGAGTCCAGCTTGATGGCCTGATGGACCCAGCACATGCACTTCATACCCCCTGGGTTTACATCAAGGATTTGCCGAGATTCTTAAGCGCCATGGCGATCCGTATCGAAAAGCTTCAACTTGGTGGATTCCAAAAAGATCAACAGCTTGATCATGGGCCCATGCAATCCTCAAGCGACTTTTTAAAGAGGATCGCCAAGCTTGAATCTCAATTGGCGTTTTCAAAGCACAACAGCAAGTGGTTTCCCGATGGTATTCTATTGGAGTATCGATGGATGATCGAAGAGTATCGGGTAAGCGTTCACGCACAAAAGCTCGGTACACGCATGAGTGTTTCTCCTAAGCGACTAGAAAAATTGCAGCAGCAACTCGATACCTAATCGTAGCAGAATGGAGGATCGAGAGAAAAAGATGAATCCATCGAAATCAGACCGTTCCAAGGCCCATCAACTTACGGACCTTCCGAATGTTGGTCCGGCGACAGCCAAGGATTTGCGACTTCTTGGGATTCAGGTCCCGCAGGATCTTGTTGGCAAAGATCCCCTGGAGCTATACCAACGGCTCAATGAAGTAACCGGTATTGAGCATGATCCATGCGTTCTGGATATCTTGATGTCAGTAACGGACTTTATGGCTGGAGCAACAGCACAGCCTTGGTGGGCTTACACACAACGACGCAAGAAAATCCTCCTGGATTGTGATCTATAAAAAAATCTTCGCGTGCTACGAGAGTAGCCCAGATCTCATTCTGATTACAGAGCTATGCTAGCAATACGTCGTCAGTGCCCCCCGAGGTGCCAGGCACTCTGGCTTGGTCGATTGGTTGGCTAGCATTCCCACAGCAGCGGATCGGCGGCGGTGCCCGAGGTGCCAGGCACTCTGGTTTGGTCGATTGGTTGGCTAGCATTCCCACAGCAGCGGATCGGCGGCGGTACCCAAGGTGCCAGGCACTCTGGTTTGGTCGATTGGTTGGCTAGCATTCCCACAGCAGCGGATCGGCGGCGGTGCCCGAGGTGCCAGGCACTCTGGTTTGGTCAGTTGGTTCGCTAGC
>Ga0172372_10000814_pt1 | contig 47819 bp, 43 predicted proteins | sample LakKiv5m_2_FD_114544 | JGI IMG/M metagenome (GOLD analysis project Ga0172372, IMG submission 114544) | Freshwater microbial communities from Kabuno Bay, South-Kivu, Congo - kab_092012_9.5m | ecosystem: Environmental > Aquatic > Freshwater > Lake | place: Democratic Republic of the Congo...
AGCTTATGACTTCGTATCCCAAGAATTACGGGCAGCAGAAGACCCAGAGTTTGAAACATTCTATACCAAGAACATTTTATTAAACGAGGGTATCCGAGCTTGGATGGCGCCTCAAGACCAACCCCACGAACAGTTCGTATTCCCAGAGGAGGTACTACCACGTGGTAACGCTCTCTAATAGATCCGTTGTAGGTGCTGGCCGTGACCAAGAAAGCAGCGGTTTTGCTTGGTGGTCAGGTAATGCACGTTTAATCAACCTTTCCGGTAAACTACTTGGTGCACATGTTGCCCATGCTGGTTTGATTGTATTCTGGGCCGGAGCAATGACCTTATTTGAAGTTGCTCACTTTGTCCCAGAAAAGCCCATGTATGAACAAGGGCTAATTCTGTTACCTCACCTAGCTACCCTGGGTTGGGGTGTGACCACTGGTGGTGAAGTTATAGATACCTTCCCCTACTTTGTAGCTGGGGTATTGCACCTAATTTCTTCTGCTGTTCTAGGTTTTGGCGGTATTTACCACGCTGTACGCGGTCCTGAAACCTTAGAGGAGTATTCCTCCTTCTTTGGTTATGACTGGAAAGACAAGAACAAAATGACCAACATCATTGGTTTCCACCTGATCATCCTCGGATGTGGAGCGTTGTTGTTGGTACTAAAAGCCATGTTTTTTGGTGGAGTCTATGACACTTGGGCTCCTGGTGGTGGAGATGTACGCATAATTACTAACCCTACCCTGAATCCAGCGGTGATCTTTGGTTATTTAATCAAAGCTCCCTTTGGTGGTGAAGGTTGGATTATCAGCGTAGATAACATGGAAGATATCATCGGTGGTCATATCTGGATTGCCTTCATTTGTATTTCCGGTGGTATCTGGCACATTTTCACCAAACCTTTTGCCTGGGCACGTCGTGCTTTTATTTGGTCTGGTGAAGCTTACCTGTCTTACAGTTTAGGTGCTTTATCCATGATGGGCTTTATTGCTTCTGTTATGGTTTGGTATAATAACACCGCGTACCCCAGTGAGTTCTTCGGTCCTACAGGTCCTGAAGCTTCTCAAGCACAAGCTTTAACCTTTCTAATTCGTGACCAACGGTTAGGTGCTAACGTAGGTTCTGCTCAAGGTCCTACAGGCTTAGGTAAGTACCTGATGCGTTCTCCTACTGGTGAAATCATCTTTGGTGGTGAAACCATGCGTTTCTGGGATTTCCGTGGTCCTTGGTTAGAACCCCTTCGTGGTCCCAATGGTCTTGATCTAGAGAAGATCAAGAATGATATTCAGCCTTGGCAAGCTCGTCGTGCTGCTGAATACATGACCCATGCTCCCTTGGGTTCTTTGAACTCTGTAGGTGGTGTAGCTACTGAAATCAACTCTTTTAACTATGTATCTCCTCGTGCATGGTTGTCTACTTCTCACTTTGTGTTAGGTTTCTTCTTCCTCATTGGTCACCTGTGGCACGCAGGACGCGCTCGTGCAGCTGCTGGTGGTTTTGAGAAAGGACTTGACCGTGAAAACGAACCAGCATACTACATGAATGATCTTGACTAGAATTTCCTAGTTTTGTATTTGAAGTGTCAGCCCTTGTTGAAAAACAGGGGCTTTTATAATTTATGGGTCTACCCACCCACTTAAGTCTTAGCAGGTTACTACTGAGTTAAATCTTAAACCTTCCACAGTTTTCAAAAAATGAGCTGCTACTTCATCTATCTGCTCCACCGTATTAAATCTACCAATACCAAATCGCACTGAAGCATGGGCTAAATCTTCCGGGTGTCCTAAAGCAGTAAGAACATAAGAGGGCGCAACATTATGGGAGGAACAAGCAGAACCGGAAGAAACAGCTACTACTGGTTGCAGTCCTAAAGACAGTGCTGCTCCATCAATACCTTCCACACTAATATTCAAATTTCCTGCTAGTCTTTTGCTGGGGTGTCCATTCAGGTGAATTCCCCCCAATTTAGATATCTGCTTCCACAGTCTTTCTCTGAGGGTTTCGAGGCGAAAATTCTCTGTTTCCCGTTCTTCCAAAGCAATTTCTATGGCCGTGCCAAAACCTACTATTTGGGGTGTATATAGGGTTCCTGAACGCATCCCCCTTTCATGACCTCCACCATGCTGTTGTGGTGCTAGTTTTACCCTAGGATTCTTTCTGCGAACATATAAAGCTCCAATCCCCTTGGGACCATAAACCTTGTGAGCGGTTAAAGACATTAAATCAATATTTAATGCTTCCACATCTAATGAAATTTTGCCGATAGCTTGTGCAGCATCGCTATGAAATATTACTCCCTGTTGGTGACAAATCCTCCCAATTTCGCTTAATGGTTGTAAAACCCCAATTTCATTATTGGCAGCCATAACAGATACTAGTATAGTATCAGCACGTAAAGACTTTTCTAATTTTTCCAAATCAATTAGTCCATCTTTTTCTACGGGAAGAATGGTCAGTTGAAAACCTATGGTTTTTAAATATTCACAAGTGTCTAATACTGCTTTATGCTCTGTGGCAACGGTAACTATATGTTGACCTTTAGAAAAGTATGCTTCTGCTACACCCTTAATCGCTAAATTATTGGCTTCCGTTGCACCACTGGTAAATACTATTTCTTCAGGAGTGCAGTTAATTGCGGTAGACAAAACTTCTCTGGTCCTTTTCACTGCTGCTTGACCTTCCCAACCGTAAACGTGACTATTACTAGCAGGATTACCAAACTTTTCTGTAAAGTAAGGAATCATAGCGTTTAATACTCTTTCATCTAGGGGAGTGGTAGCATGGGAATCCAGGTAAATGGGACGAATGGACATATTTTCTTTCAACGATTAATTAAATCAAACTACATCAAATTGGGTCTTAGTTTTTGAGTTCTTGGAACTTTTTTAATACTGCTTGAGCATGACCCTTGCTCTTAGCATTTGGCCAGGAGTAGGCAATGATTTTATCGGGTGCGATTAAGAAGGTGGAACGAGCAACTCCCATATATTCCTTACCCATGAATTTCTTCATTCTCCACGCACCGTAGGTTTCTATTAACTGATGTTCAGGATCTGTTAACAGGGTAATTGCCAGGTTGTGCTTGGTGATGAATTTACAGTGAGACTTACTGGAGTCTGGACTGACTCCGATAACTTTTACATCCAAATCAATAAATTGTGGTGCCAATTCGGTAAACTCCTTGGCTTCCGTGGTACATCCCGGGGTGTCATCTTTCGGGTAAAAATATAGGACCACCCACTGATTGATCTGGTATAAGCTAACTAGGTTCTCATCTTGGTCTAGCTTAGCAAAATCAGGTGCAGGTTTTCCGAGTTGAGGAATATCACTCATGGTGGATAATTAAGCAAAATGAGTAGGCAAAAACTATGTTACGGGACTTCGCTAATCGAGAAGAGTTAGTAACTTATATACGGGAACAATTCCCTCAAGCTGCACAAATAGATGATTATATCAGTGGAACTCCTGGGGGTAGAAAAGCAGCAGTGGAACAACTAGAAAAGGTAAATGCAGTATTGTACGCAAAAACACGCAATTACCTGACTGGAGCAGTAACTAGGTTATCACCCTATATTCGTCATGGTGTTTTGAGTTTGCGAGAAGTGAGGGAGTATATTCTTAACACAGTGGAAAATTCAGAAGATGGAAGCAAGTTAATTAATGAACTGGGATGGCGGGACTACTGGCAAAGATTATACATGAAGTTGGGCAAGGGTATTTGGGAAAATCAAGAAGAATACAAAACTGGTTATCACCTGGGAGACTACTCCCATACCCTCCCGGAGGATATTCAGGAAGGTAACACTGGAATGGTCTGTATTGATAGTTTTAGTCAGGAACTACGAAGGACAGGTTATCTCCATAATCATATCAGAATGTGGTTGGCAAGTTATATTATTCACTGGAGAAAAATTAAATGGCAAGCGGGAGCTAAATGGTTTCTGCAGCATTTGTTAGATGGAGACCCAGCAAGTAATAATATGTCTTGGCAATGGGTGGCTAGTACTTTCAGTCACAAGCCCTATTTCTTTAATCGAGAAAATCTAGAACGCTATACAAAAGGAGTATATTGTTCTCGATGTCTATTATATGGTAAGTGCGTGTTTGAAGGCACTTATGAAAATTTGCAATCAACCGTTTTTCCCCATTCCCCCCTAACTTAAACTTAACTCAGCCCTAATCCAGGTTTAAAAACCTGTCCAACGCTGCTACTAAACTTGGTGGCCATCTGCGGATATTTCTCACCCAGTTAATATCCTTATATCTGGTGTCCAATCCGTAAGCTGCTACCCAGTTACTTTCTGCTTCCCCTTTTTTACCCCCTACCCAATAGGTAGCAGTCAAAGCAGCACGCATATCAGCAAATCGGGGATATTTACGAACTATATTTCTCATTTCTCTTTCCGCTTGCTCTTTTTTCCCAATTTCATACATGGCTAAAGCATAGTTTGCACGAGCAAAGGCAAAATTAGGTGCTATCTGTGTGGCTTTTTGATAGTCGGCGATCGCCTCTTGCCATTTTCCTAGTCCTGTTTTAGCATTACCGCGATTATTATATGCCATAGCATCTTGGGGGTCTAATTCTAAAACATGATTATAATCAGCGATCGCCTCTTGCCATTTTCCCAATCCTTCTAAAGCTGTACCCCTATTTAGGTAAGGATCTGTCACATTGGGAGCTAATTTAATGGCTTGATTATAATCAGTCAATGCTGCTTCCAGTTTATTTTGACTAACCCGGGAATTACCGCGATTACTCCATGCACCCGCATTGGTGGGGAATCTCTCAATAATTTCAGTCCAGTATTTTTCAGCGGTGGCAAAATCACCCTGGTCAGTTGCAGCAAATGCTTGGGTTGCTAACTCATCTCCCAACTCTAACTCTTGTGCTGTAATATGATTTGTTTCTGCTACTGCTGGTAAGCAATTACCTAGGGTTAGTAATAGGCTTACTAACAAAATTGTTAACAGACTCAAAATAGTGTTCTTCTTCTTAGTCATTTAATTTTCTGTCATATACAACACTGCCAATAAATCAATAATATGTTGACCGGGATCTAAGTGGGTGGGTGTTCACTATTCAGCTGAAAACCAAGATGTTGATATGCAGCACTTGTAACCACTCTCCCCCGTGGAGTGCGACTTAAATACCCGATTTGCATTAAATATGGTTCATAAACCTCTTCTATAGTTTGTGTATCTTCCCCCGTAGCAGCGGCCAAGGTTTCTAAACCCACAGGACCACCATGGAAATTTTCAATAATTACAGTGAGCATTTTTCTATCGGTCCAGTCCAAACCACAGGGATCTACTTGAAATAGGGTTAATGCTTCTGCAGCAGTAGGTTGATCAATTTGAGGACGGGATTTAACTATAGCATAATCACGCACTCGCTTGAGTAATCTATTGGCTATTCTCGGTGTACCCCGGGAGCGTTTAGCAATTTCCGTGGCTCCTTCTAAATTCACTATAGTTTGTAAAACCTCTGCACTACGCAAAACAATTTGACTCAGTTCTTCTACCTGATAAAAGCGCAGTTTTTGCACCAGTCCAAACCGATCACGCAGAGGAGAAGTTAAAGCTCCCACGCGAGTTGTGGCTCCCACTAGGGTAAATTTTGATAGCGGTATGGTTCGTACTTTAGCTCCGGACCCTTTACCAATGGTCACGTCTAAACGATAATCCTCCATGGCTGGGTACAAAATTTCTTCAGTCATGCGAGAAAGTCTATGTATTTCGTCAATAAACAACACATCCCCTGCTTTCAGATTCACCAATAACCCCACTATATCTCTAGGACGTTCTAAAGCTGGAGCACTAGTAATTTTATAGTTTACCCCCATCTCTGAAGCCAAAATCATAGCCATAGTGGTCTTACCTAAACCCGCAGGACCATACAATAGCAAGTGATCCATCACATCACCCCTAGATTTAGCCGCTTTAATGGCAATATCTAGTACATCTTTTAAATCCTGCTGTCCAATGTAATCTGCAAAACGTCGGGGACGAATGCTATCCTCCTGTTTATCATCTTCACCCACGGTTGCTTCCTGTTGCAGAATCTTTTCCTCGGAGGAAACTTTTTCTACCCTCGGTTTCGCTACTCCTCGGTGCTTTTTCGGCTTTCCCCCAGATTCGGAGGGCTCTTTTTTTGATGAGATTATGGCCATAATTAGGCTGTTTTAAGCTAGGGACTGGAATCTGGAAATTGAGCTTTCCTAAAGATTGCTTTTTCCTTTATAATAACTCAGTTGATTTTTTCACCTAAACCGTGGTCTTGAAGTTTAAACTAAAACGAGTAACCAATCAATATGGCATGATGAGCATAATTGGCTGGATTACCCACCCAAGCTCCCTTTCTATTGGGAGGCTTTGTCGGTTTTTATACGAGGTTATTGAAATTTACCCGTAAATAACTAAGTATAAGCAGGCATTGTGTTATTGTGATTTGTTTAAATTACAAATTTCCACTTTTGGTCAGGCAATAGTTCATTAGATCAAGGTAAATAGAACTAAAAATAAGCGACTGGCCAACCAGCATACAGGTGGGAAAATTCTTATGAAGAATTGGTTTTTTACGCGAACTAGGACTATCAGTTGGCATTTACCGAAAAAATGGATACAGTAGAATGTCCAGTTTCTAACCCAACAAGAATTTTGCCGACGACTAGGCCAACAGTTATCAAAAGACAGAGAAATTACTATGCTATCTAAAAGAATTTTACCTTGTTTAGATGTCAAGGCTGGACGAGTTGTGAAAGGTGTCAATTTTGTTGACTTGAAGGATGCAGGAGATCCAGTAGAGCTGGCTAAGGTTTACGATGAAGCTGGTGCTGATGAGTTAGTATTTTTAGATATTACAGCTACTCACGAAGACCGTGATACTATTATTGATGTAGTTTACCGAACTGCTGATCAGGTTTTTATTCCCTTGACTGTGGGAGGAGGCGTTCAAACATTAGAAAATGTTAAAGATTTATTACGAGCGGGAGCTGATAAAGTTAGTATTAATTCAGCAGCTGTCCGCAATCCACACTTGATTAATGAGGCGAGCGATCGCTTTGGAAATCAGTGTATTGTAGTGGCTATTGATGCGCGAAGGAGAGTTGAACCTGACTCTACGGGTTGGGATGTGTACGTGCGAGGTGGTAGGGAAAATACAGGCATAGATGCTTTATCCTGGGCACAGGAGGTTGAAAAAAGGGGGGCTGGTGAATTGTTAGTAACTAGTATGGATGCGGATGGTACTCAAGCTGGCTATGATCTGGAATTGACCAGAGCGATCGCCCAAGCTGTGGAAATTCCCGTCATTGCTTCTGGTGGAGCTGGCAATTGTCAGCATATTCACCAAGCTCTAACTCTAGGACAAGCCGAAGCCGCCTTATTAGCATCCATACTGCATTATGGACATTTAAGCATTGCGCAAATTAAAAATTATTTGCAAGAACAATCTGTTCCCATCCGCTTACCGTGTTAATCCCGCTCTTGGCAACCAGGTATATCTCTGACCAAAGTCAGACACAGTTCTCAAAAACAGTGTTAATATTAGTTGACTAGTATTAAGAAATATTAAGAATTATGTTGATTCCTATTCTAATTTTTGATGTAGCACTGGTAGCTTGGTCGCTCCACCTAATGGAGAAGGCCATAGAGAACAAGGAATTTTCCCTGATGTTAGCGGGTGCATTGGTTGCTGTAGCAGCAGCAGCCATGTTAGTGGTATATTTCCTCATGGGGAACTGTATGGCCTACCTGTTAAAAATCGGTTGATAGGGAGCAACCGAATAGGGGGAAAGATAGTTTAAAGCGGTCCAGGAGCTAATCCATGTAACTGACGTATAGCTCGAATACAAACGGGACAATCACAGCCAAATAGTTGAATAGCTTCATCACTTTCTGCATCAGTTAGAAAAAACTCATCCGTTGCTGATTGATCAGGCTGTGAACTTGCTATTACTATTGATTCAGACTTTGGAGGAGAGGTGGCTTCCGGGATCTGTATACATATTTGTTTGCCAGTAGTAGGTGAATGAGGCGATCGCACGCAGGAGAGACGAGTTTTACCGGAGGTGATAGTAGGACTAGCATGAACTGGTTGAGCGATCATCACCGTAGTGATAACAGATGTAAACAAGACTGGGCTAGACAGCAAAGTCAACAGGAATTTTTTGTTCATGAAGTTGAAAGAAAGTGAATAAAATTAAGATACTATTTTAGACTAGGAGTAAGGAACTGGAAACAGAAAAGCCGATATGCTGTATGAAACAGACTTTTATACATGGACTCAGGAACAGTCCCAAGCTCTATTAAATCGCCAAATCAATAGTTTAGATTGGCAACATCTAGCAGAGGAGATTGGCGATTTGGGAAACCGCCATTATGACCAACTAAGTTCCCGGTTGAGCATTCTGATCGGTCATTTGCTGAAATGGAAATATCAACCCGCTAATAGGAGCAACAGCTGGAAAGCCACCATTCGGGAACAGAGACGGAAAATCGACCGTTTACTGGAGCGAAATCCCGGTTTGAAAAATAAATGGAATGAAGTCCTGGAAGAAGCTTGGTTAGATGGTAAAGACCTAGCCATTAGAGAAACAGGATTAGACGACCAAGACTTTCCCGAGGAGTGTCCCTTCAGCAGTTTCCAAATCCAAGATTCCAATTATTGGGCATAATTGTAGAATGTAGAATGAGCAAAAACCAATTTTTGGAGACAAGATCAAAAAAATATGACCAATCAATCAACCATCCCAGTTATCGTCAATGGTGCTGGAGGAAAAATGGGTAGGGAAGTGATCAAAGCCATATCCCAAGCATCAGATATGACCCTGATGGGTGCTATTGATACCTCCCCAGAACACCAAGGAAAAGACGCTGGAGAATTAGCAGGTCTAAACATAGCCCTAGAAGTTCCCATCACCAATCAATTAGAGCCCATATTGGGCTATGTTGCAGGAGAAAGACAACTACAACCACCAGTAATGGTTGATTTTACCCATCCTGATGCAGTTTATGATAACGTTCGCAGTGCGATCGCCTATGGGATTCGTCCCGTGGTGGGAACCACCGGTTTAAGTCCCCAACAACTGGAAAATTTAGCTGACTTTGCCGAAAAAGCTAGTACAGGTTGTCTAATAATTCCCAACTTCTCCATAGGTATAGTACTGCTACAACAAGCAGCAATTACCGCCTCCCAATACTTTGACCATGTAGAAATTATTGAACTTCACCACAATCAAAAAGCTGATGCACCCAGTGGTACAGCGATTCAAACTGCCCAATTATTAGCAGATATGGGTAAAACCTTCAACCCACCCCAGGTAACAGAAACGGAAAAAATTGCCGGTGCGAGGGGTTGTTTAGCAGATGAAGGAATAAGGATTCACAGCGTGCGTTTACCTGGACTTATTGCCCATCAGGAAGTAATTTTTGGTGCAGCTGGTCAAATTTACACCCTACGTCATGATACCAGCGATCGCTCTTGTTATATGCCAGGAGTTTTATTAGCCATTCGTAAGATTAATCAGTTAAAATCATTGGTATATGGATTAGAAAAAATCCTGTGATTGCGCATGGGGAATCAAGGTTTAGGGAGCAAGATTAGATTATGATTATTCCACTGACTCGGCAAAAACTAGAACAGATTATTCCTTTGATTGGTAGTGGCGACCAGTATAAATACTACTGGGGAAAATTCAATAATTTTCTCCAAAGACTGTTAATTTCTGTGGTGACAGTGGTGGTGATTTTGCTGATTAAAAACCTCCTGCAATTGGACTTTGGTTTGGTATTTGTTTTTGGTGTTTTCGGTGGTTTTTTTTGGTTATGGTATCCCGTTTATCAAGCGAGTATTCGTAATTTTAAATATCGTAGTTATAAATATGGTGGTTTTTTTCGAGGAAGGATTGTAGACTGGTGGATTACAGAAAAAGTAATTGGCAAACAGGAGACAGTCAATAATCGCGGAGAATTGGTCATTATTGAAAATCGGGAAAAGCGGATCAACTTAGAAGTTGGCGATAACACAGGGTTCAGCATTGAATTTGATGCTCCCTTACGTTCCACCCATAAGGCGATCGCCCGTGGTCAGGTGGCGGAGATGTTAGTGATGTCTAACAGCGCTGATTTAAGCACAATTGAAGAATTTAGTAATATTTACATACCTGGTCGTAATTTGTGGGTAAGTGACTATCCTTATGTGCGGGAGGACTTATTTAGTGAGGTTAGTCGTCGCATTAGAAGCTCCGCTCGTAGATGAACAACCTTTGAGAACCAGAAAATGGTTTTTAAAAACAAAACAAGATTGAATAAATCAACCGCTCACCAAATGATGTAGTTCTTCAGGTGTGAGGTGGGAATGAACCACTTCACCATCCCGAAACCAAACAATACGTTTAGTTTGACTAGCCACCTCCGTTTCATGAGTTACCATAATTACAGTGATTCCCGTACTATTTAACTCACTGAAAATATCCAAAACCTCTTGGGTAGTGCGAGAATCTAAAGCACCAGTTGGTTCATCTGCTAAAAGTACCACTGGAGCATTGACAATTGCACGAGCGATCGCCACTCGTTGTTGTTGTCCTCCCGATAGTTGATTGGGTTTATTGTGTAGGCGTTTTTCTAAACCCACTCTAATTAAGGCTTCTACAGCTCTGGCTTTTCTTTCTGCAGGTTTAACACCAGCATAAACCATGGGTAGCATGACGTTTTCTAGAGCTGTCAGTTGGGTTAATAAATGAAATTGTTGAAAAACAAAACCCAATTTTAGATTGCGAATTTGTGCCAATTGTTGATCATTCATATCAGCAACATTCACATTATCTAAATAGTAACTACCACCAGTGGGACGGTCTAAACAACCAATAATATTCATGGCGGTAGATTTACCGGAACCGGAAGGACCCATGATGGCACAATATTCTCCTTGATTAATTACTAGGTTAATATTATTCAGGGCCTTCACTTCTGTTTCCCCAGTTCCATAGACTTTAAATATATTCTCCAAGCGGATAATTTCTGGTTGAGAAGAAGAATTGTCATCCAGAGATTCATTCACCAAGTCACTCATCATCAAGGTTGTAGACATAAAAGTTTATCCTGTATTCTTTTTCTAAGCACTTCTTAAAGCCACGATAGGATCTAGTTGAGCAGCACGACGAGCGGGGAAAACGCCGAAAAATAGACCGATTGCGCCAGAAATACCTACGGTCATAAAAATGGAACTAAGGGAAGTGCTAGCATCTATTATCCCCAAAGAAGATATTAAACCTAATCCACCAATTCCTATACCCGTACCAGCTAGTCCACCAATTACAGAGACAATGATGGCTTCAATAATGAATTGAAGTAAAATATCCTGTTGGGTAGCACCTATGGCCTTTCTCAAACCAATTTCTTGGGTTCTTTCAGTTACCGAAACCAACATGATATTCATGATTCCAATACCACCAACAAACAGAGAAATGCCAGCAATTCCAACCAACATCAAACTCAAAGCATTGGAAATTTGACCCACTATTTGTAAAGCATCCTTTTGGGTACGAATAGTAAAGTCATTTTCTCCTACCAGTTTATGGCGTCGTCTGAGCAAATTTGTAATTTGGAATTTTGCCGCATCTACGCTATCAGCATCTTGAGCGGAAACGGTTATATAGGTCACCTCTAATCCATAGGGAGATGTTTTCCCAACTATGCGATTTGCTGAGGTCATAATCGGAACCAGCGCAGATGAATCATAGTCAACACCTAAATTAGATCCCTTTTCTGTCAACACACCAATTATTTGAAAACTGGAGTTTTTTATTTTAATCTGTTGACTAATGGGATTTTGATTGCCAAACATCTTTTGTTTCAACTTACTACCAATAACTACTACCTGGTTACTCCGTTTCATATCCAAATCATTGAAGAATCTACCTGTAGCTACTTCAAAGTTGCGGACTTTCAAGAAATTGGGAGTTGTACCAATGATGTTGATATTAGTGTTTTTGTTTTTATAGGTCACCACTTGTCTACTGTTTAGTTCTGCTGCAGTTGCTTTAATAGTGGGAACTTGAGTTTCAATAGCTTCAGCATCTGCATATACTAAAGTCTTGATTACATCCCGAGAAACCCTTTGAGTTTCTTCGTTCCCCGGAATTACAAACAACACATTCGGACCTAGGGAATTTAACTGCTGAGCTACATATCTTTGCCCCCCTTCTCCCAGACCAACCATCACAATAACTGAGCTATTGCCAATAATAATCCCCAGCATTGTTAAGGCTGTTCTAAGTTTATTTGCCAGCAGGGTTTTACCAGCCATTTGTAAGGTTTCTACAAAGTTCATAGGTTTTAATATTTCATTTAGTTTGGTTTTTTGCTTTTGTAGTCTTTGGGGGGATTAATAAATATCAAATCTCCCGTTTGTATTCCTTTTAAAACCTGAGTTTCGTTTTTGATTTGCGCTCCAATGGTAATTTCCCTAAACCCTGGTTTGTTATCACTATCCGGTACTAACACCCCGGTTTTACCATCTTCTGTGAGAATGGCAACTGTGGGAATGGTTATAGCATCTTCCAGGCGATCGCCTAAAAAGGTCACATCCACATTTAAACCTGACCGTAACTTATCTCCACCATTGACGATGAAAATTCTCACCTGGAATGAGGTAACACCTTGCTCTATTACTGCTTCGGGTGCTATTAAACGCACACGTCCTGTAAATACTTGTTCTGGATAAGCATCACTGATGATTTCTACTTGCTGTCCCTGTTTTATTCTAGCAATATCCGCTTCTGGGACTAGAGCTAATACTTCTAAACCTCTTGCTAAGGCCACAATTGAGCTAGAAGTGGCTGAGGTACTACTAGAAGCGGAAGTTGTGGGGGTAACAAAAGCCCCTATATTGGCATATTTTTGAGTAATGATTCCCGCAAAGGGAGCGCGAATAATGGTATCTTCCAATTGAACCTGTTGTCGTTTCAACTGTGATCTTGCTGCTTCCACCACTGCTTTGAGTCTGACTATTTCCTGGGGACGACTGCCATTTTGTAATTTGCGCAGTCCTTCTATTTCTTGGGCCACCACTGCTTGCTGTTTTCTAATCTCCTGCTGACGATTACCAGCTTGTTGTAAGGACAATCGTTTCTCCGCTTCTTGTAAGTTGGATTTTGCTCTTTTATTTTCTGTGATGTATTGGTCTAAGGTGTCTTGGGAAATTGCCCCCTCCTTGGCCAGATTTTGATATCGGTTGAGTCTTGCTTGGGTTAGTTCTAACTGAGATCTAGCACCATCTACACCCGCTTTTGCCTGTTCAATCTCTTGGGAACGACTACCTGAACGAATGATTTCTAATTGGGCTTTTGCCTGGTTTACTCTGGCCTTAGCTTGGGCTATATCTTCAACGCGACTACCTGCTTGAGTATCTGCTAACTGGGCTTTTGCTTGTTCTAAATTGGCCTGGAACTGCAAAATTCCCATTCTGATCTCTGAATCATCCATGCGGGCTATTATTTGTCCCTTGTCTACTTTTTCTCCTTGCTCCACGTTTAATTCTGCCAATAACCCGGCATTTTTAGGACTCACATTGACACTTTGTATTGGTTGTACCTTACCACTAGCTGTAATTCTCACGGTGAGATCTTTGGCTTCTACTGGAACGGTTAGTTTGCTAATATCTGGTTTACGATTTTCAGAATTGCCAACTTTTATGATGGTTGCTGCTCCCAATATTAACGCCCCAGATGCCATGATCCCTATTATCCACCGCCAGGAATACTGGCCTTTTTGACCTATTAGGGGAATCTCAACGTGTTTACTTATGCTAACCATTTGTCCTCACCTCTTTGTAGTTTTTTTAGTTTTAATTAAATTAATGTCCGATTTAATAGGCTTTTTGGGTTCCAGTCGTTGTTATTTACTTTGCCTAAGCTAGTACGAGTATTAACTTCTCCTTGGGAACAGATTTTTGATAAATGGGTGTCTATTTATAATCATAGTTCATAATTCGTAATATTTCTTTAAGGAACTGAAAATTTCCCCCCCTGTGATTTTTTTACAGCTAGGAGTAGAATTTTTGATGTTGTTTCAGGTAAAAATCGTCTAAGCTATGGTAAAGAAGATTTAATTTATGACTTAAGAGGCGGTAGTGTGCCGAAATACCTTGGTTTAATCTCTGTTTTAGTTGTCTGTGGTTTATCGAGTCTACCCGATCCTGTTCAAGCACAGGCACTTCTCCCGTATACTATACAACTCAATAGGGCAAATTTAGAAAAGCAAGGGTTAAGACTAGCCCAGGAAGCAGCCCAACTGGCTCGACTTGATCAGTTTGAGCTGGCCATACCCAGAGCTAAAATGGCCGTGCAATTGACACCAACAAATGACAAAGTATGGTTTTTGTTAAGTCAGTTACATGTACAAAGAAAGGATTTCCCAGAAGCGATCGCCTCTTTGACACAAGCTCAAAAACTCAACCCCAATAATCCCGATATTTTATTTGCCCTGGGATCAGCTAATTTCCAACAGAAAAATTATCAACTTTCAGTAAAATACTATCAATCAGGGTTAAAATTAAGACCAAATGATCCGGAAGGATTATTTAATTTGGGTAATACCTATTACATGTTGGGTAGATTACCAGAAGCGATCGCCCAACTTAACCAAGCTGCTAATCAAGACAAGAAGTTCTGGCCAGCAATTAATAACATTGGTCTAATTAAATACGAACAGGGAGACGTAAAGGGTGCCATTAAAGAATGGGAAAAAGCAATTGCCATAGACCAGAGAGCAGCGGAAGCTCTCTTAGCGTTAGCAGTAGCTCTTTACACCCGGGGTGAAAGTCAACAGGGGTTAACCAAGGGAGAACAGGCCCTAAAAATAGATCAAAGGTATGCGGATCTTGACTTTCTCAAAGAAAATCTCTGGGGAACAAAGTTACTGTTAGATGCTAAAAAGTTTTTAGAACTACCTGAGATTAGATCAGCTCTAGAACCGAAAGAAGAGACACCTAGCCCAACAGACAATCAGTAGCAATGGATCAAGACGATTCCCGGTTACCATTGAGGAGATTCATAACTTGAGCAATAAATTGCTGGTGATCAACAACTGGCTTAGAAATATAGTCATCAGCACCACTTTGTTTAAGAAAATTCTCGCGATCGCCCTCCATAGCGTGAGCGGTGACAAGAATTACAGGTAGTCTTGCTGTTTGGGGGTGAGATTTTAACAGTTGTGTAATTTTGATTCCATCCACAGACTCACCTTGATAAAGACTATGTGACAGAGAAACATCCATTAAAATCAAATCAGCTCCCCCTGATTGGGCGATGGTGATAACTTCTGCCACATTTTCCGTGTGTTTTACCGCTAAACCAGCACGTTTGGTTAAAATCTTGGCAAAGACACGAGCATTAATCAGGTCATCTTCCACAATCAAAACTGTCTTCATGAAAAATTCCATCCAATTAGGTAGGTTTAGGTAGGTGAGGTAAAATAACCAAAGACTGTAGATAAATTCATAGGGATATGTATTAATGAAAATAATTTACATTAGTTTGAATTTCCTAAGTTTTAACCATAAAACAGCAGCAGCTATGGATTTCAGCCTAATAATCAATAATCTAGGGAGTGGAATCAATATCAGGGACAATATGAGAGTTCTTTTTGCAAAAGAACTGTAAAAATTAGTTAGGAGATCCCATCTCCCATATATTTCAGTGGTACAGCAGTTGTTAAAGTGTTCAATTACAACGAGTTTTATATAGCTAGAATTCAGGGAAGAACTCATGGCAGAACAGTTAAACCTTCTCAATACGGGACAGGTAGTTTCTACGGCCCTACACACAGAAATGCAAAGGTCTTATTTAGAATATGCCATGAGTGTGATTGTAGGGCGAGCATTACCAGACGTACGGGACGGACTAAAGCCAGTACATAGACGAATTTTATATGCCATGCACGAATTGGGTTTAACACCAGATAGACCTTATCGAAAATGTGCCCGCGTAGTTGGTGATGTGTTGGGTAAATACCATCCCCATGGCGACCAAGCTGTATATGACGCTCTAGTGAGATTAGTACAGGATTTTTCCAGTCGTTATCCTCTATTGGGGGGACATGGTAATTTTGGCAGTGTGGATAATGATCCACCAGCAGCAATGCGGTATACGGAAACCCGCTTGGCACCAATTGGTCATGAAGCAATGCTCCGGGAAATTGGCGAAGAAACAGTAGAATTCGTGGGTAACTTTGACAATTCCCAGCAGGAACCCACGGTTTTACCAGCTCAGTTGCCATTTTTGTTAATCAATGGTTGTGCTGGGATTGCTGTGGGAATGGCCACTAATATTCCTCCCCATAATTTAGGGGAAATAGTCGATGGTTTAATCGCTTTAATTGACCATCCTGACCTAACAGAGGAAAAACTACTGGAATTAATTCCAGGTCCGGATTTTCCCACCGGTGGACAAATTGTTGGTAGTGGGGGAATCAAGGAAGCATACAACACGGGTAAAGGTGGCATTATCTTACGTGGTGTCGTTTCTCTAGAAGATATTGTCTCCACCCGAGGTGGAAGGCGTCGCACGGCAATTATCGTCACCGAATTACCCTATCAGGTCAATAAAGCAGGTTGGATTGAAAAGGTAGCTGATCTAGTTAATCAAGGTCGCTTACACGGAATTTCGGATTTGCGTGATGAGAGCGATCGCCAGGGAATGCGGGTAGTAATTGAACTCAAACGGGATGCTAACCCGGAGGAGGTAATTGGGCAGCTGTATCACCAAACGGCATTACAAACTACCTTTGGAGCCATTCTGCTAGCTTTAGTAGAAGGACAACCCCGTCAGTTAAGCCTGCGACAAATGTTACAGGAGTTCCTGCGTTTTCGGGAAGACACTCTTAACCGTCGTTACAGTTATGAGTTGGGCAAAGCTGAAAACCGAGCAAGTATAGTCGCTGGTTTATTGAAAGCTCTTTTTGCTGTGGATGAGGTAATTACAATCCTACGACAGTCCCCTGATGGTAGTACAGCCAAAATGGTCCTTTGTCAGCAATTGGAGCTGACGGAAGCTCAAGCTGATGCTATTTTGGCTATGCCATTACGTCGTTTAACCAGTTTAGAACGGCAAAATTTACAGGAAGAATTTGATCAGCTCAATGAGCAGATTACTTCCCTGCGCAGACTCTTAGAAGACCGACGCGAGTTACTCAAATCCTTGAAAAAGGATTTACGAACTCTCAAACGCAAATATGGAGATACCAGAAGAACTAAATTAATACCTGGACAGATAGCTGTTAAAGCAGATAAGGTCAATAATCAGCCATCCTCTCCAGGAGAAAAGGAAAAATCCAAAATTTCTCCGGAGGAGCAACCACCAGAACCCGCTATTTTGGAATTTACCCAGCGTGGCTACGTACGTCGTCTTGCTCCTGGTAGCAAAAAAGCTAAGGCTGAAACTATTATGGGAGATAATGATTTTCTCATTCAAACTGAAATAACTAATACCCACCAAGATCTATTGATTCTCAATACTAGTGGCAAAGTTTACCCTGCGAAAGTGGGAGATATTTCCCCTATTAGTGCCCGTTCTCCCAGGGGAATACCATTAATTACTCTGCTCACTAACACAGCTCAAGGCAATGTGGAGGGGATTTTAGGTCGTTTTATTCTCCCGGAAACCAAAGATACTCATGATATGGTTATAGTAACCAAACAAGGAAGAATTAAGCGGCTTTCTTTAGAAGAACTAACCAATGTTAGCAAGCGAGGAATAACCATATTAAAAGTAAAAGATGATGACCAATTGTGTTTTGCCCAGTTAACTAATCCTAATCACAATCTGATTTTAGCCAGTTCGGGAGGTCGTTGTTTACGTTTTGCCATTGACGATGACCAATTACCAGTTATGGGACGTGGTGCCATGGGTTTACAATCCTTCCGTATTCTTAAAAGTCAGCAAATTATAGGGTGTGTCGCGATTGGACAAGAAGAAAATTTATTGTTAGTGACCCAGGAGGGATATGCCAAGAGAATATCTAGTAGTAGTTTAAGAGCGGGTAATCGAGGTGATTTGGGTACACAGATGTTGAAGTTCCATAACAAAACCGATAACCTGGTGGCCATAACTAGGACTAATACCAGCCAGGAAGTAGCACTGGTTACCAATAAAGATCGCATGGTCAAAACATCTATAGAATCCATACCCATCCTAGATAGAGATGCTAGAGGAGAGAACATCTTCCCCATGACTCGGGGTGAAATGATTACATCAGTAGTTTTAGTCCTAGAAACGGGAAGTGTAAGTGGGTGAGTGGAATTAAATAATGGACGTAGGTTGGGTTGAAGTGTGAAACCCAACACCCACACGGGTTAAACCCATCCTACAAATAATTGTGCCTCCCTAGTTAACATTTCCAGAGAAATAGTTAAAAAGGAATGTTGCATTTTTGAAAATATTTGTTATATTAGTTTACATAAGACAATAAAACTTAGTAAACTCAAACTGGAGTGCGAACCATGAGTAATGCAGAAAAAACCATCAGCTCCGTACCAGAAGACCGAAATGCGTGGCGTTGGGGATTCACTCCCCAAGCTGAAATTTGGAATGGTCGCTTGGCCATGATTGGTTTTGTAGCAGCAACCTTAATTGAGTTGTTTTCTGGTCAAGGCTTCTTACATTTTTGGGGTATTTTATAGATTTTGAGACTTAGAGTTTTTCCCTGAGAACCTGGTAGTTACTAGCTACCAGGTTAATTTCATATCCAACATCATCTCTAGGTAAACAGAGCGACCTACATTTTATGAAATGTCAGTGCTTCGCCAGATCCCTCCCGATCGCCCTTTATTGTGTCCTAGACCCTTTAATACGAAACCAAACGGACCCACAGGATATAAAGAATTACTCCTAACCGAGAAGCATCTTTTAACTGTGACTTACCAAACAGCGTGCTTTAAAATTAGGAATAGTCCAAACTAACCGCAGGATAAGTAAGGTAATAGAATGGAAACCAAATCATCACAGGTGCAACCCACCTTATATGACAGTGATTACCATCTCTGGATACTCAAAACTGTAAAACAACTGGAGAGTCGTGACTTTAACTCCGTTGACTGGAATAACTTAATCGATGAGGTGCGGGATTTGAGCAGACGGGAGAAAAGACGCATGCAAAGTTTGCTCACCCTGTTAATAGAACACCTGTTGAAAAGCACTTACTGGGAGTCAGAAAAACCGACAAATTTAGCGCATTGGCAAGCCGAAATCACTAACTTTCGTAAACAGATCAAAAGAGAATTAAAAGCGAGTCCTAGCCTCAATACCTATCTAAAAGAGATATTCATAGAATGTTATCAAGACGCAAGAGAAATTGCTGCCAGGCGATCGCAATTACCGCTCACCACTTTCCCCGTCGAACCTATTACTAACCTGGAGACAATTTTAAATGAGAATTGGTTTCCGATTTAAAATTATGGATCTTTACTCAGCAAGTAGGGAGGCACAATTATTTGTAGGATGGGTCTCGTTCCTCAACCCATTTCGCAATCGCTCTTTTCATTATAATTACCACATTTTTTGAGTTATGCATCATATTTGTTGTGTTTTAATCCACAAATGAAATATTGTTCCTGATTTTTCCAAAATTAAACACTCATTTGCTGTTTTTGATAGAGTGACCAGTATAGGCCTTTTTGTTGTAGTAAACTTGGGTGATTGCCTTGTTCTGCGATAATCCCCTTTTCCATAACCAAAATGAGGTCTGCACGCTTTAACGGAGCAAACCTATGGGCAATTAAAAATACTGTGCGGTTAGCAGAAATCTTTTGTAAATTGGATAAAACTTGCTGTTCAGTTTCACTATCTAAAGCGCTAGTTGCTTCGTCTAGAATTAAGATTGGTGCTGGAGAAAGAAACATTCTAGCTAGTGCTATTCTTTGTCTTTGTCCACCAGATAAAGCTGTACCCCTTTCACCTACATTAGTTTCATAACCAAATGGTAATTGACTGATAAAATCGTGTGCAACTGCTAATTTAGCCGCCTCTACTACCTGTTTAGCTGTAATATCTGGATTACCTAAACTAATGTTTTCTAAAATTGATCCATTAAATAAAAAGTCCTCTTGTAACACCACTGCAATCTGTCCTCTTAAAGATGCTAGGTCACAACTTTTGAGATCAAAGCCATCTATTAAAATACGTCCCGATTCAATTTGATATAGTCTTTGTAGAAGTTTAGATAGGGTACTTTTACCAGAACCACTACGTCCCACAATCCCTATAAACTGACCTGGTTGGACTTGGAAAGAAATTCCCTTTAACACCGGTTCGGTGTGGGGACTGTAACGGAAAAAAACCTGTTGAAAACTAACTTCTCCTTTTAGTGGTGGTAGAACTAATCCCGTTCCCATTTCCGCTTCTGGTGCAGCATTAAGAATATCGCCAATTCTATCTACAGATAGTAAAACCTGTTGGAGATTTTGCCATAGTTGCACCAATCGTAATAAAGGTCCTGTTACTCTTGCTGATAACATTTGAAAAGCAATTAATTGACCCACAGTGATTTGGTGGTCAATCACTAATCTTGCTCCCACCCAAAGTATTAATAAGTTAGAAAAATTAGTGAAAAAATTGCCAATATTGCTACTGATATTGGAAGTTGTAGAAGCTTTAAATCCCGTACGGATAAACTTAGCAAATAGTCCTTCCCATCTTTCCCTAGCTACTGGTTCTGCTGCATGTGCTTTTACAGAATGAATAGCTGTAATTGTCTCTACCAAAAATGCCTGACTATCCGCACTACGGTTAAAAGTCTGATTTAACCAATTTCTTAAAATGGGGGTGGAAATAATTGTTAAAGCTGCAAATAGTGGTAAAACTGCTAGGGATACAAAAGTAAGAGTTATGTTATAGTAAGACATCAATGCCAAATATACTATGGCAAAAATACTATCCAGAATTACCGTTAAAGCTGTACCGGTTAAAAACTGTCGAATCTGTTCTAATTCTTGAACCCTAGCAACCGTATCTCCCACTCGACGAGCTTCAAAATATGCCAAGGGTAGACGCATTAAATGGCGAAAAAGTTGAGCAGATAAACTCAAATCTAATCGTCTTGCTGTATGGGTAAAAATGAAGACCCTTAAAATTCCTAAAACCGATTCAAAAACACTAACCAATAATAGGGCGATCGCCATGACATCGAGAGTAGCTAAACTCTCTTGCACCATAACTTTATCGATAATTACTTGGGTAATTAATGGTGCAGTTAAACCGAGTAATTGTAAAGTGAAGGATGCTAATAAGACTTCACCCAATAACTTACGGTATTTCCAAATTGCGGGTGCGAACCAGGAGAGATTGAATTTTTCCTGTTCAGTAATTAATTCAGTTTGCCATAATATACCATCCCAGGATGATTCTAATACAGATTGAGTTAAATATTCACATTCAACACCCAGGGGGTTAGCAATAATTAGGTTTTCACCTTTGATTCCATAAACTACTACCCAGCTAGTTGTACCGGAAGATTGCCACTGTAATAGAGCAGGAAAAGTCAATTGGTTTAAATCACTCCAGGTGACCTGAATTTTCCGGACTATTAAACCGATTTTTCCCCCAGTTTCTATTAAATTTTTGGGGGTTTCTCCTCCTAGTTGACGTTGCACCCAGTCTATAGCTACGGGATTGTTTAAATATTGCATCACCATTGTTAGACAAGCGGATGCAGTGTTACCACTGGCTATAAAAGGATAGTTAGCGATGGTGGACTTAGTGGTTGATGTGCTCAGATTTGAAGACTCAATTAAGGTGGGTTGGTTTTGTTCTTCCTGATCAGACCAAAATTGATCGATTTGGGGGTGGTTGAACTCTTTCCATAAGGATGTCTCCCAATAAATAATTTTTACTTCTCTACTAGCAGCTACTGCTTTACAGTTTTTAAAAACTGGCTGCAAGTTGCCAAACCAGTCTCCATCCCCTAAAGTGACCACGGGTTTATTCATCTCGTCCCGCAATCGCACTTTACCACTAATAATAAAAAACTGATATCTCCCTGTTTCTTGTGACCAAATTTTTTCGCCCATTTGGTATTGACGAATTTCCGATTTACATTTTAATTCTGTTTGCTGATCAGCGTTTAACCAACAAAAAGGCAATTTTTTCCACTCTATAGCATCTAACACATTTAGTCTGACAATTTTTCAAGTTTGATGTTTGGTTTTATAATTGAGAATATTCACAAATATTCTCAATCATTCCGAATTATTTCCCAGAATTGACGGATACTTAATAAATCTCTTAACTGACTTGTAATTTTACGGTCACATTTTCAATCTTCTCTCCCAACCATTTTTCAAATAGCTCATTCTGTAATGATTGTTTTAATTGCACGTTTTCTAGGGAAGATAATAAGATATTCTCCAGTCTGAATAGGTTAAAAGTACCCTCTATTTCTATAGGTCCAATCAATTCTCCCATATTCGCTCCATCTACGGAAGCACGCAGTATATCTGGTAAACTACCACGACTAATAGGACCCATCATACCATTAAAGGTTTTTTCATCTGCTAAAGAATATTCTTTTGCCAGTTGTTCAAAACTACCTCCTTCTTGTATCTGTGTCTGCAACTCCTCCGCTAATTCTCGCGTACTCACCATAATTCGAGAAAGCACAACCCGATCTAAATAAATCTTCCTTTCTATAAAATATTCCGGTATTTTTGGCTCGGTAATTACTACCTTGAGTTTTTCTAGTTTGAAACTAAAACTCACGGATTCATAAAATGTTCCATAATCCGTACCATTGTTGGTTAACCAATTTTGAAACTGCTCTTGGTCTGTCAGTTGATTTTTTAACCTAAAATCAATTATTGCTTGCTCGATTAATGCTGTGCTAATATCTACATCATTTCTATTTTTTATCTCTTTTTCTAGTATATATTGCTTCACTACATCATTAATAAACTGATTGAGTCTACCAGAAACTTGTAAATAATTAACTACCTGAGAAAGTTCAATTTGTTCGTCATTGATTGTAAAAAATGATGAGGATTCCATAAAATTAATATGATGAAAAGGTGAGCAATCTATAGCTGGGTCTTTTCTTTAAATAATAGATAACTATTGGGGAAAATAAGGTTCATTATGATAAAGATTTTATAAATTAGTAATCAAGAAAATTTCTTATCTCTCCCCGCTCTCTTACATCTTCCTCTTTGTATTTATTTCAAACTGATTAAATTAATACTCTTTGAAAAACTACTGCTAATATCATTGCCACAATTGCCCCTATTAATGTATTGAAAATATTCACCACTTCATTAGTTAGCCACGTATATTTAGATTGCAATGTTGCACCAATTACACTTTCTAAATTAGTCGCAATAAATGAGGCGATCGCACACCAAAAAATTCCTGGCATATCTATTAAATTTACACTCCATCCCACAATGGCCACTAAAATTGAACTAACCATACCAGCTAGGGTTCCTTCTAAGCTAATTGCACCTTCTGTACCTCTGGGTACTGGTTGTAGGGTAGTGATTAAAAATGTGCGTTTTCCGTATGCTTTACCTATTTCACTAGCAGTTGTATCGGATAATTTGGTACTAAAACTGGCTACATAACCCAAACAGAGCAAATAACTCCAAGCGGGTAGTAATAATACTCCCAGGGAACATAAAGCTCCAATTAAAGCAGATCCCCAAACATTTTCTGGACCTCGAGCACCAGAGCGTTTTTCCGCAATTCCCTGAACTTGTTTTTGTTTAATCCCAATGCGAGTTACTCCCGAACCAACAATAAAATAAAATCCCACCACTAAATATCCTGGCCATCCTAATGTTCCCCAAATGATCACACCCAATAACCAAGCATGACGAATACCTGCGGGGGTCAATAGTTTATTGGGGATCCTATCAACCAATGTCAGTAAAGCAGCGTTTAATGCTCCACCTGCTAACCAGGGATTAATGGTGTTGAATAGTTCTAACATGGTAAATCAGTTATAAATTATGGCTATCTAGGGTATTTAACCACAATCAGTATAGGTTAAGTGTAATAAATTCGCTAACTTATAAACAATTCTCGCACCTACGTTACCATCCCACTCCCCGTCACCAACCTCACACACATCAAAACCAATAATCTTTCTACCAGTTTTGACCACTTTCCTGAATAAACCATAAGCTTGCTCCAATTCCAATCCACCAGGTACGGGGGTTCCAGTGTGAGGACAAAGTTTGGGATCTAAACCATCAACATCAAAGCTGATGTACACATGGTGGGGTAAATTAGCCACTATTTCTTCACATAGGTCATTCCAGGTTTTACCAGCATATTGCTGCTGTTTAATGATTGGGTCATAATAAGCCACAATGCGATTATTTGAACCTTTGATAATTTCTACTTCGTCAATACAAATATCCCGTAAACCAACCTGGACTAATTTGGATATCTGGGGTATTTCCAGTACGTTGAACATAATTGACCCATGGGAAAATTCAAATCCTTCATAAGCAGGTCTTAGATCTGCATGTGCATCTATATGTAAAATACCAAAATCAGAATATTGACTCCCTAGAGCTTGTAAATAACCCAGGGGTGAACTGTGGTCACCACCAATAACCGCTACTTTTTTCCCCTGGGAGATTGTTTGTTGACACTGGTCAAATAACCACTTGTTCAAGTCTCTCCCTGCTTGGTTTACTTCCGCTAGTATACCGGTTAAGTCTGGCTCTGCTTTTAGGTTTTTACCCTCTGCTTGTCTTTGAATAATTTTGGCAGCTTGTTGACGATAATAATGATTTTTATCTAGAATATCTTGGGAGATTTCCATGAGAAAAATCCCTTGTTTCCAACCGTCAGGGTTATCAAGGTCAAATAAATCTATTTGGTAGGAACCATCCAAAATCCGCTGTGGTCCATTCCCAGTTCCAGTCCGATATGAAACGGTTACTTCCCAGGGAACGGGGAAGATTATTAAATTAGCAGAATCATAAGTGTGTGGTAACCCTAACAGATTACCATTAATTTTTGCTATACCACTGGGATCGTAGTCTTGAAAATTGCTCATGGTTATAGTTTATAGTTCATAGTTTTATGGTTTATTTTGCACGACTACTTAATACAACTCCTATACTACCATAAAGCAAAAAAAAGGTTTGGACCCTAGCCAAACCTGCAAAATTGCTGTGCTTAACAACGTACTCAACTAATTTATTCCCAGTTCTATGACAAATCAACTTTCTGGAGTATCTTGCTAAATCTATAGGAGTACGCTACTCACCAGAGCTTACCCAGCGTGCCACAGCCTGCCAATATGCTGCTAAAGGGATCTGATAAATTTCTATAAATACCCAGATCACAATGGCTAGATGTAGCACAAAGGTCAACAAGGTCCAAATATAAGGTATCCAAAACAGCATGGGACTTGAAGGCAAATAATAGGCACTTATACCAATCAAGAATGTAGGAACCATGACAAAAGCTATCCCAGCTACAGCATAACCCCACCCCAACTCCATACCTTCTATTTGTCCTTGATCCCAATTATAACCATTCCAATGCCATATTAGGGGAGGTTGTCGGGAAGGCATTTTGACCTGTTGTGATTGTAAGTTGACCGTAAAAATTTCTTGACAAAAGTCACAAAACATTGCCTCCATTAAAGGCATATTTTCAATTTTACCAACGCGACAGGATGGACATGGGTATCTTTGATTAAAATTTAAAGGTCTAGAGACAATTGGTAAATCCTTCATCATACGCCCTCACAAATTATTAACCGCCCTATAAAGATCCCAATCCAACCAGGTCAATAGGAAATGCGATCGCCTGAAATCCTCAACTATTTCAAGGACCTTAACAGATTATCTTTAGCACTTTCTAAAGCTTGTGGTAACTTACTAGCATCCCTACCTCCAGCTTGAGCAAGATTGGGTTTTCCACCACCTCCCCCACCACAGAGTTTTGCTATATTACCAACAAACTTACCAGCTTGCAAACCTTTTTCATTAACATGGGAACTAAATGCAGCAACTATACTGACCTTTCCGGGTTCGGGAATGGAAGCTAAAACCACTGCTCCATTGACAATTTTTTGCAATAGTCTTTCAGCAGCATCCTTGAGGGATTCTGGATCAATATCGGTCATTTGTGCCACAATAATTTTATGTTCCCCTACTACCTGGGCGGTTTGTAGTAAACTATCAGACTTAACTATAGCTAACTGGGACTTGAGATTTTGAATCACCTTCTCATTGTGGCGAAGTTCAGTTTGTAAAATGGTGATTCTATCGGGAATTTCTTCCGGTTTGACCTTAAATCGGTCACTTAGGTCCTTGACCACCTTATCGCGGACATTTAAATAGTCCAAAACTGCTGCACCTGATACTGCTTCTATTCTTCTGATTCCTGCAGAAACTCCCACTTGAGAAATAATTTTGAAAACCCCAATTTCTCCAGTGTTATCCACATGGGTTCCTCCACATAACTCCATAGAAACACCAGGGAAATCTATTACCCGCACGTGGTCACCATATTTCTCCCCAAACATGGCCACCGCACCTCTAGCTTTCGCTTCTGGTAATGGTAATATCTCTACCTGAGCTGGATGTGCTTGAGAAATCCAAGCATTTACCAGATCCTCCACCTGTTGAACCTCATCTTCAGTTAAAGATCTAGGACAATTAAAATCAAATCGCAATCTGTCAAATGAAACCAGGGAACCTGCTTGAGAAATTCCTTCATCTACAATTTTCTTTAGTGCAGCTTGTAATAAATGAGTGGCGGTGTGATTAGCTTGGGCGCGACGACGATTACCAGTGTCAACTTGAGCAGTTACACTATCCCCCACTTTCACTGTACCCCTTTCTACTTTGCCAAAATGAATAAAGAAATCCGATTCTTTTTTGACATCTTCAATTCTGATTAAAAGTCCGTCACCGGAAATATAACCTTGGTCTCCAATTTGTCCACCAGATTCCGCATAAAATGGGGTTTTATCCAGGACAATTTGCACGTTAGTTCCCACTGGTGCTGTTGCTTGAGCAATACCCTCCACCAACAAGACGGCAATTTTGGCTGTTGTAGCTAATTGTCCATAACCAATAAACTCGGTAGAATGAATATGTTCTGCTAGTTTGTCTAGGGAACCCTGGACTGTTAAATCAATGGTTTCGTGTGCAGCTTTCGCACGTTCTACTTGCTTGTGCATTTCTGTATTGAACCCTTCCACATCCACGCTTAGATTTTGCTCTTGGGCAATTTCTTGGGTTAGTTCTAAGGGGAAACCGTAGGTATCATATAGGGTAAAAGCACTTTCCCCGGAAATGACAGTTAAACCCTGTTGTTTTACCTCTTGAATAATTTCCTCCAGTAGTTTTTCTCCCCTGTCCAAAGTTTTTAAAAAGTTACCTTCTTCCCGTTGTAGCTCAGCTTTGATAACTGCTTCCCTTTGGCGTAAATGGGGATACACAGACTGGGAAAGGGAAATTGCCGTTTCTGCAACTTGGTTGATAAATTCTCCAGGAATTCCTATTAATCTTCCATGTCTAACAACCCGACGAATCAACCGACGTAAAATATACCCCCTACCAACGTTAGATGCACGAATTTCATCGGCGATCATGTGTACTACAGCCCGTACATGGTCACCAATAACTTTTAGGGAAACTTTGGTATTTTCGTCACTGTCATGATAGTTAATTTTGGCGATTTTTGCCGCAGTTTCAATAATGGGAAAAATCAGATCTGTTTCATAATTATTGGGAACTTTTTGGAGAATTTGTGCCATTCTCTCCAAACCCATGCCAGTATCAATGTTTTTATTTTGTAAGGGTGTGAGATTTCCAGACACATCCCGATTATACTGCATAAATACCAAGTTATAAAACTCGATAAATCTACTGTCGTCTTCTAAATCAATGTGATCATCTCCCAGTTCTGGGTGAAAATCATAATAAATTTCTGAACAAGGGCCACAAGGACCTGTTGGACCAGAAACCCAAAAGTTATCGTCAGCACCCATCCGCTTAATGCGTTTTTCTGGGACACCAATTTGTTGTTGCCAAATATTAAAGGCCTCGTCGTCGTCTTCAAATACACTGACTACTAATCTTTCTGGAGGAAGTTCAAAAACCTGTGTGGATATTTCCCACCCCCAAGCAATTGCTTGTTCTTTGAAATAGTCACCAAAACTAAAATTGCCTAACATTTCAAAAAATGTGTGATGGCGTTTTGTCCTTCCCACATTTTCAATGTCATTAGTACGAATACATTTTTGCGATGTAGTAGCTCGTTTAAATTCTGCTGCGCGCTGTCCTAAGAATATGGGTTTAAACGGCAACATACCCGCAATTGTCAGCAGCACTGTGGGATCTTCTGGTACTAGGGAAGCGCTGGGGAGGGGTTGGTGTTGTCTTTGGGTGTAGAAGTCAAGGAATAGTTGACGAATATGGTTACCGCTAAGATACTTTAATGACATGAGGTTTGATAAAATCTATTTCAGTTGATGGGGCCAATATGACTATGTTAGTCTTATTTGATTGGTTAGTGGTGCTCAAGCAATCAATTTTTTGCACTCTTCCACATCCAATCTATTTCTCATAGCTTGAACCAGATGTTGGTAGGTCTGCCAATTTTGCTCGAGCAAATTTTTGGCTTGTAATAAATGAAATCTTTGTTTCTGTTCAAAAAGTGTTTCTTGAAAACCTAGGACTGTCAAAAATTGATTTAATTTGGCTTTATCATCACCACCACCTTCTGCGGATTTAAAAACCAACAGTTCTGCTGCTATCCCGGCCATCCAGATAGTACAATATTTTTCCACCATAGAAACTCCTATTTTTCCTCGCTCTAATTGGGGAGCAATCTCATCGTCTCCTAAAATTATCCCTCCTTGTCCTGGTTGTCCAATTTTCCATGCTTCCCACGCACTCAGGGTGTATCCTGTAACGGTGATTCCTGACAGGTGAGCAACTAAAAAGTGTCCCGCTTCATGATAGATAATTCGCTCTTGATAGGTGGGGGAAAATCTGGCTAACCAATCCAAAAATATGGTTCCTCCCCTCCCCTCGAATCGAAAATTATCTAAGGTGGCAATTCCTAAGAGTCCTAATATGGTTAGTGCAGGAATGGTGGGTGACAGGTGGATTAGTGGACCTAATAGGGTAGACAGGGTCATCAAAAAAACACAGATGGCTATTAGATTAATGGCGGTTTGACTCATGGTAATAAAAAAACACTAAAAAAAGAGTTATAAAACAAAGTTTATTTGACCTATTGGTTAATTCCAAAACTGCCGAAAATCTTCATCTTCATCGCTTAACTTCACCCATTCCAAATTCAATGATTCTAGTTTCTTCACTAAACAATCACAAGCTGGACGCTCTGTTGCATAATGACCAGCATCAATTAAAATCAGTCCCTGATCTCTACTCTCTTGAAATTGATGGAACTTACAGTCAGCAGTTAAGTAGACTTGAGCTTTTGTTTTTACTACTGCGGAAATAAATCCAGCTCCGGATCCCCCCAAAACTGCTACTCTCCCTATTTCTTCCTCAAGATTACCATGGGGTGAAAAAATCAGTCTTGGTGGTTTTAGTTTGGCTTGAATTATTTTCAGTAGTTCTTCTAGTTTTATAGCTGGATCTAATTTGCCTACTCTACCATAGCCTAAACCTAATTGTGTAGGAACTATGGGTAATACCTCTTTTAAATCTAAAATCTTACTTAAAACATCCCCTGTTCCATCCTCTACTTGATCAAAGTTTGTATGGGCACTATATACACCTATATTGTGGGTAAAAGCCAGCTTGAGGATTTCTCCTACTGGTTCCCCAACCTGTATGGATTTGAGCGGATGAAAAATCAGCGGATGATGGGCAAATACCAAGTTCGCTTTTAAGGCGATCGCTTCTTTGACTACTGCTAAGGTAGGGGTCAAACAGACTAATACTCGTGCCTTTTCTTCTAAAATTCCTGGTTGGATTTGCCAACCACAATTGTCCCAACTTTCGCTCCAAGCTGGATTTGCCCATTCTTCAAACCAGGTAATTAAATCCGCAATTTTCATCTTTTTATAACTTTAACCGGAAATGTGAACCACTAAATCCCTATTGTGATTATACTCACGATGTTCCCAAATATAAATGGCTTGCCATGTGCCCAAGACTAAATTTCCATTGTTAATGGGAATACTTTCACTAGTACGGGTTAAAACTGTTCTTATATGTCCTGGCATATCATCTGGACCTTCAGCGTCATGTATGTAGTAGTTACCTTCCGGGACTAATTTTGACATGAAATTTGCCAGATCTCTCAACACATCAGGATCAGCATTCTCCTGAATAATTAAACTTGCTGAGGTGTGTCTCAAAAACAAGGTACAGAGTCCGGTTTTTACGCCGGATTCGGTCACAAGGGCTGCTATTTTTGCTGTGATATTCTGAAATGATTTACCTGTGGTAGCTATTCTTAGTAATTTTTGATAGTGTGTCATGGTGGTTAACTACTTTCTTGCAAATAATCTATTACTGCTTTGGCTAGGGTCTCATTGCCATTCTTGTCTATGGGTTGTGATTGTTTCGGTGGTTGAGGTGATTCATGTAGAAAATCCCAGTCTCCCCCAAACAATTCCCTAGGATGAATAATTTGATGGTGATGATAATTCTCAATCCCCTCTAATAAAAAGACTGCTTCAGCAAATTCATCGCGGGGTATGGTAATAATAGGCACTCCCAAAAGTATGGCTTCAGCAAAGGTACTGTATCCCGGTTTGGAAACTATTTTACCACAAATTGGCATGAAGTCCACGGGACGATATTGGCGATTTTCTATTTTGATTAAGTTAGGTAAATTCGGTGCTTTAGCGTCAGAAGTGATAAATTGCCAATCGGGAAATTGACTAATATTGTTATATGGTATAGCCTGTATACCTAAACCCCCAAATGTTAATAAGATGGTTTTTTCTGGGGGGGTATCTATTCGCCAATGACTGCGTATTTCTTCGGGACTAAATTTGGGAGATCCCCCAGTTAAACCTATATCTCTCACCTGGGGAAAAGCTGACATTGGTTCATGAAATGGTAATCGCCACAATAAATCGCTTTCATGATACCAATCTCTAATCCAGTCAGCAATTTCTGTGAATTCTCCCCCCCAGTCTTCATAAATAAAGTCCCAACCAAAGTTACTAATCATCCAACAGGGAATATTCGCTGCTCTGGCAAATCCCCCAGCTAGAAAGGGAACATCTGCTAAGATTAAATCAACCCGATTTTGCTTCAGAAAATTCACTTCCCTGGCAATTAATGAATTTTGCTGCTTTTTAATTTCCCTTAGTTTTTCTAAGGTGGCTGTTTTATCCATTATTAAACTGTCAGCTTGAATTACACCCACATCAAATGCTACTTGTCTCCAGATAAAGTCTCCTGGAATATAGGAATCTAACAACCATCTAGGTGCATTAGTGGCAAGAATTAGGAGTACATCAGGACACAATTTTTGAATTGTCGCTGCTATTGATGCAGTACGAGTAGCATGACCAAATCCATGGTTGGTGATGCTTATATAGATAATTGGTCGTTTCATGTTAGTGATTTATATTATCTATTTTAGAATTTCATAAACTCTTGAATGGATCTTACTAGTTCATCCATTTCTGATTCTAAGGTCAGGTAATGAATACTTACCCGAATGCAGTTGGGATTGGCAATTGTCCGAGTGAGAATTTTTGCCGGTGGTAAGGAAGATTCCAGATATTGGACTAATTTGCTACTAGGCTGATTATTGGTCATTTGAAAGGAAACTAAACCACTTGCAGGTGGGGAATCTTTTAAGCATTTGATGTGAGGTAATTCTGTGAGTTTTTGCCACAGATAGGCGCTTTTATGGCAAATTTGTTCATACCTTTCTTCTCCTGTTCCCCATTTATTATGTGTGGCGATCGCCTCTCTTAAACCACTATACAATGGTACTGACAGGGTGGAAACTTCATATCTTCTACCATCCGGTTGCCAACCTATGGGTTGTGCTTGTGAATTGGTAATTACTCCATCTAAACCAATAAAAGTCGGATGTAATTGTTCCCTAGCTTGGGGATGGACATACAAACCTCCCACACCTGCAGGACCGCATAACCATTTATGTCCAGTAAAAGCATAGAAATCTACCCCCAGTTCTGTTAAACTTGTTAGATTATTTAAAGGGAGAACTCCCACAGACTGGGCTCCATCCACCAACAACAAGCAATTATTTCCCCTACTGGGTTCTTTACACAACTTGACTATTTTGTCAAGAGGTAAAACTTGACCAGTATTCCATAAAACATGACTTAAAACCACTAGTCTGGTGGAAGGTCTTAAATTTTCGGCAATAACACTAACAGGGTCTCCCAAGTTCAAGGTCTCCATTAGGGGAAAGGTGGAAACTTCTACCCCAAATCTCCGACTAATTTCTTTAGCAGTCCCAATTACTCCCGGGTGCTCACAGTCGGAAATTAGTAAGTGGTCTCCCACTTGCCAATTGATTCCCCACATACTAATGTTACAGCCAACCGTGACATTCCCTGTGAGAGTAATAGTATCTTTTGTTACTCCTAAAATAGAGGCGATCGCTTCTCTGGTAGACTGCATTTGAGGTGATATCCAGCTATAAACCTCAGCTCCAAAAGGTCCCATTTCCTGGATATATTCTTGGGTGCGGGTGACAGCATCCATTGCGCTTTGAGGCATTGGTCCTTGTCCCCCATAATTGAAGTAAATCTTGTTTGTGAGAGCTGGAAACTTTTGGCGATGGTGATGCAACATAAAAGTACCCGTTAAAACGGTTCTAGGAAAGGTTAGGGAAAAAGTTAATTTAAGTCTAATTTTAATTTAATGATCATTAATGCTGAACTTCTCCTTCAATATCAACGGTGTAAACGAAGATCTTTCTTAGATGTTCACGGCGATTATCAGCAACGTGATACTCCCCATGAGCTGTTGGTAAAAATGCAGCAAGACAAGATTACACACAGGTCAAACGTGTTAGAACACTTGACCTACAATCAACCTGACTATCCCCCTCGGAACTGGGAAATGGGAGCAGCAGCAACTATTAAGTTAATGCAGCAGGGGGTTAATATGATCTACCGAGGAGTGTTGTTAGCAACTTACGAGGATAAGTATACCTTACTCAGTTGTCCGGATCTACTGGTTAAACAACCAGGGAAATCTAGTTTGGGAGATTGGTTGTATGTACCCGTGGATATTCAACTAGGTAAACGTCCTAAACAAGAATATCAAGTGGTAGCTGCTTTTCACGCGGAAATTGCGGGAGCTTTACAGGAGGTAATGCTAGCAGAATGTTGGTTAGTGTTACGCAGCAAGGAAACAACTTATGCGGTGGATTTGTATAAGTTGAGACCACAAATGTTAGATATTTTGGCGGACTATGTTCAAGTAATGAGTTCATCAGAAGCACCCGAAGTATTTATAGCTAGGCAAAAATGTAATCTTTGTCACTGGTATAACCAGTGTTATAGTATTGCTCGAGAGCAGCAGCATCTTTCCCTATTACCGGGAGTGACACCAGTTCGTTATAATTATTTACGAAGTAAAGCTATTAATAGTTTAGATTTGCTTGCAAAAACCCAACCTAGTAGTTTAGAAAATATAACTGGGTTTGATTCTAAGATAGCGTGGAAGTTAGTAGTACAGGCCCAGTCCGCATTAAGACAAACCGCTTTAATGTTACCCGAAACAGTGGTAAGAGGAAATCTAATATCTAATGTGGGCATTGAGCTATATTTTGATATTGAAGCTCAACCGGATTTAAATTTGAATTATTTATTAGGGGTTTTAGTAGTTGATATAGAAAATAAGCAAGAAACCTTTTATTCATTTTTAGCCACAAAACCCGAAGAAGAGGAATTAATTTGGCAGCAATTTGTGGATCTAGTTTGCCAATATCCCCACTCTCCTATTTATCACTTTTGTAATTATGAAGTAGAAACAGTAAATAAATTGGGGAAACTCTATGGCACACCTGATTCTATAACTAGGATGATTCTCACTCGGTTTGTGGATATTTATGAACTATTAATTGAAACCGTGGCCTTGCCAATAGAAAGTTATGCACTCAAGGCGATCGCCAATTGGTTAGGATTTACATGGCGAGATCCCAAAGCAAATGGTGCCAAATGTATTTATTGGTATGATCAGTGGTTGGAAACAGGCGATCGGGAGTTTTTAAAAATGATTCAGGTTTACAATGAGGATGATTGTTATGCTACCCGTCGGGTAAAAGATTGGTTAGTTACCTTTACCAAAGATTTTTTGCTTTAAAGCTAAAGTGCGGGGGCGTCCGGTTGTTCCTGAAAAACCTAAACCTTCGCGGAATATTTCTGGAATATAAAATCTGGCAATTTCATCCTTATCCTTTATGGTAGGTAAAAAAAGTTGTGCGATCGCAAACGTACCCAATGCGATCGCATTTTGCTTCTACCTGGTGAGAATTTAGGTTCTGAGCTAATCTAACCTAAAACAGTTTGTAGCAATGGCTGATCACCATTTAACTTACCAGTTCTTAACCAATCATCCATTTCATCTGGTCGATTAGATCGGGTTAATTTTTCCCGTAAATAACCACCTTCTAAAATTTCCCTTTGTAATAATTCCTGAGCAATTTCCTCCAATAAATCCCTATTAGATTGCAAAATACTCAATGCAATATGATGAGCATTATCCACTATCTCCTTCACTTCCCGATCAATTTCTTCAGCAACATGGGGACTAATAGCACGACGGGGATTACTATAACCTTCTAAAAATTGCTGTTGAATTTTCTCAAAAGCTACTGGTCCAAGTTTATGACTCATACCATACAAAGTCACATATCTTTCTGCCAAATCTGTGGCTTTTTGAATATCATCAGATGCACCAGTAGAAACCTTGCCAAACACAATTTCCTCCGATGAACGTCCACCCAATAAAGTAGCAATCCGTCCACGAATTTCATCTTCTACCATAAGAAATCTATCTTCCTCTGGCATTTGAATTGTGTAACCCAATGCTCCCACACCTCGGGGAACAACGGAAATCTTCTCTATCTTACCCGCTCCTGGCATTAACGCCCCAATAATGGCATGACCAACTTCATGATAAGCAACCGTTTTCTTCTCCAATTCATTTAACACACGGGAGCGTTTTTCTAACCCAGCAATTAATCTTTCAATAGCCTCGTTAAAATCCGCCATTAAAACAGCTTGACGATTATTTCTCGCTGCTAATAATGCAGCTTCATTAACTAGGTTCGCTAAATCCGCACCAGCAAAACCAGGAGTGCGAGTTGCAATAATTTCTAAGTTCACATCTTCTGCTAACTTGACATTTCTAGCATGAACTTTAAGAATTGCCTCTCGACCTATTTTATCTGGTCTGTCTACCACAATTTGACGGTCAAACCTCCCAGGACGACGTAATGCAGGATCTAAAACTTCAGGACGGTTAGTAGCAGCAATAATTATCACCCCTGTATTAGCGTCAAAACCATCCATTTCTGTCAATAATTGGTTGAGGGTTTGTTCCCTTTCATCATTACCACCTACAAAACCACTAGCTCCACCCCGAGATTTGCCTAGAGCATCTAATTCATCAATAAAGACTATACAGGGAGCTTGTTTTTTGGCTTGTTCAAATAAATCTCTTACCCTAGCAGCACCTACACCAACAAATAATTCAATAAATTCTGACCCAGAAATACTAAAAAATGGTACTCCTGCTTCACCTGCAATAGCTTTTGCTAATAAGGTCTTACCTGTTCCCGGTGGTCCGACTAATAATACACCTTTGGGAATTTTTGCTCCTAGGTTTGTGTACTTACTGGCATTTTTTAAAAAGTCAACTATTTCCTCTAATTCAGCTTTGGCTTCGTCAACACCCGCAACATCGGGAAATTTTACACCCGTGCTACCTTCGGAATAAATTCGAGCTTTACTTTTTCCCACAGTTAATGCAGCAGGTCCCCCTCCCTGACGACTCATGAGAAAAGCCCAAATACCAAAGAAGATTAAGGGAGGTGCAACCCAACCTAAAACTGTACCAATCCAGGCATTTTCATTGGGGGGTGGGGCGGCAAATTCCACGTTGTTTTCTCGCAGAATTTTCGGTAGGTCTAAGTCTATGGCCACTGGTGTGGTTCTAAAAACCTGCTCGACAATTTTTCCTTCGGGAGTTTGGGTTTTAATCGCATATTCAATCCGGTCTCCTCCTACAATTGCTTTATCTACTTTACCAGCTTTTACCTGATCAATAAAATCACTATAAGGTACTTGTTGCAACCTAGGTCCTAAAATGCTAGGAACTATTAAATTGAGTAGTAATAAAATGGTTATTAAAATCAAGAAACTTCCGCCAAACTGTCGCAGTTTTGGCTTTTGCATCTGGTTCTTATTGTTAGTTTCTACAGGCATGATAATTTACCTCAAAAGTTTGATAATTGATTACTTTATTACTTTATGGTTGACCCAGTTATGAACTTAATTAACTTAATAATAAAGCAAATAGTCCACATAAAGCAATACCGTCAAATACTCCCGCACCGCCAATACTTAAAACTCCCTCACTCATGAATTGAATATCTTTAAGATGTAATAAGTCAGCACCAATAACAGTGCCTAGAATACCTCCCGCAAATGCTACGGGGGCTCCTGCATGGGGGGCTATTATCATGGCTGATATAACCGCAGTTAAAGGAGCTAATAAGGGATTCATTTGAATTCCAATTCCGGGAACTATCCGAGCTGCAAAATAACCAACCACTGATACAATGGTGGTTACCAGGGTAATTGCTAACAAGTTTCCTCGGGAAATTTGGTATAACGCTAAAAGTACGGGTATTAAACCACCCCCTACGTTTAGTGCTACAACTGTAGACCGCTCTAGTCTTCTTAGCGGGATTCCCCAAAATTCCCTTAGCCACAGGGTGGCAAATTCGTCTACTACTTCTATGGTGTTTTCCAGTCGGTATAAGGGAATGTTGATTGTGCTAGTAATTATTACTAGCAAAAAGAGGAAGAAGGCAATTTGGGGAGAAAAACCTAATTTGGCTACGGCAATTTCTACTATGTCTACTGCTAGAGCAAACCAAATAAAGGGCAAAAGTAACAGCAAGACCAGAAATAACAGTATTGAAACTGGTAGATAGATCATATCTTAATTGTTTCCCTCCTTTTCTCTTCTATTATAGAGACTACACAGTGAACTTCTAATTCGTATCTACCCAACCCCAAAATGGGTATCACCACACCCCTATGAATAATCAACTCTTTTTGCTGGTCAAGCTGCTTCTGCTTTCAACTTTGATTTCAGCTTTGATTAAATATGTAGGTCCTATATTCTTGTTCCCACCTACAGCAGTAAATGCGCTCATGATGGTGTTGCTTCCGACCATATTCATGATATCCTTTCTTGTTTTACCCATGGTCTCAAAAAGACAAAGTTAAAGCTACAGTTCAACAAACTTGGGGAGTGTATCCGTGAAACTTGGTCAATGGATTGGTTTAATTGCTTTAGTTGTATCTCTGTACATATTATGGCAACTACGTGAAGTATTACTATTGATATTTGCTGCTGTGGTCTTAGCTACGACCCTAAATAGATTGGCCAGAACCTGTCAAAATCTGGGAATTAAACGTGGACTAGCTGTCTTTTTATCCGTGATGTTTTTTCTGGTGGGTATAGTTGCTTTTTTTTGGGTAATTGTGCCACCCTTTGTTCACCAATTCCAAGAACTGACTTTACGAGTACCTCAAGGTTTTGAACGGGTTAATACCTGGGTAGATGAACAAAGAAGTCATATTCCCCAGGAATTGGAACCTGTCATTCCTGATCTTAATCGTTTGATCGCGGAAGCTCAACCCTTAATTAATCGAGTTTTGGGCAATTCTTTTGCTTTTGTTTCTGGTTCTTTAGTACTTGTTCTCAATATTTTATTGGTCTTAGTTTTAACCGCAATGTTCCTAACTAATCCCGCAGCTTATCAAAAGTTATTTGTTAGACTCTTTCCTTCCTTTTATCGACGACGAGTAGAGGGAATTTTGAATCAGTGTGAGGATTCGCTAGAAAGATGGCTGACAGGAGCTTTTATCGCTGTTTGTGTGGTGGGATTGATGAGCTTAATTGGTCTGTCAATTTTAGGTGTCAAAGCGGCTTTGGCTTTGGGTGTTTTGGCAGGATTGATGAATTTAATTCCCAATTTGGGCCCCACTATGAGTGTGGTTCCAGCTATGGCGATCGCTCTTTTAGATTCTCCTTGGAAACCAATTTTTGTCCTAATTCTTTACTTTTTTATCCAACAGATTGAAAGTAATTTTATCACTCCTATGGTGATGGCACACCAGGTTTCTCTATTACCAGCTGTTACCCTAATTTCTCAATTATTTTTTGTCACCTTTTTTGGATTTTTAGGCTTATTTCTAGCATTACCTCTGACGGTGGTAGCAAAAATTTGGATTCAGGAAGTATTGATTAAGGACGTATTAGATTGCTGGGAACATCATGGTCATGATGAAGTTGACTTAGTAATTATTACCGATGATGATTCCCAAGGGGAGTAGTCAACTCCCCTCCCTCCTCTTATGCTGGTGGCTCAACTAAATTTTCAATTCCTTGAATAACTTGAGCTGACTGGATTATATCACCTGCTTTCAGCTTATCCAAAATCTCTTTACCTTCAACCAGATAACCAAATACGGCGTAGCGTCCATCCAAAAGATTACGCCCTGCTGGGGTTAATTCTGGTTCAAATAAAAAGAAGAAAATTTGGGAAGAACCACCATCCGGATCACCCTCAGGACGCGCCATCGCTAATGCTCCAAAGGAAGAAAATGGTAATACTGGCATATCTAGATAACGTCCCGCATCTTCTAGGGTAATACCATAAGTTGGTTGTTTATCCCCTTCGGCTAAAATCTCTAGGGGAATAGCTCGATATTTACCCGTTACAGGGTCAATAAAACCAACTTCTTTGCCTTCTGGATCTCCCGTTTGTAAAACATAGGACTCTTCAGAACGGGTGAATTTTAATCCGTTATAAAAGCCTCTTTGTACTAGATCTACAAAATTACCAGCTGTCACTGGAGCACTGTAACCATCTACTACTACAGTTAAATCTCCCTTGTTTGTTTTTATGGCAATAGTAGCACGACCTTTTAGTTGAGGTAGGTTACTAAATTCAGCAGGAACTTCAAAGGGAAACCCCTTAACCATGGATTCTTCTAATAAACTCACAAGATTGAGTAACTTGGCTCTCCCTTCCAAAACGGGGGCTTTTTGTCTAGTTTTCACCACTTCTTGCAGTTCTCCTATGCCAGATTTTAACTCCCCAATCCAAAATTCAGCTTGGGGTTGGCGTTCTGGGGGAATGCTGGTTAAGATTTGGGAGGGTCTGTCAAGAATTCGCGATGCTTGACTCAGATCCCTGGAAATCGCACCCCATCGCTTATTAGCACGTAGTTGGTTGGAAATATCCTCTAAACTGGCTTGCAGTTTGCGTACTGGTTGATTTTCTATGGGAAGTGCATATCTCAACAAAGCCTTACCATCTGTAATAGCATTCCCAGACGGTAGAGCTGCGTAGGAAGTCCACCCGGTGGTGCTGGTTCCTAAAAATATCATTCCCAGCAGTATGACTTTTAGGCTATATATTAGCCCAGACCTGATAAACTTAAACATGGAGTTTCTCAAATGCAGGAAGTAACCAACTATCCATCTTCCCATATTGGGGCTCTATATCTTCTTATGTCTTTACCGCATCCTTGTTTATTCACCAGGTCCTAATTTACGGTTACAATAAATCCCGATTGTCTTCTAATATTTGTAAATTTCATGATCTCCAGTAATGATTTTCGACCCGGCGTTTCTATCGTGTTAGACCAGTCCGTTTGGCGAGTAGTTGAATTTCTTCACGTTAAACCCGGTAAGGGTTCCGCCTTCGTCAGAACTAAATTAAAAAATGTCCAAAATGGTAACGTGGTGGAAAAAACTTTCCGCGCTGGGGAAACCGTACCTCAAGCAAGTTTAGAGAAAATTACCATGCAACATACTTATAAGGAAGGTGATGAATTTGTCTTTATGGATATGGAAACATATGAGGAAGATAGATTAAAAGCCACCCAAATTGGTGATGGTGTTAAGTACCTGAAAGAAGGTATGGAAGTTAATGTCACCTTTTGGGCAAAAGAAGAGAATATAAAACAGGTTCTAGAAGTTGAACTCCCTAATTCTGTAGTTCTGGAGGTGGTAGAAACTGACCCAGGTGTCAAGGGTGATACCGCTACCGGGGGCACTAAGCCAGCAAAATTGGAAACTAATGCAATTGTCATGGTTCCTTTGTTTATTACTACAGGTGAACGGATCAAGATAGACACTAGAGAAGATAAATACTTAGGGCGAGAATAGGCCTTGTTGGTGAATATTACCTCCTAAAATGGGCAAGATTAACAAAATTTGTCGGTAATATTCAGCAAGCCCTAATTATCAACAATATACGTTAATAACTGTTAACACTTACTATTAACGTCTACAATTATTTAAGTGTTTTGATTATTTCCTGTTGTCTAGTACTGACTAGCGAATAATTGTTTAGTGTCGTAATAGCGTCATAATTAATACCAATTTATCTGGTGATTGTGATGGATGAAAAAAAAGAAATTTACGGTTAGGTCGAGGTAAAAAATACTGTGCCATTAGATTTTAATGAAATCCGCCAATTGTTAGCTACTATTGCACAAACTGATATTACTGAGGTGTCACTCAAAAGCGATGATTTTGAGCTGAGAGTCTCTAAAGGGGGAAATAATTTCCCTGTGTCAGCACCGGTTGTACCAACGGTGACTCAAACCGCACCGGTTCAGCTACCAGAGTCAGTTAGTCACCGAGATAGTCCTACCGGGGGACACCTAACTAATGCAGCTGCTTCTAAATTTATGGAGGTCCAGTCTCCTATGGTGGGAACTTTTTATCGCGCTCCTGCTCCCGGTGAAGCACCTTTTGTAGAGGTGGGAGACCGGGTTCGGGTAGGTCAGTCCGTCTGCATTATTGAGGCCATGAAATTAATGAATGAAATTGAAGCTGAGGTTTCTGGACAGGTGATGGAAATTCTGGTGCAAAATGGTCAACCCGTAGAATATGGTCAACCTTTGATGCGAGTTAATCCTGATTAGTTGGATTTGCCTAATTTCGGAAAGTTTCACCACATTTTGTTTGGTGAATACCCGCTAAAGAGGATAGTTTTCCTGGAAGGTTTTACGGGTTAGTGGTTGTTCTATTTCTACTCCTTCACCACCCAATACTTCTAAGGGTTTACCGTTAATTTCTAGGTAAACTTTAGCATTGGGATCTAGGGTTGTAGCAGTGTAGACAACCTGACCCACCCGACCCACCATGGAAGCGCTACCACCTCCACCAGTAAAATTTTCTGACAGGTTTACATGAATTTCATTGTTCTCTATTTTCAGACTCAGCAATTTTGTACCTGGGGGAATAGTTGTTGAGTCTTTCGTTTCTTTTGGACCCTCTAACAATGTGTTTAAAGCACTTTCTAATGCTTGACCTGGTTGGTCACTAGCAATTTTTACGGGTTGAGCAACTAACTGAAAACTTTTTGCTGTTGGTTTTAGCCAATATATATTAGCCGTTTGTTCTTGACCTGTTTGGCTTGTTAATGGTTTTTGCTTTTCTATACTTTGGTTGGGGTTACCTTGTATGGGAGCATTGGGTGTTTGAGAACTCAACCACGCAACACCACCGCTGACTGCTACTACTGTAGCTGAAACAGCAGCTATTACTCCTGAAGAAATATTACGATTTGTTCTTGGTTGGTCGTTCATATATAAAACCTGCTTAACATAAAACTCAAATGGTTTATTACCAGACTTATCTCTAATTTTAGGTTGATATTTTTCATCTGCAACATGTAAGTGGGTGGGTGAAATTAAATATTAAGATGAACCTAGGTTGGGTTGAAGTGTGAAATCCAACGCCCGTACGGGTTTCGTTCCTCGACCCATCCTACAAATAATTGTGTCTCCCTACTTATAGGTTAATATGAGGTAATTTAGGTTGTTACATCTCTTTGACTAATCCAGCTTTCTAGTGTGTCTACTAGGTTCTCAATGGCAATTTCCTGAGATTCACGAGTTGCTCTTGTAACTACTTCTACCTTACCATGGCTGATGGAACGACCAGTAACTATTCTGTAGGGAATGCCAATTAGGTCTGCATCCTTGAATTTTACCCCTGCTCTTTCGTTTCGGTCATCTAATAAGGTCTCTATACCTACTTTGTTCAGCTCTGTATAGATTTTTTCGGCAATCTCTAACTGGTGAGTATCTTTTATATTGGGAATGCTAATAATGGCATGATAAGGAGCGATCGCCACTGGCCAAATTATTCCATCCCCATCATAAGATTGTTCAACTGCTGACTGGGCCAGTCTGGATACACCTACACCATAACAACCCATGACTAAGGGCTTTTCTTCTCCTTGTTCGTTGGTATAAGTTGCACCCATGGCTAGGGAATATTTTGTTCCTAGTTGGAAAATATGACCCGCTTCTATACCCCTGGCCGTTTCTAAGGTTTGACTGGGATCGTGCACCGAGCGATCGCCTGGTTTTGCTTTCCGAATATCTACTACTAGTTCGGGTAGTTTAAACTGCTCTTGCCAATTGGCCCCAATTAGGTGAAATCCGGATTCATTTGCTCCTGTCACAAAATGCTTTAATTCTACTGCTGTTTGATCAATCAGACGGATGAATTTTGGATGTACCTGTGCACGGGTAGCAATATAATCATCACTCAAATCAGGAGCAATGTAACCCAAGGGTAAGCTCTTGGTTGCCCAACTGGCGATCGCTTCTTGATTAGGCACTGTGAGACTAATTATCGTTTTGGCATGAAATTGGGGAGCTAATTTGGTCAGTTCGTTTTGTAATTTGACTTCGTTAATTTCTTGGTCTCCCCGAATGTTTACCAACACTAAAACTGTTAATCCCTGATCATAAACAGTTTGATATAAAACATTTTTCACTACTTGGGTAGGGGAACATTTCAAGTAATCACATACTTTTTCGATTGTCTCTGTTGCTGCTGTTGGTACTTTTTCACAAGTTTTAAAATTAGATGGTTCCGCATCAGCAGGTAAGGAAACTGCCTTTTCCACATTTGCTGCATATTTGCCATCCTGAGTATAGAGGACTTCATCTTCCCCAGCATCCGCTAGAACCATAAATTCTGTTGACCCAGAACCACCAATTGCACCAGAGTCAGCCTCTACTGCTCTAAAAGCCAATCCGCAACGCCGCAATATGTTACTGTAGGCTTGGTACATATCCTGGTAGGTTTTCTTTAAACTTTCCTCATCAGTATGGAAAGAATAACCATCCTTCATGATAAACTCCCTACCTCTCATCAAACCGAAGCGGGGGCGGATTTCATCTCGAAACTTAGTTTGAATTTGATATAAATGTACTGGGAGTTGGCGATAGGAGCGAATCATGTCACGTCCAATAGTAGTAATCACCTCTTCATGGGTGGGACCTAGGCCTAGATGTTGTTCCCTTCTATCAATTAAGGAGAACATAATTCCTTCCGCCTTAGTGTAAGTATCCCACCTTCCTGATTCCTTCCATAACTCAGCTGGTTGTAGTTGTGGTAGTAAACATTCTTCTGCACCTGTGGCGTTCATTTCCTCCCTGACTATCTGGGAGATTTTTTGTAAAACTCGCCACATTAATGGCAAATAGGCATAGACCCCACTACCAATACGACGGATATAACCTGCACGCAACAACAATTTATGACTGGGAATTTCCGCATCCGCAGGATCGTCCCTAAGCGTAACAAATAACTTCTGTGATAAGCGCATCATTTTTCCTTTTTGTGGAGCCTTTCAAAACGGAGAGGGGGGGATTCGAACCCCCGTTGAGTTGCCCCAAAACACATTTCGAGTGTGCCGCATTCAACCACTCTGCCACCTCTCCCCATGTTAACCTACTAAGACTTACTAAGTTAATTACTGAATACCAACTTGAGTTGTAATTGTAAACCATACCTGTTATTTTTGTCAAGGGGATAGTGGCCAACCTACGAGGTTGGGCAATGATAATTAACCGATCTTGGGTAAAGACTACAAATTGGAAGATTCATTTTCCGATACTTGGATGAAGGACTGAAAATTTTGTTGAGGATCCCACTGAATAGCTCCATCCCTACCTGTAAAAAAAAGTTTCGTTTTCCCTTGTAGTATTTGATCTGAACTATTCTTATTAACCTTATTGGTAGGTGCGATCGCCACTTGTGGTTTTAAAGCAGTTGTTAAATCTTCTAAAGACTCTGATGGGGACCATACCACTTGAGGAGATAACAGGTTGCCATCTTGTGCCAGTTGAGCAATTTGTTGAGACTTAACGCTGCCAATTAGTAACCAATTTTGTCCAAAAACTTGTAATTGGAGAATTGGTAGTTTATCATTATTAAAATTTGCCATCACTGAACCCGTATTAACCGATTGACCCGATGATAAAGGTTGATAGTTAGTTTGTTCTTGTCGTAATAGTTCTCGAAGTGCCTGGGTAGTTACCGGATTAATTTGGGGGGAGGTATAATCCAAGAAGTTTTTAATGTGTAAATCATTGATAACCTCAGACCAGGAATTATTTGCATCTCCAGAAAAATTAGTAGATATTGCCCAATCAATATGATTAATTCCCTGCTGACGAAGAAAAGGTAAAATAGTGAAACGTCCTGTGCCAGGATCACCACTATTAATGAGAGTAACTTGGCCCCGATCTTGAATTACCAAAACAGGCTCACTATTGGTTGCCAGAAGAGTTATTTTTAATAAATTGCTGGTGTAGTACCAAATAGGAATAACTGCCAAAATAGTAGCAATCAAACCAGCCAACCACCATCTTTTTTGCCACCAAGGTACTAAACAAGTAGCAACAATTAAGCCATAGATAATCAACATTTGCCAAATTGATATACTACCAATATTTAGAGAATTTCCCGGCAAATTATCAAAAAATTCTGCCATTTTAATTAATATATGAGCAGGATAATATAATAAACTTGCCACATAGCCACCTAAATCTGACAGGGGTAAACTTACCAACCCACTAATCATTCCTCCCATACTAAGAATAGAAATCAGAGGGGTGGCAAAAATATTGAGGGGGACACTGTAAATAGCCACAGTGCTAAAAATATGTAGCAGTAAGGGGAGAGTCCAAATTGTAGCTGCAAGGGGAACGGAAATCAAAGTAGCAAATAGGGGAGGTAACCAATCCAGGCGTTGAGTAATAGGGGTTGCGGTAACCATCAAACCCAAAGTAGCTAAAAAGCTCAATTGAAAACCTAAATCCCAAATCCACACCGGGTTAAATAATAGTAAAAGTGTAGCTGCTAAGAGCAAAGATCTCAATTGTTGAACCTTTCTGTCTAAAGCCAAACCAATTAAAGCAGCAAATCCCATAATTACTGCTCGCAGGATAGATGGTTGTAACCCAGCCAAACCCAGAAAAATTATCAACCCCAAAGCTCCACAAAAAAGTTGCACTTTTTTATTGGCGGACTTGGTTAACTGTAAAACCACCGCCAGAATGAGAGAAGTTTGAAAACCAGAAGCAGCTAGAGCATGAGCCAAACCCACATTAACAAATAAATCTCGAATATTATAGGGTAAATCAACCGCCTTATTACCCAGAACCATAGCACTGACTAAAGGACCTTCAGGTACACCTAAAAAACGAACTTGAGAGCGGACAATTTGTTGGCGAATTTGCCACCATCCCCAAGGGATATCCTCATCAATCAGATTAACCTGTTTACCAATCAAACCAGCAAAACTACCCTCCTGACGGAGGTATTTTTGAAAATCAAAACCCCCAGGGTTATCAGCTGGTTTAGGTTTATATAACATTCCGGTAACAGTGATTTGTTGACCAGGATATAAACCCGTAGCTTGTAGTATAGGTACTGTTACATATAATTTACCAGTTACTACCCTAGGTAAACCAGCAGGACCGCGATCATTTTTCACCTCATCCAGTTGTTTGGCTTGGAACCAAAATTGTCCTCGCTGACTACGAGTTAACCGGGGGGTATTTACAACTTCACCGCGAACAACCACCAACTGGGCCTGATTAGTATTATTTTCACTGGAGATAAATGAACTAATGTCTTGAGATCCTGGTTGAGGAGTGCGAAATTGACAATAAAAACTGGCTATTAAACCCACTAAACCAGCTATTAACCATACTCGCGGATGAGGTAGAGTTAAGGGAGCGTTTACCCCTTTTTGTCCTTGAGTAATAGATTTGATGTGATAGGGAAAAAACCTTTTCACAGCGAGGAAAACTCTCCGCAAAGAAATTGCCGCCAGCACACCGAATCCTAAGATAAAAAATCCCCCCCAGGGAAAAATACTCAGTAGTAGACCCAAAATATAAGCAAGACAAATAATCAACCTTCCCTACCTCCATTATTTTTCAGCAGGGGGAACCCCAGTTTTTGGCGTTGCTCCACATATAAATGGGCTACTTTCCTGGCTAGGTGGCGAATTCGGGTAATATATCGGGTTCGTTCTGTTACAGAAATCACGCCTCTAGCATCAAGCAAATTAAAAGTGTGGGAGCATTTAATAACATAATCCAACGTGGGTAAAACCAAACTCTTTTCTGCGAGCTGAGATGCTTCTTGCTCATATATGTGAAAGAGATTGAGCAACATTTCGGGATTGGAGGCCTCAAAGTTATAGACACACTGTTCAATTTCACCTTGAAGATGAACATCACCATAAGTGATGTGGTCTGTCCAATGAATTTTGGTGATAGCTTCCACTTGTTGGAGGTACATTGCCAATCTTTCCAGTCCATAAGTAATCTCAATAGAAACTGGACGACAATCAATCCCCCCACATTGTTGGAAGTAGGTAAACTGGGTAATTTCCATACCATCCAACCAAACTTCCCAACCGGTGCCCCACGCACCAACTGTTGCATCTTCCCAATTGTCCTCCACAAACCGAATATCGTGATCTTCTGGAAGAATACCCAAAACCCTTAAAGAATCAAGATAAATCTCTTGGATATTATCCGGTGAAGGTTTAATTAAAACTTGATACTGATAGTAGTGTTGAAACCGATTAGGATTTTCACCATAGCGTCCATCGGTAGGACGACGACAGGGTTCAACATAAGCTACTGACCAGGGTTCAGGACCTAAAGCCCTTAAAAAGGTGTGGGGGTTTTTAGTTCCCGCACCTTTTTCCATGTCATAGGGTTGAGCAATTAAACAACCACGCTGTCCCCAAAATTGATGTAGAGCTGCTATTACCGACTGAAAATTCACTGTAACCTCCACGCCTAAAAATTTTTTAGCTTGATTAAAGGAGTCTTAGCACCTATAAACCCATAAATGTAGCTAAAATGTGACTATCCTTATTTTTATAATGGTTTTGGTGGCGACTGCCAAACCATTATTGCCCAAAAACGGTATTCTAGTGAGGTTTCAGCCCCTAAAATTTTGGTAAAAAACTTTTTTCAAAAAAAGTGAAAAAAGTAGTTGACATTCTCAAAGAGGTTCGATATATTAAGTAAGTGGCTGAGAGAGACGCAGGAAACAGCGACTCCCAAATCCACCCGAACCTTGAAAACAATATAGTTTGAAAGACAGTATAAAACAATCTACTCGTCAAGTCAAGAAAATAATACCTGACTGAGGTAATCAGTCAAAGAAAGAGCTAAAAACAAACTTAACAAAACGGAGAGTTTGATCCTGGCTCAGGATGAACGCTGGCGGTATG
>Ga0172372_10000816_pt1 | contig 47797 bp, 46 predicted proteins | sample LakKiv5m_2_FD_114544 | JGI IMG/M metagenome (GOLD analysis project Ga0172372, IMG submission 114544) | Freshwater microbial communities from Kabuno Bay, South-Kivu, Congo - kab_092012_9.5m | ecosystem: Environmental > Aquatic > Freshwater > Lake | place: Democratic Republic of the Congo...
ATGCGCTTGGTCTTTCGTATACCGCTGCTTGCACGCAGTTCGAAGTTCTTCACTAAGTTGCGAACGCTCAGTAGTGCCTCAGCTTGAGTGTTCACGAGCGTCTCCCAACACGAAGTTCGTCTGCACGAATACAGGATGTGAGAAGGTCTTCAAAAGAAGTAAGCACTGGCAACTCTGCGTTGCACGCTTCAATTGCATGTTGACAACGTGGTGCGAATCCACACCCAGAAGGTGGTGCAAGCATGTTTGGAGGGAAACCTGCGATGGGCTGCAAGCGTTCAATTCCTTCATGCGGCAGTGATGAAAGAAGTCCGCGCGTATACGGATGACTTGGATGATCAAATATTGATTGAACTGAGCCGCTTTCAACATTGCGACCCGCGTACATTACATTCACGCTGTCGGCAACACGCGCAATCACGCCCAAGTCGTGAGTAATGAGCACTACTGCTGTTCCAAAGGTTTGCTGAACTCGCTGAATGACTTCAAGGATTTGCGCTTGAACAGTGACATCGAGTGCGGTTGTTGGTTCATCGGCAATCAATACCTTTGGGTTATTTGCAATAGCCATAGCAATCACGACTCGCTGGCGCATTCCTCCTGAGAACTCGTGCGGGTATTGACGAGCACGTTCATCGGGTTGCGGAATTCCCACGATTTCCAACAACTCAACTGCCTTCTTCTCCGCATCATGAGTGTTCATGTCCTGATGGGATTGAATCATTTCAACTATCTGATCGCCGACTCTGTGAACGGGATTCAAAGCAGACAACGGATCTTGAAACACCATTGCGAGCGATTTACCACGAACTGAACGAATTGCTTTACGTCCGGCACCGATCAACTCCACACCGTCGAGCTTTACGCTGCCCGTGATGGTGGCGCTCTTTGGAAGCAAACCCATCGCCGCCAAGAATGAAACCGATTTGCCAGAACCCGATTCTCCAACTACTCCAAGAATCTCGCCAGGTGCGACATCAACGTCAATACCGCGAACCGCCCGTAACTCGCCAAGTTGGGTGTTGAACGTGACACGTAGATCTCGAATCTGTAGGACCGAATTTGACATCACTTTCCCGCGTCCATTCGTGGATCAGTGGCATCGCGCAGTGCGTCACCAATGAAGTTGATGCACAACGAGATGACAACAAGCACGAGACATGGGAACAGGGCAATCCACCAGAAACCAGTTTGTACTGCACCTTTCGCCTGTCCAACCAAAAGCCCAAGTGAAGTTGCACCAGCACCAGGCTGAGGACCGTAGCCAAAGAACGACAATGTTGCTTCGCCTGAAATAGCTCCAACAACCGAGAAAGTAAGCGCAACCATGATTGGACCGATTGAGTTCGGGATCAAGTGGCGCTTAATGATGTATGACCTCGATGCGCCAGATGCACGTGCAGCCTCAATAAATTCTCGCTCCTTCAGGGCAAGCACTTGTCCTCGAACAATGCGGGCAACACCCATCCACCCAAAGAATGAGAGCAAGAAAATGATGAAGCGCAACGAGCTCACTTCACCAATAATGAAGGTGAGCCACTCAATTGAACCAAACATGTTTCTTACGACGAGCAACGCGACCAAGAATGGGAAAGCAAGGAAGAGGTCGGTAACGCGCATGATCACATCGTCAAAACGACCTCCGCGAAAGCCGGCTACTGCCCCAACTACACAACCGACGAACACTGATATGAAAGCGCTAAACAAACCAATTAACAGAGAAACTCTTGTTCCATAGATCAGCCGGCTGTATAAGTCACGACCAATATCGTCGGTGCCCAGCCACGCAAGCTTGGATGGCGAAAGGTACGAGTTAGGCGGAGCTTTTACCGACTCATTTACGCCGTATCGGGTCGTTAATGGCGACAGCACTACGGCTAGTACCAGGAATCCCAGGATCGCGCAACACACCAGTGCGGCCTTATGCCCAGCAAATCGCTTCCACGCCATCTGGCTCGGACTCATCGTTGGAATCACGGTGTTAGTCAAGACGAATCCTCGGATCGAGAATCGCATAGGAGATGTCTGCGAGCAAGTTGAACAGCAGCACTGAAGCAACGATGATCACCATAAGCGGCATCAATAATGGAAAGTCTCCGTTGCCAAATGCGCTGAGAAAGTACTTACCTGTGCCTGGGTAATCGAAGATGTTTTCAGTAATGATCAAGCCTCCAACAATCGCGCCAATGTCCAAGGCTGCAATAGTGATGACGGGAATGAGTGCATTGCGCACACCATGTCGCATCAAAATACGGAACTCGCTCAGACCTTTGGACCGAGCGGTGCGCATGTAGTCAGAATTCAACACATCAAGCAACGAAGATCTCATGTAGCGGCTGTACACAGCAATGATCTGAATAGCTACGACAAACGTTGGTAGAGCCATATGTTTGAGCATGAGCACAAGGTCAAATCCATCTTGTCCAGGTGGATAGACACCTGATGTTGGAAACAGTGTGTTTCCAAACCACTTGCTCCAGTACACGGCAAACAGCAATTGCAGCAAGATTGCAGAGATGTATGGCGGAATAGAGATTCCGACGAATGCAGCGGTGTTCACTGCAACGTCGCGCTTACCACCGGGACGAAGCGCAGCGAAAATACCAATTGTGAGCCCGATAGTCACGCCTACGGTCGTCGCCGCAATGCCGAGTCGTGCGCTATTGGCAATCGAATCTTTCAACTCTGGCCAAACTTCACGACTTCCCTTAATGCTCTTCGGCCAATTAAACGTGACAAAGTTCTGCAGCCAGCTGAAATAACCAGTGACGTAATTTGATCCAAGACCATTGAGTTCTTTGTACTGCGCAATTTTCGAACGTGTTGCGCGCGGATTCGACCGCATATAGCTAGCAAGCGGATCGGTGCCCATCCTGAGGGCGATATACACCAAGAAGGTAACGAGCAACAGCGTAGGTATTGCCCACGCAGAGCGACGAAAGGCAAATCGAATCATGTATGCCCTCCCCCTTGCTCTGATACTCCTAAACCAAATTGAACTTCATTATGCAGACGGTGCGCAACCCAAACCCGAAGGCTTGAGTCGCGCACCGTACATGCGTACTAGTGACTAATTGACTAGAGAACCGTTACTACTGGCTCGCCGGTCAACAAGTTTGAAACAACGTACTTGCCGTCGTTGGTGGTGGAGAATGCACCTGGGCTGACAGGGAATGCTGTCGTCCAGACCATCCACGAAGAGTTTGCACACTCCGTGATTGGGTTGAGGCACTCTGGCCACTGCTCTGCACCAATAACGATCTTTCCGTCACCATCAACGTCAGTCCACTGGTTGAAGTTGATGAAAGCGGTGTAGTTGTTGAGTTCAGCATCTACTGGACCGCCAACTTTGTCTGTGCGCCAGAAGCCCGACTTAGGGAACTGGAACAGTGGCAAGAGGACATGATCCTCGGCCATCAAACGAAGGGCTGCCTTGATGTTGTCGGCACGCTTTACAGCATCCACTTCAACGTCTGCTGCATGCAACAGGTCTGAAGCTTCAGTGTTGCACCAACCCTGCGCGTTCTGACCCACGTTGCCATTGGCATCGGTTGGAATCTGGTCACACACAAATGACGAGGTGAGGTACGCAGGATCTGGTGGAGCCGTGCTGATGTACATCGCCAAGTCGTAGTCGAGAGCTGGCAAACGCTTCTGGAAGTAGCAAGCAGCGTCGCAGTTGTCAGCCTTTACGTTGAATCCTGCTGCTTGAAGCAATGGAATCAGGTAAGCCTGGGTGCTTTCGCGGCGGGTGTTACCGGTGTTGACAATCCAGCGAATTTCTGGCGCAACGCCATCTTTCGCCCAGTAGCCAGAACCATCTTTTTCCCATCCTGCATCTTCCATGATCTTTGCAGCACCCTCAGCGTCATAGCTGCCAGCGAATTCATCGCCTACGCAGTAGTCACCAGGGGTGATTGGACCACACTGCAACAACGTTCCGGTTGGCGCAATTGGGGTGTAGATCTGTGCAAACAATGCATCGCGGTCAATTGACTTTGAGAATGCTTCGCGGAAGTTATCGTCTGCGAAAGGTCCGCACTTCTGGTTGAAGTATAACGCTTCGTAGTCGCCACCGAATTGAACTGAAGCTGAGATGTTGTCTTGTGCAACTGCTTCTTCGATTCCCTGGTAGTACTGCGGATAAATGAAGTCAACGTCGCCTGCCTTGATTGACGCGATTTCAGTGTCGCTGTCTGCCTTTGGAACCATAACGATCTTTGGTGTAACTGCTTTGTCAGCACCCCAATAGTTTTCGTTTGGAACGTAGACCAACTGATCCTTGCTCCATGATTCCATCTTGTAGGCACGGCCTGAGTAAGGAATGAAATCAGCGAAGTCAGCTGATACGTCAGCTGTGTTTTCTACTGATGCAGCCTTAATCAATGATCCGAACAATCCCTTGTACGGAGCGTAAACAGCCTTCAAGGTAACAACTACTTGCTTATCGCTTGTTCCTGCTTCAATTGATGTCACTTGGTCGTAACCAGTTGTAGTCAACGAACCAGGTGTGTTCAATGATGCATCCCAAGTTGCCTTGAAGTCTGCAACGGTGATTGGTGAACCGTCTTCCCACACAGCTTCTGGAGCAATGTCGTAAGTAATGGTCATACCTGCTGATGTTGATTCTGGCTTTGCGTAGTCGTAGGTACGTGTTGCACAAGCATCAAGGCTTGTGAACGCTGCACCTTCGTTGCTTTCGCCGCTACTGCCACCGCAAGCTGCCACTACAAGTGACAACGCTGCGAAACCAGCAACAACTCCAGCGAGTTTGTTGGTTTTCTTCACTCTCGACCTCCCCGTCGATTAGGTGGGAACTACCCCAATTGGGTCGGGACACGAAGCCCCGACATGTGGAGTAAAGGCTACTAGCGAGTGAGGATTACAACAAACGAGATCGATATTGAACGATGCGTGCGAACTCGGCAGGGTCAAGGGATGCCCCGCCCACCAAAGCCCCGTCAATATCGGGCTGAGCCATGATTTCAGCGATATTGGCTGCCTTCACACTTCCGCCATATTGCAATCTGATTGCGCTTGAAGCTTTTTCACCCGAGGCTTCCTGCACCTGGGCACGGATGGCACCGATAACTGCTTGAGCGTCGCCAGCTGTTGCGGTTCGGCCAGTACCGATTGCCCAAATTGGTTCGTAAGCAATGACCATGTTGCACACCTGGTCAACCGTGCGACCTACGAGTGCTGCACGCACCTGACCAATGACTTTCTCTGTGGTCTTTCCAGCTTCACGCTCTTCGAGTGTTTCGCCGACACAGACGATCGGATACATATTCAATTTTTGAACAGTGGTGATCTTCTTCGAAACATCAGCATCGGTTTCACCAAAAATTTCACGCCGCTCGCTATGGCCAACAATGACGTACTGCACTCCGAGTTTTGCGAGAAATGCCGCGGCGACTTCTCCGGTGAATGCACCCTTTTCTTCCCAGTGACAATTTTGCGCACCAAGATGAATACGCAATTCATCTGCGTCAATCAGAGTTTGCACACTACGAATGTCCGTGAATGGCGGATGGATCGAAACATCCACTGCGCTGTAATCATCCTTCGTCAGCAAGTACGCAAGCTTCTGCAAACTCTGAATTGCCTCGAAGTGATTGTTATGCATTTTCCAGTTACCGCTAATCAGCGGCTTCCGATACACGGTGCTATCTGGCATTTGGTGCTCCTCGCAATGCGGCAAGACCAGGAAGGTCGCCAAGTTCTAGATACTCAAGCGATGCGCCACCGCCAGTTGACACGTGGTCTACTTCATCATCAAGTTTGAATTGCGCAAGCGCAGCAGCGGAGTCACCTCCGCCTACGACAGTAAATGCTTTCGTATCGGCAACAGCTTGAGCAACTGTTTTTGTTCCTGATGCAAATCGTGGATCTTCGAACATTCCCATCGGACCGTTCCAAAACACAGAACGTGCATCCATGATGATGTCGGTGAATGCTGCTGCAGAGCCTGGTCCAATGTCTAAACCTTTTGCACCTTCTGGCAAGCGAATGCCAAAGGTTTGATACACACCTTGGGCGTCAAGACCGATGATGTCTTCAGGCAAATGGATTGGAACCGGTCCTGCCAGTAGTTGCTTACAAATTTCGATTTGATCGTTTTCACAAATGGAATCACCGACTGGATAACCCTGAGCAGCAAGAAAAGTAAAGCACATTCCTCCGCCGATGATGAATGCATCGACGCGCTGTTGCAGAGCTTCAATCACACCGATTTTGTCGCTTACTTTTGCACCACCGAGCACAGCAACGAAAGGTCGTTTCGGCTTCTCGCGAAGGTCGCCCAACACATCCACCTCTCGCTGCAACAATCTTCCAGCAGCTGAAGGCAACGTAAGAGACGGCCCGACAATTGAAGCGTGCGATCGATGTGCAGCGCCGAAGGCATCGTCTACGTACATATCTATTCCTTGAATCAACTGGCTTACGAAAGCAGGATCATTGCCTTCCTCCCCTGGATTGAACCGCAGGTTCTCCAACAACTCAACACCCGGAGCTAACTCGGCAAGACGTGCACGAACTGGAGCCATCGAATACTTCACATTCGGTGCCCCTTTCGGACGACCGAGATGGCTGGCGCACACAACATGTGCTCCGCGACTGGTTAGATACTCAATCGTCGGTAGTGCTGCGCGAATTCGAAAGTCGTCAGTAATGGTCCGCGCTTCATCAGGCCCCTCCATAGGAACGTTGAAGTCTGTTCGGACGAGAACTCGCTTACCTGATACGTCGCCGAGATCTTCTAGCGATGGAACCCGAGACATGTATGCGGTTATTTCGAAGAACCAATGTGCTTGGTTAGATCAACGAGTCGATTTGAATATCCCCACTCGTTGTCGTACCAACCGAGAACCTTCACAAGATTGCCCATCACCATGGTGAGGTCGCTATCGAATACACATGAGTGCGGATTTGTAACAATGTCACTCGACACGATTGGTGCATCTGTGTACTCAAGCACACCCTTCAACGGTCCATCAGCGGCCTTCTTGAATGCAGCATTGATCTCGTCTTTTGATGGATTCGAATTAAGAATCGCTACGAAGTCGGTAATTGATCCTGTAGGAACTGGAACACGCAAAGATGTTCCGTCCAACTTCCCCTTCATCGATTCGAGAACAAGACTTGTTGCACGAGCAGCGCCAGTTCCAGTCGGTGTGATGTTGATGGCGGCACCACGCGCGCGACGCAAGTCGCTATGCGGACCGTCAACGAGTTGCTGGTCGCCCGTATAGGCGTGAATGGTCGTCATCAAACCTTTCTCCACACCGAATGCGTCGTCGAGTACCTTCACCATTGGCACGAAGCAGTTGGTTGTACAGCTCGCATTGGAAACGACCTTGTGCTTGCTGCGGTCGAAATCTTGATGATTCACGCCGTAAACGAACGTCGCGTCTGCCCCAGCCGAAGGCGCTGAAACAATAACAATTGGCGCTCCGGCTTCAAGATGAGCAGCTGCCTTGTCGCGGTCGGTGAAGAAACCTGTTGACTCAATGACAACGTCCACTCCAAGCGAAGCCCACGGCAAATCCTTTGGGTCACGGTGCTGAAGAACCTTCAACACTTTGCCGTCAATGCTGATTCCGTCATCAACTGGTTTGATCTCGTTTGGCAAAATGCCAAGCACAGAGTCGTACTTCAACAAATGAGCCATGGTCTTGATGTTGCCGAGGTCATTGACCGCAACAATCTCAATAGGTGCATTTGCTGCCTGCACTGCACGGAAGAAGTTACGACCGATGCGACCGAAACCGTTAATGCCTACGCGAATTGGAGTGTTTGCCATAACGCCCGACATTAGCAACCGAGCGACTATCGCGCGATATCTCGATGAATGACCCGTGGGTGATGCCCTAATTGAATGAACTTTCGACCGATCTCTTCTGCAATCGCGACGGAACGGTGTCTGCCGCCTGTGCACCCAATAGCAACCGTTAGGTAGCTCTTTCCTTCCGCCCGGTAAGCCGGAATGAGCATTCCAAACAGCGCATCAATCTTGTCCACAAACTCAACAGCCAACGGTTGCTGAAGCACGAAGTCGGAAACAGATTGGTCCAAACCGCTCAAGGGGCGAAGATTTTCATCCCAATGCGGGTTAGGCAAAAACCGCACGTCGAAAACTAAATCAACATCAAGAGGAATGCCGTGCTTATAACCAAATGACTCAACCATAAGTTGCATCACATCCTTGCCACCAACCGCAGCAAACAGATCCTGAATTTGGGATTTCAGCTGGTGCACATTAAGCGAGGACGTATCAATGACTAAATCGGCAGAGCCCTTCACCTGTTCGAGTAACGATCGTTCTTTAAGAATTGCCTCTTCAACACTCACGGTGGCACTGCTCAATGGATGCTTTCGTCGCGTCGCTCCGTAACGCTTCACTAATTCAGATGTTGAAGCGTCCAGGTACAAAATCCGCACACGATGCCCAGCTTCACGCAAGTTAGCAACCACGTCGATCGCATTGGTTTGATATGAAGGGGTGCCAAGAACAAGAGCAAGCTGAAGATCGTCTGCCCCGTTCTCTGCAAGTTCAACGACCTTGTCAACGAGAGTGATCGGCATGTTGTCAACGACGAACCAACCAAGATCTTCGAGGTCGTCTGCTGCCTGTGAACGACCAGCACCAGACAACCCAACGATGAGCAAGATATCGGCCACGAAGGAAGGTTACCCGTGTAGGTGTTTGTAGATGTCGCGGGCAACAGTCTCTGGGAGCCAGCCAAGTGACAACAGATTGTCGAGCGAGGCCTTCTTTACCGCAGTAACCGTTCCGAAATGTGCGACGAGTTTCTTCTTGCGCGCTTCCCCTAATCCTTGTATGCCATCTAGAGCACCCATTGTCATCCGTTTTCCGCGTAGCTCGCGATGGAAGGAATTGGCAAACCTGTGTGCCTCGTCTCGAATTACCTGCAACATGAAAAGCGCATCACTGCCGCGGGGCACATCGACTGCTTCTGATCTATTGGGGACGAAGACTTCCTCAAGTCGTTTTGCGAGGGAAGCTACGGGGATCTCATGCTCTAGGCCGAGTTCAGAAATCACTTCCATGGCAACACCTAGTTGCCCCTTGCCACCGTCAACCAAAATGAGCTGTGGTGGATATGCAAATTTTCCTGGTTTATCGCCTCGCTGCTCAATTGGTAAATCACGCTCAGCGATGTACGCAGTAAGTCTGCGCGTAAGCACTTCTTTCATAGCTGAGTAGTCGTCGTTACCTGGAACATCTTTGATCTTGAACTTGCGATATTCGCGCTTGATTGGAAGACCGTCTTCAAGCACCACCATGCTGCCCACGTAATCAGTTCCTTGTAGATGCGCCATGTCGTAACACTCAATACGCAGTGGAGCTTCTGGAAGATTGAGTAGATCTTGCAACTCGGTGAGCGCACGGCTGCGGCTGTTGTGATCAGAAGCACGCTTCATTCGATGACGTGCAAATTCATCGGTTGCATTCTTCACAACTGTGGCGAGCAACTCTCGCTTGTCACCGCGAGTTGGAACACGGATCTCCACCTTTGTTCCACGCTCTCTTGCAAGCCACTCTTCCATCGCACTCAGGCTTTCTGGCGCCTGTGAAACCAATACTTCTTTTGGAACACCTAAAGGCGGTGAATCGCCATAGATACTTTCAAGAATTCGGTCCATCAGTTGACCAGAACTGACATCTTCAACCTTGTCGAGAATGAAGCCGTTTCGGCCCATCACACGTCCGCGGCGAACGTAAAACACTTGCACCGAAGCCTCAAACTCGTCGTCGGCGATACCAACAACATCAATGTTCTCGGATTGGTCGCCAACCATCTGTTGGCGTTCGAGCGCCTTATATATGTGTGTGAGTCGGTCTCTAAACACCGCAGCACGTTCAAAGTCCTGCTTGCTAGAGGCTTCCTTCATTTCTAACTCGATCTTGCCGACTATTTCATCTGAGTCGCCATTGAGAAACCGCTGCAGATCATGCACGTACTTTGAATACTGCTCGGCTTCGACATTTCCGACACATGGCCCACTGCACTTTTCAATGTGAAAAAGCAAACACGGGCGACCAAGTCGATTGTGTTGTTTGAACACTCCGTTTGAACACGTACGAACGGGAAACGTTCGGAGCACGAGTTCCAGGGTGTCTCGAATAACCCACGCATTGACGTATGGACCGAAATACTTCGTTCCCTTGCGACGCCTGCCACGCATGACCATTGCGCGTGGCCATTCTTCATCCAGCGTGATGGCGAGAAATGGATAACTCTTATCGTCGCGAAGGCGAATGTTAAAACGTGGTCTGTGTTCCTTGATCAAGTTGTACTCAAGAATCAAGGCTTCAACTTCGTTGCGAACCTCTATCCATTCAACGCTCGCGGCGACCGACATCATTTTTGCCGTTCGCGGGTGGAGCGTATGAGATTCGGCGAAATAACTGCCAACGCGTGAACGCAGGTTTATCGCTTTGCCAACGTAAATAACCCCGCCCTGTTCATCCTTGAACTGGTACGACCCTGGTGTATCAGGAATAGGAATCGACGGCCGTTGCACTGCCTATTGCTTCTTTTTCAACAGCGGTCCGAGGAACTTGCCGGTGTAGCTCCCCTTCACCTTTGCGACATCCTCTGGCGTTCCATCTGCGATGATCCGTCCACCGCCGTCTCCACCCTCTGGTCCCATGTCAATAATCCAGTCAGCAGTTTTGATCACGTCAAGATTGTGTTCGATAACCAATACGGTGTTACCCGTTTCGACGAGACGTGCAAGCACTGTCAGCAATCGGCGCACATCTTCAAAGTGCAATCCAGTAGTTGGTTCATCAAGTAAGTAGATCGTTCGACCGGTGCTGCGCTTTGCGAGTTCCGCTGCAAGTTTCACACGCTGTGCTTCGCCACCAGACAGTGTTGGAGCCGACTGCCCCAAACGCACGTACCCAAGGCCAACATCGAGCAATGTCTGCATGTGTCGACCGATACGAGGTTGATTGGTGAAGAAATCAACGGCTTCCGATATCGGCATGTCCAGAATTTGAGAAATGTTCTTTCCCTTAAACAGGATGTCTAATGTGTCGCGGTTGTATCGCTCGCCTTTGCACACATCGCACGGCACATACACATCCGGCAAGAACACCATTTCAATTTTGATAGTTCCGTCACCAGAACAGGCTTCACACCTTCCGCCAGGCACGTTGAAGCTGAATCGACCAGGTTGATATCCGCGCACCTTCGCTTCAGGAGTAGTTGCGAACAACTTACGAATGTCGTCGAACACTCCTGTGTACGTCGCAGGGTTCGAACGAGGTGTTCTGCCAATTGGTGATTGATCCATATCAATTACCTTGTCCAGATGCTGCACTCCGTCGACGGCCGTGTGCTTACCAGGCGCATCCTTTGACTTGTAGATCTTCTGCATGAGGGAAGGCAGCAAGATGTCGCGAATCAACGTGCTCTTGACGCTACCCGACACACCAGTGACGGCAACAAACAATCCCAATGGAATTTTTGCTGTGAGATTCTGCAAGTTGTGTTCACGTGCTCCACGGATGGTGAGCCACTCCTTCTTCGGTGCACGCCTTTCTGCAGGAACCGGAACGAACTTTTTTCCGCTCAAATATTGACCGGTAATAGATTTCGCAACCTTTTCGATGCCTGCTACTTCACCGCTGTACACAACCTCACCACCGTGCTCGCCAGCACCTGGGCCGATGTCAACAATCCAATCGGACGCGCGAATGGTGTCTTCATCGTGCTCGACAACCATGACAGTGTTCCCAAGATCGCGCAAACGAACAAGAGTTTCAATCAGTCGATGATTGTCGCGCTGATGCAAGCCAATGCTTGGTTCGTCAAGCACATAGAGCGTGCCCACCAACCCAGAACCAATCTGACTAGCAAGACGGATCCGCTGCGCTTCACCGCCAGCCAATGTTGCTGCAGCACGGGAAAGTGTGAGGTAGTCAAGTCCTACCGAAAGCAAGAATCCGAGACGTGCATTGATTTCCTTCGTTATGCGCTCCGCAATCATCTTGTCTCGATCGCCGAGCTTCAGACCCTTCAAAAACTCCGCAGAGTTTCCAATCGACAAGTCACAAATTTCACTCAAACTCTTGCCATTAACTTTCACGGCAAGCGATGATGGTTTTAGCCTTTGTCCTTTGCACGCTTTGCAGGGCGCTTCACGCATGTAACTTTCAAATTGTTCGCGTGAATAATCGCCTTCTGCACTTTCATGACGACGCTTAATCCAAGGGACGACACCTTCATAAGAAGTGCTGTACTCGCGAGAGCGCCCATAACGGTTCTTGTATTTCACCATCAACGCATCACCGGCTCCGTGCATGATGATGTTCTTATTCTTGTCGGAGAGCTTCTCCCATTTCACATTTAGTGGAATGGAATACTCCTCAGCAACTGCTTCAAGCATGCGTTGGAAATACTGCGTATGTGCCGATCGCCATGGCGCTATGGCTCCCTGAAGTATTGATAACTCTGGATCCGGAACTACGAGCTCTTCTTCAACTTCGTATCGCGTTCCTAAACCAAGGCAGGTCTCACATGCGCCAAACGGTGAGTTAAACGAGAAATTTCGCGGAGCCAACTCATCAAAACTCGCGCTGCATTTCGGGCATGCCATGTGCTGGCTGAATGTGATTACTTCACCCTGCTCTTCACCCTTACCGCTCATGATTTCGATACCAGCAACACCATCGGCAAGTTTCAGCGCCGTCTCAAGGCTGTCGGTCAGACGTCGATTGATTCCAGCCTTCTGCACAAGTCGGTCAACGATGATGTCGATGCTGTGGTTCTCGTAGCGCGCAAGTTTGTCGCCTTTCTTCAAAAAATCCGAAATATCAACCACTTCATCGTCGATTCGTGCACGAGAGTAACCCTGTGCAAGAAGTTCTCCAAGAAGGTTTTCGTACTCGCCTTTACGACCGCGAACCACAGGAGCCAATACCTGAAATCTTGTTCCAGCAGGAAGTTCCAAGATTCGATCAACAATTTGTTGAGGCGTTTGGCGCTGCAAAGCAATGCCGTCTTTCGGGCAATGCTGAACTCCGATGCGCGCCCAAAGCAAACGCAAATAGTCATAGATCTCGGTGATCGTGCCAACCGTTGAACGTGGATTTTTCGATGCAGTTTTTTGATCAATGGAGATTGCTGGCGACAAGCCCTCAATAACATCGACATCTGGCTTGTCCATTTGGCCAAGAAACTGACGCGCATAGGCGCTCAGCGACTCGACATAACGTCTCTGGCCTTCGGCATAAATGGTGTCGAAGGCCAAACTGCTCTTGCCACTTCCAGAAAGTCCGGTGAGTGCAATCAACTTGTCGCGGGGAACCTCAACATTGAGGTTCTTTAGGTTGTGCTCCCGCGCACCACGTACTGAAATGACTCCCGCCGAATAAACAGGCTTCTTCTTCGCTGGAGGCATGACAGCAGACTACTTACTTGCTACTTAGCGTCGCGAAGTTCGCGTCGTAAATCTTTTATTTCATCACGGAGACGTGCTGCATACTCAAATTTCAACTCCGAGGCTGCGAGATTCATCTCTTCCTCAAGGGTTTGAATCAGTCGACCAAGTTCCTGCTGTGGCAATGAACGCAATTCGTTCACCACCTTTTCACGCTCGCGGTCACGACGTCCGCTCTTCGTCGTAGATGTGGCACCTTCGGACGGACGAAGCACAGACAAAATATCTCCAACGGCCTTACGAATGGTCTGAGGATTGATGTTGTGTTCCTTGTTATATGCAATCTGCCGTTCTCGGCGACGCTGCGTTTCTCCAATTGCGCGGTCCATAGACGGAGTCCGTTTATCGGCATACATGACCACCTGGCCATTTACGTTTCGGGCGGCGCGTCCAATCATCTGAATGAGCGATGTTTCGCTGCGCAGGAAACCTTCCTTGTCTGCATCCAGAATTGCTACGAGCGATACTTCTGGTAAGTCCAAACCTTCGCGGAGCAGGTTGATACCCACCAAAACGTCAAACTCTCCAAGTCGCAGGGCGCGCAAGATTTCGATTCGTTGGATGGTGTCGATATTTGAGTGCAAATATCGAACCTTAAGGCCCTGCTCAAGCAAATACTCGCTCAAATCTTCAGCCATCTTCTTAGTCAACGTAGTGATAAGCACACGATCCCCGGATTCAACTCTGCCGTTGACCATTTCAATAATGTCGTCGATCTGACCTTTTGTCGGCCTCACAATGACTTCTGGGTCAACCAGGCCAGTTGGACGAACAATTTGCTCCACAACTTGCTGGCTAGTTGTAATTTCAAACTTCGCTGGCGTTGCCGAAAGAAAAATGCATTGATTGATCCTTTGCATTGCTTCCTCAAATTGCAACGGGCGATTATCGGCAGCCGATGGCAATCTGAACCCGTGCTCAACGAGTGTTGCTTTGCGACTGCGATCTCCGGCGAACTGACCATGAAGTTGCGGAATAGTCACGTGACTTTCGTCGACCACCAAGAGGTAGTCATCAGGAAAATAGTCCAGCAAGGTAAACGGTGGTTCTCCGGGCGACCGACCGTCAATGTGCATTGAATAGTTTTCAATGCCGTTACAGAATCCAACTTCGGCGATCATTCCCAGGTCGTATTGAGTACGCATTCTCAGACGTTGTGCCTCTAACAGCTTGCCTTCTGTTTCAAATTGCTTCAGGCGCACCTGCAACTCATGTTCGATACCGAGTACGGCCTTCCTCATGCGTTCATCTCCAGCAACATAATGCGTTGCTGGAAAGATCAACACTTCACTCATATCGTTCACCGTCTCGCCAGTTAAGGCATCAACGATCGTGATTCGCTCAACGGTGTCTCCGAACATTTCTATTCTTGTGACAGTCTCGTCATAAGCGGGCTGCACTTCAATGGTGTCTCCGCGAACGCGGAAGTTTCCGCGACCAAGTGTCATGTCGTTGCGGTCGTATTGCAGGTCGACAAGCCGACGAAGCAAGCTGCGTTGGTCATAATCAACACCAACGTGAAGTTCTAAGAGGTTTCCCCGATACTCCTCTGGGTTTCCCATTCCGTAAATGCAACTGACGGATGCCACCACAATGGTGTCTCGACGCGTGAGCAAGGCAGCTGTTGCCGAATGTCGCAGACGATCAATTTCGTCGTTTACCGATGAGTCCTTTTCGATGAATGTGTCGCTTGAGGCGATGTACGCCTCTGGTTGGTAGTAGTCGTAGTAACTGACGAAATACTCAACACGGTTCTTAGGGAAGAACTCTTTCATCTCTTGGGCTAATTGAGCAGCAAGACTCTTGTTTGGAGCAAGAATCAAAGTCGGTCGTTGCACCTTTTCAATGGTCCACGCAACGGTTGCCGATTTTCCCGAGCCGGTTATGCCAAGAAGTGTTTGGAACCTGTCGCCTCGCTCAACACCTTCGGCCAACTGAGCTATCGCTTTCGGCTGATCTCCCGCCGGCTGATAATCGGATACAACTTCAAAACGCTGATTATCAACGGTCACTATTTACTCTTCTTCGAAAGTGCGCCAGCACCTTGCTGTGCATTAGGAAGTGTCGCGAACCAATCCCAAACTTCATCCACTTGTGTCGTGAGCGCTTCAACGTCGCCACTGTTGTCGATCACTCGATCAGCGACCAGAAGTCGATCTTCACGACTTGCCTGACTAGCCATACGACGTCTCGCATCTTCTTCGTTCATGCCTCGAAATTGCACCAGTCGCGAGATTGCAACCTCAGGGTCAACGTCAACAATGACCAGACCCGAAAGACCTTCTCGAGGATTCTCAACCAATAACGGCATATCAAGAATGACCACATTGTCCGATTCCAAGTTTTCTTCGATCAGACGAATGATCTCTGCGCCAATTGCTGGATGCATAATGGCATTCAATTTCTTCAGCATTTCCGTGTCACCGAAAACCATCTGAGCGACCTTTGCTCGATCTAGTTCTCCAGATTCCAGCAAAATATCGCCGAACTCATCGACCATATTTTGGAGCGTTGCAGAGCCTTTTTGCTGCAACTGCTTAGCAATGCCATCACCATCGATGATGACTGCACCTTTACGCGCGAACATCGCAGATACCGAAGACTTACCCGATCCAATTGCGCCTGTAAGCCCAATCAATTTCATATGTCTCCGATGAACATCTGTAGCTGCGCTCGCCCCCTGACGAGCGCAGCTACAGAAAACTATGCACTTTAGGCTTCTGGTTCAGCAGCAGGTACTTCGGCTGCAGCCCCTGCTGGTGCCTCAGTAGTTGCTGCATTGTCGAAGTATTCAGACCACGCTGCTTCGCGAGCGCTGTCATCTCCGCCCACCCAGTTGCCCTGATCGTCCACCTGGAACTGTCCGCGGTATTCCTCGGCCAATTCTCCACCTTCAGCGGCTTGCTTAATGGACAAGCTGATGCGACGACGCGCGAGATCGAGATCGATGATCTTGACCCACAACTCTTCGCCTGGTGTAACAACTTGCTCTGGCGCTTCAACGTGGTGTGCTGACATTTCGGAAATGTGCACGAGGCCTTCAATTCCGTCACCAACTTGAACGAATGCACCGAATGGAACCAACTTGGTCACGCGGCCGTACACCAACTGAGCAACTTGGTGTCCGTTGGCGAACTCTTGCCAAGGATCTTGTTGCGTTGCTTTCAACGAGAGGCTGATGCGCTCGCGATCCATGTCGACTTCAAGAACCTTCACGGTTACTTCGTCGCCAATGTTGACCACTGCTGTTGGGTTGTCTACATGCTTCCATGACAATTCGGAAACGTGAATGAGTCCGTCCATGCCGCCCAAGTCAACGAATGCACCGAATGCAACAACGCTTGAGATGCGACCTGTGCGAACTTCGCCAACCTTGAGATGTGTCAAAAACTCATCACGTGCTCCACGTTGATTCTGCTCGAGCAGGGTGCGACGTGAAAGCACAACGTTGTTGCGATTGCGGTCGAGCTCAAGAATCTTTGCAGTGATGCGCTGACCGATATACGGAGCAAGGTCACGTACGCGTCGCAGTTCAACGAGTGACGCTGGAAGGAATCCGCGAAGACCGATGTCAACGATGAGTCCGCCCTTGACAACTTCAATGACGAGACCTTCAACGGTTCCGTCTGCAGCCTTAACTTTTTCAATGTCGCCCCATGCGCGCTCATATTGCGCACGCTTCTTCGAAAGCAACAATCGACCTTCTTTGTCTTCAAGTGTGAGGACAAGAGTTTCGATCTTCTCGCCCAACTTCACAATTTCATGTGGATCGATGTCGTTACGAATAGACAATTCGCGAGCAAGGATGACGCCTTCGGTCTTGTAACCGATTTCAACAAGCACTTCGTCGCGAGTAATGCGAACAACAGTTCCAGTTACGAGTTGGCCGTCTTTGAGCTCAACAAGAGTTCCGCTAATCGCGTCTGCAAATGACTGCGAAAGATCGCGCTCTGTGATTTGGCGTGGTGTGTAATTTCCTTCTGAGTCGAAGGTTCCCATTGGTGGGGATTGCATGGTCTGTAGATCTGACATTGGTACGTACTTTCGGTGGATAGGAGAGATGGTCCCTCTTGCGAGAGGCCCTACCGGCGGTAGGACAGGGAAATCACGCTATCAGCGCCCGCTCTATCTGGACTTGGCTACAACAAGGAATTCAGGCGATTCCGTGCTGCAATCAGCATTGGAATACTGCCCTGGCTCAACGCTGGAAATACTGAGAATGTCGAATCCAGCCAAGTTGAACACCAAGCGCAACTCCCGTGGTGTGTAGCAACCCGTCCACAAATCGACGCTTTTCACTTCCCCAAACTCGTTGCGGATATCGGTGGTTTCGTGACTCACTCCGCTGAGAGCGTCAAACTCTGAATCGCCGTGATGCTTCACAGAGAAATAGGCGTTGAAGGCCGACAGGACGAGAACCCCTTGGTCTTTCAAGGTCCGGCGGATGCCAGTGAGAATCTCGACATCTTGTTGATCGTCGACCATCAAACCAAAGGCGCCTTGGCACAAACAGATTGCGAAGTCGAACTTCGCATGGAGCGAAGCATGATTGATGAGGTGACGAGCATCAAGACGCTGAAATTCTGCATTGAAAAGGGATTCTGCAGCGGAGTTCCGATGAGCAATATCAATGAAGTCTTGACTCACATCGATACCGGTCACCTGCATTCCCCTTCGCGCAAGCTCCAAACTATGGCGACCTGGACCACATCCAACATCAATGAATGCGCTACCTACTTTGGCACCAGTTGTATCAAGGATGAAATCAACTTCCTGAGTGGTTCCTTTGGTAAACGAATACCTGAGATACGCATCCTTCATATGGCTCGCTAAATCTTCGAACCAATGTTCTCGATCAGACATCTCGTTATGCCTTCGCTGAGGCCCAGCTGTCACCCCACGCAGCGTTTACTTCGAGTGGCACTTTCAAAAATGCCGCGTTCTTCATCTCGTGAAGAACAATCTCATTGATTTGATCCTTTTCAGAAACAGGACATTCAACAAGCACTTCGTCGTGTACTTGCAAAATAACGGCGCTCTTCAGTTTTGCCTGTGCGATTGATTTATCAATTCGCACAAGTGCAATCTTGAAAATATCGGCAGCCAATCCTTGGATTCCCGCATTCATTGCCTGTCGCTCGCCGGCTTGTTTAATTCGGAAGTTCGGATTATTGAGTTCTGGAATTTGTCGACGACGACCAAACAACGTTTCGGTGTAGCCCTTTGCTCTCGCTTGCTCAATCGTGTCATCCATGTATTGCTTTACGTTCGGGAATGCCGCAAAATACGCATCCAGAATTTCGCTGGCTTCTCCAACCCCAACACTGAGACGCTGACTCAACCCGAAGGCTTCCATGCCATAGGCCAGACCGTACGAAATCATTTTCGCTTGTGAACGCATGTCAGATGTGACGCTCGCTGCATCAACTCCGAATACCCGAGCTGCAGTGGCACTGTGAATGTCGATGCCTCTATTGAATGCGTCAATCAGACCTGGATCGTTTGCAAGGTGTGCGATGCAACGCAACTCAATTTGGTTGTAGTCCGCAACCATGAGCAGACATCCATCTTGTGGAATGAATGCGGTACGAAATACTTTTCCTTCATCCGACCTAATTGGGATGTTGTGCAGATTCGGTGCATCGCTGCTCAGACGTCCAGTCCGAGCAACGGTTTGATTGAAGGTGGCATGAATTCGCCCATCTGGTTGGATGGCATCAAGCAAACCTTGGCCATACGTTCCACGCAACTTTTCAAACTCGCGATACTCCAACAACTGATCAATGAATTCTGGCCATTGATCTCGAATCTTCTCGAGCGTTGCCGCATCAGTGCTGAATCCGGTTTTCGTCTTCTTGCCCGGCGAAAGCTTTTTGTCTTCGTACAGAATTCGCCGCAGTTGTGTTGGAGAATTCAGATTGAAAGTCTTCCCCGCCAGTTCATGCAACACCACCGTGAGACGCTTCGTCTCGTGAACTAGATGCTCATTAATTGCCGTCAGTTGCTTTTTGTCTACAAGCACTCCAACATGTTCCATTTTTGCCAACACTCGAATGAGCGGCAATTCAACGTCGTTGAACAAATTGGCCACACCTTGTGCGTCAATCTCTTTAGCAAGGGCTGGAATAACTCGACTTACAGCCACTGCGACATTCGATGCATCCGATGATGAATTCGACACTTCCGACTCAAAACTGAGTTGGCCATCATTGGTTGCGCCATCGACGCGCGCGAATATGCGATCCTCCGTGTACCGAGCGAGAACTTCATGCGCCTCAAACTTTGACTGCGCAGGTTCAAGCAAGTAGGCAGCAATAGCTGTATCGAACCCAATTCCTGGAATATCGATTTTGCGGTCAAGAAACCAGCGAAGCATCGGTTTCACGTGATGACCAGATATCGACGAGGTTTTAGCGAAACGCGCTAAAACCGTCTTTTCCTCAAGTAGAGAGGATGGGATCCATGCAACATGATTCTTTTGTCGATCGACGACGATTGCGATTCCTTCAATTGATCGATGCTCCTCGTTCAACCAACCTGGAGCAAGGACAACACCGTTCTCACCTTCTGCACTGTCAATAGACAAAATCGCTTCTTGAGCGCTGCTGGAAACCGTTGTCGATATTTCAAGAGCAGTTGACGTCTGTTGCGTATCCGCCACAGCAGCCGCTGCTTCTTGGTTGATGAATCGACCGAAAGCTTCTTTAGTACGGGCGAGCATCGACTTGAATTCCAAAGTTTCAAACCACTTTTGCAGTGCTTGAACATCGGGCTTTGGAGCAGACTCCAGCACATTGATGCCAATGGGAGCATCTCGCCTCAACACCATGATCTTCGCGTTCCGCAACACTCGCTCGCGACTTGCGTGCAAGGAGTCCTTCAGCTTTGGTGTCTGCTGATCTGCAGCATCAAAGATGGATTCAAGAGATCCGTATTGGTTAATGAGTTTTGCAGCTGTCTTTTCACCGACGCCAGGCACACCTTCAAGGTTGTCGCTCGGATCTCCTCGCAAGGCCGCATAGTCGGGATACTGCGCTGGCGTCACACCCGTTCGCTCGAAGATGCCTGCTTCGTCATACAACGCATAGTCGCTGACACCGCGCTTGTTGTACAGCACGCGAATGAGTGGGTCTTTTACAAGCTGGTAACTGTCACGATCTCCCGTAACAACAATTAACTCCGAACCTTGTTCTTCAGCGTGCGTTGCAATAGTTGCAATCAAATCGTCACCCTCGAATCCGGCGGCATCAATTACGGGTATTCCAAACGAGACGAGCAGCTCCTTAATGATGTCTAACTGCTGATACAAAATGTCTGGCTGTTGCTCGCGCTGTGCTTTGTACTCAGGAACTGCTTCGTGTCTGAAAGTTTTCTCGCGTCTGTCAAAAACCACGATGACACCATCTGGCTTGTGATCCTTCACAAGAGTGTTAAGCATGGTGCAAAAGCCATACACCGAGTTTGTGACTTGACCACTCGCAGTTGCCATGTCGGTCGGTAATGCGAAGAACGCGCGATACGCCAGCGAGTTGCCATCGAGCGCCATCAATTTCATAGCGTTATGAATATCACGAATTTGGCGTCAGATCGCCGTCAATCACTCGCTGCGCGACATCTTTCATTCGTGACCGCGACGACATTGCCCCTTTTTGAATGAAATCGAAAGCAGCCTGCTCGGTCATGGAGAAGGAATCAATGAGAATACCCTTTGCTCGGTCAAGCACTTTCCTTAACTGCAGTTGCTCGTCGAGGGCGTCACGCTCGCCACTGAGCAATTTCATTTCGGCAAAACGTCCGATTGCCAATTCAATTGCAGGAACTAAATCTGTCTTCTGGAACGGCTTTACGAGATACGCCAAAGCGCCGGCATCACGCGCTTGCTCAATAACTTCACGTTGGCTAAATGCCGTCAACATGACTATTGGACAGATCTTCTCTGTCGACACCACTCGTGCTGCCGCAAGTCCATCAAGGCCAGGCATTTTGATATCGAAAATTGCAACATCAGGTTTGTGCTCACGAACGAGTTCAATCGCATTATCACCACGACCAGTATCGGCGACCACGACGTAACCCTCTTCTCGCAATGTTTCAACAAGATCCAAACGAATAATCGCTTCGTCTTCTGCGACAACAATTCGAACTGGGTTAGACATCAGTTCCTCCCCAGCTTGTCCAACAATTCATCTTGATTTCTTGTTTGCTCTGCAATTGCACGAAGCAGAAAATCGCGATGCTCGAGCAAGGCTTCTACGTGTCTCTGCGCATCTCGATATTCATGTAATGCGAGAGGTGTTTCTGAAACCAGACTGCGCATCTCCTTGTCATTCGCATCATCTCGCAACGCGTCTAGTTGTTCGTCCAACAACGTGAGTTCAGTTTTTAGTTGCTTCAAGTTCTCAGAATTTCGGCGGAGCCGCTTTTCAATGAGCCTGTGGGCAACACCACGTCTGTTCACATCAGCGAGTGTAGGAGTGTCCATGTTGGTGCCCGAGGTGGGAGTTGAACCCACACACCCTTTCGAATAACGGATTTTGAGTCCGTCGCGTCTGCCATTCCGCCACTCGGGCTTGAGTGAAGTGGGAAACAGCGTACCGACCCCTTGGAAGTTCTACGCTTGTCCCCGACATGCTTGCGTTCACCTTTCCAGGTCAGGGTTCACAGCGCCCGGGTATGGGCCAACCCTGGCTTGGCCATGACAGCTGGGAACTCGTCACTGAAGCATCCGATATTTCTGGCCGCGATCTCGGCCGACTCCTCTTAGAAGCCGATGCCGAGGAGCTTAAGGACACGCGCAACGCCCAGTTGACCACTTTTGTGTCATCACTGATGGTGCTCGACGCTGTTGAGCGTCTTGGCATTGAGCCAAGTCTGTGCGCAGGACACAGCCTCGGTGAATACACAGCGCTTGCCGCAACCGGTGCGCTTGGTTTTGATGAAGGTATTCGTCTTGTCGTTGCCAGAGCAGATGCGATGCACGATGCGGGAAATGAATCGCCCGGCACGATGGCTGCAGTTCTTGGACTCGATGACGATGAAGTTGAAACAGCATGTCGACTTGCCGACAGCGATGTGTGGGTAGCCAACTTCAATGCTCCTGGTCAGATCGTTATTGCTGGTTCCGTAGAAGGAGTTGCAAAAGCAACTGATCAAGCAAAGGCACTCGGGGCAAAACGTGTGATGGCGCTTCCCGTGTCGGGCGCGTTCCACACTCCATACATGACCAGCGCGCGCGAACGTCTGCGCGAAGCAATTGCGCTAGCCAAACCGCGCAACATTGACGTACCGGTCATCAGCAACGTTGATGCACGTGCACACGACAGCGGCGAAGAATGGTCGACCCTGTTGTCAGCCCAACTTTCCTCACCAGTGCGTTGGAAGCATTGCTTGCTCACCATGGCAGAGGCTGGCATCGTCGGCTTTATCGAACTTGGTCCGGGCGGAGTGCTCACTGGAATGGCCAAGCGAACCATTGAGGGTTCGAAATCAATCAGCGTTGCCACGCCTGATGATCTTGACAAATTAATTGAATGGATCGACGCGCTTCAGCCAACTGCCACATTGCCACCTGGTTCTGTGCATGAAGGCGAACATCTCTTTGCAGTTGAACGTATGGTGGTTTCTCCAGCTGCTGGTTTATTTCAGAAGATCTCATCCGTACCTAATAAGTCGCAAATCGAAGTTGGACAGATCATCGGTCATGTTGCAGAAACTGAAGTTCGTTCACCATTTTCTGGCATTTTGCAAAACTTCATTGCTGTCGACGGAGAACGTGTGACTGCTCATCAACCAATCGCTTGGTTGCGAACTCACTAAGGTTTCTTCGCATGCCAACCATTCCCGCTCACGCCATCGGTGGCGTCATCACTGGTTGGGGTACTGCACTTCCTCCGAAGGTTGTGACAAATGCTGATTTGTCGAAGACCATGGAAACTTCCGACGAATGGATCCGCGAGCGCACAGGTATCCATCGCCGACATATTGGCGGAAGTACCGCTGAACTCTCAGTAGAGAGCGGGCGAATCGCCATGGAGATGGCTGGTGTTTCTCCAGACCAAATTGACGCTCTTGTGTTGTCAACCACCACCCCAGATCGCCAAGTACCCGCAACTTCAGCAACAGTCCAGAATCTGCTTGGCCTGAAGTGCGGGGCTTTTGATATCAACGCTGCCTGTTCCGGTTTTGTGTACGGACTCGTTGTTGCTCATGGACTTATTGCTATGGGCTCAACGAAAGTTCTCCTCATCGGCACTGACACTCTTTCGCGCATAACTGACTGGACCGATCGCAATACCGCAATTTTGTTTGCCGATGGTTCTGGTGCAGCCGTTATTGAAGCAACAACTGGTAATTCCGAATTGCTCGGCTGGGACTTAGATGCCGATGGCTCCGCCGAAGAATTGCTCTACGCCGAAATAGGCGGAAACATTCATATGGATGGCAAAGAAGTATTTCGTCGCGCAGTGCGCATCATGGTTGACTCCGCACAGAAATCCATGCACATTGCCGGTGTTGCCGCTGATGACATTGCGCTCATCGTCCCCCACCAAGCAAACACCAGAATCATCAGTGCAGCTTGCGAGCGCCTCGGTATTCCAATGGATCGCACCAGCACGGTGTTGCACGAGACAGGCAACACCTCTTCTGCTTCAATCCCACTTGCTTTATTTGATGCTGCAAACGGCGGCGCAATGAGCGGACGCACATTGCGTGAAGGCGATTTGGTTTTGGTTGTTGGATTCGGCGCTGGAATGACCGCAGCAAGTGCCGTGTTGCGTTGGAACGGAAAGGGACTCCGAGCATGACCACTGAAACAACATCACCACGAGTGGTCTTAGTGACTGGCGGTTCTCGCGGCATCGGACTTGCCTGCGCACGTCACTTCGCGGCTCTCGGTGATTACGTTGCAGTTACCTACAACTCGTCGCCACCACCTGGCGAGTTTTTCGCAGTCAAGTGCGACGTCACTAACAACGAAGATGTAGACAACGCATTCAAGGCAATCGAAGATAAGTTTGGTCCTGTTCAAATTCTTGTTTCGAATGCTGGAATCACGCGCGACGGACTTCTTCTGCGAATGGGCGAAGACGACTTTGCATCTGTCATCGACGCCAACCTCACCGCCGCATATCGAGTCTGCAAACGTGCAACGCAAGGCATGTTGCGCGCTCGATCTGGTCGCATCATCTTGATGTCGAGCGTTGTCGCATTGATGGGTTCTGCTGGACAAGCAAATTACTCTGCAAGCAAAGCAGGTTTAGTTGGACTCGCCCGTTCTTTGGCGCGTGAATTGGGTTCGCGTTCAATCACTGTCAATGTGGTTGCTCCTGGCCCAATCGATACCGACATGACGGCGGCACTCGGTGAAAAGCGACTCGAAGAGATCGCCTCTGCGGTACCTCTCGGTCGAACAGGAACTGTGGACGAAATTGCAGGAGTCGTGTCTTTTCTTGCAAGCCCAGCAGCGGCCTACATCACGGGTGCGATAATTCCCGTTGATGGTGGGCTCGGCATGGGCCATTGATCCCTTTTTCTTTTGCCGCGTAGTACTGTAAGTGCGCAACGAAAACCAAGGAGAAAATCATGAGCCAGGAATTGTTTGAACGCTTCACCAAGTGTGCAGTAGATGTGTTGTCAGTAGATGCTTCAAAGATCACGCCGGAAGCAAGCTTTGGTGACGACCTAGATGCAGACAGCCTCGACTTGGTTGAACTCGTTATGGCACTCGAAGAGGAATTCGGTATTGAAGTACCTGAGTCTGACCTTGAAGGTGTCGACACTGTCGGCAAAGCCTTCGCGCTCGTCACGTCAAAAGTCAAGTAAGCCCCTTAGGTCTCGCTACCTATGCAAGGTGCTGGTCACCGCGTTGTCATAACTGGTTACGGAGTGGTTGCTCCATGCGGTATCGGTAAGGAGGCTTTTTGGACAGGACTCCTCGGGCCAGGTTTCTCTGGTTCGAAGTCCATTGAGATTGAAAACTGGGATCCGCTTCCCTATTTCGACAATCCAAAAGATGCGCGTCGTTCTGACCGTTGCGAACAATTCGCTCTTGCAGCTGCTGGTGAAGCAATCGCGCAGTCAGGCGAATTGCCGTACGATCGCTCCCGCATCGGCACCATCTTTGGAACCGGCATTGGCGGCCTGCGCACGCTTGAAGAGAATGTCATCATTCGGGTCGAAAAGGGTGAACGTCGCGTTTCGCCTTTTCTCGTTCCCATGATGATGTCAAACGCTTCTGGCGCAGCAATTTCTATGCGCTACGGGTTTCAAGGCCCTGCTGAAACCATTTGCACAGCATGCGCGGCAGCAACACATGCCATTGGCAATGCAGCACGTCTTGTTGCTTGGGGCAGATGCGATGCAGTTGTTACTGGTGGAGCTGAAAGTGCTGCAACCATCACTGCACTCGCAGGGTTTAGCAATATGACAGCACTATCAAGCACTTTGGTGAGTAAACCGTTTGACGCCACGCGCGATGGTTTCATCATGGGTGAAGGTGCTGCGGTGTTTGTGCTTGAGCGCATGGATCTCGCGATTGCACGTGGAGCCATCATCATCGCAGAAATAGTTGGCGCAGCAAGCAATGCCGATGCTCACCACATCACTGCTCCGTCTCCAGGTGGCGTAGGCGCTTCACGTTGCATGCAAATGGCACTTGAAGACGCGGGTTTGCAACCAAGCGACATCAAGCAGATCAATGCGCATGGAACCAGCACTCCATTGAATGACGCTGCTGAAGCGCAAGCGATCGAAACCGTGTTCGGCAAAAACACCGTGCCTGTCGTGTCCATCAAGGGCGTCACTGGTCACCCATTAGGAGCAGCCGGTGCACTTGAGGCTGCAGCTGTACTTCTCAGCATGGAGAAGAAGTTGATCCCGCCGACAGCAGGGACCCAAGGAATTAGCGAAGACATGAACATTGATGTTGTTATTGGCTCTGCCCGCTCATGGGAACCTGGTCCAACCATCTCAAATAACTTTGGTTTCGGTGGCCATAACGGCTCCGTGATTATTTCGCCTTACAAATAAATCACGCGTCGACTACGACAAACAGCAATTCACACTCACAAGCAATTTCGCCGTTCACTTTTGCAATTCCAGCACCCTTGCCAGCACGTGCTGACATACGCCCAATGCTCGCGGAAATCTCAAGTGTGTCCCCTGGAAGAACTTGCCTTCTAAAGCGAGCTCCGTCGAGACCTCCGAAAAGCGGCAACTTGCCCGCAAACTTTGGATCACTCACGATTGCGAGAGCTCCAGTTTGCGCTATGGCCTCACACATCAATACGCCTGGCAGCGTTGGACGACCCGGAAAATGTCCCGCAAAAAACCACTCTTCGCCAGTCAACTTCCAAATAGTCGACGCCGAAATGCCAGGTGTCAACTCGGTGATTTCGTCAACAAAGATGAACGGATCTCGATGTGCAACGAGATCACTCGGCTTCGGAAATGTCATTACTTACCCAAAGCTTCTAACAGTTTTGTTGGCGTGTCTTTTGGTGAGATCTTGTACCACGCCTTCACAATGGTGCCATCTGCGCCAATGAGAAACGCTGAGCGCTCAATACCCATATATTCGCGCCCATACATAGATTTCTTCTTCCATACTTTGTATGCCTTAGCCACCTTGTTATCCGCATCTGACAGCAATGGAAACCCGAGCTCATACTTCTCGTCGAACTTCAATTGCTTTGCTGGCAAGTCTGGGCTAATTCCGATGATTGCCGTGCGACCAATCTGATCAGCAATGTCACGCAGACCACACGACTGTTGTGTGCAACCAGGCGTGTCGGCTTTGGGATAGAAGTACACGAGCACTTTGCGCTTTGCATACTTCTTCAGCGAAAGCTTCTTGCCGTTCTGATCAAGCAATTCAATAGCCGGTGCTACAGATCCTTCTTTCAACATGGAAAGAACTTACTTCAAACCGACTGCAGCATCGAGAGCCTTGCGGACTTCACCAACGTATTCACCAACCGCATCGGCATCATGTTCGATCAGTCGACGCATAACCGAAGCGCCCATTACGACTCCATCGGCCACCACTGAAGCTTCGACTGCTTGAGCCGCATTCGAAACACCCACACCGATGAGCACTGGCACGTCTGTCAATGCTTTCAAGCGAGCGGCAAGTTTGGTTGCCGTGCTCGCAAGTTCGTCACGCTCTCCAGTCACACCAAGCAGACCAACTGCATACACAAAACCGTTGCACCTCTGCAGAATTCGCGGCAGGCGCTCCTCGGGAGCGGTTGGGGCGGCGAGCATGACCGTTTCGATTCCCGCGCCATCAGCTGCGACACACCAATCAGTTGCTTCTTCAAGTGGAAGATCTGGAACGATCGCTGCACATACGCCAGCCTCTACCAATGAGTGAGAAAAACGCTCGTTGCCAGCCGAATGCACGGTGTTGTAGTAACACATCACCGCGAGAGGAACATCGATGTCGATGTTCCTCAATTCTTGAAGAATGGACAACGGAGTTGCGCCCCGCTCAAGCGCCTGCTCGGAAGCAAGTTGGATCATCGGACCATCCATCACAGGATCTGAAAATGGAATACCGATCTCAATTGCATCTGCGCCATTGGCAGCAGCAGCTCGAACCGCATCAGTCCAACCTAAATATCCACCTGTGATGTATGGAACGAGAAGTTTTCGACCAGCATCGCGTCGAGCACGAAGATGGCTCTCCAGTTTTCCTGTGTGTAGAACAGTCATGAGTTAACCCAATATGTCCATCATCTGGGCAACGTCTTTGTCTCCTCTGCCAGACAAATTCATCAACACTGTTTTGCCCTGCATGTTTGGCGCTTCACGTGCAATCCAGGCAACCACATGTGCACATTCAAGTGCAGGAATGATTCCTTCAGTTTTCGCAAGAAGTTGGAAGCCTTCGATCACTTCAGCATCGGTCACGCTTGGATATTCTGCGCGGCCAATGGAAGCGAGGTACGAGTGCTCTGGACCAACACCTGGGTAGTCGAGCCCGGCACTAATTGATTGTGCTTCTTGCACTTGTCCATACTCGTCTTGCATCAGATAGCTGCGCATGCCGTGCACAACTCCTGGAACTCCGCGCCCGACCGCTGCTCCGCCTGCTGGTTCTACTCCGATTAATCGCGCATGCGTATCTACGAAACCTGAAAAGATTCCAATTGCATTCGAACCACCGCCAACGCAAGCAGCGACAAAATCAGGATCAGCTCCAAGCAATTCGCGACATTGCGCTCGTGCTTCAGTTCCGATCACGCTTTGAAATTGGCGAACCATGAATGGATACGGATGCGGACCCATCACCGAGCCAATTGCGTAATAGGTGTGTTCAACAGTCGCCACCCAGTCGCGCATCGCTTCGTTGACCGCATCTTTCAATGTGCGGCTACCCGACTTAGCTGGAACTACTTCTGCGCCAAGTAAACGCATTCTGAAAACGTTCAGAGCCTGTCGCTCAACGTCTACTTCACCCATGTACACCTTGCAACCAAGGCCAAGCAGGGCTGCAGCAGTCGCCGATGCAACACCGTGCTGCCCAGCGCCTGTCTCGGCAACAATGCGCTTCTTGCCCATCCGCTTCGCTAATAGCGCCTGACCAAGCACACTGTTGATCTTGTGCGATCCCGTGTGATTCAAATCTTCACGCTTCAGAATCAAGCGAATTCCAAGTTTGCGACCAAGGTTGTGGCACTCCGTAAGGATTGAAGGCCTACCTGCGTAATCACGCAAGAGATCGTTGAGTTCGGTACGAAACACCGTGTCGTTCCATGCATCGTGAAAGGCTGCTTCGAGTTCTTGACAGGCAGGAACAAGGGTTTCAGGCACAAAGCGCCCACCGAATTCGCCAAAACGACCATCAGCACCAGGCGTTGTCAACATGCTTCTAATGTACTTGCGATGTCGGCGGGTCGGCCTAGCCGAGCACTGCATCTCGAGCATTTGTAATGAAGTGACGCATCTTTACAGCGTCCTTTAGACCAGGTGCTTTCTCCACGCCACTGCTGACGTCCACTCCCCATGGTCGAACTTGCGCTATTCCAGCTGCAACATTCTCTGGGGTCAAACCACCAGAAAGCATCAGCCGAATGTCTGTGGGTATGTCCTGCAACAACTCCCAGTCATAAGCAGTGCCAGACCCTGGGTGCAATCCGTCAACCAAAATCGCATCGGACGCAAAGTTGCTCGCATTCGCAGCATCTTGTGACCCTGCTACAACTGCCTTGATGACGAACCGAACATCAGTTGCAACTTCTGCTGTCATAGCCGGAGTTTCGTGGCCGTGTAATTGCGCACCTTGCATACGGGCTTCATTCACAATCTCAATTATGCGTGAAGGTGTTTCGTTGCGGAACACTCCGACCGTCACCGTTTCGGGCGGAAGACGTTTGACAATTTCGCGCGCAAGTGCCGGAGAAATCTGCCGTGGGCTCGGGGCAAACACGAACCCCAAAGCATCGGCTCCTAAAGCAACAGCAAGGAGAGCGTCTTGCTCATTGGTAATGCCGCAAATCTTGATGAACATGGCTAGGTCACCTTCAAATCACGTACCGCTGCAACTGGATCACTTGAGGTAACAATCGACTCGCCCACCAACACCGCGTCGTATCCGGCGTCACGTAGTCGTCGAGCATCATCTGCATTCCTCACACCAGATTCCGCAACACGAACAACTGTTGGAGGAATGAGTGGAGCCATTCGCTCTGCACGTGCGTGGTCAACTTCAAAAGTGATGAGATCGCGTTGATTGACACCAACGATAGTTGCGCCAACATTGAGAGCTCGCTCAATCTCGCGATCATCATGTGTTTCAACAAGAACTTCCAAACCGACATGAATGGCAAGATCATGAAAGCGCGAAAGCTCGTCATCGGTTAGCGCGGCAGCGATGAGCAATACGCAGTCAGCACCCATAAGACGAGCATCAACCACATCAAATTCCGAAACCGTGAAATCTTTGCGAATGACAGGAAGCGACGTGCTTGCACGGGCAAATTGAAGATCCTCTACCGAACCGCCGAAGAAATACTCATCGGTTAACACCGACAAACACGATGCACCACCTTGTTCGTACAGCGAGGCGATGTGCGCAGCGTCAAGATTTGGGTGAAGCACACCCTTGGACGGCGACTTTCGCTTGATCTCCGCAATGACACACAGATTCTCTCGAGAACCCTGAACAAGTTGATCACCGAAACCTCTGGTCGAGGAAAGTACACGGGCCTGAGCAACAAGATCATCCAAATTTCGCTGATCACGCGCAGCAACTTCGCGGTGGATCTGGACGATCTTGTCTAGATACAAGGCTTAGAGACCCTTGCCGCCAATCGGCGAAAGCAAGTTGAATTCAGGAGCTCCATCGACAAAATCAGCAAGTGATTTCGAGAAGACTTTGAAAGCATCGCTTCCCATATGCGCATTCATCGCATCTTGGTTCGCGTACAACTCGTAGAACCACACAACGTCGGCGTCCAAAACGTCGTGATGGAAAATGTATGTCACAGTTCCAGATTCACCTTCAGCAGTTGCCAAACCTGGCTTAACTGCTTCCGTGAATGCATCACGCTGACCGGCTTTAATTCGTAGTTTGACTGCCACTGCTACTTTGCTCATGATTCCTCCTGTTAGAACCCTAATTTTTCACTAAGAACTTGCTCGAGGCGATCAATTGACACTCGTTCTTGTTGTGTGGTGTCGCGTTCGCGGATAGTCACCTGACCATCTTCAAGCGAATCGAAGTCAACGGTGATGCAATACGGTGTTCCAATTTCATCTTGGCGTCGATAACGACGTCCGATTGCTTGGGTTTCGTCGTAATCGCAGTAATACCGCTTGCTGAGGGTCGAGAAAATTTGATCCGCGAGAGGTGTGAGTGAATCCTTCTTCGATAGCGGCAAGATGGCAACTTGATACGGAGCCAAGCGCGGGTGCAAACGCAGCACTGTGCGCGGTTCTTCGTTCACCACGTCTTCGTCGTATGCGGCAAGCAAGAACGCTGCCATTGTGCGGTTAGCTCCGGCTGCAGGTTCCACTACGTATGGAACGTAACGCTCGTTCGTCGCTTGATCAAAGTAATCAAGTTTCTGTTTTGAGAACTCTGCGTGACGGTTGAGATCGAAGTCTGTGCGCTGCGCAATTCCTTCAAGCTCTCCCCAACCCCAAGGGAACCTGAATTCAATGTCGCTTGTTCCACTTGAGTAATGCGAGAGTTCATCAGCCTCATGTGCGCGTAGACGCAGCATGTCCGCTGGTATACCTAAGTCGATATACCACTGCATGCGCGTTTCGCACCAGTAGTCGTACCACTTGGCGCTTTCAGCGGGAGAAACAAAGAATTCCATTTCCATCTGCTCAAACTCGCGAGTTCGGAAGATGAAGTTTCCAGGCGTAATTTCATTACGGAATGACTTTCCAACCTGAGCAATTCCGAATGGAGGCTTCTTACGCGAAGTTTGCAGAACATTCGCGAAGTTGACGAACATACCTTGAGCGGTTTCTGGGCGCATGTACACCGTTGCGCCTTCGCCCTCTACTGGACCAGCATGAGTCTGGAACATGAGGTTGAACGCACGAGCTTCAGTGAAGGTGCAACCCTTCATCTTTTGAGGGCAATCACGTGCTTCTAATTGATCTTCACGGAAACGACGATTACACACCGTGCAATCAACCAGTGGGTCGCTGAAATTAGACAAGTGACCGCTTGCCTCAAACACTTGAGGTGGTCCAAGAATGGCAGCGTCGATCAACACAACATCGTCACGCTGTTGCACCATGCTGCGCACCCATGCATCTTTCACATTGCGCAACATGAGCGACCCAAGCGGGCCGTAGTCATACGAGGATCGGAACCCTCCATATATCTCGGCACTCGGAAAGACGAAACCGCGGCGTTTGCAGAGGTTGACAACTTGCTCTAAATCGCTTGCGGGCATGGCTACAGACTACAACCCGACTAGTGACGGGGACTGAACATTGCGACTGACCTCAGTCGCCGTTCAATGTGATGCTCCATTGCCTGTGTCGCTAGTTGAGAAATTTCAAAACTTGCAGGAGATTCTGGCTGTGCAAGCGCAACATTGAGTTGCCCTCCCAGTACTTGCTGCAACAGGTCAATAGCTGGTTGTGAAACGCTGACGCCTGTACGACACGTTCGACACTGCACACCACCATGGAAGATGTCGAAGGCAACTAAACCGTCCTTTGAGGCACACACCACGCATGATTGAACCTGTGGGCTTACTCCTTCAGCGGCGAGCAACTTCCAATAAAAAGCTGCGAGCATCACCGGCGACTCTTGCTCCATTAACGCATTCAGCGCTCCGTTCAACATGTGGTACAGATGCGGCGAGGGCTCTCTGTCTTCGGCAATTTGATCCACCGCTTCGAGCATCGACATGCCTTGGGTCAACTTGTCGAGATTGTTGTGTAGTCGTGCCGACGAATCAATGAGTTCAACCTGCGAAACGGTGTCCAGTTCCCTGCCTTTGTACAGCTGAACCTCAACATGGCTCATCGGTTCTAGTCGCGCGCCAATCTTCGATTTTGTTTTGCGAATGCCTTTAGCCACCGCACGAACTTTTCCGTGCTGCTCAGTCATCAGTACGACAATGCGATCTGATTCTCCGAGTTTGTAACTCCTCAACACCACGCCTTTATCTCGATACAGCGTCATGAATCCACACCACCAAAACGACGATCCCTGCGCTGGAAGTCATTAATTGCTAATTCGATGTCTTCAATGTTGCAGTGCGGCCATTGAATGTTCAGATACACAAGCTCGCTGTAGGCAAGTTCCCACACGAGAGATGCTGGTAACTGTGTTGGATCGCCGAAAATCACCACAAGATCTGGCTCGCACGCTGCGGGATGCAATATCGCGTTCGCCAAACTCTTTTCGGCGAGCTTCTCTTCAGATAAACCATTAACCGCTCTGACAAACCTCTGCTGACCGTCTGCGCAGGTATCGATGACTACAGACATTGTGCCGCTCAGCAACAACTTCCCATCCACAAGTTGAGCACCACAGGTTTGTGCAATTTTCTGGATGAGCTCACCATCTTTTTGCAAGTCTGTAAAACCAGAATATGGATACACCGTGAGCCAATCGGCTCCAATCTGTTCTACCGATGCCCTCAAAGTTGCGATGTACTGCGTCCAATCTGAAGACGACATTTCTCTCCACTGATCGAGCTTTCCCCCGACAACAAGAACGTGTCGTAATGATGAACTGTCAGCCACATCTCTATTGTCGCACGCCATCACTGCCCACATCAGTAAGGTGTTCGGCATGGATACGGCGAGTCAACAATCTCCCATCCATATCGCCTGCATCATGGACGGCAATGGTCGCTGGGCTAAACGACGAGGACTTCCCCGCACTGAAGGCCACACAGCCGGAGAAGAAAACCTCGCAGAAGTGGTGCGTGTCTGTGCGTCGCGCAATGTTGGCTGGCTCACTGTTTTTGGATTTTCGACCGAGAACTGGGTTCGTCCTCCCGCAGAGGTGAAACACATTCTCTCCTTACATAAACGTCTGTTTGGACGAATTGAAGAACTCAATGCCAACAACGTTCGAATCCAATGGATCGGCCGTCCATTCGACGAACCGGGCTCTAAGACTCCCGGATTTATTCAGAAGGCAATTTTTCAAGCCATTGAAGACACAGCACACAACACTGGCATGGTGCTGACTGTCGCTTTTGACTACGGAAGTCGTGCAGAGTTGCTACGTGCTGCGCAGCTCTCGCGAGCAAGCCACCAAACCGCACACGATGTTTCGCCACTAGAGATCACAAACCATTTGTATGCACCAAACCTTCCGCCAGTCGACGTTGTGGTGCGAACTTCTGGTGAATCTCGAATCTCTAATTTCATGTTGTGGCAAATCAAGGGAGCCAAGGTGTACTTCACCGAGCGAACATGGCCAGATTTTGATGCACACGAAATAGACAACGCACTCAAGTTGGTTCATGCCCGCTAACAAGAAACACGAACTTGATGTCGCAGATCTTCTTCAAGCAGTGGTAGACACGCTGCCAAATGTTGAAACGCGATCAGGTCAGGTCACGATGGCAACTGCTATCGCAGATGCAATCGCAAACAAGCGACACCTAATTGTTCAAGCTGGGACGGGTACTGGGAAAACTCTGGGCTACTTAGTGCCTGCAATTGCATCAGGACAACGAGTTGTTGTTTCCACCTACACGAAGGCGCTGCAGGATCAACTTGCAAAACACGACTTACCTGTTTTGTCTTCAGCGCTCACCCCAATCATCGGTCGCGAAATTTCATGGGCAGTGTTGAAGGGTCGCAATAACTATCTTTGCACACAGCGCATTGCCGAAATCAGAGAACCAAAACAGCACAAGCTCGATCTTCAAGAATTCAGCGCACAAGTGAAGTCCGATATTGACAAGCTTGTTGCTTGGTCTGAAACAACCACCACTGGAGATTCAGGCGATTTGTCATGGTCACCTCGTGACGCCGCTTGGCGTCACGTGAGTATTGGCAGTGACGAGTGCCCTGGTGCAAGCCGCTGCCCATCAGGTGACACGTGCTTCACCGAGCGTGCACGGGATGTTGCATCTATTGCCGATGTCATTGTTGTCAACACACACATCTACGGCTTAGACGTCGCAACTGATGGCGCGTTACTTCCTGAACATGACGTGGTGATATTCGACGAAGCACATCAACTCGAAGACGTCATGAGTGCGTCAGTCAGCATGGCAATCAGTCCTGGAAGCATCCAGCATGTAATTGGCGCACTGCGTTCAATAGTGAGAGATGATGCATTAACCGGATCCCTTCAGCAGCTTGCGTCTGAATTTGGTGGTTACATCGCGGGCGAAGTGGATAAACGTGTTCCACTTCCACTCCCTGATGACATTCAGGATGTACTCGCCCGGTTGCGCTTAAAGATCGACGAAGCCGTGGCAGGCCTGAAGGCGATTTCCAGCAACGATGAATCGGCAAAGCAACGGATTCTGAGAGGGCAAACGCTGAGCACTCGATTGATCGAAGTAATTGATGGCTCCCTTACTGCCGGATCACGAACAGTGGCTTTCGTCAGTGGCAGCAAAGATCGACCGATTCTTGAACTTGCGCCTCTCCATGTAGGGCCTTCACTGAACAACGGTATTTGGTCGAAACGAACAGCAATTCTCACCAGCGCCACCATCCCCCTAGCGATGCCGACTCGCGTTGGACTGAATGAAGACGATGTAGACGCGATTGACGTAGGTAGCCCGTTTGATTACGAGAATTCTGCACTGTTGTACTGTGCAAAACATCTGCCGTTGCCGAGCGATCCACGAAGAGACGACGCCGTTCATGACGAGCTTGAGAATCTGATTTACGCATCTCAAGGCCGCACATTGGCATTGTTCACCACGTATCGAGCGATGCATGCAGCCGCCGATGAAATGACGCGTCGACTTGAATACAAAATTTGGCGACAAGATGACCTACCGAAAATGGCTTTGGTGGATGCGTTCGCATCCGAAGAGTCCGCTTGCTTGTTTGCTACAGCAGGATTCTTTCAAGGAGTAGACGTTCCTGGGCAGACCCTCAGTCTCGTAGTAATTGACAAAATTCCATTCCCTCGCCCCGACGACCCACTACTCAGTGCCAGACGAGACGAGATCGGAAAGACGTCATTCAGTGAGATCGACATTCCACTTGCTGCCACTCAACTAGCTCAGGCAGCAGGTCGATTAATCCGATCGCGGAAAGACTCGGGTGTAGTTGCCATTCTTGACCCGCGACTTGCCACTAAGGGTTACGGTAAAAAACTTGTTTCAACGTTGCCACCCATGAAACGCACCATTGAGTTCTCCGAAGTTGTGCAGTTTCTTAAGTCCATCTAGCGATTTAACTCAGCAGTCGATAACCCATTCCTCGAACGGTGACGATCATGGTCGGCTCTTCGGGTTGGGTCTCAACCTTTACTCTCAAGCGTCGAACGTGCGCATCCACCAAACGTGAATCGCCTAAATACTCGTATCCCCACACCCGCTCGAGTAGTTGATCTCGCGACATCACCATTCCGGGATGATCTGCAAACTCAACCAACAACCGATATTCAGTTTTCGTAAGCGGAATTTCAACCCCGGCCTTTTTCACAATGCTCAGGTTGCGGTCTATTTCAACATCGCCAATCCTGTTCAAGGATTTTGCACTTGACGGAGATGGCTCGACAGTTTGCGTTCTACGCAACGCTGCGCGTATGCGTGCTGCAAGTTCTTTTGGAACAACAGGCTTTGTCACATAGTCATCTGCACCCGCATCAAACCCGTTCACCAAATCAGATGTATCGGTTTGAGCCGTCACCATGATGACTGGAGTGATGCTTGTTCGTCGGATCGCCCTACACACTTCAAAACCTGAGATATCGGGCAATCGAAGATCCAGCAAAACAAGATCCGGATCTATTTGCCCAAACATTTTGATACCGGTTTCTCCATCGCCTGCTTCAGCGACTTCATAACCTTCATCCTCAAGCACAAGCCGCAGTGCCGTACGAATGGCTTCGTCGTCTTCAATGAACAGCAGGGTAAACATCGCTATGAAGTCTGCCCGATACGGGCAAATAGTTACAGAAAACGCACACAAATCATCAGCAAATGTCATACAGGGCAAGCAGAATTTGCCTATCGAATCGGCGGGTGTTCATGCTCCCCCTTGAACCCCGCCGGTTCCGGTCTTGCCCTTTTACTGCCATGCTGTATCCATGAGTCAGTTGCGCTTCCCACGAAAAATAGGGTTGAAGCACAGAATGGTGTTGTTCTTCGGTCTTGCGGCAATGGCAGCAGCCATAGCGCTCAGCGTGGTGACCTATGCCAGCACCCGCTCATATCTGCTAGGTCAACGATCAGAAGTTGCTCAACGACAGGCTTTCAATAACGCGCAGCTCATGCGCAATATCGTCGAAGCCGACAGTGCAAATATCGCCGACCTCGTAACGCAAATCAGGACCGAACAAGGTGGATACGCAGTCGTGCAACTTGATGAACGACCAGGACGAGCGTCGCTGTTCTATGCGCAGGAACCTCTTCGATTCACTCAATCAAATTTGCCTCCAGAGTTAGTTGAACGAACACTCAACGACAAGACAAGCAGACAGCGATTTCAATTCGAGAACAAGCCATACGAAGCCATTGGGGTTGCTGTTCCGTCAATCGGTCTCTATTACTTTGAAGCGTTTCCCGTAGCCGACGTGCAGAATACGCTTCGCACCATTCAAATCACACTGCTCATCGGAGTGGTGCTCATTACTCTCGCCGCAGGAGTTCTTGGATTAACCATGAGCCGGACGGTGCTTCATCCGCTCACACGAGTTGCGTTTGCTGCAAATCAAATTGCTACAGGTGGTCTTGATACTCGGTTGGTTCAGGAAGACGACTCAGACCTTGACCGCCTTGTTGTTTCATTTAACGAGATGGCAGATGCCGTGCAACAACGAATTGAACGTGAACAACGTTTTGCAAGTGATGTAAGCCATGAATTGAGATCACCCGTCACCGCCTTGTCTGCAGCTGCAGACGTTCTCGTTTCGCGGCGATCAGAATTCTCCGAACGAAATCAGCAAGCTATTGACATCATGCAGAAACAGATTGAACGCTTTGACAGAACCGTCCTTGATCTCTTAGAACTTTCCCGCCTTGACGCCCAAGTTGCAGACCATGAGACTGAAGACGTTCAACTCAACGACCTCATCAGTCGCATCATGCATCGATATGGCTATGGCGAAATTCCATTCGTCAGTTCGGTCCAAGCTTCGGACGGCGAGATCAGGGCCGACGACGAAACGCGGCTCGATAGGCGTCGCATCGAGCGCATCTTGGTGAATCTTCTTGAAAACGCCCGGGATCATGCCAACGGAGCCACAAGGGTGACACTCAGCAGCGACGGAAACACGTTTACACTCGCAGTACACGACGCCGGACCTGGAGTTTTAGTGACCGAACGTAAACAAGTTTTCGATCGCTTTGCACGCGGAACAGCATCTCGCAACAGCAAAGGCAGCGGTCTCGGTTTAGCAATAGTGAGAGAACACGCTCGAGCACTTCACGGCAGTGCTCATGTAGAGGAGTCAATCGAGGGTGGATCTAGTTTCGTCATCACGTTTGCGAGGACCGAAGGCTGATCATGATTAAACGTCTGATTCCATTTCGGTTTTGTGCCCTGTGCCTCTTGCTTGCCTCATGTGCTGTTCCGAAATCGGGTCCTGTAGATGAAATCAACTCGAGCGATATTCCATTTGAACTCAACTCTCCTGAGACATCAGCGCCTGCCACCACTACTTCAGTCGAACTGGTTCCCCCATTAACTGGATCTACTTTCGAGCAGGCCGATCTGTATTTTGTTGATGGGTCTTCGCTTGAACGGGTACGACTAGAAATTCCATCCCCAACAGACTTACAGGGTGTATTCACGGCGCTCGTAGCCGGACTACCCGATCCTGCACACACCAAAGTGAAGACTCTTCTGCCAGTCGACTTCGTTGCGGTGATTGAAGTTGAAGGTGGAGTTGCAAACGTCAATGCAAATCGCGTTTACCTAGATTCGATTAAGCCCAACGAGCAACGTTTGGCGATTGCTCAAATTGTGCTCACGCTCACCAGCCAACCTGGTATTGGGCAAGTGACATTTAGCGTTGGAGGAAAAGCAATCGGTGTGCCTCGTGGACGCGGTGACATTGCAGGAGCCGGCACACCCGTGACCTTTGACGACTACAAAATGTTGATTGCGAAGTAACTAGTAACCAAGTCGCTCAACACGATCTGGTCGCTGCTGCCAGTTTTTGTCAACCACTACAGCAAGCTCGAGATACGTGCCCTTTGGTAACTGCTTGCGAACGGCAGTTCCCACTTCTTTCAACAGCAGTCCACCCTTACCGATGACCATTCCTTTTTGGCTATCGCGCTCTACAGCAATTTCGCACCGCACTTTGTTGTCTTCCCATTCGGTTACACGAGTAGCTATTGAATACGGCAATTCATCAAAGGTGATCGCAAGCAATTGTTCACGAACAAGTTCAGCAACCCATTCACCAGGAGATGTTTCGGTTGTCATCTCGGCTGGGTACAACTGCTCACCTTCGGGAAGCAGTTTTCCTAAATGCTGTGCCAACTCTGCAATACCCGCACCCGTCTGTGCACTCACTGGAAAATACTCAGATGCACCAAGCTCGCTCAACTTCGTTAACTGCTTCAGAATTTGTTGCGGAGATGCTCTGTCAATCTTGTTCAAAATGACGATCGCCTTAGACATGTCGATGTGACTAGCCACCCACTGATCTCCGGACCCAAATGGTTGAGTTGCATCGATGACCAAACAAACGACATCTACGTCTTTTGTTGACTCCAAGGCTGTGGCATTTACACGCTCGCCCAATGCACTTACCGCCTTGTGCAAGCCCGGCGTGTCAACGAAGATGATTTGATAGTCGTTCTTGGTCACGACTCCACGAATTCGAGTGCGCGTAGTTTGCGGTTTGTCAGAAACGATGCTGACCTTCACTCCGCACAAGGCATTTACAAGAGTTGACTTACCGACATTTGGGCGTCCAACAAGTGAAACAAAGCCCGAACGCATATCAACAGGCTAGTTCTGCAAGAATGAAACGGTGCAGAACATCAATTGGAAGAAGTGGTTCGACCGGATGCAACCACAGACGTTGCAAATCGCAACCTGGTTGCTGTACATCAACGGGTTTTTCGCTTTTGCGAACTTCGTAGATAGCCGAATGGAACTGGGATACATCCGTCGATTCTTTACTTTCGGTCCTGTGTACGGGCTTGCCGTTATTGCTGTTCACGTTCTTGGTGGATTGCTTATGGCCAACGAACACAAGATTGGCTACAAAATTGCCGTTGTTGCCTCGTTTACGCCGTTCGTTTCAAACCTGATCGTTTATCGGTCCCTCATTGGTGTTTCATTCCTTGGCTCCATTTTTGATATTGCACTAATCGCGCTGCTCCTGCACACGCAAAGCCGATCCCATCAAAAAGTGTGGTTCCGCTAGCTCAAACGCTCAAGTTCGTTCTTGGTCTGTGTTTTCTGCAACACTGAAGCCATGGCAACCATCATTAAAGATCAAGCAGACCTCATGGCTCATGTTGGCCAACATCTCGGTTACAGCGAGTACATCACCGTCACCCAGGAACAGGTACAACTCTTCGCAGACGCCACAGGCGACCACCAGTGGATCCACCTAGACACCGAGCGCGCTAAGTCCGGTCCTTTTGGACAGACCATCGCACACGGTTACCTCACGCTTTCATTGGCACCAGTATTGATCGGTCAGATCTGGAAAGTAGAAGGCGTCAAGATGGGCGTCAACTACGGAACGAACAAGGTTCGTTTCATGGCTCCAGTTCCGGTGGGTGCAAAAGTTCGTGCTGGAATCAAGCTTCTTGATGCAACTGAAATTGCCGGCGGAGCCCAAGTTGTACTTGAAACCACCTTTGAGTGTGAAGGTGCGACCAAGCCTTCATGCGTTGCAGAAATTATCTTCCGCCACTACTACTAACCACCTAGCGGTACGTCTTCATAATTTTTGCAAACTCAGTAAGCGTTTGCTTATCTGGATAATCGACGCACCACGGCACAAATCCGCTGCATCCGCGTTCTACGAAATCGGCAATGCGCTCCGCTACTTGATCGGGCGTACCCACAAAGTTCGCATTGCTCCACTGCTCAAAGTTGTCTCCGCGACCACTAGCGATCTGATATTCGCGAAGTTCCTTTTCGGTATCGCGAATGAGAATTTCGCCTGACGTGGTCTTCTTAATCTCGGTCTCGTCGCGATCAACTTTCAGACAATGGCCTTTCAAGATCTCGACTTTGCGTGAAAACTCTTCAGCAGAGCCACCAAAGTTTGAGTAGTCGGCGTGCTGAGCAACGACGCGAAGTGTGAGCTGCTCTCCTCCACCACCAATCCAAATTGGCGGACGTGGTGCTTGCAGTGGCTTCGGATCACAGTTTGCACGAACGAGTTGGTAGTACTTGCCGTCGTAGGTGGTCTCTTCTTGCGACCACATCATCTTGACGATCTCTACGCACTCGCGCAGCATGGCAATGCGATCTTTTGGTACTGGGAATTCGTAGCCGTATCCACGGCATTCGTTTTCGTACCAACCGGCACCAATTCCCCAGTCCAGTCGACCTCCTGAAATCACATCAAGCGTGCTGGTGATTTTTGCCAAGAGTGCTGGCGGTCGATACAGGTTGCAGCCAACCATTTGACCTAAGCGAATGCGAGTGGTGAGCTGGCTGATCGCGGCCATAACCGTCCAACACTCGAACACCGTTTCGTGTGCGGGTCGAGGAACGTTATGAAAGTGGTCGTACACCCAAATTGAGTCAAAGCCAAGCTGCTCAGCGGTCACCGCAATATCCACCGCAGCATTCCACTTGTCTACAGCACTTGGAATGCCAACCAATTCCATTTTCCAGCCCTGCGGCATGAATACGCCAAACGTGATGTCCTGTTTGCTCATAGTGGAAGGTCTCCTGTTGCTTTCTTAGTTGTTCCAAAATCTTTGTAGGCCGAGATTGTACGTTGAGCAATACGCATCTGATGGATCTCGTCAGCGCCGTCTGCAAATCGACTCCATCGCGCTTGTTGCAGCATTCCCGCTAAAGGTGTATCCGTGCTGTAGCCAAGAGCACCATGCACTTGGATTGCACGGTCAATTATTCTCCACAAACTGTTCGCAACGAAATGCTTGGTCATGCTCACTTCGCTTGTGAAGTCCATGCCGTGTTCAATCTTGTACGCAGCATGCAGAATCATGAGTTTGCCCTGATACATCTCCATCGCAGAATCGGCGATGAGCCATTGAATACCTTGCTTCTCAGCAAGCAGTGAACCATGTGAATAACGCTCTAAAGCACGCGCCACCATCATGTCGAGCGCGGTTTCTGCTTGAGCAATCCACCGCATGCAGTGAGCAAGTCGCGCTGGTCCGAGTCGATACTGACCCAACAAGTGGCCCTGCCCGCGTCCGCCGAGCATGTTTGCATTTGACACTCGAAGATCTTTGATTTCGATCTCGCAATGGTTGTGTCCGCCAGACATCGTCTCAACGTCGCGAACGATGTTCCAACCCTCGCTAGGAATGTCCACGATGAAACACGAATTTGCGGCTTGCGGAAGATCTGGATCCTCTTCTGTGCGCGCTACAAGCAAAGCAAACTGAGCACCACGCGCGCCAGAGATAAACCATTTGTGACCGTTGATCACCCATTCATCGCCGTCTTTGTATGCGAACGTTTTAATGAGCGTTGGATCGCTGCCAGCTACTTCAGGTTCGGTCATGGCAAAGCAGGAACGCATGCGACCTTCACACAATGGACGCAAATACTTTTCTTTTTGTTCCGGCGTTCCCCAATGCAACAGCGTGTGCTGGTTGCCCTCATCAGGTGCCTGCGCGTTCAACACGTATGGCCCAATGCTCACCTTGGCTGCTTCAGCCGACACTGCTGCCATGGCTGTTGGACCAAGCCCCATACCACCCCATTCAGCCGGCATATGCGGAAGCCACAGGTTCCAGTCCTCGCGAGCCAACTTGCGCAATTCAACGATGGCCTTCACCACTTGTGCGCGGTCATTTTGATCAATCGCTTCCCACTGCGGGCGAACTTGATCGTCCATGAAGTCACGCACCTTTAGACGCACTGCTTCAATCTCTGGCGAAAACGTAAAGTCGATCATCGGTCCCCAAACCTTTCCCGACCCACAAAGTGGTGAGGTCAATCATCAAGTATTGCCGAGAGTGTCGTAACCTGACGAGGTGAGCAATTCTGACAAAGTGGCTTGGGACACACAGGAACTTCCTCAGGGAGACGCCAAGGCCAAAGTCGTTCAGAACATGTTTGATGCGATCGCTCCGCGTTACGACATGGTGAACCGCATCATGACCTTTCGGCTCGATACGCGTTGGCGCAAAATTGCAGTGCGCAAGCTCGCACTAGCAAAAGGTGCTCGTGTGCTTGATCTCGCTAGTGGAACCGGCGATCTCTGTGTTGACCTTCGCAAGGCCGGTCTCATACCACTCTCGTTTGACATGTCGTTCGGCATGCTTGCTGCCGACCACAGCAAAGCGCCACGAGTGCAAGCCGACATTCTTCGATTGCCAATTGCAACCCAATCTGTCGACGGAGTGACCTGCGGTTTCGCCCTGCGCAACCTGGTTGATCTCAATGTGTTCTTTCATGAAATTGCACGTGTCACGAAATCGGGTGGCCGAATTGCGCTACTCGATGTGAGCACGCCAACCAATCCGCTTATCCGCTGGGGTAACAGCGTCTACTTCGGAAAGGTAGTTCCGCGTATCGGAGGTCTGCTTTCCAATCGCGCTGCCTACAACTACTTGCCGAAAAGCGTGGCGTACTTGCCGTCACCAGAACAATTGGTGACCATGTTGCAAAATGCAGGTTTTGAACATGTGCGGCACGAGCAACTTTCCGGTGGTCTTACGCAATTGATGCACGCAACAAAGAAGTAGCAAGCCCGATGAAAGCAACGTCGTTTCCGTTGTCAGACATCACCGATCGCGAGATTGACCTGAATGATTTCGCAGGTGCAAATGGCTTCCTGTTTGTTCGAGAGGGTGTGGGCTTTGCCGCGGTTGGTATTAGCGCTCGTTTGAGTGCCCCCAAGGCGCGCGAACTAGTGAACGCGATTGAGCACTCACCAACCGATCTTCCAATTGGGGTTGGGCCAATCATGTTTGGCTCAATCCCCTTTGATACGACACGAGATGCTGATTTCATTCTGCCGACAGTGACGCTGTGCAAGACCAGAGAAGGTGAAACCTGGGTGACGGTCATTGATGACGCACCACTTCCGCCACTGGTTGAACCTGCTCCAACTTCAGGAAACGCACAATTCACCGTTCGCGACGGTGTTGCTGTGCCCATTTACCTGAAGGCTGTTGAAACGGCCAGAGATGCAGTACGCAATGGGAAACTCACCAAAGCGGTAATCGCACGTGATGTGTTTGTTGATACAGATACACCAGTAGACATCCATTCATTGCTCCTTCGACTGAGATCTTCGTTTGGCACCAGTTATCGATATTCTTTCGACGGATTTGTTGGTGCATCGCCAGAACTTCTTGTTGCCATTCATGACGATGAGATCAGAAGCCATCCTCTTGCTGGCACCACACCAAGAACTGGCGATCCAGTCAGGGATGAAGCATTAGCCAAGCAATTGCTTGCGAGTACGAAGAACCAAATTGAGCACCGCGTGGTGATTGATATGGTTCATGACACCCTGCTTCCCCATTGCTCATACTTGGACTGGGAAGAAGAACCATCCGTCATTCAAGTTGCAAACGTTCAACACCTCGGAACACTGCTGATCGGCAAACTCTCCGAGCCCCGCATCCATGTTCTTGATGCGGCGCTTGCTTTGTCACCAACGCCAGCACTTGGAGGATTTCCACGCGAGCAAGCGCTTCAGCTCATTTCCCAACACGAAGGAATGGACCGCGATAAATACGGCGGTGCCATCGGCTGGTTTGATAGTCGTGGAAATGGTGTCTTCGCTGTGGCCATTCGTTGCGCGCAATTCAATGAAGCACGAACACAGGCACGCCTGTTTGCTGGTGGAGGCATCGTTGCAGACAGCGATCCCGCAGAAGAACTGGCTGAAACACAGGCCAAACTGCAAGCAATGCTCGCAGCCATCATGCGGCCGTAAATCACTATTTCGTTAAAACCTCGGCAACTGCTGCGTAGAGGGCATTGTGGTGATCAACATTGAGCTTGCGATCGGTACGCACACCAATGATGGAAGTACCGGCATTCCCAAGTTCACGACGAAGATCGTCCTTCGTCGTTGCCCATGCAAATGGAATGCCATGGGTCTTGGCCAATGACTCAAAGTCCACGCTGTGCGGTGTACCGAAAAGTTGCTCGAACTGAGCCCCATCCAACGATTCCGCTTGAGGAAGGAAGGAGAAGATTCCGCCGCCTTCATTGTCGACAACGACGATCTTCATCTGAACATCACGGCGAATTAAGTTGAGCAATCCATTGCTGTCATGCAACATCGCGATGTCGCCGATCAGTAGCGCAGTTAGTGCTTTTGACGACAAAGCAACTCCGACCGCAGTTGACACAACGCCATCAATACCATTTACTCCGCGATTGCTGAACACGCGAACGCCGTCTCGAGCAGGCGCGAACCATTCCAAATCACGCACCGGCATGGAAGATGACACCACCAAATTTGATCCTGGTTCCAGCGATTCGCTTACCGTCACCGCACACACTGGTTCGGTCATTTGATTTGTCTCTGAGAACCGTGCATCGAGCGCGGTACGCGCATTGCGTTCACACTGCTTCCACTCATTTATCCACTCTGATTCGGGCGTTGCTTGTGTTCCGCGCGACATCTCCATGAACAGCTCATTAAATGATCCGACCATGTGAGTGGTCACGATCTTGTCTGGGTCGATGAGTGTTGGCTGCTGAGTGACAGCAATCTGTTCGGCACCGCAACGAGCAAGCCATTGATTCACCACCTTGCTTACTGGCGGGTCACCAATACGAATAACCAGAGTTGGTTTTAGTGATTCGGCGGTTGGTTGGTGTCGCATCATCACATCGGCACACGTCACAACCGTTGCACCATGACTGCTTTCTGGCGCAACTCGACAATTGCTCCGCGGGTCTGCAATAACCGGCCAATTCAATTTCGCTGCCAGTTCAAGAATGAAGCGCGGCTGATCAATTCCATTACCTGCAATGATCAATCCGCGTTCGGCACGAAGTGCGAGCGACAACTTCTTCCGCTCCGATGCGGTTGCAACATCGGCGCTCATTCGAACCGGCGAATGTGAATCTGCGGCAGGAAGCGCCTCGGCAACTCCTACGAGAGGTTCGCGAAACGGGAAGTTCACATGACAAGGACCGCGGTTCACGCCAACCGTTGCCGAGAATGCGTCACGTGCGACAGTTCTCCACTTCGAAGCTTTTGAATCGTCTGCCACGCCTGCGTCAATGAACTTGCGGACAAAGTTTCCGTACAAGTTGGTTTGATTAATCGTTTGTGGTGCGCCAACACCCTGCAGTTCTGGCGGTCGATCAGCGGTGCACACGAGCATTGGTACATGCGCATAATTCGCCTCAATAACGGCTGCGAAAAACTGCGCTGCAGCGGTTCCGGATGTGCACAGCAATACGGCAGGCACACCCGACTGCAGACCGATACCTAGTGCCGCAAATGAAGCAGATCGCTCATCGTGAAATACATGGAGTGCGATTTTCGGATTACTTGACAGAGCAACCGCCATTGGGGTGCTTCGAGAACCTGGAGAAACCACGGCATGAGCAACGCCAAGCCTCACCCACTCGTCCACGATCGTCGCGCAAAAGGTCGCAGTGGTTGCGGGAGTAGAGACCATCCCCTCTATCGTGGCATCTATGCGCATAGAAATCTTCTCCGACGTCATATGTCCATGGTGTTTTATTGGAAAACGGCGCTTCGAGACTGCTATTTCGCGTCTGAGAGACCGTGGAGTTGATGTTCAGGTGGATTATTCATTCCGACCCTTCCAACTAGACCCAACCGCTCCAACCGATTCGCCTACTTCGGCAAAGGATGCATATGCCAAGAAGTTTGGCGGCCCAGAACGCGCTTCCGAGATTCTTGATCATGTCACCTCCATTGCCGCGCAAGACAACATCACGTTCAACATGGACATTGCAGTGCGAGCAAACACCTTTCTTGCACATCGACTACTGAGTTATGCGCTGAGTCAATTTGGTGCTGTTGTACAGATTCCTCTTAAGGAACTCATCATGGACGCCTATTTCACAGACGGCAAGAACATCGGCGACATAGAAGTGCTCGCCGACTGCGCTCAGTCAGCGGGTATCGACCGGACCGAAGCACACACATTTCTGTCGGGTGATGAATTCGTGGACGAAGTTCGATACGAGATTGCGGAAGCTGCTGAATACGGAGTTACAGCCGTACCAACATTCATCATCAACGGTCAATGGTCGGTACCTGGCGCGCAGGATGTTGAGATGTTTGAGCGCATTATTGAACGGATCCTGGAGAAAGCATGAGTTTGCATACCGCAAAAAGTGGAGATGGATCTCGTGAGTTCTGTTTCGTTCACGGATTTACGCAAACTGGTAAATCTTGGGTAACTGCAGCGCAAGCAATCGGTGATTCAACCAACACATTTGTTGATGCACCCGGTCATGGTGACTCACACGACATCTCGCTTTCCCTCCAGGAAACTGGTGACGAGCTTGCAGACATTGCATTTGGCAAAGTGCTTATTGGCTACAGCATGGGAGC